>Ga0137308_100200_pt1 | contig 111630 bp, 104 predicted proteins | sample Inofrocosms_June_FD_97181 | JGI IMG/M metagenome (GOLD analysis project Ga0137308, IMG submission 97181) | Mouse cecal microbial communities from Vienna, Austria - N-Acetylneuraminic and N-Acetylglucosamine D2O microcosms_June | ecosystem: Host-associated > Mammals > Digestive system > Large... | reverse complement strand
CTTTGTTCGATTTTTTAAATGACTTTTCGGCTGTTTTATAGTATACTTACCTTTAGAGACTTACGGAACAAGATTCGATTTCGGAGTGATAAAAACATGATTCGTAAAGGAAACAAAGACTGCTGCCAGAAGTGGCTTCTGCGGATCTCGGCGGTATCCGGCGGCCTGGTTATATTGGGACTGTTTTCCCTGTGTACGGTGAATGTATATGTAAAGCATTCCGCCGGGAAAAAAATCACAACCATCGAAAAACTGCAGGAATGTCTGGAAGAGAACCGGGAAGAAAAAGCGGATGCGGTGCTGGTTCTTGGGGCGAAGGTGAAAGCCGACGGCGAGATGAGCCCCATGCTGAAAGAACGGGTGGACTATGGGATCGAGATCTACAGGCGGGGACTGGCGAAGAAGATCATCATGAGCGGGGACCACAGCCGGGAGGACTACGACGAGGTCAATACCATGAAGAACTATGCGGTGGAGCAGGGCGTCCCGTCGGAGGATATCTTCATGGATCACGCTGGATTTTCCACCTATGAGAGCATGTACCGGGCGAAGGAGATCTTTCAGACAGAGCGTGTGATCGTCGTGACGCAGAAGTATCACCTGTACCGTGCCGTTTATGACGCACGGGCATTTTCCATGGAGGCGGCTGGGGTTGCCTGCGACCAGGCAGTCTACCCCAGGGACCGATACCGGAAGCTGCGGGAAATGCTTGCCAGAGTGAAGGATTTCGGCTATACGATCCTAAAACCCAGGCCCACATTTCTGGGGGATGTGATACCGGTCAGCGGGAATGGGGATCTTACCAACGACAATACAGAAGGAGGAAGAGTACATGAAGGTAATTGATTTTAAGGATGCGAAGTGCCGCCACTGTTACAAATGCGTGCGCCACTGCCAAGTGAAGGCGATCACGGTCCAGCAGGAGCAGGCCCGTATCCTGACGGATCACTGCATCAACTGCGGGAAATGCATGGAGATCTGCCCCCAAAATGCCAAGACCTTTGCCAGCGACATGGAGCGGGTAAAGGGCTTTCTGCGGCAGGGGCTTCGTACCGTTATCTCCATCGCCCCGTCCTATATCGGCGTGCTGGATTTTGACCGGCCGGGGCAGGTGGTGGACGCACTGCTCAAACTGGGCTTTGCAGAAGTAAGGGAGACGGCGGAGGGGGCGGCCATGGTGACCCGGGAATACCAGCGGATCATCCGGGAAAACAAGATGCCCAACATCATCACTACCTGCTGTCCCAGCGTCAATGACCTGATTGAAAAATATTATCCGGAGTGCGCGCCTCTGATGGCCCCGGTGGTTTCCCCCATGGTGGCCCACGGACGGTATATCAAGAAATTGTACGGGGACGATGTGAAGGTCGTATTTTTGGGCCCCTGCATCGCGAAAAAGCAGGAGGCCATCGGGGACGAGCGGGTGGCAGGAGCCATCGATGCCATACTGACCTTTGAGGAGCTGGCAATCTGGCTGGATGAGTCGAAGATCCGGATCTTTGACTGCGAGGACGCCCCCATGGGCAACCCGGATCCGGAGATCAACCGGATGTACCCCATCAGCGGCGGCGTAGTCCAGTCCGTGATCGCGGAAGAGGAGATGGACTCCTACCACAAGGTATTTGTGGACGGCCTGGCCAACTGCATGGAAATGCTGGAATGCCTGAAACGGGGCGAACTGGACCACTGCTTCATTGAGGCCAACGTGTGCGAGGGCGGATGCACCAAAGGCCCGGCTTCCGCAAGATGGAATATGTCTTATGTGAAGGCAAAGATCAAGATTGAACGGGAGGTTTCCCGTAAGGCGGCCCATGACCTGCCGGATATGAGTTCGGAAGAGCTCTCAAAGACATTTGAAGACCGCAGCATAAAGGAAGCCGTTCCGACTGAAGAGGAGATTCAGGAAATCCTGCGGTCCGTGGGAAAATATACCAGGGAGGACGAGTTAAACTGCGGCGCCTGCGGGTATTCCACCTGCCGGGAAAAGGCGGTGGCCGTATTCCAGAACAAGGCGGAGCTTTCCATGTGTATGCCCTATGCGCTGATGCAGGCCGAGTCCATGTCCAACGTGGTCATGGATGTGACCCCCAACATGATCTTCATTGTAGACAGCGAACTGCGGATTCGGGAATGCAACAAGAAGGGGCAGGAATTGCTGGGCGTGGGCAAGGAGGAAGCGCTGCAGCGTTACATATTTGAATTTATGGACGCCGGGGATATTGAGGAGACACTGCGGACAAAGGAAACCGTATTCCATAAGAAGATCCAGCTTGAGCATGGCCGGATGACGGTGGAGGAGACCATTGTCTACATCGAAAATCTGGAATCCGTCCTGGTGACGTTCCAGGATGTGACCCGGGAAGAGAAGATGAAGGAACAGCATTACAATCTCAAGGTTGAGACCATGGAGATGGCCCAGAAGGTCATTGACAAGCAGATGATGGTAGCCCAGGAGATTGCAGGACTGTTGGGAGAGACCACCGCCGAGACCAAGGTGACGCTGACCAAACTGCGGGATTCCATTCTCAATGAGGAGGATGCCTGATGAATATGAGCGTAAGTATTGACGTGGCTTGGAAAAGCCTGAACAAACACGGAGAAGAGCTGTGCGGAGATAAGGTGGAGATCGTAAAGACCCGGGATTCGGATATCCTGATCCTGGCGGACGGCATGGGGAGCGGGGTCAAGGCCAACATCCTTTCCACCCTGACCTCCAAGATTCTGGCCACCATGCTGCACGAAGGGGCGGCCATTGAATCCTGCGTGGAGACCATTGCCAGGACGCTCCCCATCTGCCAGGAGCGGAAGGTGGCATACGCAACCTTCAGCATTCTGCAGATTTTCCACAACGGCGATGCCTACCTGGTGGAATACGACAACCCGGACTGTGTGTTTATCCGGAATAAAAAAATCGTGAAGTACCCTTATGAAATACGGGAGATTGAGGGGAAAAAAATACACGAATACCGTTTCAAGGTGGAGAAGAATGACTGCTTCGTATTGATGAGCGACGGGGTCATCTATGCCGGGGCCGGGGAGATTCTGGACCTGCAGGGCTGGACCTGGGAAAATATGTCCGAGTATACCCTGAAATGTACGAAGGAAACCCTGTCCGCCTCTCGTTTAGCAGCCATGCTCAGCCAGGCATGCGACGATCTGTACATCCAGAAGCCGGGGGATGATACCACGGTGGCGGTGGCCAGGGTCATTGAGCGCAAGGTGGTGAACCTGTTCACCGGGCCTCCGAAGAGTAAGGAGGATGACGAGAAGCTGATGTATGATTTCATGCACATGGAAGGAAAGAAGGTGGTGTCCGGCGGTACCAGCTCCAATATCGCCTCCCGCATCCTGCACAGGGAGATCATTACAAAGGTAGACCGAAACAACCCGGATGTCCCGCCCATGTCCTCCATCGAGGGGCTGGATCTGGTAACGGAAGGCGTTCTCACCATGGGGCGGTCTCTAAAGCTTCTCAGGCAGTATGAAAACGATGAATTTGACGTAGAATTTTTCGACGAGCTGGACGCCGAAAACGGGGCTTCCAAGCTGGCGAAAATGCTCATCGAGGAATGTACGGAGCTGAACCTGTTTGTTGGAACCGCCATCAACGAAGCACATCAGGAATCGGACCTGACCTTTGACTTAAGTCTCAGGATGAATCTGGTGGAGCAGTTAAAGTCCGTGGTGGAAAAGATGGGGAAGACGGTCACCGTGAAGTATTATTAGGAGGGACTCGCTACCCGGAGCGCAGTATAAAAAATCAGGGGTTTGCTTGTTTAGAAATGAATCGGATGCCAGACAGGCGGCAGCCGTACCGGATGGTTCGAGGTACGGCTGCCGCCTGCTGTTCTACGGGCGGACTTCGTCCATTAAGGTATACCCAAGGGCACCCCTTAATTCATGTCCCGTTGGGACGGGCGGACTTCGTCCGTTAAGGTATAGTATGTGGGTTCTTTGTTTCCGGTCAGCAGGATTTCTGCGGACGTTCCGTATGCATGTGTACTGATCAGAAGCCTGCTGGTCGTGTATTGTACCTGCGACAGGACCGCGGCGATCTCATCCGAGTCCGTGACGATCCGCTCACTGGTGTCGGGAACGGAGAATTTTCCCTCTGCAGGAGCCTCCTCCGTGTAAATGGTTTCTGCCAGTTTGACCTGTTCCACGTCCTCAGGGTCTATCTCCCGGCGCAGGGTATATCCGTATGTTTCCAGCAGCGCCAGGCTGTTTTCGTAGCCTTCATACAGATAAAAACCGCCCAGGGTGAAATTGTATTTGGAATCATATGCCATTTGTCCGACAAACTGCATCCCTTCCGGGATGTCGATGGACAATTCCCCGATCGGCTGTTCTAGCTGCAGATCCCGGATATCCACGTTCAGAACATCCTGCTTATAAGCATCGAGAAGCGCATCCTGCTCTTTCTCTGTCAGATCCAGTATTTTCGGCTCCCAGTAAATGTCCGTAAGCCGGACCGCGCTGATGTCTTCATAGTCCGCATAAAAGACAGGAAACAGTATTTTCCGGTAGCTTTCCTCCTGGCAGAGAATGTCCAGTGTATCCAGGACTTCTCCTGCGCTGACTCTATAATTGCGGTAAACCGATGATCCTGATTTTTTATTATAGCGGACCGTGATATAGACCTGTTCGTCCAGGGACTCTGATTCCCGGCTGGCCATTTCGGTTTCTCTGGTGCCGGCATTGATCGAACTATCCAGGGACTCCAATTCCTGGCCGGCCATTTTGTCGGCTCCCTTTCCGGCATTTTCAACTCCTGACCTGGCAAGCTCATAGATGGGGGCAAACTCCTGTATCTGGCATATTTCACCGTTCAGCAGATCCGGATACTGGGGATGATCCGTACTGCGGGAAACGGTGTCCGGATAAGAAAAATAGCCGTACATCTGGCTGATGTCAAGGGACATGCTTTCCAGGCTGTCCTCTTCGGGAAGCCAGGTGTCATAGCCGAATACGTCAAACTGCAGGACGCACAGGATTCCCGCCACTCCCAGAAGGGAGGCGAGGGAGGAGTATTTTCCCGCAAACAGCCTGCGTACATCCATGTGATAAATAAATTCGATCAGGCCGCAGAGCAGGATCACCGCCAGGATACTCATCAGAATGATCCATTTCGTGCTGCCGGAGTACATGGAGCCGACCAGAATCCCGATACAAAGCGCAGTGGGCACAGAGATCAGTACCTTGATAAACGGGGCGGTGATGGGAAATGACAGGGCATTTCCTGCCGCTTCAGAGGGCCGTTTCTGATACAGAAAAAGGGCCAGAAGCAAAAGTACCGCCAGAAACACCGCGGCAGCAGCCAGTACGACGGCGAGGCTATGAGAATTGGCCGGACGGACCAGGCTGCGCAGGTAGTATGAAAATGTTGAAATATATCTATATCTGTCATCCTCCGTTACATTGTAATAGGCCGTATTCCCCAGAATCTGTCCGAACAGGGGCAAGGGAGACAGGAAATCATAAAGCTTTTCCCAGAACCTTCCTGCCCCCGTATGGTAAGTCGAGAAAAAGTAGGTCGGAAGGTCAGCCGCCAGGACGCCGATGACGGATCCGTAAAAAAACAGGGAAGCGGCCGCCAGGATGCCTGTCACAACCTTTCCGGTCAGCATCATGGCCAGAATCATCAGGTGGTAGACCATGAGGAAAGCCAGGGTCCCCCCCAGTACGGAGAGAAAGCATCGGCCCAGCACAGGCAGCGTAAAGAACCCGTGCGCAAAGCCTGCCAGGACGGCCAGCAATGAGGCCGCCAGATAGGGAACCAGAAAGATCAGAAGCCCGCCCAGGTAGGAGATGAAGAACAACTGCCGTCTGGACAGGGGAAGGCTGTGGTAAAAATCAGTCTGTTCCCTGGAATGCAGGTAGGAAAACCCGGTTACCGCGCACAATCCGCCCAGCAGCAGGAGCGCTGCGAAGAGCAGCAGATTGTAGCTCCCGTTCAGCAGTCCGGGAAAAATGGCGCGGAAGATGTTCCATTGCTCTGCCAGTTCGTCCTGTGAAACATTGGAAAGGGAGGCTTCCAGCATCAGCAGGGTGCTGACCGTAACGCACAGGAGCAGGAGCACTGCGGAGAGGACCAGAAGCCAGCCGCGGCGGCGAATATCCTCTTTGATAAATTTACTGTATGAGATTTTTGATGTCATAGCCTGCGACCTCCGTTTCGCTGATAAAGATTTCTTCCAGTGACAATGGCAGTACTTCCGCAAAGATCGGCTCCTTTTCCTGGGCGAGCTTTAATACCTCCGCCCTGGAGCCCCGGGCAGTAACTGTCAAAAGGGACCCGCTTTTTTCATATTGGAGGACGGAAAGCTCCGAGAGAAGCTGTTCCTCCTTCGCATGGTCCGGTATGACGCACTGCATCTTGCAGAGACTGCATTTTATAGAGTCCAGATCCTTAGCAAAGAGCAGGCTCCCCTGGTGGAGCAGTCCGATGGTGTCGCAGATGTCCTCCAGCTCCCTTAAACTATGGGACGCGATGACAGGGGTAAATTCCCGCTTTAACAGCTCCGCCGCGAACAGGCTCTTGATGGCCTGGCGTACGACAGGGTCCAGCCCGTCAAAGGTCTCGTCGCAGAGCAGATACCGGGTGTTTGCACAAAACCCCAGCAGGAGAGAGACCTGTTTTTTCTGTCCCTTGGAAAAGGTCTGGAGCTTCTTCTTTGGCTGGATATTGAACTTCTGCAGAAGGCTTTTGTAGTTCTCCATGTCAAATGTCGGATAGGCAAGCTGGTAGAAGCTTCCCATGGATTCCGGTGTGGCATTGGGAAAATAGGTGACTGTATCGGACAAAAAGCAAATCTGCCTCTTTGCCTCTGAATGCTCGAACACAGGGATCGTATCCAGCGTGATCTCTCCCTCCTCGGGTTTTAAAATGCCGCTGACCAGCCGAAGCAGCGTGCTCTTGCCCGCGCCGTTGCTGCCCACAAGGCCGAAGATCAGACCGTCCTGGATCTGGGCCGTAACCTGGGCCAGGGCGGGCGTATCCTGAAAGGATTTACTGACGTGTTTTAATTCAATCATAAGGCACCTCCTTTATCTGTATACCTGGGCGAATACTGCCATGCAGTCGGACTCCAGGATTCCCAGTTCTTTTGCGCGAAACAGAAGACGTCTGAGCTCTTCTAAACAGGACTCCTTCTTTTTCTCGAACAGGGATGCGCTTTCGGATACAAAATTGCCCCGGCCCTTGACGGAAAAGATATATCCCTCCTGCTCCAGAACGGCGAAAGCTTTCTGGATGGTGTTGGGATTGATGGACAGTTCCACAGCCAGGGAGCGGACCGAGGGCATCCGGCTGCCCGGCTCCAGGACACCTTTGACGATCAGCATCTGGAACTTCTCTACAATCTGCTCGTAGATGGGAGCACGGTTTTGATAATCAATCGTGATCAATGGGGCACCTCCTTTGGGATGGGACACTCATGGGGCTGCTGTAAGAAAACGGTATGGCAGCGAAGGAAAATCCACGAATGCGTACAGGGTATGGTGTATTATCTGTATTAGTACACTTAGATTATCATGAAAACAGGAGAAAGTCAAGCGGGAAAATATTACTGACCCGCTTCAATTTTGAAATGCTTGGTTTGAAAATTTGATGCTTTAATTTGCCGCAGTAATATGATATAATAATTTCCATCGGCCGTGTACCTTCCGGCCAGCACAGAATAATACCGATTCCGCCGGAGGGCTGCCCCGCGCAGCTATTCCGCGGGGGGCGGTTTTAAAGGAGGATGTAAACAGATGATTTGGGCAAAAGAAGAGACGCTGCCCAGAGCGGAGATCGAGAAGATCCAGCTTGAAAAATTAAGGCAGACGGCGGCATACATCTATGAACGGGTGGAGCCTTACCAGCAGAAGATGGACAGGGCAGGGGTGAAGCCTGGAGATATCCGGACACTGGATGATCTGAAAAAGCTTCCATTTACATATAAGTCGGAATTTAAGGACAACTATCCCTTCGGCCTGTTTGCGGTGGACCAGAAAGACCTGGTGCGCTACCATGCCAGCTCCGGCACCACCGGAAAGCCTACGGTGGTGGGCTATACGAGACATGACCTGGACGTATGGCTCAACAATGTAGCCAGGATCGCCTGCATGGGCGGCGCCACGGCGGAGGATGTGGCCCAGATTTCCTTCGGCTACGGCACCTTTACCGGGGCACTGGGGCTTCACGGCGGTCTGGAGAAGATCGGGGCGTCGGTGATCCCCATGTCCTCGGGAAATACCAACAAACAGATCATGTTCCTGCAGGATCTGGGAGTCACCCTTCTGGTGGCCACCCCCTCCTACGCGCTGCACTTAGGGGAGCAGATCCGGGAGCGGGGGCTTGACCCGAAGAAGGACTTGAAGCTCCATATCGGGCTTTTCGGCGGGGAAGGCATGACAGAACCCATGCGGGAGGAGATGCACAAGGTCTGGGGCGACCAGTTTGTCTGCACCCAGAATTACGGCATGAGCGAGCTGTGCGGGCCGGGCGTATCCGGAGAGTGTACGGAGCTCTGCGGTATGCACATCAACGAAGACTGGTTCATCCCGGAGATCATTGATCCCAAGACGGAAGAAGTGCTGCCGCCGGGCGAACACGGGGAGCTGGTTGTGACCTGCCTGGGAAAAGAAGCCCTTCCGCTGATCCGCTACCGCACCGGAGACCTGACAAGATTGATGTACGAGCCCTGCAAGTGCGGAAGAACCACCTGCCGGATGGAAAACCTTTCCGGACGGGCGGACGATATGCTTGTTATCCGGGGCGTCAACGTATTCCCAACCCAGATCGAGGAGGTACTGTTCAAGATCGCGGAGATCGGTCCCCACTATGAGATTCTGGTGGAGCGGAAGAACCGTCTGGATGTGATGACCATCACGGTGGAACTCATCGACGACCGCCTGCTGGACAGCTATGCGCTTTTAGGCGAACTGGAAAAACGGATCAGATCCGCGCTGAAGGCACAGCTCGGACTTGCCACTCAGATCAGGCTGGTGGCACCCAATTCCCTGCAGCGGTTTGAGGGCAAGGCAAAACGGGTCACAGATTTACGAAAGGATGGACTGTAAAATATGGCAGATAAAGTACTGATGCTGGGAAACGAAGCGATCGCCCGGGGAGCCTATGAGGCGGGAGTCAAGGTAAGCTCCGCCTATCCCGGAACCCCAAGCACGGAGATCAGCGAATTTCTCGTACAATACAAGGACGATATCTATGAAGAATGGGCGCCCAATGAAAAGGTGGCCGCGGAAGTGGCCGTAGGTGCCAGCATCGCGGGGGTGCGTTCTATGGCCTGTATGAAGCACGTAGGGCTGAATGTGGCGGCAGACCCGCTGTATTCCGTCTCTTATATGGGCGTCAACGGCGGTCTGGTGCTGGTCGTAGCCGACGATCCCGGGCTCTACAGCTCCCAGAACGAGCAGGACACCAGGATGGTGGCAAGGGCGGCCCAGATTCCGGTCATCGAGCCTTCCGACAGCGCGGAAGCAAAGGACTTTTTCAAGGCCGCGTTTGAACTCAGCGAACGGTTCGATCGTCCCTTCATCTTTCGGACCACCACCAGGCTGGCCCACTCTCAGGGGCTGGTAGAACTGTGCGGCCGTGTGGAGCCAGAGGACAAGCCCTATGAAAAAAATATCCGCAAGCATGTGATGATGCCGGGAAACGCCAAATTCCGCCATGTGGAAATTGAGAAGCGAAACAGAGAACTTGCGGAAGAAGCAAATACATTGCCCATCAACCGGGTAGAGATGCAGGATACGAAGATCGGCGTGATCACCAGCGGAATCCCCTACCAGTATGTCAAGGAAGCGCTGCCGGAGGCGTCTGTCTTAAAGCTGGGGATGGTGAACCCCCTTCCGCGGAAGCTGATCGAAGAATTTTCCTCCAAAGTCGAGAAATTATATATTGTAGAAGAGCTGGACCCGGTGATCGAAGAACAGGTGAAGTCCTGGGGAATCCGCGCGGTCGGCAAGGAGATCCTGACCGTACAGGGCGAGTACAGCGCCAACATGCTGCGCAGAGCCATACTCAAAGAGGAACCAAAGGCGAAAGCGCCCGCAGAGGCGCCCCAGCGTCCCCCGATCCTCTGTCCCGGATGCCCCCACCGCAGTGTCTACCATGTGCTCAATAAGCTGAACATGCACGCCGCGGGAGACATCGGCTGCTATACCTTAGGAGCGGTGGCGCCCTTAAGCGTGGTGGATCTTACTATGTGTATGGGCTCCAGCATTTCCACGCTGCACGGCATGGAGAAGGCCAAAGGAAAAGAGTATGTCAAGAACTGGGTGGCAGTGATTGGTGATTCCACCTTTTTACATACCGGTGTAAACTCCCTGATGAACATGGTATACAATCATGCAACCGGGACGGTAATGATTCTGGACAATTCCACCACCGGCATGACCGGCCACCAGGATCATGCGGCCACCGGAAAGACCCTTCAGGGAGATCCCGCTGAAGCGGTGGATATTCCAGCGCTCTGCCGGGCGTTGGGGGTGAAGCATGTGGTAAGCGTCAACGCATTTGACATTTCACTTCTGGAAAAGACCATCCGGGAAGAGACGTCAAGGGATCAGGTATCCGTTATCATTACAAAGTCCCCATGTGTGCTTCTGGATAAGTCTAAAAAGCCTTTGTACGCGGTTCATTCTGACAAGTGTAAAGCATGCGGGATGTGCATGAAGCCGGGATGTCCGGCCATGACAAAAGCAGAGGACAAAACCGTTCGGATCGACGATACTATGTGTACCGGATGCGGGCTGTGCGCCGATCTATGTAAATTCGGCGCCATAGAACTGGTAAAGGCAGGTGAATAGAGAATGGCAGTAAAAAACATCATGATCGTAGGCGTAGGCGGACAGGGAACTCTGCTTACCAGCCGTATCTTAGGAAATCTGACCATTGCGGGAGGCTTTGACGTGAAGCTCTCCGAGGTTCATGGAATGGCCCAGCGGGGCGGCAGCGTAGTGACCTTCGTGCGCTACGGGGAAAAAGTGGCGGAGCCCATCGTGGAGGAAGGGCAGGCGGACGTGATCATTGCGTTTGAACGCCTGGAGGCTTTGCGGTATGCACATTTTCTGAAAAAGGATGGGGTTTTGATCGTCAATGACTGGCGGATCGATCCCATGCCGGTGGTGATCGGGGCGGCAGAATATCCGGAGCATATCCTGGAGGATCTGGAAAAAGAGCACAAGGTCTACAAGGTCAACGCTACAGAAGAATCCAGGAAGCTGGGAAATCCAAGGGTATTCAACCTGATCGTGCTGGGGGTCGCGGCGCGGCATATGGATTTTACAAAAGAGCAGTGGTATGAGGTGATCGAAAAGACCGTTCCTCCGAAGACCGTTGAGATTAATAAAAAGGCATTTGACGTGGGATATACACTTTAATAAAAAGGCAGGTGATAAGAGAAATGAAACAGATATCGGTATTTGTGGAAAATCAGCCGGGAAGTCTGATGCGGGTCACCACCGCGCTTACGGAGGCGAAGATCAACATCCGCGCGGTCTCGTCTTTTGACGCGCCGGACTTCGGTATTCTCCGCCTGGTCGTGGATCAGCCGATGGAAGCCAAGGACTATCTCACCTCCCGGGGATTTGTGGTGCGGGTGCAGGACGTTATCGGCGCGGAATTAAAGGATGAAAAGGGGAATCTGAATCAGATGCTGAAGATCTTAGCGGACGGGGAGATCAGCATCGGCTACATTTATTCCTTTGTGATCCGGGAGAAGAAGGCGCCAGTTATGGTCCTTCACTCGGATGACAACGATAAGGCGCGGGCCGTATTGAAGGAAGCGGGGATCACGCTTGTGGATGATGAAGAACTATAATAATAAAGGAGCGAAGAGGAGATGGCAGGAATTGCTTTAGAAAACTGGGTGGAAAGGATCAGAGACCCAAAGATGGAATGCATGAGCAGGGATGAGATGGCATCCCTGCAGAGCCAGCGTCTGGTCAAGGTGGTAAAGAAGGTCTATGAGAACGTGGATTTTTACCACAACAAGATGCGGGAGCTGGGAGTGGAGCCGGGAGATATCAAAGGGATCGAGGATATCGGCAAGCTTCCCTTTACGACAAAGGAGGACCTGCGGGAGAATTATCCCTTCGGCCTGCTTGCGGTTCCAAAGCGCGACGTGGCCCGTGTCCAGGGGACATCCGGCACCACCGGGAAGCTGACGGTCGTGCCCTATACCCAGAATGACGCGGATCTGTGGGGAGAATGTGTGGCCAGGTGTCTGACCATGGCCGGATTGACGGCAGATGATATCATCCATGTCTGCTATGGATACGGACTGTTTACCGGAGGACTTGGACTGGATTTCGGCGCAAAGGCGCTGGGAGCCATGGCGCTTCCGATGTCCGCGGGAAATACCAAGCGCCAGATGATGGTCATGGAAGACCTGGGAGCTACCGCATTTGCCTGTACGCCGTCCTATGCGCTGTACCTGGCGGAATCCATGCAGGAGGCAGGCGTGGTAGACCATATGAACCTGAAGGCCGGAATCCACGGAGCAGAGCCGTGGACCGATGAGATGCGCAAAAAGATCGAGGGTATTTTACATATCAACTGCTTCGATATCTACGGTCTGTGCGAAATTCTCGGGCCGGGCGTGGCGCAGGACTGCATCCACCACAAGGGGCTTCATATCCATCATGACTATTTCTATCCGGAGGTGCTCAACCCGGCGACCCATGCGCCGTGTGCCGACGGGGAGACCGGAGAGCTTGTATTTACCACGCTGACCAAGGAAGCCATGCCCCTGTTGCGGTATCGGACCAAGGATCTGACCAGCATCACCTATGAGACCTGCGAGTGCGGAAGAAAGACACCAAGGATCTCCAAGTTTACAGGACGTACCGACGACATGAAGGTCATCCGCGGCGTCAATGTATTCCCGACACAGGTTGAGACCGCGCTGCTGAGCCTGGGCGGAGCCGTTGCGAACCATTATATGCTCATCGTGGACCGCGTGAACAACCTGGATGTATTGACCGTTATGGTGGAAGTGGACGAGAGCATGTTCTCCGATGAGATCAAGAAGCTGGATGCGCTGCGCGATCGGATCGCGGCGGTATTGAAGCAGGCGCTGGGCGTTGCCGTACGGGTGAAGCTGGTAGAGCCGAAGACGATCCAGAGAAGCGAAGGAAAGGCCGTTCGTGTCATTGATAACCGGACACTGTAAAAAAGGAGGGAAGCACTGTGGGGTTTACGATTCAACAGTTATCAGTTTTTTTGGAAAACAGGGAAGGACGTCTGGACGAGGTACTGGCTGTCCTGGGAAATAATGATGTCAATATTGTAGCGCTGAGCCTGGCGGATACATCGGATTACGGTATGCTCCGTATGATCGTATCCGACCCCAATAAAGGAAGGGCCGTGCTGAAGGAAAACGGGATCACAGCCATGCTCACCGACGTGGTGGCGCTGCGCGTTCCCCACGAGACCGGGTCGCTGTCTAAGGCCATGCACGCGATCGTGGATGGGGAAGTGAACATCGAGTATATGTACGCCTTTGCAAACGGCGCGGATGCGTCCGCAGTTCTCAAATGCGACGATCCGGCCAGGATGGTGGACATCCTGCGGGGCAGCGGATTCGACGTATGGGAAGCTTCGGAAGCTTATGTGTCGAATGTGAAAAAATGATCCAGGAAAAGAAAAGGTCAAGTAGGCATAACCCCTACGGGGGATGTCTAACTTGGCCCAAGAAAAAGGACCGGATAAAAATCCGGTCCTTTTTCCTAATCACATTTTCCGTCTTGCTTTTAAAATATTAATTCCAGGCTAATTTATATATTAAAAGGTACAATAGAAATTCTGATTAAAGTTTTACTACGTTCGTTGCTTGAGGTCCCTTGGCTCCTTCTGTCACTTCAAATTCAACAGACTGGCCTTCTTCTAAGGATTTGAATCCATCTGTAACAATCCCTGAATAATGTACGAATACATCGTTCCCCTCTGAGTCAGAGATGAATCCATAACCTTTTTGGTTGTTAAACCACTTTACTGTACCTGTCATTGTGTTGCCCTCCATAAATAGAAAAGTAAATTGTTTCTGTACCATCGAAAGATTCGACACGATCAAAAATAAGAACCAATCAATGATACTTACATAACATAGCATATTTGGAGGGGAAAGTCAATGAATTTCTGCGTTTTCTCGATATTTCTCCGTTTTTTCTACTGCAGAAGCTGTAAAATGATCTGTATGATCCAGAACAGGGAGAAGAGGAGCACCCCTGCGTTCAGCCATGCGGCAGACAGTAGTTTCCCCTTCGGTACGGGGATTTCAGCCGGATGGAGCTTCATTTTCCGAAAATTCACAGCCAGACAAACGATGCCTGTGATCACCAATCCGAGCACACACAGCCCGTACAGGCCGAAGAGCATCAGCCCAGGCAGATTCTCCGAGACCACCTGCATCAGCGCCCCCGTGTCTCCAGACGCGGAAGCATACATCAGCTCGTCGTAGGCCATAGATTTCATCAGGAACATGCTTGCCACGGAGCCAAGGAAATTCACGACCATATGCATGCAGATGGTATAGAGGATCTTTCCTGTCCTTACGTACAGAAATCCCCAAAATATCCCCAGCACGAAGGCATACGCAAACTGATTCAGATTGCCGTGGAACAGGCCGAAAAAAATGCCGGAAAAGAGAATGGCTGTTTTTTCGCCGTATTTTACGGTACGGTCAATGAGCAGCTTGCGGAAGATCAGCTCTTCCAAAACAGGGGCGCACAACACCATAATAAAGAACGCGGACCATGGACTGATGCCAGACACAATATCTGCCAGCCCATTGTCCACAGGAGAGCCTTTGATCAGACTGATGAGGAAGGTCAGCCCAACGCCTGCAAGATTGCTCAAGTACATGATGGAATAGCATATGAAAAACGCAGTCAGCCACTGCAGGAAGGTCATCCTGTGCTTTTCCACAGAAACAGCCGGCACACGCCGGATCAGCAGGATCATCAGCGGCATGGAAATCAGATACATGGGGAGCATCGTCGCGAAAAGCCATGCATCCATATCGTAGATCTGAAGAAAGGGCAGCTTTCCGATGAGAAATACGCCTGCATACTGTACCCCGAAAATGAGCAGCGTCCCCAAAAAATACATCAGGCCCAGCCTGCTAAAATGACGCCGAATGGGCTTTATTCCATATTCCATAACATTCAAACCTCTTTTCTTTGTTTTAGTTCTTCTCTTGTTTGTTTTTTGCGTTAGTTCATTTTTTTTTTTTTTTTGCGCTATTCCGTTTGCTTTTCCTCCTCTGCATTGAGCTCCGCCGTCACCTTCCGGTACAGGACCACGGACAGCAGGAACGCAAAGAGATCTGCCGCCGCCTGGGCCGACTGGATTCCGATAAGCCCCAGGATTCGCGGCAGGATCAAAAGGATCGGGATGAAAAACAGCCCCTGCCTTGCGGATGCAAGAAGAGAAGCATAAAACGTTTTCCCCATGGTCTGGGTCATCATATTGTTCATGACGATCCATCCATTCAGGATCAGTGTGGCGCACTGGAAGCGGACCGCTGCCGTCCCGATCCGGATCACCTCCGGATCATCCCGGAAGATTCCGATCAGATGTCCGGAAAGCAAAAATCCAAGGATGGACAGCGCAAACAGGAATATGGTGGATACTTTGACACAGAACCAGAATGCCTCCCGTACCCGGCCGTATTTTTTTGCGCCGTAGTTGAATCCGCAGACTGGTTGGAAGCCCTGCCCGAATCCGATCAGCGCGGAAATGGCAAACATGAAGATCCGGCTTACCACAGACATTGCGGCGATGGCCGCATCACCATATGGATTGGCCGCGATATTCAGAGTCATCGTCGCCACGCTCCCCAGCCCCTGACGGAACAGGGAGGGCAGTCCGCCTCCGGCAATCTCCCGGAGCCGTTCCCGGTGAAAACGGACATTTTTCAGGCGGATGGGGATACAGCCGGAAAAGTGAACCCCTGCAAGCAGGAGGAAAAAGCTGATCAGCTGGCTGAACACGGTAGCCAGGGCTGCTCCGGAGATTCCCATCCGAAATCCGAAGATCAGGATCGGATCCAGGATGATATTCAGGACAGCCCCGGTGCCTACACCGATCATGGCGTAGAATGCATTTCCCTGAAAACGGATCTGGTTATTCAGGACAAACTGTGCGGTCATCCAGGGCGCTCCTACAAGGATAATCCCCAGATATTCCCTGGTATAGGGCAGGATGGTATCGGTAGAACCCAGGATCCTGGACAGCGGCGTGAGGAACAAAAGACCAAGGACCAGAACCAGAAGGCCCAGGATCATACCGACGAAAAATCCGGTTGCGGCAAGCTCTCCAGCCGCATCGTTTTCCTGTGCCCCCAGCTTTCTGGAAATGGAGTTGCCGGAGCCGTGGCCACAGAAAAAGCCCAGTGCCTGGATCACCGCCATGACCGGAAAAGCCACCCCGACCGCGGCGGTTGCGCTGGTGCCGATCCTGCCCACGAAAAAGGTGTCCGCCATATTGTAAAATGAGGTCACCAGCATGCTGATGATCGTGGGGACCGCCAGCCTTCCGATCAGGCCCGGTATGGGATTTTCCGTCATCATCCGGTATTTTTCATCCTGAGACATGGTATGTTGCAAGAAAAGCACTTCCTTTCAGACTAAATTTTAGAACCAGACATCCTGCAGAACAAATCCGGATGCCGTATCTATAGTTTACCAAAATCAAAGGGTTCTGGCAATAAGGTGTAAAAAGACTTTATAAAAAACGCTTGACAAAAGTATGATTTCGGACTAGAATGAATAATCGAAGAAGTACGATTTCGGACTAGTGGGGTGAACAGGATGAAAATAAAGCAGGAACGGGCATTAAAAGAATATGATTCCCTGTGGCGGGAGATTGAGATGCTCTGGCATGAGGTTGCGCGGAAGGCGGGTGTCTCTGACAGTGCCTTTGCTATACTTTCCACCATTTTGGAGCTGGGGGAAGGATGTCTGCAGAAGGATATCTGTGATATGAACAGCATCAGCAAGCAGACCATCCATTCCGCCATAAAAAAGCTGGAGCAGGACGGCCTGATCGTGCTTGGACAGGAGAGCGACAAGGATAAAAGGGTATTTCTTACTCCGGAGGGGAAGGCATTTGCGAGAGAGCGGATCCTGCCCTATGCGGATGCGGAGAACCAGGTCTTTGCGGAAATGACCCGGGAGGAAAGCAGTGAGCTGCTCCGGCTGACCGAGCTGTATCTGCACCGGCTCCAGGAGAAGATCCGCCGCAGTTCCAGTCCTGACCGGCAATAAACTGCATCGGCTCCAGTCCTGACCGGCCGCCGCGAAAATATGAACTCAGAATAAAGCAGACCAAAAAGAAAGGCAGGTTGAACAGGATGAGAATCCAATTATCAGACCATTTTACATATAAAAGACTGCTTCGTTTTACGATCCCGTCCATCATTATGATGATCTGCACGTCTGTTTACAGCATCGTGGACGGATTGTTTGTTTCCAATTATGTGGGGACTACGCCCTTTGCGGCATTGAATCTGATGATGCCGCTGCTCATGGGCATCAGCACCGTGGGCTTCATGATCGGCACCGGCGGAAGCGCGGTGGTTGCGATCAAGCTGGGAGAAGGAGAGCGGGAAAAGGCCAATGAATACTTTTCCATGCTGATCTATATCCTGATCGGCGCGGGAATCACGGTGGCTGTCACGGCGATTATTTTTATGCGGCCCATTGCGTATGCCATCGGGGCAACAGACGATATGATCGAGTATTGTGTGATGTACGGAAGGATCCTGTGCGTGTCCCTTACCGGCTTCATGCTGCAGATCGCGTTCCAGAGCTTTTTTATTGTGGCGGAAAAACCAGAGCTGAGCCTGAAGATGTCTCTCCTTTCCGGTATCACAAATGTGATCCTGGACTACCTGTTCATTGTGGTATTCGGGTGGGGGCTTGCGGGAGCAGGGGCCGCTACGGCCGTAGGAGAGATCCTCGGCGGATTCTGCCCGATCCTTTACTTTTCACGGGAAAACAACAGCCTGCTCCGGCTCGGAAAAACCCGCTTCCACGGAAGGGTGCTGCTGAAAACATGCACCAACGGTTCCTCGGAGCTGATGACGAATATTTCCTCCTCAATCGTCAATATCCTGTATAATTACCAGCTGATGCGTCTGGCCGGAGAAGACGGCGTGGCGGCCTACGGGGTCATCATGTACGTGACCTTTATCTTTGCCGCGGTCAACATCGGGTATTCCATTGGAAGCGCCCCGGTGGTCAGCTTCCACTACGGCGCCGGAAATCGTACGGAGTTAAAAAATATTTTCCGCAAAAGTGTGATCGTGATCGGCAGCGCAGGAGTGTTCATGATGTTTCTGGCGGAGCTCCTTGCCTATCCGATGACCCGGGTATTCGTTGGATATGATCCGGAGCTGTTTGCCATGACCTGCCATGGGTTCCGGCTGTACGCAATCTCCTTCCTGCTGAGCGGATTCAATATCTGGGGTTCCGGCTTCTTCACCGCTCTGGGAAACGGAGCGGTTTCCGCCTTGATCTCCTTTTTGCGGACATTGGTATTCCAGGTGTCGGTTGTAATGATCCTGCCTGTCTTCCTGAAGCTGGACGGGATCTGGCTGTCCATCGTGGCGGCGGAATTGCTGGCATTGTTGGTGACAGCCGCATTTTTGGTCAAAAAACGCAAAAAATACCACTATGCGGAATGATCGGGCAGAGGTTCATCCGGTGTCATGCGCCTTACGGTGCGGCGCCGGCTCTGCTGGTCACTTCCAGCCGCGCAAACGTGTGAAAATGTCTGTGAATAGTGTGGATAACTGAAAATGTGAATTTTGTGAAAAGTGTGAATAACTTTTTATGAAGTGGAAAAAACCTGTCAAATCTAAACAAGTTTTGACATTTTTCTTGCCGCTGAAATGGAAGATTATGTCCGTTTTTTTGTGAATATTGTGTGTTTTTATTTTGGAAAATGAGATTGTATACAAGTATTCAATGCAGACGAATACACGAAAATGGATGGTAAAATGGGCGTTATACTGAGCGAAGGAGGGGCATAAATGGAGATGAAGATTTTGCTGGCGGCAATCAACGCAAAATATATCCATTCGAATCTCGCAGTCTACAGCCTGCGGGCCTATGCGGTGCAGGAACGGAAAGAATACCGGGAAAGTGTGGGGATTGCGGAATATACGATCAATCAGCAGGTGGATGAGATCCTGATGGATCTGCATGCCCGGCATCCGGATGTGCTTTGTTTTTCCTGCTATCTGTGGAATATCGTCTATGTGGAGCAGCTTGTGAGGGAGATCGGGAAGGTTCTGCCGAAGACTGAGATCTGGCTGGGCGGACCGGAGGTTTCCTGTCATGCCCGGAAGGTACTTGAGAGGCTGCCACAGGTACGGGGGGTGATGTGCGGGGAAGGAGAGGAAACGTTCCTGGAGCTGGCGGATTATTACCATGGGAAAGTACAGTCGCTGCGGGAGATTGACGGGATCGTGTATGCCTGCCCCAGGAATCAGGATTTTGCTGTGAATTCTCCCCGGAGCGTCATGGATCTGAATCGTGTACCGTTTGTGTATGCGCCGAATATTTCAGGCTGTTCCGATCCGGATGATCTGGTTCTCTCAAAAAAAGAGAGAATGCCTGACCAGGATTTCCCATCGGCGGAGGATCCCATGGAGAACTTCCGCAACAGGATCCTCTACTATGAATCCAGCCGGGGCTGTCCCTTTTCCTGCAGCTATTGTCTTTCGTCCATAGACAAGTGCCTGCGGTTCCGCAGCCTGCATACTGTGAAAAAAGAACTGCAGTTTTTCATAGACCGGGAGGTTCCACAGGTGAAGTTCGTGGATCGGACGTTCAACTGCCGCCATGACCATGCATTTGCCATCTGGTCCTATCTGGCGGAGCATGACAGGGGAAAGACCAATTTTCATTTTGAGGTGGCCGCAGACCTGCTGAATGAAGAGGAGCTCCGGTTAATCGCTTCCATGCGCCCGGGGCTGATCCAGCTGGAGATCGGGGTGCAGTCCACCAACCAGTATACCTTGCGGGAGATCCGCCGGACCATGGATTTTGGAAAGGTGAGCCTGGCAGTCAGGAGAATCCATTCCCTGGGAAATGTCCATCAGCATCTGGATCTGATCGCAGGGCTTCCTTTTGAAGATCTAAAAAGCTTTCAAAAGTCATTTCAGGATGTCTATGCACTGCATCCGGAGCAGCTGCAGCTTGGTTTTCTGAAAGTTCTGAAGGGCTCTTATATGGAAGAACAGGCCGAATGCTATCAGCTCCTGTATCAGGATCGTCCTCCCTTTGAAGTTCTCTCTACCAGGTGGCTTTCCTATGCGGATGTGATCCGGCTCAAAGGGGTGGAGGAGATGGTGGAGGTCTATTACAACAGCGGCCAGTTCGTCCATACGATGGAGCTTCTGGAAAAGGCATTTCCGGATGCGTTTACGATGTATGACCGGCTGAGCGGCTATTATGAGAAGAAACGTCTCCGCGGAATCAGCCATTCCCGGATCCGGCGGTATGAGATCCTTCTGGATTTCGCGGCAGAATGGGATCCGGCACGCAAAGAAGAGTACCGGGAGCTTTTGACCTATGACCTGTATCTGCGGGAAAATGTAAAGAATCGGCCTGCATTTGCAGGGGAGCCGCGGGTTGCGAAGGAAGAGGAAGCTGCCTTTTATGAGCGGGAAGCATTGGAGCGCCGGTATCTGCAGGGGTATGAACTATATGACAAAAGACAGCTGCGGAAGATGACGCATCTGGAACGTGTGAAAAATGAACTTCTTTTGTTTGATTATCAAAACAGAAGCCTGTTGACGAACCAGGCGGCGGTGTATCGGATCCAAGCTTCGGATATTCTGTCTCTCCGGTACGATCAATGAACAAAAAAAATTTAAAATTTTTTGTAACGAATCCCTGTTTTTTCGGATATATAGGGGAAGATGCGTAAGAAACATGCCGCGGCAGTTTTTCCGCATTTTATACCTTATCGGACGAAGCCCGCCCGTCCCGCAGGGACATGAATTACGGGATGCCCCTTGGGTATGATCGGATGGATCGGCCGGACATCTGCAGACGCAATGGAGGAGGTGAGTGCCCTGAAAGAGATTGAAAAAGCTTATACACAGCATGCGAAGGATGTATATCGGTATCTGCTGAGCCTCACCCACGACGAGGATCTCTCGGAGGAACTGACCCAGGAGACCTTTTTCCGGGCCATGCGGACCATGGATCGTTATGACGGAAGCTGTAAGCTGTCGGTATGGCTCTGTCAGATCGCCAAGCATCTCTGGTATCAATGGCTTGATAAGCGCTCCCGCTGGAACCAGACGGAGCTTACGGAGAATGTGCCGAGTCAGGAATCACCGGAAAAGTCGACCCTGCTCTACATGGAAAAGACTGCGCTGTACCAGGCCATCCATGCGCTTCCGGATCCGATGCGCGAGCTGGTCTACCTGCGCCTGACCGGAGAGTTCTCCTTTGCGGAGATCGGAAGGATCCTAGGAAAAAGTGAAAACTGGGCGCGCACCACATTTTACAGGGCCAAACAAAAAATCATGGAAAAAATGGAGGTGTAGAAATGAAGTGCTGCATTGTGAAAGACCTGCTGCCGGGCTATATTGACGGTCTGACCAGCGAGGAGACCAATGAAGAAATGAAAATGCATCTGGAAAACTGTAACTCCTGCAACACCATTTACAGGCAGATGGCAGAAGAGCTTCCGATCGAGATACCGCCGGAGAAAACGGAGATTGATTTCCTGAAAAAATTAAAAGCAAGTATGCACCGGAAGTATGTGATCGTCGCCCTTTCCACCTGTGTCATACTGATCGGAACCACCGTATTTCTGAAACGCTATGAAATCCCGGTTTCTTACGCCCCGGATTGTATGACTACGGAATTGTACAAGATCGCGTATGTCCCGAACAGCCGGGGGCTTAGAGAGTGGGTGTATGTGGGGCCGGCAGACGCGGCGGGATTAGAAGACACTGATGACTGTCAGACCATGGAACAGATCCGATTTGTCTTGAACCTGTCGAAGGAACAGCAACGAGTACTAAAGATCAATGATTTCACATCCAATGGCCGGACCATCCGGCGGAACGGAAAGACGGTAAGAGTGGTCTACTATTGCTATACGAGGACACTGTGGAACAGCCTGCTCGAAGGCGGCTTTATCGGCAGTACCGTCCGTGAAGGAGAGGTATTTGAAGAAAATTTTTACCGGAATCCCAATGCGGATTACCAGCCGTTGGAACGGGAGATCTACTATCTGCCGATGGGAAATATGGACCGGCTTGACCGGCTTTCGGATGAAGAGTTTGACGCGAAGAGGGAAGAGGCCGAGCTGGTATGGAGCGGTGTGATCTGACGAATTTATATCTTTAAGGAAGGAGAGAGTTGATTATGTTTTATGCGATTTATTTAGTGGGAGTTGTTATCTGGATTCTGATGAATATTGGAGGCGGCTTTGGAAATCTGGTCAATTTTATGGACAGCGCTACCGCGATGTTTATTCTGATTCCATGTATACTGATTCTGTTCTGCACCAAATCTTTGAGCGCCTTCGGCAGGGCCTTCCTGTTTGCCTTTGGGAAAAAAGGAGGTTCCGTTGCCGAGTATAAGGAGAGCCTTCTGGCGGTCAAAATGATCATGCAGATCTCAGGTCTGTTCGGAAGCCTTGGCTTTTTGATCGGGATGTTTGTCAGCCTTCGCTCGCTGGAGGATTTTTCTTCCGCCGAATCACTGGGGTGGATCCTTCTGGATCTGCCGGTGGCTATGATATCGCTGTTTTATCTGCTGCTGGTCTGGATCCTCCTGCTGCCGATCGGTTTCCTGTTGAAAAAGCATGTAGAAAAACAATAAGAGAAAAGCAATAGGGGAAAAAATAGAGGAAAAACACGTGGAAAAGCAAATCGGGTTTTCTGGCTGTAGAAAAAAATCTCATCGTATGGTAGAATGGAATTCGAAAGCATTCTAAACTGTGGAAAGGGTGAGAATGGATTCTATGGAATTTGAAACTTATTTTCCAATCTGGAATAAACTGACAGCGATCCAGAAGCAGAAGATCTCCGGGAGCGCGGTGGAACGTACTGTAAAAAAAGGAACCATGCTCCATAACGGCAGCATGGACTGCACGGGCCTGCTGATCGTACGGCGTGGGCAGCTTCGGGCCTATATCCTCTCGGACGCGGGGCGGGAGATCTCCCTTTACCGTCTGTTTGATCTGGATATCTGCCTGTTTTCCGCTTCCTGTATCCTGCATTCGATCCAGTTCGAGGTCACCATCGAAGCGGAAAAGGAAACGGATCTGATCGTCATTCCGGCCGAGGTCTACAAAGGGATCCTGGAAGAATCCGCGCCTGCGGCGAATTTTACGAATGAGATCATGGCATCCCGCTTTTCGGAGGTTATGTGGCTTTTGGAGCAGATCTTATGGAAAAGCTTTGACAAGCGCCTTGCCGGATTTCTTCTGGAGGAGGCCGCGCTGGAAGGAACGGATTCCCTGAAGATCACCCATGAGATCATCGGCAGCCACCTGGGCAATCCCCGGGAAGTCGTCACCCGGATGCTCCGTTATTTTCAGAGCGAGGGGATGATACGGCTGTCCCGGGGGACCGTGGAGATCACCGATCCGGAAAAGCTGCGCAGGATCAGCAATGGATAGATGAAAATGTCCTGTATGGCCAGTACTGTCAATGCACAGGCCATACAACGCCGGACTGCAGTATGGTCAGCGCTCCATGCCGCAGGGAGCGGCAGTCTCCGCCATGCGGCGGTCCTGCATCACGGAAGCGTAGAACCGGTAGCCGCCGGAGAGATTTCTGCAATCATAACCGTTTCCGGACAGGATCCGGCAGGCAATGTAGCTGCGCAGTCCGCTCTGGCACATCACATAGACTGTTTTTTCCTTTTCGATCTCTCCCAGACGTTCCCGAAGCTCATCCACCGGGATATTTACAAATCCCTCAATATGTCCGTTTTGGAATTCTCCCGGGGTACGGGCATCCAGCAGAGTGATGCTTCCGTCACGTGGCAGATCTGCCACGTCCTCCGGATGGAACTGCTTTACCACTCCTTTTTCGATATTCTCGATCATAAATCCCGCCATATTGACCGGATCCTTGGCTGAGGAATAGGGCGGCGCATAGGCCAGGTCAAGCTCCTGGAGTTCCGTCGCTTTTATCCTGGCATGGATGGCCGCTGCCAATACGTCGACGCGTTTGTCCACACCCTCGCTGCCCACAATCTGGGCGCCCAGCAGGCGATAAGTTTTCTTTTCAAACAGGACCTTCATGGTCATCAATCTGCCTCCGGGATAATAGCCAGCATGGCTCATAGGAGATAGGATCACCTTGTCGGTCTCAATCCCTGCTGCCTTGGCATTCCTTTCGTTCAGACCGGTGACGGCGGCTGTCAGATCAAATACCTTGATGACCGAGCTTCCCTGAGACCCGGGATACCGGCTGTCTCCGCCGCAGATATTGTCCGCGGCAATGCGCCCCTGTTTATTTGCGGGACCGGCCAGTGAGATCAGGGCATCCTGCCCGGATACGGCGTGTTTGACCTGTACGGCATCCCCGACGGCATAAATATCGGGCATGGAAGTCTCCATCCGGTCATTGACCAGGATACTGCCTTTGATCCCAAGCTCCAATCCGGCTTCCCGCGCAAGAGCAGTATCCGGGGTCACGCCGATGGCCAGAACCACCATGTCGGCATGGAGAGGAGCCTCATCCTTCAAAAGGATCTCGATGCCCCCGTCTTTTTCCTCAAAGCCCTCCACCGTATGCCCCAGCGCCAGTCTGACCCCGTGTCTGCGCATTTCACTGTGTATGAAGGAGGCCATATCTGCGTCAAAGGGATTCATGAGCTGCTTCGGCCGCTGAACGATCGTCACCTCCATGCCCAGTTCACGCAGATTCTCCGCCAGTTCCAGTCCGATAAAGCCGCCGCCTGCCAGGACAGCGGACTTTGGATGATTTTGATGAATGAACTCTTTGATGCGGAAGGTATCCTCCACGGTCCGCAGCGTAAACATTTTTTCCAGGCCGATGCCGGGAAGCCTTGGCTGAGTGGGCTTAGCCCCCGGAGAGAGGAGCAGCTTGTCATAGGGTTCCTCAAAGACTTCTCCGCTTTCCAGATTCCGAACGGAAACATATTTTCGTTCCGGATGGACCGCGATCACCTCATGATGTACCTTCATTGTGATCCGGAAGCGGGAAAAGAAGCTTTCCGGGGTCTGGAGCGTCAGCTCCTCCGGATCCTCAATGACTCCGCCGATATAATAGGGCAGGCCGCAGTTTGCGTAGGAAATATATCCGGAGCGTTCGAATACAAGGATCTCTGCCTGTTCATCCAGCCTGCGGATTCTGGCTGCCGCGGTGGCGCCGCCTGCCACACCGCCTACGATTACAATTTTCATATTACAATTCCACCTTTCCAGAGTAGGAAGCCATGCCTCCGATATTTTTTACATTCTGATATCCCATTTTCATAAGCCTGCTGACTGCCTGACTGCTCCTGCTGCCGGAATAGCAGTAGACAAAGAGGGGAGTGCTTTTATCCTTGATGACACCCGCAGCCTGATCAATAGACTGCAGTGGAAGATTCCTGCTGCCCGGGACATGCCCCTCCCGGTATTCCTGCGGAGTCCGTACATCGAGCAAAACGGCATTGGAAGCCGCGCTGTAATCCCGAATTCCCTGATTGATATCCGGCTGCCGTAAAAAGTCAAATAAACCCATGATTCATACACCTCCTGGTTGATTGATGCATTTAGTATAGCACATCAGACGGGAAATGAATGTGATGATGTCACAGAAAAGGAAAGCAGCAGGGATGGATTGGAAGATTTTCATTGAATCCATGTATGGAATTTGCGCGTGAAATGCGTCCAAAGGGCAGGAAATTGAAATCATTCCGATAGATAAAGGATATTTGCTTGAAGTTCTCTCTCAAAATGTATATAATATTGACAATTGAGTTCCAATTCTGGCTGTTTAAAAGCACGACCATCAAAAAACAGACAGGAGAACATTGTCAAATCCATACAAAACCCGAAAGGAATCCTATGAGAAAACTAGCCTTACCTGATGAAATATTACTGAATATCGAGAAACCCGCCCGCTACATCGGCGGGGAAGTCAACAGTGTGACAAAGGACCCTGATAAGGTGGACATCCGCTTCGCCATGTGTTTTCCCGACGTCTATGAGATCGGCATGTCTCACTTAGGAATCCAGATCCTCTACGACATGTTTAACCGCCGGGAGGACGTCTGGTGCGAGCGGGTCTATTCCCCCTGGGTGGATCTGCATAAGATCATGAAGGAGCAGCAGATCCCCTTATTCGCGCTGGAATCCCAGGAGCCGGTCCGTAAGTTTGACTTCCTGGGCATCACCCTCCAATATGAGATGTGCTATACCAATGTGCTGCAGATCCTGGACTTAAGCCATATCCCCCTGCACAGCGCGGACCGCACCTGGGAGGACCCCATCGTCATCGGCGGAGGCCCCTGTGCCTATAATCCGGAGCCACTGGCGGATTTCTTCGATCTGTTTTACATCGGGGAGGGGGAGACAGTCTACGATCAGCTGATGGACACCTACAGGCGCTGCCGGCAGGAGGGCAAAAGCCGTCTGGAATTTCTGGAATACGCGGCCGGGATCGAAGGGATCTACGTTCCCCGGCTCTATGAACCGTCTTATCATGAGGACGGCACCCTGGCGGATTTTCATCCCGTCAGCCTTCATGCCCCCGCAAAGGTAAAGAAGCAGGCCGTCATGGAGATGAATGAGGTGGTATACCCCATGAGCCCGGTGGTTCCTTTTATCAAGGCAACCCAGGACCGGGTAGTCTTAGAGATCATGCGTGGATGCATCCGGGGATGCCGGTTCTGCCAGGCCGGGATGATCTACCGGCCCACCCGGGAGCGGAGTGTGGATACCCTGAAGCAATATGCAAAGGCCATGCTGGACAACACCGGGCATGAGGAAATCTGCCTCAGCTCTTTAAGCTCCAGCGACTATTCGGGGCTGCAGGAGCTGGTGACCTTCCTGATTGAGGAATATCAGGGAAAGGGGATCAACATTTCCCTGCCGTCCCTGCGGATTGATGCCTTTTCCCTGGACGCCATGCAGAAGGTCCAGGATATCCGCAAGAGCAGTCTCACCTTTGCGCCCGAGGCCGGCTCCCAGCGGATGCGCAACGTGATCAATAAGGGACTCACGGAGGAGGACATCCTGGACGGCGCCGGACAGGCCTTTGCCGGTGGGTGGGCCAAGGTGAAGCTGTACTTCATGCTGGGACTTCCCACGGAGACGGAAGAGGATATGGCGGAAATCGCTGTCCTGGCGGACAAGGTGGCGCGGAAGTACTATGAGCTCCCCAAGGAGCAGCGCCGCGGGAAATGCCAGATCACGACCAGTACCTCCTTCTTTGTTCCGAAGCCCTTCACACCCTTCCAGTGGGCACCCATGTGCCCGGCGGTGGAATATGTACGGCGGGCATCCATCGTGAAGCACGCGTTTGCAGAACAACTCAACCGGAAGAGCTTGAAGTACAACTGGCACGATGCCGAGGTGACCATCTTAGAAGGCATATTTGCCCGGGGCGACCGGAGAGTGGGAAAGGTTCTGGAGGAAGCATACCGTCTGGGCTGCCTGTTTGACTCCTGGACCGAGACCTTCCACAATGAGCCTTGGATGCAGGCATTTGAAAATACAGGCGTAGATCCGGACTTTTACACCCTGCGGAGCCGGGGCGAAGACGAATTGTTCCCCTGGGATTTTATTGACATCGGGGTAAGCAGGCAATTTCTGCGCGGGGAATGGGAGTTTGCCATGAAAGAAACGGTGACGAAAAACTGCAGGCAGCAGTGTTCCGGCTGCGGCGCGGCGGCCTTTGGAGGAGGGGTGTGCTATGAAGGTCAGAATTAAGTTTAAAAAAGACGGGAGCCTGCGTTTTATCGGCCATCTGGATGTGATGCGCTTTTTCCAGAAGGTGATGCGCAGGGCGCAGATTCCCATTGCCTTTACGGCCGGGTACAACCCTCATATGATCATGTCCTTCGCAAGCCCCCTGGGGATCGGACTGACCAGCGAGGGAGAATATTTTGACATGGAGCTGGCCGGGCACATTTCAAGCGCGGAAGCGGTCCGAAGGATGAATGCCGTAACAGCCGAGGGTATTGAGGTGATCAGCTTCCGGCAGATCTCGGAGGAAAAGAAAATGACCGGAATGGCCATCGCCTCGGCGGCTGATTATCTGGTGGGCTGCAAATGCCGCGAGAACGGAGCCATTTTCACGCAGAAGATGATCACCGGCTTTTTAGGGCAGCAGGAAATTGTTGTCACGAAGCAGACGAAACGGAGCGAGCAGGAGGCCGACATCCGTCCGCTGATCTACCAGATGGAGCTTACAAAAGAGGGTATTTATCTCCAGCTTGCCGCGGGGAGCGCGCAGAATTTGAAGCCGGAGCTTGTGATGTCCGCGCTGTGCAGATTTGCCGGGATCGACGAAGCGTCCATGGCATGGACCCGGCGCCGGTTGGAGATGTACGCGGATCTGGCATCGGAGGCGGAGAGAGCAAAGGGAATACGGAAGCTTGTGACTTTGGAAGCATTGGGGAAGGATATCGAATGACCAGGAAAATTCTGATTATCAAAGAAGAGGAATCTGTCTGCACATATTTTATCGAGGACGGGGAGATCGTGGAGATCCATCCGGGCTCCCGGCAGGATCCGGACGGGCAGCAGGCCGCGCTGGGCAATATGTATATCGGAAAGGTCCAGAATATTGTGGCAAATATCGGGGCCGCCTTTATCGATATCGGCGGCATCAGCTGTTACTATGACATCAGCCAGGTCCCTCATGCCATTTTTACAAATAAAATGGGAAAAAAGCCGCTGTGCATTGGGGATGAACTTCTCGTGCAGGTGAGCCGGGAAGCCGTAAAGACAAAGGCTCCCACCGTCAGCAGCAATCTCAGCCTGACCGGGCGTTATACAGTGCTCACCTCCGGCAATACCCGGATCGGCGTGTCGGCAAAGCTGCCCAGGGCTCTGCGGGACGACTATAAGGAGCGGCTGCAGGACTGGAAAAATGAAGAATACGGGGTGATCGTGCGGACCAATGCCAGGGATGTGCCCCCGGAAACCGTGCTTGCGGAGCTTTCCCAGCTCAAGGACCGGTTCCGGGAGATAAAGCAGACGGCAGGCTCACGGACCTGCTTTTCCTGCCTGTATACCGCGGCCAGGCCCTATCTTACAGATCTGAAAAATGTATATGCAAGCGGGCTGTCCGAAATCCTCGTGGAAGATCAGGCCCTTTATGAGGAGATCCTGGAGTATTCCCGCAGGGAACAGCCGGAATTTGTTGACAAACTCCGGCTCTATAAGGATCCACTGCTGCCCCTCGGAAAGCTGTACAGCACCCAGACCATCCTGGAGCAGGCGCTGAGAGAACGGGTCTGGTTAAAGCACGGCGGCTATCTGATCATACAGCCCACGGAGGCGCTGACAGTGGTGGATGTGAACTCGGGAAAATGTGTCTCCAAAAAGAGCCGCCCGGACGCTTTTCTGCAGATGAACCTGGAAGCGGCCCAGGAGATCGCCAAGCAGATTCGGCTCCGGAATCTGTCGGGGATCATTGTGGTGGATTTTATCAACATGGAAAAAGCAGAGGATATGCAGCTTTTGCTTCGGGAATTCCGTAAATTTCTTTCCCGGGATCCGATCCAGACCACGCTGATTGATGTGACCGCTCTGCAGCTTGTGGAGGTGACCCGGAAGAAGCTTCGCAAGCCGCTGCATGAATACTGGAAGGGGAGAGTGTAATGAGCAAAAAAGAATTTAAGACCAATGCCATGCGCATGCTAGATAAGCTGAAGATCCCTTATGAATCTCTGACCTATGAATGCGATGAGTTTGTCAGCGGCGTTTCCACCGCGGATCTGACCGGCCTGCCCCACGAGCTGGTATATAAAACGCTGGTGACCACGGGAAAGACCGGGGAGCATTATGTATTTGTCATTCCCATTGAGGGAGAGCTGGATCTGAAAAAGGCGGCAAAGGCGGTGGGAGAGAAGTCTGTGGAAATGCTTCCGGTGAAGGAGATCACGAATGTAACCGGATATGTGCGGGGCGGATGTACAGCCATCGGGATGAAGAAGAGGTTTCCCGCCGTTCTGGATGCAAGCGCGCAGGGATTCGACCAGATCTATGTCAGCGGCGGAAAGATCGGCATGCAGCTAAAGCTCAGGCCGGAGGATCTGAAACGCGCAGCCGGCGCGGAGTATGCGGATGTGCTCCTGAACGGGAGCCGGGAAGCCCATACATGATTTCCTGTATACTTTACGAATAATTTTATATAATCTGAATAATTATGTGCAAATTTTGATTTACAAGTTTTTCAGAAAGCGTTATAATATGATTCGACTGTCAGTTGGAAGGAATACAAAAAGAGTGCCGGGAGCAGAAGATCTGCTGCTATGGATCATTCCTGAAATAATTGCAGGTTCTGTACGGAACAGTTTTAAGTGTTACGGACAGTTATTTTAGGAATGCTTCTTAGATCAGCCGGCAACAGGTACATGGAGGAAACAGGGTAATGAAAAAAGTAGTAAAATTTGGGGGAAGCTCCCTGGCAAGCGCGGGGCAGTTTAAGAAGGCCGCAAGGATCGTCCGGGCGGATAAGACCAGGATCTACGTCGTACCGTCTGCGCCGGGAAAACGTTTTTCAAGCGATACCAAAGTAACGGATATGCTCTATGGCTGTTATGGCGCAGCCATCCGGGAAAAGGATTTTACGGAGCAGTTAGAGGCGATCAAAGCCAGGTATCAGGAGATTATTGACGGATTGAAGCTTTCCATGTCTCTGGAGGACGAATTTAAGACCATTCGGGAAAATTTCGGCAAAAAGATCGGCCGGGATTATGCCGCTTCGAGAGGAGAATACCTCAACGGAAAGATCATGGCCGCATATCTGGGGTTCGAATTTATTGATGCCGCAGAGGTGATCCGCTTTGATAAAGAGAAGATATTTGATGATGAGATGACGAATACGCTTCTTGCCGAACGTCTGCGCAATTCTTCCGGAGCGGTGATTCCCGGGTTTTACGGAGCCATGGAGGACGGCACCATCGTGACCTTTTCCAGAGGCGGTTCGGATATCACCGGTTCGCTGGTGGCTCTGGCCGTGCAGGCGGATCTGTATGAGAACTGGACCGATGTATCCGGCTTTCTGATTGCGGATCCCAGGATTGTCCAGAATCCCAAGGCTATTGAGACCATCACCTACAAGGAGCTGCGGGAGCTGGCCTATATGGGAGCAAGCGTGCTTCATGAGGATGCCATTTTCCCGGTGAGAAAGGCGGGCATTCCGATCAACATCCGCAACACGAACCAGCCCGAGGACAAGGGAACTCTGATCGTAGAGGGCACCTGCCGGCAGCCCAGGTACACCATCACGGGAATTGCGGGGACAGACAGCTTTGTTTCCATTACCATTGAAAAGTCCATGATGAATTCCGAGGTAGGATTCTGTCGCAAGGTGCTGCAGGTGTTTGAAGAAAACGAGATTTCTATCGAGCATATGCCGTCCGGGATCGATACCATGACCATCTTTGTCCATAAAGATATCTTTGAGGAAAAGGAGCAGCAGGTCATTGCAGGGATCCACAAGGCCGTACATCCGGATCACATCGAGCTGGAATCGGATCTGGCTCTGATTGCTGTGGTAGGCAGGGGTATGAAGGCCACCCGGGGAACCGCGGGAAGAATCTTCTCTTCACTGGCCCATGCGCATATCAATGTGAAGATGATCGACCAGGGCTCCAGTGAGTTGAACATCATTGTCGGCGTACGCCATGATGATTTCAAAAACGCGATCCGCGCCCTGTATGAGATTTTTGTTGAAACGCGGATCTGATGACGCAAAGTCAGGAACTTCTGTCAATGAAAAGGGAGTTTTTGACGGATTGTTTCTTTTTAGATTTACGGTGCTTAATAACAGAGCATCCGATTTTGCAGACAGACAAATGTACTCTCAGGATTTCATCGGCTTTACAGGAAATCCGGGAGTACATCGCATTTTACGGGAGGAGAAGATGATTGATTTTCATACACATATGTTTCCGGAAAAGATCGCCCCGAAGACACTACATTTTTTAAGGGAACGGTGCAAAACCGTTCCCTTTACCGACGGAACGCCTCAGGGGCTTGCCGCTTCCGCAGAGGAAGCCGGACTGGAGTGCTCTGTCGCCCTTCCGGTCGTGACCAATCCGGAGCAGTTCGACAGTATCAACCGTTTTGCGGAGCAGTACCGGGATGGGCGGATTTTGTCCTTCGGCGGCATCCATCCGGAAAACGAGGATTATAAGAAAAAGCTTCTGTATCTGAAGGACCATGGGTTCCCCGGGATCAAGCTTCATCCGGATTATCAGGATACGTTTTTCAACGATATCCGGTACAAGCGCATTATTTCCTTTGCCAGTGAGCTGGATCTGATCGTCTCTGTGCATGCCGGTTTTGATCCGGGATACCCGGACTGCGTACACTGTACCCCCGCCATGGCCGCAGAGGTGCTGGAAGAGGTTCAGCCGACCAGGCTGGTCCTGGCCCATATGGGCGGATTCCTGCGGTGGGATGAGGTGGAGCAGGAGCTGGTGGGAAGGGACGTCTGGTTTGACACGGCGGTGGTATTCGGACAGATCCCGGACGAGCAGTTTGTGCGCATCTGCAGAAATCATGGCACGGACCGGATCCTGTTTGCCACAGACTCCCCATGGTCCGGTCAGAAGGAATCGGTAGCGTATTTCCGGAAGATGGATCTGACAGAGGCGGAAAAGACGCAGATTCTTGGGGAAAATGCAAAGAAGCTCTTGACTTTATAAAATCCCCATGGTATATTTTATGAGTATGCCGCACAGCGAGGTTTACAAAGTTCCGCAACCTGATTTTATGTGATATGTGATGTCCCTGACGGTCAGGTGTTCGGCAGATCAGACGAATATGATCTGCGATACGGGAATGCGGACACCGCAGCTGGCGAGTAATGATAATAGGAGGTGCCATATGTACGCGATCATAGCAACAGGTGGTAAACAGTACAAAGTATCCGAAGGCGATATCATTAAAGTAGAAAAGCTTGGTGTAGAAGCTGGAGAGACTTATACATTTGACCAGGTACTTGCGGTGAATCATGAGAGTCTCGTTGTTGGGAACCCTGTTGTAGACGGAGCGACCGTAACCGCGTCCGTGCTGGGTGACGGCAAGGGTAAGAAGGTCATTGTCTACAAGTACAAGAGGAAAACAGGATACCACAAAAAGAACGGCCACAGACAGCAGTACACAGCAGTTAAGATTGAAAAGATCAACGCATAATCAAAGATGATCCGGATTACCATTTATGTGAATGAACATCATGTGTATACAGGCTTTGACGTGAGCGGACATGCCGAGTTCTCAGATCCAGGAAAGGATGTCGTATGCGCGGCGGTTTCTATGCTGGTGATCAACACCATGAACGCGTTGGAAGCGTATACGGAGGATGAGACAAGCCATGTCAGCGACGAGGAAGAGGGAACCATTGAGTTTCGTTTCCGCAGACGGCCTTCCCATGATGCGGATCTGCTGGTCAATACCATGATTCTTGGTCTGGAGAGTCTGGAGGAGAACAGCGAATATGAACCATACATTGATATCATTTTCAAGGAGGTGTAATTATCATGATGAATCTGAACCTTCAGTTTTTTGCTCATAAAAAGGGAGTTGGTTCCACAAGGAACGGACGTGACTCCGAGTCAAAAAGATTAGGTGCCAAGAGGGCTGACGGACAATTCGTAAAGGCGGGTAACATCCTGTACAGACAGCGCGGAACGAAGATCCATCCAGGCATGAACGTAGGACGCGGCGGCGATGATACCTTGTTCGCACTGGTTGACGGTGTTGTACGTTTTGAGAGAAAGGGAAGAGATAAGAAGCAGGTTTCTATCTATCCGAAGGCAGAATAATTGTAGTCCCTACAAGGCAGGAAGTATTTCCTGCCTTTTTTATACCGTAGTATATTAGAGTTTTGGTGATAGGAGAGTAGGTATGTTTGCGGACAGAGCAAAAATCATGATCCGGTCGGGAAAGGGCGGCAATGGACACTGCAGCTTCCGGCGGGAATTGTATGTAGCAAATGGAGGACCGGACGGCGGCGACGGCGGCGACGGCGGCGATCTGATCTTTGAAGTCGATGAGGGCCTGAATACGCTGGTGGATTACCGACATAAGAGGAAGTTTGCGGCAGGAGACGGGGAAGAGGGCGGCAAGCGCCGCTGCCACGGCAAGAGCGGCAAGGACCTGGTGCTGAAAGTACCGGAAGGAACCGTCATCAAGGAAGCCAGGACACAGAAGGTCATTGCGGATATGTCCGGAGACAACCGGCGTCAGATCGTGCTCAAAGGCGGGAGGGGCGGACTGGGGAACCAGCATTTCGCCACAGCCACCATGCAGGTTCCGAAATACGCCCAGCCCGGAAAGCCGGCCATGGAGCTGGAAGTGCTTCTGGAGCTGAAGGTCATTGCGGATGTGGGGCTGGTGGGCTTTCCGAATGTCGGGAAATCTACGCTTTTGTCCCGTGTGACCAATGCGGATCCTAAGATCGCCAATTATCATTTTACCACGCTGAACCCGAACCTGGGCGTGGTAGACCTGGAAAACGGAAAGGGCTTTGTCATGGCAGACATCCCCGGGCTCATCGAAGGGGCTTCGGAGGGCGTTGGACTGGGGCATGAATTTTTGCGTCACATTGAGCGGACGAAGTTGATGATCCATGTGGTGGACGCGGCCGGAACCGAAGGACGGGATCCGGTGGATGATATCTATAAGATCAATCAGGAGTTGGAAGCTTACAATCAGGAACTGGCAGGAAGGCCCCAGGTGATCGCGGCAAATAAAACGGATCTGATCTATTCCGGAGATGAGGATCCGGTAGATCGGCTTCGGGCGGAATTTGAACCCAGGGGAATCCGTGTATTCCCAATCTCCGGCGTTTCCGGGCAGGGAATCCATGAGCTGCTGTATTATGTGGCGGAGGAGCTGCAGAAGATGGATCAGAAGCCCGTCGTGTTTGAACAGGAATATTTTCCGGAGGACGAGCTGATCTACGAAGAGCTGCCTTACAGCGTAGAGCTTGTGGACGGAATGTATGTTGTGGAAGGACCGAAGATCGAGAAGATGCTTGGATATACCAACCTGGATGCAGAGAAGGGCTTTGTATTTTTCCAGCGTTTCCTGAAAAATACCGGAATCCTTGACGAACTGGAAGCGGCCGGCATCCAGGACGGCGATACCGTGAAGATGTACGGCCTGCAGTTTGAATACTTAAAGAGCGAGTAAGGAACTGTCGCGAAATAATATGTATAAATTGCGCAAGATATATATTATTTTGAGACAGTTCGTAACGATTAGAACAGGAGAAGGATAGATATGACAACAAAGCAGAGAGCCTATTTAAAAAGTCTTGCCATGACCATGGATCCTATCTTTCAGATCGGAAAATCCAGCATGACGCCGGGACTCACCCAGGCCATCGCGGAAGCATTGGATGCAAGGGAACTCATTAAGATCAGCGTGCTCCAGAACTGTGCGGACGACCCGCGGGAGCTTGCCGAACTGGTGGCGGAGCGTACCCGGTCCCAGGTCGTCCAGGTGATCGGGAAGAAGATCGTTTTATATAAGGAAGGCAAAGACGATAAAAAGAAGATCGTATGGCCGTCCTCATCATCCAAGAAGGCTTAGGTGGCGGGATGAAGATCGGTATCATGGGCGGGACATTTGACCCGATCCATATCGGACATCTGCTGTTGGGAGAATTTGCATATGAGGAATTCGGACTGGATGAGATCTGGTATCTGCCCAACGGCAATCCCCCACACAAGCAGCAGACGGAGGAAAAGGAGGCACTGCGGCACCGCGTGGAGATGATCCGGCTGTCCATCCGGGAGGTCCTATATTTTAAGCTCTGTCTGCATGAGGCAAAGGAAAACGAACATTCCTATACCTATCAGACCATGCGGGAGCTGAATGCGCTTTATCCGGAATATGAATTTTATTTCATTTTGGGGGCGGATTCTTTATTCGCGATCGAGACCTGGAAGCATTTCCGGGAGATCTTTCCCACCTGCACGATCCTGGCTGCCATGCGGGATGACAAGGACGCGGCGGATATGGAAAAACAGATTCAGTATCTGGAGAGTGCGTATGGAGCGAAAATCCGAATCCTGAGAGCTCCCCTGCTGGAGATTTCCTCGACTACGCTCCGGAAGCGGGTTTCCCAGGGGAAGAGCATTTATTATATGGTGACAGACGCGGCAGCAGAGTATATCAAAGAAAATCACTTGTATCAAAAAGCTTCTATCTGACTGTGAATAGTAAACATCAAAAAGGGGATTTGGACCATGGCAGACTTGGAGAAAATTCGCGAGAAACTGAAAAATAAGCTGAAAAAAGAACGTTATCAGCATACACTCGGGGTCATGTATACGGCCGCGTCTCTTGCAATGCGGTATGATGAAAACCTGGAGGAAGCGCTGACAGCCGGACTTTTGCATGACTGCGGAAAGTACTGCTCCATTGAAAAGCAGCTCCGGCTGTGCCGGAAGCATGAGATCAGGCTGGAAAGGGCAGAAGTAGAAGTCCCTGCACTGATCCATGCCAGGCTCGGCGCATATCTGGCCGAAAATAAGTACGGGATCGACAATCCCAGGATTTTAGATGCGATTCGGTATCATACTACCGGACGGCCTCATATGTCGATGCTGGATAAGATCATCTATCTGGCGGATTATGTGGAACCCGGCCGGAAAATGATTCCGGGCCTGCCGGAGATCCGGAAGCTGTCTTTTACAGATATTGACCAGGCTGTCTGCAAGTGCGCTGCAGCCACGCTAAATTACCTGGAAAAATCAAAACGGCCCATAGATCCTCTGACCCGGATGACCTATGAGTATTATAAAGATTAGAGCAGCATATTGTTCATCCTATAGGAAGCGGCAGACCTGCCGGCAGATTTTTATATTTTATTGACAAATTGTATAAAAGGAGGGAATGCAATGGAACATTCCAAGGAAATGGCCAAGATCGCTTATCGTGCATTAGAGGATAAGAAGGGCGAGAATATTAAGATCATAGACATTGAAGGCATATCCGTGCTTGCCGATTATTTTCTCATCGCAAGCGGCTCCAATGAAAGCCAGATCCGCGCTATGGTAGACAACGTGGAGGAGGAACTGGAAAAAGCAGGGTATTCCGTAAAGCAGAGAGAAGGATACGGAACCGGCAGATGGGTGTTGCTGGATTTTGGTGACATCATCGTACATGTCTTTGACCGGGAAAATCGTCTCTTCTATGACCTGGAGCGCATCTGGCGGGACGGAAAGACCATCGGGATCGAGACTCTGGAAAGTCGATAATAACAGGAGAAGTCTCCAACTGTACGGCCACAATCCTCGAAAGGGACTTTAACCGTACAGTTGGATTCTTTTTTAATCAAAGAAGCGGAAGATCCCGATCACCTTGCCTAAGATGAGAGGGTTCTGAACAATGATCGGATCCATGTAGTCATTCTCCGGCTGCAGGCGGATATAACCGTCTTCCTTATAAAAGGTCTTGACCGTGGCGCTGTCTTCGATCAGGGCAACCACCATATCTCCGTCAGAAGCCGTATTCTGCTCCTGGACCAGGACATAATCGCCGCTCAGGATTCCGGCGTTTACCATGCTTTCCCCGTGTACGATGAGGAGATAGGTCTGCTTGTTGGGCAGCATTTCCATGGGTACCGGAAAATAGTTCTCAATATTCTGCTGGGCGAGGAGAGGCTCCCCGGCCGCAATATGACCGATGATCGGTACATTCACCACCTCACGGCGGGTCAGATTGAATGTATCGTCCAGGATCTCGATCGCGCGCGGCTTGGTCGGATCCCGGTGGATATAGCCGTTCTTTTCCAGGGTCTCAAGATGAGAGTGGACAGAAGAAGTGGACTTCAGATGCACGGCCTCGCAGATCTCCCGGACCGACGGCGGAAACCCGCGGCATAAAATCTGATCCTTTATGTATGATAAAATCTCTTCCTGCTTTTTAGTGATCTTTCCCTGTGACATAAAATATACCTCCTGGTAAATGGAATCAACGAATTTATAATCTGATATTATGATAGCATAGTCCCACCGAAAAAGCAAACACTTGTTGCGAAAATATGTTCGGCTTTTTCGAGTCATACTTTTTATCGGTTACTATTCACAGTCATTTCACTCACATGCGCAAAAACAGTCGGCAAAGCCGTCTGCCGATGCTTCGCATCTTGATTTTTTATCTGCAAAATTTAAAATAATGATTGACAAACAAACGTTCCTGATATATACTTAATAATGCAGGCGCGAACACTTGTTTATATACTCATTTGTTTCTCGTAATTAATTTTACGTTTTTTTATTTTTGCCTGTAGAAGAATACATGTATACAATGCTAATTGTGATTTTTGACTTTTTCTGTAAAGCCGCAAAAATAACTCCATAATTTTGTATACAATAATACACACTCAAAAAAAGAAGCTGTTTTTTTGTTTTACCGCCCTGATTAATAGAACAATATATTGTGCGGTACCGAAGATCGGTGCTTTACGTAATTTCATGTGTCCTTCATGCGTGGATCCCCATTCCATGGAATGCAGGAGCAGCCTACCGGATATCAATATACGTCCCCACGTTATTTGATATAAATTCATTCCCGCGAAGCAGTGAAGCCAGCATTGTACATGTCCCCACATGTACACAAAGATGACTGCCGCGCGGATCAAAAAGCCCGCCTGATAAGTGATCTTGGCCATTTCCTTGGAATGTTCCCATTGATATCAGCGACCGGGTTTTTGATTGATGAAAAGATTTTTGCGTACAGATCTTTTCATATTACACCTTTATATTTTTATAAAAGATCGTATGCAGTTCTGGTTGTACATTCAGAATTGCATACGGTTTTTTATATGCGAATTAGCTTTCTTCTTAATTTACGTTCTTTTTATGATGTGGACAGTAACAGAATCAGCAAAATAGATCTATACGACAAATACCGATTTTTCCAAAAGATCTATAGACAAATACGACGATTCATGCTATAATATGGCAAGTTCATTGATTTTGGGGAGGTTTTGATTCATGGCTGATACGAATACAAAAACATATCATGAGCAGCTTTATATTGATGATACCTTGCGTTTGCGCGAGATTTTGAAAACGCTGCCTCCATTTGCAAAGGATTATTTCCGGGCTGTGGAACCGCAGACTTCCACACGGACCCGGATTTCTTATGCCTATGACATCCGGGTGTTTTTCCATTTTTTGATGGAGAATAACCCGGTCTACAAAAATTATACCGTGGATCAGTTTACGGTACAGGATCTGGAGCGCATCGAACCGGTCGATATTGAGGAATACCAGGAATATCTGAAGGTCTACAAGAATCCGGAGGAAAAACAGATCACCAATGCGGAAAAGGGATTATCCCGCAAAATGTCCGCATTGAGGAGTTTTTACGGCTATTTCTTCAAGCGCCAAGTCATTTCCAGGAATCCGTCCCTGCTTGTGGATATGCCGAAGCTCCATGACAAGGCGATCATCCGTTTGGATACGGACGAGGTGGCCATGCTCCTGGATTATATCGAGCATGGGGGCAGCGAGTTCACCGGCCAGCGCAGACGATATTATGAAAAGACGAAAAACCGGGATTTTGCGATCATTATTCTGCTGCTGGGCACCGGGATCCGTGTCTCGGAATGCGTGGGTCTGGATATCCAGGATGTGGATTTTAAAAATAACGGGATCAAGGTTGTCCGAAAAGGCGGCAACGAGATGGTTGTATATTTCGGTGAGGAAGTGGAAGAAGCGCTGAAAATGTATCTGTATACGACCCGAAAGGCTGTCACTCCCCTGCCGGGCCATGAAAATGCCTTGTTTTTGTCCACGCAGCGCCGCAGGATCGGCGTACAGGCCGTAGAAAACATGGTCAAAAAGTATGCCCGGGAGGTCACCCCGAATAAGAAAATTACGCCTCATAAGCTGCGCAGTACCTACGGCACGACCCTGTACAAGGAAACCGGGGATATCTATCTGGTGGCGGATGTACTCGGGCACAAGGATGTTAATACCACAAAGAAGCATTATGCCGCAATTGATGAAAATCGCCGCCGGCAGGCCGCAGGCGCGGTAAAGCTTCGGGAGCCATGAAAGGATGTTAACCGATATGCAGCTACAACGTTTATTAAGCATTACAAGAAAAGCGATTGATGAATATGCGATGATCCAGGAGGGAGACCATATTGCGGTCGGGATCTCCGGCGGCAAAGACAGCCTCACCCTGCTCTATGCCCTCCATGGCCTGAAACGGTTTTATCCGCAGCATTTTGAACTGAGCGCCGTGACCGTGGATCTGGGCTTCCCGGGCTTTGACTTGGAGCCCATCCGGGAATTATGCGGCACGATGCAGGTTCCATACAGGGTCGTTGCTTCGGATATCTACCAGATCCTCTTTGATGTACGTAAGGAATCCAATCCCTGCTCTCTGTGCGCGAAAATGCGCAAAGGCGCTCTGAATCAGGCTGTGAAGGAAATGGGCTGCAATAAGGTGGCTTACGGTCATCATATGGACGATATCATCGAAACCATGCTCCTGTCCCTCATTTTTGAAGGCAGGTTCCATTCCTTTTCCCCAAAGACCTATCTGGATCGGATGGACCTGACCGTCATACGTCCCCTGATGTTCTTGAATGAGACGGATGTGATCGGTTTTCAGCATCAATACGATCTCCCTGCTTTGAAGAAAAAGTGTCCGGTAGACGGATATACCAAACGCCAGTACGCTAAGGAACTGGTCCAACAGCTCAATCGAGAGCATCCCGGAGCCAAGGAGCGGATGTTCCATGCCATCCTGAGCGGAAATATCCAGGGATGGCCTGAACGTAATACCTACAGGAAAATCTCAGGCGGCGATGCCCACAGGCTTTCCCGGCCATAAAGTAAAAAGGATCCGGCCAGATTGTGACTTCTGCCGAATCCTTTTTCTGACATTCTTAGCTCTGATCTTTATATTACTCTTGTAAATTATTTATATATTAAATTCTCCTCTGCTCTGAAGAGAGACTTTCTTTCCTGACAATATATTCTTCAATAATATGGGCTGTACCCTCAATTCCAAGCTGGGAGCTGTTCAGGCATAATTCGTAGCTCACAGCGTCCGACCAGCGTTTATTCGTATAATAGTTATAATAGCTTGCGCGCTTCTTGTCTGTTTTAACGATCTTATCCTTTGCTTTGTTATCCGGCAGATCATAGATCCGCGCGATCCGGCGTATGCGGGCGTCCATGTCCGCGTGAATGAAAACACTGACAACATTATCATAAGACTCCAGTGCGTAATCCGCACATCTTCCGACCAAAATACAGGGTCCTTCATCCGCAATCTTCTTGATGGCATCAAACTGTGCCAGAAATACCTTATGGTTGATGGGCATATCCGTGTATGTATTTTCCGTATAGCCCATGGAATAGGTATCCATAACAAGAGAATACAAAAAGCTGTTGGTAGGCTTCTCATCATGGTTTTCGAAGATCTCCTCGCAGATCCCGCTCTCTTTTGCCGCTCTTGCGAGCATTTCTTTATCATAAAGTTTGATTCCAAGATCATCCGCGATCTTGTAGCCAATCTCTCTTCCGGCACTTCCATATTGTCTGCCGATTGTTATTATTGTGTTCGTTTTCATAAGCAATCACTCTCCTTTGCAGCTAAAATACTGTCTTTTCTTTTATTATATCGAATATAAACATATTTTACAAGAATCCTTGTAAAATTTTTGTGAAATTTAACAATCTCCTGAAAGAAAAGGCATCGGTCCGGCAGATCTCATTTTCCTGAGAAGCTCTTCAAAATACTCCGGAAGGGGTGCGTCAAATTCCATATATTCTCCGGAAATCGGATGGACAAATCCCAATATTCTGGCATGCAGAGTCTGCCCGGTAAGAGGAAACGGACACTTTGCCGGCCCATAGACCGTATCCCCCAGGATCGGATATCCGATCTCCGACAGATGCACCCGGATCTGATGCGTGCGCCCGGTTTCCAGCTGGCATTCGATATACGTGTATCCCTTCGAATTTCCCCCCTTAGAGCCCCCGTAAACACATCTTAGACGCGGAGGCAGGCAATCGTTATAAAAGCGTTCCAGCACCCTGTAATGGGTCACGGCAGGCTTTCCGTTCTTACACCTGCTGCTCATCTTTTTCCGGTCAGTCGGATGGCGTCCGATGGGGGCATTTACCGTACCGCCCTCCCCTGCTATGATTCCCAGCACAACCGCTCGGTATCTGCGGGTAATGGAATGCTCCTTCAGCTGCTCGGCCAGGGCCTGGTGCGCCCGGTCACTTTTGCAGATCACAAGGGAACCGGTGGTATCCCGGTCGATCCGGTGTACGATTCCGGGACGGGTGACCCCATTGATCCCGGAGAGCTTCCCCCGGCAATGGTACATGACCGCATTGACCAGCGTACCGCCGGAATGTCCGGGCGCCGGATGGACCACCATCCCCTTTGGTTTATTCACAACCAGAATCTCTTCATCCTCATACAGAATATCCAGAGGAATGTCCTCCGGTGAGATGTCCGGCAGCTCCGGCTCCGGAACAGATATCTCTACAACATCCCCGGGATTCACTTTATGATTGGGCTTCACTTCTTTTTTATTGACCAGGACCGCCCCTTCTTTCACCAGCTTCTGCAGATAGGAACGTGAAAGATCCGGAAGCGCAGAGGACAATAATTTGTCGATCCGCTCCGGCTCTTCCTCTTCCATGATAAATTCAAACACTGCTCCTGCCTTATTCAATGCAACCATTCTCCTCACCACACCCACAGTCCCGGAACTGTCATAAAATAACGGATGCCTTGCAGCAACGTACAAGGGCACCGTGAACAGAACCAGATTACTTACTCTTAAAAAATGCAAACCACTCCAATTCCTCCTCTTTATAAAAGAACAGGATCAGATAGGCAAACAAAATACATGCGATCACCGCATAACAGTCCGCCACATTAAATATCGGAAAATCGATCAGGCTGAAATAAAAAAAATCCACCACATACTGATAACGGATCCGATCGATCAGATTACCTACAGCGCCCGCGCAGATCAGAACCCCGCAGATCCGCATGGGTAGATACCTGCGGCCGCCGGGGATCCTTCCATAGAAAAAGCCGATCAGAAGAAATATGACAACTGCGGCGCATACAAAAAACATCTGCCGGTTCTGGAACAGCCCGAAGGCCGCCCCACGGTTTTCCAGATAGCGAAGCTCAAACACCCCGGGAATCAGGACGATCTCCCTCTGAAGCTTTAAATGCGCCACCGCCAGGTGCTTTGTTACCTGATCCAGCAACACTGCCGCGGCACAGCAGAGGGCTGCCGTCAGATAGTCTCTTACTTTTCCAAATTGCCCGTCCATTCTCCTTTTCCTCCCTGCTGCTTAAATATATTTATGGATCCGCACACAGATCCTGTTTTTCTTTGTAACGGAAAGCTGCTCCACATACTGAAACTTCCCCATCCCTCTTACCGAAATAATGTCCTGCTCCTTGATATGATACCCATTGGAGGTCATAAGTCTCCCGTTCACAAATACCTTCCCCGTTTCGATCAATCCGGCGAGCTTACTTCTGGACGAGGCAAACGCAAGGGAAAGCAGGGCATCCAGCCTGAGAGACGAAACCGTCCCCCGGATCTCCTGCACGTTCTGCGTATACCGGAAATCCTCCCAGTCCTCCTCAGACACCAAAACAGACGTATGGCGGACCCGGGTCAGCTCTTCTTTGAGAAAGTCCCTGAGCTTCGCGTCTATGAAGATCAGGGCATCCAGACCATCAATCAAAATATCCCCCATTTTTCCGCGCTCCAGTCCCAGGTTCATAACGGCCCCCAGATAATCCCGGTGGGTCAGCGCGTCCGCAAATTTTTCATGGAGAGGGGTGATCCGAAGCACAGCCATCCTATCCATAAAAACAACCTTGTCCACGCCTGGGCTGCCGGCCCCTTTTTCGTCCCGGCTCCTGGCAGGCCTGCCACGCAAAGAAAGAGCATCTTCAGGCAGGAAAGCCGCCATCTGACGCTCTGCAGAATCATACCCGCCAAAAAGGGTATATTCCGTATATAAGGAATTCTTTGGCAGTGCATGCAGAATACTTTGTTCATTCAGATTGAGAAAATCCGTATATGTAATGATCCCGCGGTGGAAGGACTGACGAGACAGCTCGGTCAACCGTTTTGCCAATAATTCTTCATCCCGCATCATCAATATCTTCCCCGCACGGTCGGTTGCTCCATGGAACCGCTGAGAAGATCCTGAAGATCCCCTGTAATGTCTACGTTTGTCGGGGTCACGAGGAAAATATAATTGGAAATCTTCTGCAGATTCCCGCTGATCGCAAAGGTCGCTCCGGAAATAAAATCAATGATCCTCTGCGCGATCTCCAGATCCATCCCCTCCAGATTCAGGATCACCGTACGTCCCGAAAGAAGTGTCTCCGTAATCTCACGGGAGTCATCCACAGAAATCGGCTTTACCACACAGACCTCCATCCCCGCATTGTTCCCGCCGCTTCTCCGGGAAGAAGGCTGACGCATTGGAGTTACATTGCTGCTGGGCGCAGGTACCCGGCTGCTCTCCTGCTGCATATCAAAGTCATCGTAACTGTCTTTGCTGTTCGTCTTTTTATTGAAAAAGGAACGCCTGGGCCTCTCTTCGTAATCATCCTCGTAAAAATCATCGTCATCATAGAAATCATCGTCGTAGTCATCGTCATCATTCAATTTCATGATGTCAAGGAATTTGTCAAATATACTCATGTTTACACTCCAATCAAACTTTTTACTGCCCTTACTTTCTAGCCAGAGACCCCATAGTCCCTGGCACCAAAGATTCCGGTCCCTACCCGAACCATAGTTGCTCCTTCTTCAATTGCAACCTCATAATCATTGGTCATCCCCATTGAAAGTATATTTACGTTAACATTATCAATGTTTTTGTGTGCGATGTCAACAGATAATTTATGTAAATTTTTAAAAATTGGCCTATTTTCTTCGGGATTTTCCACAAAAGGGGCGATCGTCATGAGTCCGCGTACATGTAAGTGCGGAAATTGCGCAAGCGTTTCGATGAACGAAATGACCTCATTCACCCGGACGCCAAACTTGCTCTCCTCCTCCGCTACATTGACTTCTACAAGAATATCCGAGGTCAGCCCTCTTTTTGCCGCTTCCTTTTCAATCGCCTGGGCAAGCCGAAACGAATCCACCGAGTGGATCAGTTCCGCTTTCTCTACGATATACTTTACTTTGTTGGTCTGCAGATGCCCGATCATATGCCAGTGGATATCCGTGGGCAGGGCGCCAAACTTCTCTGTCAGCTCTTGAACCTTATTCTCCCCAAACACCCGGACGCCCAGATCATAGGCTTCCCTAAGGACTTCCACCGGCTTCGTCTTGCTGACCGCGATCAGGGTCACTTCCTCCCGTTTCCGTCCCGCCCGCGCGCAGGCAGCCTGTATTCTCGTCTCTACTTCATGCAGCTGATCCCTTATCATCACTCAAACTCTCCTTTTTGATACGCTTACTGGAACACCACTTCAGAATCCTCCACCATGTTGCCGTCCAGAACAATGTGGTCATAGTTGGAAAGACTGTAGGAGGCTCCCTCTTCTACAATATAATAATCCGCATTCTCACACAGGATCAGAACCCTCCTGAACACCGCGTATCCCTGATTAATGTTGTATACACCCTGCAAAGTGTCCTGATCCTTTAAGAGAAATGTCTCGGAAGAACCTTCTTTCATCAGGAACGTATTCGGTCCGAAATCTTCCGGATCCAGGTAAAAATCCCCTTTCTCCGTCATATAATAAATATCCGCAGCCTGAAAAACCTCTTCCAGTTCCCCACTCTCGTCATTCTTTTTCCGTACCAGGACCCCCTGTGCGGTTCCGCTCTTGTTGGATGCCAGATACTCTGCCGGAACCACATAGAATTCCTTCTCAATGACCGCGCTTTTCGGAATTTTCAGACCGCTTTCCTGTTCTGTGATCAACTCAATATTCAAAAAACGATCCCCTGCATAGCGGATCATGGAATTGTCGAACAACAGCTTTCCATAATAGTTTTCGTCAATCTGCAGGATGGAAAAATCCGCCCATACCGTCTCATTGTCCTTATCAATCCTAGTTTTGATATAGGTAGTCTCTGCCAGTTCTTCCGCCATCGCTTTGTCAAGCTGGATATAGACATACCATTCTTCCCCGGTTACCAGCTTGTACACGATATCCCCGGCTCCTACCTCTGCCTGATCCTCCAGGCGTACGGCCGAATAGCTGGTCCTGTCAAAGTCCTCCGGTTTTAAGGTCTGCTCGGATAAGGACTCATACCCGTCAATGGTACGGACCAAGATCCCGTCCGCAGCGCTCTTGCCGACATGGATATTTCCGCTGTTTTGCGAGATCAGGGTGTCTAACCGCGTCATCTTTGACTGATTCGACGCATCCCGCAGAATCCCGGTCAGTTCATTTTTCAATGTATATACGGATGAAAACTTCTGCGGATGAAAATTTTCATTAAAATTCTGGGTCTTCAGCATCAGATTTTTCTGCACTTCGGTTCCGTAAGTAAACTCTTCTGTTTCTGTGGAAACTTCTATATCCAATCTCATGGGAGACACCGCGTAAATATTACTTCCCGTCTTGACCTTACTGTTCTCATTGCGGAAATAGCTGATGTATCCTCCGGATTCCGCAGCAGCGGTCACTTCCTGTCTCAGGATCAGACCATTGTAGGAATTATCCTTTACAATACTTCCCCTGCGGACTTCATATGTGGAGATCCGCTTTGAAGTCGCATATGTAAATACCGTAACGATCAGATACAACAAGATCAGTGTAAAGATCAGTATGCCGATATTCATTTCCTGCTTTGTTTTATACTGGCTGATCTTAGCGAGATCCTTCCTTCGGACTGCCAACTTCCACTCCTCCGATTTTCCGTTTTTATGTTTGCTGACGTAGTATCGTTAACAAGTATATCACTTTTGCATGTATATTTCTACTTCAAATTGTCAATACTGAAAGCAAGCTCAGAGAAAAGGAGGAAATAGCATGAAGTGGTTCGACAATACTGCCCTGACTCTTGTCATCATCGGTGCGGCAAACTGGCTCCTGGTCGGTATCTTTCGATTTGACCTGGTTGCATTCCTTTTTGGAAATCTCAGCTGGTTTGCCAGAATTATCTATACAATCGTAGGACTGTGCGGACTCTATCTGATCAGTCTGTATGGAAGAATGGATACCATGTCTGACAGTACATCTTCCTGACCCATCCGCGCGGTGATCGTCCGGGGCACAGTCAGCCCCGGAATCGCCGGGCGCGCTACATACCATTCTCCGCACAGGCCGCAGCTTTTCTTCCCTCATATAATCCGATTTCATTCCCTTTGCTTTTTCGTGCGGGATAACACTTCTTCTCCGCCTCAATCATTTCAGCTCCCCGCGGTCCCTGCAGACAGGATCTGAGACATGTCGCTGTACAGCAGATCCTTATGATCGGCCCCCATGACAACCGAGATCAGAGGACGACCCGTACTGTCCAGATTGTACAATATCACGCAGGACCCCGCCTGGTCCGTGGTTCCCGTTTTTCCGCCGATCACGTTGACCCCGGCCGGAGGATCCGCAAGCCCTGCGGAATAATAGTTGGAAGCCGGCCAATCCTCGGTCCGAATGCTTCCGTCCATACCGGTCAGCGTGGCATGATAGGATTTCATGGAGATGATATCGATAAACCGCTGGTCCTGGATGCAGGCGTTGAACATCAGGTACAGGTCATAGGCAGTGGTATAATGTCCGTCCTCATGCAGTCCGTGGGGATTCTGAAAATGCGTATGAGTAGCCCCCAGGCTTAGAGCCTCCTGGTTCATCATCTCTACAAAGCCTTCCTGGCTTCCGCCGATATGCTCCGCGATCACCGCCGCATTGTCATTTCCCGAATGCAGAATCAGGCCGCACAGCAGATCGTACAGAGAAAGCTGGTCTCCCACCTGGAGACCGCACAACGACGCCTCCGGATCCACAAAGGATACCGCCGTCTCACTGACTGTCACCACATCCTCCAGATTGCCGTGCTTTAAGGCCAGATAGGCCGTCATCAGCTTGGTCGTGCTTGCAGGATAAAGCTCCTCATGAATCCGGTCTGCGTAGAGAACCTGTTTCTGGTTCACGTCAAATAAGCCCGCTGCATGAAGCGTCGGGTCTCCGTTAAATCCATTCAGCACCACATCTCCCGCAGCCACACACAGCTCCGACGCGAACAGCTCGCCCTGGTACTGATCCTGATTATAGTGTTCCGTCTCATAAAGGGCTGCATACATCGTCTTTGCATCCGCAGCTTTCAGATAGCGCAGAAATCCGGCAGCTCCCAGTACAAGCAGTGTCGTCAGCAGTACCGCCGATAAAAGCAGTCCCTTTACCGCCTGTTTTCTGCGTCTCTTCCGTCTCCTTCTGACAGGCTGCGCTCCCCGGTTTCTCCGCGTCCGCTCCGCCGGCCTCTGTTCCTCTGGTCTTCTGCCGCTTCCGTTCCTTCTGCCGGGCTCCTGCCGATCGGTCCTTCTTCTGTTTGATTCTGGTCTCTGCCGGAAATCATGTTCAGTTCTACTCATGCATATCCGCCTTTCATCTGTACAGCTCCCTCCAGTCCAGATCGCCTCTGTCCAGAGCCAGGATCAAAGCCTCTGCCGTAGCGATGTTTGTAGCCATCGGTATGTTATATTCGTCACACAGCCGAACGATATCATTCACATCCGGTTCATGTGATCTGGGGCTTAAAGGGTCACGGAAAAAAATCATAAGATCCATGTCATTCTGCTCGATCTGCGCACCCAGCATCTGCTTTCCGCCCAGATGTCCCGCCAGGTATTTATGGATGTTAAGATTTGTCACACTTTCCACAAGAATCCCCGTTGTCTCTGTTGCGTACAGATTGTGCTTGTTTAAGATCCCTCTGTAGGCAATACAAAAATTCTGCATCAATTTTTTCTTCGCGTCATGTGCAACCAGTCCAATATTCATGATATGCCCTCTCCTCTACTGATATTTGTTCGGCTGAAGCCCGACATTCAGCACGAATCCGATTCCCATGTAAAAACATATGACCGAAGTCATGCCATAACTGATAAACGGCAGGGAAATCCCCGTATTCGGAAACAACATGGTAGCCACACTGATGTTGATGAAACTCTGGATCCCGATCAGTGCGGCAACTCCGGCGCAGATGATGCGCCCCGCTGCGTCCTTCGCCTTCATCCCAATCAAAATACAATCTATTACTATTAATAATAACAAAATTATCACGACACAACAACCCACAAATCCTAATTCTTCTCCAATTATTGCAAAAATAAAGTCTGTCTGTGGTTCAGAGATGAATTTTCCGTTCTTTACGGAGGTGGTCGCGGAGTTGTTATACCCCTTTCCGGTCAATTGTCCGGAGCCGATGGCCATGATCGAATTCAGCTGCTGATAGGCTTCTTCGGATTCGTACTTTTCCGGCTCCAGCCAGGCAAGGATCCGGTTCTGCTGGTAATCATGGATCAGTGGCTGATTCGGCTGGATCACGATGATAAACAGGATTACCGCCAGCGGGACACACACCGCAAGGATATTACGGATATATTTGTAGCTTAAGCCTCCCATGAACATCAGCACGCAGAAGAGCATTCCCAGGCAGATGGTATTGGACAGGTTGGGCTGCTTAAAGATCAGCGCCAGGGAAGGCAGCATCAGCACCACCGCGATACAGATGAACCGGATCTTATTGACTACATGCTCATACTTCGTCAAAAACTTCGCATAAAACAGGACTGTGATGATCTTTGTCAGGTCGGAAGGCTGGAACTGGACAAATCCAAGGTTCAGCCACCGGGTGGCACCATTGATGTTTTCCCCGAACAGGAGAACGGCGAACAGCAATATGATATTCGCCGCGTACATGAGCCAGTAGAAATTATTGAGCACCCACTCATAATCAATCAGTGAGATCACAACCATAGCTACCAGGCCCATGGCTACGCCCATGGCCTGCTTTCCCTGTGAGGACGCCTGCGCGCTGCCGACGATAAACACTCCGATCACGGAGATCGCAAGCACCAGTGCGACAAGGCTGAATTTATAATCTTTCAAATGATACCGATGAAGTATATGTTGGATAAAGGTTTTCAATCTTTCTCTCCTGTATATTTGATATGTATATCCGAACGTGTAATCCTGAGATCAAAGTTTTCCCGTCTGACCTCGATATATTTGGACAGGGCATAGTAGATGTCCGCAGACAGCTTTTCTGTCATATCCGGCGTACATTTCAGCCGATCCGCATTGAGAAGGTCGTGAAGCCGGTCTTTTGCAATCTGAACGGAAGGTACACTCATCATGTTTTTGCCCCCTTACTTTTTTCCCAGCATCCTGCGGATCCTTGAAAAAAGTCCGTCCGGGCGGCTGAAATCCGGAATCGGGATCTCTTCCCCGAGAAGCCGTCTGCAGATATGATCGTAGGCATGCCCTGACAGACTGTCCGTGCCGATGATCGGTTCCCCCTGGTTGGTGGCGATCACGATCTGCTCGTCATCCGGGATCACCCCGATGAGGGGAATCGCCAGAATCTCCGTCACGTCCTCCACAGACATCATATCGCCCTTCTGCACCATATCGATCCGCAGCCGGTTGATGATCAGGGCATTCTTTTTGATCCCTCTGGTCTCCAGAAGACCGATGATCCGATCCGCGTCCCGGATCGCGGAAACCTCCGGTGTGGTCACGATCACCGCCCGGTCCGCCCCTGCAATGGCGTTCTGGAAACCCTGCTCGATTCCTGCCGGGCAGTCCAGCAGAATATAGTCAAATTCTGATTTCAGCTCCGACACCAGCTTCTGCATCTGCTCCGGAGAGACAGAAGACTTATCCCTGGTCTGGGCCGAAGGAAGCAGATACAGCTCCGCAAAACGCTTGTCCCTGATCAGCGCCTGCTTGACGCGGCAATTGCCTTCTATCACGTCAACCAGATTATATACGATCTTATTTTCCAGTCCCATGACCACATCCAGATTCCGAAGTCCGAGATCCGTGTCAATGACGATCACTTTTTTACCTGCCTGAGCCAGTCCGACCCCGATATTTGCCGTTGTGGTCGTTTTGCCGACTCCGCCTTTTCCTGATGTAATGACAATTACTTCTCCCATTCTTGCTGTCCTCCTGCAATTTCTGATTCATGGCTGTTCTACAAGTGGATCAAGATAAATCCTGCCGCCGTCAACGGCCGCGATCCCGGGTCCCTGATCCCGAAAACCGTTCCCGTATCTCTCCCGGCTTCCGATTTCCATGTCCCCGATCCTGAGAGACCTGGGGCTCATGGAAAGGGCCGCGATACAGGCATCCAGATTCCCTGTGGCTCCGGCATGCGCACTTCCGTACAGGGCGCCCACAACGACAATGTTCCCCTTCGCAATAACAGACGCCCCGGGTTCCACATTTCCCAGGATCACGATGCTGGTATCCGATTCAATCACCTGTCTTTTTCCTAAAGTACCCCGATAGAACTGCCCGTCCCTGACCGGAAGCTCGGATAATGTCTTTTCCACAGCCCGTCTGTAAGCCAGCTCATGCTCCCGGTCCTGGTCTATGACGCATACGACATCCATCTCCGTAGTATCTGCGATCAGGCTTAAAACAGCCTGCTCTTCCGTATAGTTCAGCCTGCGTCCCAGAAAGGAGACCGCAACCTGCGCCCCCTGAAAAAATCTGGCGGAGCTGCAGAACTTCTCTCGTATATGCTCCAGGAGGACATCAAAGGAAGTCTCCGGATCCAGATAGATCTCCATCCCGTACCTGCAGCTCTTGATCGTAACAAGCCTGTCCATATTTTTCTCACTTCCTAATCAGAAATCGCGTCTCCAAGTTCTGCCGCCTTTCCGGTGATCAGCTCATCCTCTTCCACAAGCTCATATTTTGCTCTTACAATATCCCTTCCGATCTCCGCCGCGTAAGCGGAGGTATATCCATTGGCGATCCGCACGGCCACGGCGATTTCCGGTTCCTCGGCAGGCGCGAAGCCTACAAATACCGCATGGTCCGGATGGATGGCGCTCTGCTGCGCGGTTCCCGTCTTCCCAGCCATCTGGAGTCCGCCCATATTGCTGAAGCTGGATGTACTGTTGATCATGGCGATCATTCCGTTGTGGACCAGATCCCATGTGCTGTTGGAAACACGCTTCATCTCATTGATCACCATCGGTTCATACTTTTTGATGATCTTTCCGTTGGCGTCCGTCGTCCGGTCCAGAAGGGTCAGCTTGTACACCGTTCCCTTATTGGCGACCGTGGATACATAGCGGTTCAGCTGGCTCACCGTGTAGTTGTTGGTACCCTGTCCGATGGCCGACAGCACGGAATCCGTATCGGAAATATTGGGCTCCGTCTCTGGAATCTCAAGACCGGAGGTCTCTCCCAGGCCGAACCCTTCCGCATACTTCCGAAGGACCTCAATCCCCCGGTCGCTGTCATAGCCTCCTTCCCTGTCCAGTCCGAACTGGAATCCCACAGTATAATAAAATACGTTGCAGGATTGATTCAGCGCGTCCACCACATTCAGCCCGCCGTGTCCATTGGGATAAGACCAGCACTGCGGATTCGGGGTGACCCCTTCAAACGCGCCGCCGCAGGAGATGTAGGTATCTCCCTGGATGGTACCCTCTGTCAGGGCAGCCACGGAGGATACCATCTTGTAGGTGGAACCCGGAGCCGTGGTCTCCTGTGTGGCATTGTTGTAAAACGGACGGGAAAGCCCGGTTACAAGCTGATTATAATAATCGGAATCCATGGTATTGGCCAACCGGTTATTGTCATATCCCGGATAAGACACACAGGCCAGCACCTCTCCCGTATTGGGATCACTCACCACCGCGGAACCTGTACATGGCTCCAGGGCAAGCTGCCCGGGCGTGATCGAAAGCGTCTGGATCTGCGTATGCAGCCAGCCAAAAGAATCAATCCCTCCGGCGCGGAGGCCATTATAGGTCCCCTCATCCATCGGCAGCGCTCCCTGCTCATATACAATGGCACAGATCTGCGCGCCTGAGATACTCCCTGATTTTATAAGATATTTGTAGAGAAGTTTGTCGAAATTCATATCCGAACTCAAATAATCTTTCAGGTAGCTCAGGATGGCCTGATAGACCTCCGCCGCATCGGAATATTCGGATGAGATATACTCGCTGAGCCGGGAAGTATCAATCCAGTTTTTGGAGATCGCATAATTCAGATATTGGTTCATGCTGATGCTCTCATCCTTTGACCACGCCTGATAGGTAGGGTCTGCCGCGTCAATGGCATCGTCCAGCAGGATCCCTCCCAGCAGGATCGTCTCCATATAATCCATATATCCCTGCATCTCGGCCGACAGGCTCTGGTAGGGGGTGGTGCCGTTCAGCTCCGCCAGGATCTCGTTCATGACAGTGGTCTTCCGGGCTTCATATACGGCATACACCTCTTTTTCCGCCGCCCCGGCATCTTCCTTGCCGAAATGCTGTTCATCAATGATCTGATTCGCGATAAAGGCAAAGTAGGCATCATCCGCCGGGATGACGATATATTTTGTATCCTTCTCCAGACTGGGGTCATAATTCATGATCGTGCTCAATTTGGAAAGGACCACTCCCGCGATCTTCTCTTCAATGATCCGGTAAGTCTGCTGCTGCAGCTTCCTGTCGATCGTGAGATACACGTCATTGCCGGCTCCCGGCTCCACAAAGCTAACCTCCTCCGTCACCTTGCCGACGCTGTCCACATAGAAGACCCGGCTTCCCCGATCCCCCTGGAGGACATTGTCCATGACCTGCTCGATGCCGGATTTTCCCACAATATCCGACAAGGCATACCGCTCCTTCTGATCTTCATCCAGGGCGTCGTATTCTTCCTGGGAAATCTTCCCGGTGTACCCGATCAGAGAGGCAAAATACTGGCTGTCCGTGTATCTCCGCAGGTATTCCGTCTCAATACCCACGCCTGCCATCCGATCCAGGTTTTCCATAATGGCGAACCGGGTCTCATCGCTCACATCCGAGGCCAGCACGGTAGGAATATATTTCTGGTAGCTGTTCAGGTTGATGGCATACCGAAGATTGATCATCTTCAGGATATACTCCCTGTCCAGCTTCGTTTCATCCAGGTCATAGCCATAGATCTCATGGGTGCAGAGGTAATGGATCAGATCCTCCGCCGTCGCGTTTTCCTGCTCCCTGGTCAGCTCGTCAATGGTCCTCAGACCGTATACATCGGCCACAAAACGAAGCCGGAGCGTCTCATTGGTCTGGGTGAACTGGTAGTTGCCGGCAGGATCCAGCACGATCCCGAAGCTGTGAATGACACTGTCTCCATGAGATTCCACGATCCGGATCACCTCGTCCATGATCCGGTTGAGCGTCTCATTCCGATCCTCGGTTCCTGAGATATCATCTTCAAAGACCACGGAATAAGCCAGCTCATTGTAGGCCAGCAGATCCCCGTTCCGGTCGTAGATATTGCCCCGGGTGCCCTGCAGATCCCGTTCCTTCCGAATCTGCAGCTTATAGTTATCCATATAGTATTCGCCTTTGACGATCTGCAGCCTAAACAGCCTGTTGATCAGGACCGCATACAGGAAGCAGAATACCAGGATCAGGACCAGGAGCCTGGATTCCGAGATCTGAATGATTGTTTTTTTGATCCTTTTCGAGATTTTTCTAAACAAATTTGCCTGCACTCCTTTTTTCTTCTGCGTCTAACCTGTGGTTTATGAAAAGTATGAGAGGATAAAGTCCCAGTGTCACTACTATAGTATATATGAGCTCCGGTATGATAATATGTCTCAGATAATGTAAAAAATCAAATTCGCTCCGCAGCATGAACATCAGCAGATAGATGACCAGCCCGTAGATGAACTCCGTTGCTCCCACCAGCGCCAGAGGCAGCTTAATGTCCTCGTCATAATACATCTGTTCAAACAGTCCGTTCACATAGCCTGCCACTAAATAGATCAGAGCGTAAAAGCCCAGGATATTCCCAAACTGGATGTCTGTCAGAAGCCCGGAAAAGAAGCCCACCAGCATCCCGTCCTTCGGCCCCCGCATGAATCCGTAGGAAGCGGTCAGTATGATCAGGATATTCGGCTTGACGGATGCCAGCGCCAGGCTGGGAAACAGGGTGCATTGCAGCATATAGCAGACGCACACTGCCAGAGCCGTCACGATGACACGTTTGATCTTGATTCCTTTCATATCCCTCTCCTTTCCTACTCCTGATTCGTGTTACTCCCCTTCCGGTACATCTGCCGGAGGCGCTCCGGAAGGGCCTTCCCCGCCGGAGTCGGTTCCTTCCGGCCCGGCCGCGGCATCCCCCGGTGCTCCCTGTCCTGCCCCGTTTTCGGAAGGCGCGCTTTCCCCTGCTCCGTTTTCCGCAGGCTGGCCGTTCGCTGGTTCATTTCCGGAAGGCGCGCCCTCTCCCGCTCCGTTTTCCGCAGGCTGGCCGCCTTCAGCGTCCGTTCCCCCTCCGGCGTCTCCTCCCGCCTCCGCTCCGGCCGGTTCTGCTGCTCCTGCGTCCTCCTGGGTCACGTCGGTTCCGGTCAGCTCCGCCTTGGTCTTCGTAATGACGAGCACTTCCTGAAGCTTTTTAAAATTGACCACAGGGGTCAGGTAACCGGACCGGGTCAGATTGTTGGAATCTACCTGGACCTCGCTGACATAACCGATCAAAATCCCCTGCAGGTATTTATCACTGATGTGAGAGGTCACGATCTGCTCGCCCACCTCCACCTTATTGTCATTATTCTCCATCTGCTCAAAACGCATCTTCCCGTCATTGATCAGGGACAGATCTCCGCGCACGATACAGGTGTCCGAGGTAGACAGTACCATGCCTCCCATATTGCTGGAATCATCAATAATGGAACGCACGGTCGCCCAGGTAGGCCCGACCTCAGTCACGATCCCTACCAGCCCGCTCCCCGCGATCACGTTCATATCCACCCGAATCCCGTTCAGGCTCCCTTTATCGATGGTAAAGCTGCTGAACCAGTTTCCGGGATCCTTGCTGATCACACGGGCGCCGACCTTTTCGTATTCCGCGTAATTCTGGTCCAATTTGTACAATTCCCTGAGCCGCTCCAGCTCGTATTTTTCCTCCTGCAGGTTGTTATTCTGCATGATCAGCTCATCAATCTGCGCCTGCAGGCTTTTATTTAATTTACGCGCTTCCTCCAGTGTACCGAAGTTCTCACTGACATCGATGAGCAGACTGCCCACCTTATTGAACCCCTGCTGCATCGGAATGACCGTAAGATTGGCAAGCACCTTAAACGGTCCCGCTGTCTTTTCATAGAATACGGACAGCAGCATCAGCAGGATACAGACCATGGTCAATCCGGCAAGCAGATATTTATTTGTATTGGTCGTCTGATTTTTTTTCTTCATAATGGATGATCGTTCCCCCCGCAATCTGTCTTAAAGCTTTCTTAACCATTTGTAATCCCCATCCAGCAGGGAATAGGTCCATTCCTTATATGCCCGCTTGTCCTGGATGATCTTCTTCAGTCCTTCCACCACGCAGAGTTCCGGACGGGAAACTGTTCGAACCGCGAGACCTGTGCTTTCCTCCAGATATGTAGAAAGCTCCTTTAAATTGGCCAGCCCTCCGGTGAGGCAGATCCCGTTCTTCTGCAGACCGCCGCGCACGGTGGGAGGCGTCCGGTCGAACATGGCCCGGATCTCCGACACACATTCCTTCAGCGGCTCCCGCATGGCCGCCCTCACCATCCCCACCGGGATCTCCCGGTATTCCGGTACCCTAGTACGCAGATTCCTGCCGGATACGTTGATTGCGGTACAGGTGGCATCCTCGAAGATCCCGAAATCCTGGCGCAGCATCTCCGCTGTGCGCCTGCCGATCAGAAATTCCAGGTGATGCCGTACCTGATCCTGGATCGCCTGATCCAGATGCTCCCCGCCCAGCTTCATCAGTCGGTTCATGACCATCCCGCCGCGGGACAGAACAGAGATCTCTGTGGAGCCTCCGCCCATATTGACGATAAAAATCCCCTCCGTACGGTTCACATTGACCCCGAAGCCGATGGCATCCACAATGGCCCGCTCCGCGATCCTGACGGTCCTGGCCCGGGCCGCGGAATGGCAGACCAAGTCATAGAACGCCCGCTTCTCCACCTCCGTGACATCCGTGGGAACCGCCACCAGATATTCCGAGCCGCCGTAAAAGGGGCGTTCCTTTTTTAAAAGCTCCTGAAGGAGACACTGCATGTCGTCGAACTTTGCGATCGCTCCGCCCTGCATGGGAAACAGTACTTCGATATTCTCCGGCGCCTTCTCAAACATGTCCCATGCCTCATCTCCCGCCGCATAGAGGAACTTCTGATCTTTTTTTGCAATGATATTTCGTTCTTTCCAGATAAAATCTCTTTTTTTATCAAAAACCTTGATCTCGTAGGTTCCCAAATCCAGCCCGTAAATATTCCGAAACATCCGTTACACTTCCTTTTTTCGGAGCATACAGTCCCTTAGTTCAGGATCCCCTGCTCCCTCATGCTGCTGTAGCAGTTATTACCTATAATGATATGGTCCAAAAGCTCCACACCGATCATCATACCGGCCTCATACACTCTCCTGGTGACAAGAATATCCTCCCTGCTGGGCGTGGGATCGCCGCTGGGATGGTTATGGAGCAGGATGATTGACACAGCGTCCTTCTGCAGAGCCTCTACAAACAATTCCCTTGGAGAAATGACCGACGTGTTGACGGTCCCCCTGGAAATATCCGTCTCTCCTATGAGCCTGGACTTGGTATTCAGCAGCAAAAGCTTCATGGTCTCCTGCTTCTGATGCCGCAGATCCTCCATATAATAGCGCGCAATGGTGCTGGGAATATTGAAGTTCAGTTCCGGCCCAGCGCTCGCCTTGGAAAGCCTTTTGGCAAGCTCACAGAGACAGAGAATCTGGGTGGCCTTGACCTTGCCGATCCCCTTGATCCGGGTCAGCTGTTCAAAAGACCAGCGGTGGATACCGAGAAGCCCTCCCTGGAATTGATCCGAATACAGGATCCGCTTCGCCAGCTCCACGATGTTCTCCCCCCGCGTCCCGGTCCGCAGAAGAACCGCTAACAGCTCACTGTCCGTCAGGTTCTCCGGCCCAAAACGTTCGCACTTCTCATAAGGACGTTCTTCCATGTTCAGTTCTTTCATTGTTTTCATATGTTTTTACCTGCTATGAAGATGGCACAGCACATAACACGTATTTTACCATAATTTGAAAATCGTGTACAGGTTTCGAATCTGAAATTTTTGTGAAACACCAGTTTCTATTCACAGCCGCAGGAGAACCGGCAGACAGATTCGTCAAGCTCGCTTGTAAGAATCTGTCTGCCGGTTCTCCTGCGGCGGGAAGCAGTCACTCCAAACACATAAGCAAAAAATCAAGCTGTGGCGCAGCTGCAGCCGGCTTGCCGGCTGTTTTTGCGCATGCGTTTGGAGTGGCGGCTGTGAATAGAAACGGACGATTGGGAGATCCCATTCACTCACAGCCCCCTAAACCGCCCAATGATCGCTTCCCCCACTTTCACCCCATCCATGGCCGCCGACATGATCCCCCCTGCGTATCCGGCCCCTTCGCCGCAGGGATAGATCCCGCCAATCTCACATTCCATCGTATCTCCCCGGATCATCCGCACCGGCGAGGAGGTCCGGCTCTCCACGCCGGACAGTACCATATCCTCCCTCGCAAATCCGGGAATCCTTTTGTCCATGGCGCAGATCCCACGCTGCAGGGAGTCCGCCAGCTCTTCCGGGAAGATCCCCCGCACATTTGCCAGTCTATATTCCCCTTTGATCTGGGGCAGGATCATTCCCAGCGCCGTTGTCCGCACATTTCTGCAGAAGTCCCCGAAGCGCTGCACCGGAATCCTGCCCTGTCCCTCCCGGTACGCAGTAGCTTCCAGCCGGCGCTGAAACTCTACCCCGGCTAGGGGATGATCATTCCCAAAATCTTTGGGAGATACGGTCACGATCACCGCACTGTTGGCATTGATTCCCGCCCGGCCGTGGTAGCTCATGCCGTTGACGGCAATCCGCCCCGCCTCGGAGGATGCGTTGACCACATACCCTCCCGGACACATGCAGAAAGTATACACGCCCCGCCCGTTGTCCAGATTTTCCGACAGCTTATAGGACGCGGCCGGCAGCTTCCCGGCCCAGCAGCTTCCGTACTGGACTTTCTGGATCATCTGCTGGGGATGCTCCACGCGCACCCCCACCGCAAAGGCCTTGGCCTGCATGGGAATCCCGCTGTCCAGCAGCATCCTGAAAGTATCCCGGGCGCTGTGCCCGACGGCGATCACCAGGACCTCTGCGGGAATCTCCTCCATGTCATTGACTGTGATCTGCCGAAGGCTGCGGCCCTCTGCGTTCTCTGCGCAGGTGAGGCCGGTGAGACGGCTGTGAAACCGGATCTCCCCGCCTGACTGCCGGATCTCCTCCCGCAGATTTCGGATCACCCGGGAAAGAATGTCCGTACCGATGTGCGGCTTCTGCTCGTACAGGATCTGCTCCGGCGCGCCGAAACGGACAAAGGCCTCCAGCACCAGACGGTTCCGGCCGCGGGCATCCTTCACCAGGGTATTCAGCTTTCCGTCGGAAAAGGTGCCCGCGCCGCCCTCCCCAAACTGAACATTGGATTCTGGATCCAGAGGTCCACCCTTCCAGAACGCCTCCACATCCCGGATCCGCTCCTCCACCGGAGCGCCTCTTTCCAACAGCAGCGGCCGATACCCCTCCCGTGCCAGGAGCCAGGCACAGAACAGTCCGGCAGGGCCTGCCCCAGCTACCACCGGCCTGTGGGAAAGCTTTTTTGCTCCATGAGCCGGTGGCTGGTAGAGAACCTCTTCCTGCTTTTCAATCTGTCCGGGCCTCTGTTTCTTTTGGCCAGCCCGCTTCAGAACAGCCTCCTCCTGCCGGAGCTTCACATCTACCGTATAGGTATAAAAAATATCCGGCTTTTTTCTGGCGTCAATGGACTGTTTGAAAATCCGATATTCCAAAGGTTCTGATTTTTTCAGATTTAAAAGTTTTCGGAGCCTGTCCTCCAGCTCCTGTTCACTGTGTCCCGGCCGAAGCCGGATCTGACTAAGCCTTAGCATGGGCCGCCTCCTTTCCCGCTACATGGCCGCTGGACCATGCCCACTGCAGGTTATACCCGCCGCAGAGTCCGTCCACATCCAGCACCTCCCCCGCAAAATAAAGCCCCGGGATCAAACGGGATTCCAGTGTCCCTGGATCCACGTCCCGGGTATCTACGCCTCCCCGGCAGACCTGTGCCTGGGCAAAGGAATTGGCGGCGGTGACGTTGGTTTCAAACTGCCGGATCAGGCGGGTCAGCGCTTCCATCTGTCCATCCCTAAGCGTCCCCACGGCCTGGCTCCGGGAAAGTCCGCTGAGACGGAGCCACAGATCCCACAGCTTTTTGGGGAACAGCCCTACAAAGAACTCCTCCAGTGTTTTTTCCGGTCGGATCCGGGTCCGTTCCTTCAAAAAGTCCAGAAAGGCTTTCCATTCCATATCCGGCATGAAGTCCAGCACCGCCTTCACAGACTGTCTGTGATATAATGCCCGGGCCGCCGCGCCGCTCACCTGAAAAACCGGGATGCCGGAGATTCCGTAATTGGTCAGCTGGATCTCTCCCCGGTCCCGGGCAATGCAGACCTGATCCGCAAAGATCTCAACGGCTCCAGCCACCCGCACTCCGGAGATGCTTTTGTAAAAGTCCTCCCGGCACCGGAGCTGGACCAGCGCCGGAACCACCGGTACGATCCGGTGTCCCAGCTGTCTGGCAAGCCGGTAGCCCAGATCCCCGCTTCCGGCCACGGCTGACGCCGCGGATCCTGCGGCCAGGATCACTCGGTCCGCAGGAAATTCTCCTGATGTGGTTTTCAGGCGAAACCCGTTTTTTTTCGGCCGGATCTCTGTACATCTGCAGTCTGTCCTTATCTCCGCATGGAGCCTCCGGCATTCCATCCGAAGCACATCCAGGACCGAGGATGCCTGGTCGGAATTGGGATACAGGTAGCCCTCCCGGTTTTTGGGAAAAATACCCAGCTCTCGGAAATATTTTACGGTTTCTCCGGCATCAAACTGCTGGATGATCCCCCATGGGAAGGACGGATCCTCCGAATGATAGCAGGAAGGCTCCTGGCGCAGATTGGTATAGTTGCATCTTCCGTTTCCGGTGGATAAAATCTTTTTCCCCACCCGGTCATTCTGCTCGATCAGAGTCACCCTGGCCCCGGCAGACGCTGCGGTGATGGCCGCCGTCAGGCCGGAAGCCCCGCCCCCTATGATGGTTACATTTCCCATTTCCGCCCTCCTTCTTTCTAAAGAACTGTATGGAATGCACTACATCCCCCGCAGTCCCTAAAGCGTGTGATGTATGGATTCTCCTGTTCTGTATAGTATACCCAGGAGCATCCCAGGCCATCCGGCCGTTTCACAGGGCATCAATCTGGCGGCCGGACACCAGTCCTGCATTGGCCAGATACTGCAGCGACTTCAGAATCCCCAGCTTTGCGCTGGGCCAGGTGAGTCCGCCCTGGAAATACACGGCATAAGGCGGCTTGATGGGTCCGTCCGCGCTCAGCTCAATGGAGGATCCCTGTACAAATGCCCCTGCCGCCATGATCACATCACTGTCATAGCCCGGCATGGCCCAAGGAACCGGGGTCACGTAGCTGTCCACCGGGGCCGCCGCCTGTACGCCCTGACAGAACGCAACCACGCCCTCCGGGGTCCCAAGCGTTACGGCCTGGATGATATCATGCCTGGATTCCACACTGTTCGGAATCACGGAAAAGCCAAGCCGCTCATAGAGATTGGCCGCAAATACGGCTCCTTTTAAGGCGCTGCTGACCACCACAGGAGCCAGGAAAAAGCCCTGGTAGAAAGACTGCGTCACACCCAGGGAAGCTCCCACCTCCCGGCCTAATCCCGGAGAGGTCAGGCGGCACCCGCAGTTCTCGATCAGATCTTCCCGGCCTGCCACATAACCGCCGATGGGCGCCAGTCCGCCTCCCGGATTCTTGATCAGAGACCCTACCACCATGTCCGCGCCCACGTCGCTTGGTTCTTTGGCCTCTACAAATTCACCGTAGCAGTTATCCACCATACAGATCACGTCCGGACGAATCCCCTTGATAAAGGCAATCAGCTCCCCGATCTTTTCCACGGAATAGCTGGGCCGGGTCTGATAGCCCTTGGAGCGCTGGATCGTGACCAGCCTGGTCTTTTCATTCAGGCTCCGCTCAATGGCCGGATAGTCGAAATATCCGTCTTCTTTCAATTCCACCTGCCGGTAGGTGACCCCGTATTCCGCCAGAGACCCTCTGGAGGGCCGGATCCCGATCACCTCTTCCAGGGTATCATAAGGCTTTCCCACAGGGCACAAGAGTTCGTCTCCCGGACGCAGATTCGCGGACAATGCCAATGCCAGAGCGTGTGTCCCACAGGTGATCTGGGGACGGACAAGAGCCGCCTCCGTGTGAAAGGTATCTGCGTAAACACGTTCCAGCGTATCCCTTCCGTTGTCATTGTATCCGTATCCGGTAGAATACTGGAAGCACTCCGCGCTGACCCGGTTTTTCTGCATGGCCCCCAGTACCTTTAACTGGTTTAATTCCGCCGTTTTGTCAAATTCCAGAAACCGGGGCATCAACTCCTGCTCCAGTCGTTCTCCGGCCGCGAATACTTCCTCCGAGATTCCAAGGCTTTTGTATATCTTTAACTGTTCCATTTGATCTGTTTCTCCTTTTTCCTGCTCTTTTTTCTTCACAGTGTAAAATGCAGTTCCATGCGCGTCATACGATCTGCCGTCTTTTCAGTTCACCAAGCATCTGGTTTAATAATACATCCTCATCATGATCCGCTTTGTCCTTGTCAAGCCAGATCACATCCCGCTCCCGCTTAAACCAGGTGATCTGCCGCTTCGCGAAATGCCGGGTATCCCGTTTGATGATCGTGACGGCCTCCTCTAAGGAGCAGTTTCCTTCCAGATAATCCAGCATTTCCTTATATCCAAGACCCTGCATGGAGACCATGTCCCTTGTAAAGCCGCAATCCTTAAGCCGGATCACCTCTTCCTCCAGCCCGTCCTCCAGCATCTCGTCCACCCGGCGGTCGATCCGCTCATACAGACGCTGCCGTTCGTCGTTCAATACAAAATAGGCAAAATTGTAGGGAGATTCCTTTTCCCTCTGCTCTTGATTGTGCTCCGATATTTTTTCCCCGGTCTGATGGAAATATTCCAGCGCGCGGATGGTCCGCTTCACATTGTGGGCGTGGATCTCCTCCGCGGACCGGGCGTCCACCTGCGCAAGCATCCGGTGGAGAAATTCCGGCCCATTCTCCCGTGCCAGTCCTTCCAGTTCTCTCCGGTATGCGCTGTCGCCTCCGTTTTCCGTAAAGTCGATGTCATATAAAACGGCCTGGATATAAAACCCCGTTCCCCCTGTCAGGATCGGGATCTTGTGCCTCCCGTAGATCTGGTCCATAGCCGCCTTTGCCATCTCCTGAAAACGGACCACATGGAACGCCTCGTCCGGATCCAGCACATCGATCAGATGGTGCCGGATCCCGTCCATTTCCTCCGGACGGATCTTCGCGGAGCCGATGTCCATCTGGCGGTAGACCTGCATGGAATCTGCGGAAATGATCTCCCCGCCGACCGCCTTTGCCAGGGCGATGGACATCTTCGTCTTCCCGACTGCGGTAGGTCCTGTCAGTATGATCAGTGGTTGTTTCATCATTTATACGATCCTCTTAAACTTTTTCTCCAGATCCCGCTTTGACATGGCGATGATCGTGGGGCGTCCGTGGGGACAGTGATAGGGGTTGGATAATAACAGCAGTTCCCCGATCAGCGCATCCACCTCCTGGGCAGAGAGACGGCTGTTCCCCTTCACTGCGGCCTTGCAGGACAGGGACGCCACCTTTTCATCAATCAGCTCCGGCGTCATGGACGTGTTCACACTGTCCGACAGGGTATCCAGCATTTCCAGAAGGAGTTCCTTTTTGGCGATCCCAAACAGGTTGGCGGGGACTGCGCGGACTGCATATTCCTTTCCGCCGAAGGGCTCGATCTCGAAACCAATCCGCTGAAACCGGTCCATGTGTTCATCCAGCAGCCGTGCCTCCTGCATGGAAAGGGTCAGGATCACCGGCGGGCTTAAGTACTGCGAGGTATACTCCCGGTTTTTCATCTCCTTCAATGTGCGTTCATACAGGACACGCTCGTGGGCGGCATGCTGGTCGATGATGTACAGGTTGTCCTGAAACTGGACAAGCCAGTAGGTGTCGAACACCTGGCCCACCAGCTTATACTCTGCGCGGATGTCCCGTTTTAACAGCTTCTCCTCGAACAAATCCATCTGCTTTGCCTGGATATCCTCCCGAAGGGCCTGCGGCTTCGGCCGGGCAGTTTCCCTGGCCTCCTGCGGCTTCCCGGATGTGTGGTATTCCTGGTTTTCGCGGAGGAACCCGGGCATGGTTCCGCAGCCAAAAGCCGCTGTTCTGTCACGGGCTGCGGACGATCTGTTCTCCTGATCGCTTACTTTCCTCTGTTCAAGTCCAAAATCGGATGCTTTATCATAATCGGAATCCGGCAGGCTTTCTGCCCCCGCCGTTTCTGCGGATGCCTTTAAATTCTCATGATACTCCAGCACGCGCTCCCGCATTTTCCGGATAAAATAGTCCTCGTCCTGGATTTCCTGCTCCATTCCCGTTTTCTTCGGTTTGAGCAGGAATGGGCTCCCAGCGGGCATCCGGCTGGCTTCCTCCGTTCCTCCCCCGGGCACAGCTTTGGCCTCTGATCCGCATGCGCCCTCTCCCTTAGCCGTATCCTCCTCCGGCATAGTTTTCGGCTCCGGCACCTCTACCTGAGGAATCAATTCCGGTTCCAGAAGTCTTCTGTGAATCCCTTCAAAGACCGTGTTGTAGACCTCCTGCTGCTTCTGAAAGCGCAGCTCCATCTTTGTGGGATGGACATTCACGTCCACCTGCTCGGTATCGATCTCAAATGCCAGCACCGCAAAGGGAAATTTGTGCTGCATCATGAAATCCTTGCAGGCATCCTCCAGCGCCTTGGAGATCATGGCGCTTTTCACATATCTTCCATTCACAAAAAAGGTCTCAAAATTCCGGTTTCCCCGGGTGATCACCGGCTTGCCGATATAGCCCCGGATGCGGATGCCGTCTGCCGGATGATCCAGCTCCAGAAGGTTGGACGCTACATCCCGCCCATAGAGATTGTAGATCACCTCATCCAACTTCCCGCTCCCGGAGGTCCTCAGCTTTTCCTGCCGGTTATTCAAAAAGCGGAAAGCCACCTCTGGATGGGAAAGCGCCAGGCGCATCAGAAGATCTTGCACATGTCCGGCCTCCGTCATGGCGGTCTTCAAAAACTTCCTGCGGGCAGGCACATTGTAAAAAAGCTGCCGCACAGCAAATGTGGTCCCGTCTGCCGCCCCGGTCTCTTCCATGGATATCTCCCGTCCGCCTTCGATCACATACCGGACGCCGAAGGTTTCCTCCTTCGGCTTCGTTACCAGCTCCACCTTCGTCACAGCGGCAATGCTGGACAGAGCTTCCCCCCTAAAGCCCAGAGATGTGATCCGGGACAGATCCTCCACGCACCGGATTTTGCTCGTGGAATGGCGCAGAAACGCATTTCGGATATCCTCTTTCAGGATGCCGCACCCGTTGTCCGTGATCCGGATTAGGGTGATCCCCCCGTCCTCGATCTCCACCGTGAGCGTATTTGCCCCGGCATCAATGGCATTTTCCGCCAGCTCCTTGACGATGGAAGCCGGCCGCTCAATGACCTCTCCCGCGGCGATCTTATCAATTGTCGTCTGATCCAAAACCTGAATCCGTGCCATAGCCTGCCTCCTTATTTCTATGAGAACACCCGTCATGTATTTCCGTCTGTCTCCCGCGCGTCCGACTGCGGATTTCCTCTGTCCCGTCCCGCACGTTTTCTTACCATCGGTTCTTCAATTTATTCTGTAACCGGTAAATGGTATTCAGCGCGTCGATGGGTGTCAGATTGCCCACATCGATATTTTTCAGCTCTTCCAGCACATCGTCGTCCTGAACAGTGTCAAAGAGAGAAAACTGTGTCAGGTCCACCTCATCATATTTCCTGGATTTCACCTTTTTCTGCGGCTTCTGGGGACACTTCACCGCGATCTCGCTGACCCGGTCTGTGATATCCCCGTCTGAAAGCTCCTCCACGATTTCCTTGGCCCGGGTGATGACCAGGTCCGGCACTCCCGCTAGCTTGGCCACCTGGATCCCGTAGCTCTTATCCGCGCCGCCCTTGACGATCTTACGCAGGAACACAATATCATCGCCCTTTTCCTTGACGGCGATGCAGTAATTATTGACATGCTCGATCTTCCCTTCCAGCTCCGTCAGCTCATGGTAATGGGTGGCAAACAGAGTCTTGGCGCCCAAAAGCCTGGCATCGCTGATATACTCCACCACCGCCCAGGCAATGGACAGCCCGTCAAATGTGCTGGTCCCCCTTCCGATCTCATCCAGGATCAGAAGGCTTTTGGCCGTGGCATTGCGAAGGATGTTGGCCACCTCCGTCATCTCTACCATAAAGGTGCTCTGGCCGGATGCCAGGTCGTCTGACGCTCCCACTCGGGTAAAAATCCGGTCCACCAAGCCGATATCCGCCTTCGCCGCCGGCACAAAGGAACCGATCTGGGCCATCAGCACGATCAGGGCGGTCTGCCGCATATAGGTGGACTTTCCTGCCATATTGGGTCCGGTGATGATGGAAATGCGCTGTTTCTTGTCATTGAGAAACGTATCGTTGCAGATAAAAGAGCCGTCCGGGATCATCTGCTCCACCACCGGATGACGGCCGTCCTTGATATCGATGACGCCCTTCCCGTTGATCTGGGGCCTTACATAATGGTTCCGCTCCGCCACCAGAGCCAATGTGGAAAATACGTCCAGCTCCGCGACAGCCCCGGCCGTCCGCTGGATCCGCTCCACCTCCCCGGCAATAGTATCCCGGACCGTGCAGTACAGCTCATATTCCAGGGCATACAGCTTGTCCTCCGCCCCCAGGATGGTATCCTCCAGATCTTTGAGCTCCGGCGTGATATACCGCTCCGCGTTGGCAAGGGTCTGCTTGCGCGTGAAATAGTCAGGCACCATGCTCTTGTAGGAATTGGTCACCTCCAGATAATAACCGAATACCTTGTTGTATTTGATCTTTAAATTCTTGATCCCGGTCTTTTCCCGCTCTTCCTCTTCCAGCCTGGCAAGCCACCCCTTGCCCTCGGATTTGGCCCGGCGCAGGGTATCCACCTCCTGGTTGTAGCCGTCCCGGATGATGTTCCCCTCCTTCATGGCAAGAGGCGGTTCCTCCGCAATGGCCGACTTGACCAGGGAGCAGAGGTCCTCTAAGGTGTCCAGATTCTCCCGGACCTCACAGAGCAGGTCAGAGTGCATTTCCTCCAATATGTACCGGACATGAGGCAGCATTTCCAGAGAACCGGAAAAAGCCGTCAGATCCCGGGGATTGGCGGTGCCGTAGGTAATCTTGGTGATCAGCCGTTCCAGGTCGTAGACCGGAGATAAGTATTCCCGGATCTCCTCCCGGCTGATGGCCGCGTCCTTTAACTCGGCCACGGCGTCCAGCCGCCGCTCGATCTCCCCCTGCTCGATCAGGGGCTGCTCCACATACTTCCGCAGCGTCCGCGCTCCCATGGCGGTGCGGGTCTTGTCCAGCACCCAGAGCAGCGACCCCCGCTTCTGCTTCTCCCGCAGCGTCTCGCACAGCTCCAGATTCCGTCTTGTGGAGCTGTCCAGCATCATATATTTTCCCGTGGTATAGGGTGTAATGCGGGTCATATGGGCCAGGTTATTCTTCTGGGTCTCCAGAAGATACTGGAGCAATGCCCCCGCGCTGATCACGCCGCAGTCCAGGTCTCCCAGCCCCAGCCCGTCCAGTGTCTTGACCTGAAAATGCTCCAGAAGGTTTTTTCTGCACAGAGCATCGTCAAAATACCAGGCATCCAGAGCATACAGCGCGATCTTTAGCCTGTCCTTTAAGTCATCCAGATCCATTCCGCTCATATAGAAGGACTCGTTGCAGATGATCTCGGAAGGCGTGAATTTGAAGATCTCATCTTTGAGCTTTCCGCCGTCCGGCAGCTCCGTCACGAAGTAATCCCCTGTGGACACATCCGCCACCGAGACTCCGTATCGGTCCGCCAGATATACGATACACATGATATAGTTATTTCTGGATTCATCCATCATCTGGCTGTCCAGGATCGTGCCCGGCGTGACCACCCGCACCACCTCACGCCGGACCAGCCCCTTTGCCTGCTTCGGATCCTCGGTCTGTTCACAGATAGCCACCTTGTAGCCCTTGGCCACCAGCCGGTTGAGATACCCGTCCACGGCATGATAAGGGACGCCGCACATGGGCGCCCGCTCTTCCAGCCCGCAGCTTTTCCCGGTCAGGGTCAGCTCCAGCTCCCGGGACACCGTAACGGCATCTTCAAAGAACATCTCGTAGAAATCTCCCAGCCTGTAAAATAAGATACAGCCGGGATATTCCGCTTTCGTATCCATATATTTCTGCATCATTGGTGTTAATTCTGCCAAATCGTTGCCTTCCTTTCGTATCTCAATGAAACACAGCGTTCATTTCTCTGTCGTATTCTGATAGGCGCCCGCGCCTGAATCACATCGAAACAGGACAGCTTCCGAAATGCGTGCGCCTACAGCACATGAAAATGGGGCTTCTCTTCCCCGTAGAGCCAGTGGAGCAGATATCCGGACAGCAGGATCCCCAGCGCGCAGAGCCCGGAAAACAGGATCAGAAACGGGACGCAGACCTGCCCGAACAGCTGCAGTGGCTGATTGGAATAATCCCACACTTCCCATTTCATCCACTTATTGACGATCATGCCCGTAATGAATTCCCCCGCCCCTACAAACAGGGTGCATCGAAGCACCTGGAGCCAGAGGGGATCCTGCCATTTTAACAGCAGGCCCTGCCATCCAAAGAACAGCAGGCAGAAGCCGCCCAGCACGAACATGGACCAGTGGGAAAATCCCCGGAATGTCACTTCAATGGTATAGTACAGGATCCCTCCCAGGGCCCAGATAAAAAAGTATTCACTTATCCGTTTCACGTCAAAACATGTCCTCCTTCGCCAAGGTAATAGAACCCCCTGCATTCCTTCAGCCTGACAGAAGCAAGCTTCCCTATGAGGGATGGATCCCCCGGGAAATGCACCAGCAGGTTGTTGCTCATGCGCCCGGTCAGAAGCGCCGGGTCATGGTCATTTACAGATTCCACCAGTACCTCCTGGACGGAACCTGTATGTACGCTGCAGACCTCCGAGGAAATGGCCTGTACCTCTGCAAGCAGACGGTCAAACCGGTCCTTCATCACCTCCGGCGTCACCTGCCCTTCCATGACGGCAGCAGGCGTGCCCGTTCTTCTGGAATACTGGAAGGTAAACACAGCGTCATAGCGCACCCGGCGGACAAGGTCCAGAGTCTCCTGAAAATCTTCCTCCGTCTCCCCCGGAAAGCCGACAATGATATCCGTGGTCAGGGAAATCTCAGGCGCGGCGCGGCGGATCTTTTCCGTCAGCATCAGATAATGTTCTTTTGTATACCTGCGGTTCATCTTCTCCAGAATCCGGGTACTTCCGGACTGGACCGGAAGATGGAGATGCCTGCAGATCTTTTTGGACGTTCCCATCACTTCGATCAGTTCATCGGAAAGATCCTTGGGATGGGAGGTCATGAACCGGATCCGTTCCAGTCCGTCGATCTGTTCAATCTTGGTCAGAAGCTCCGCAAAGCTGATGGGATGCTCCAGGGTCTTCCCATAGGAATTGACATTCTGCCCCAGCAGCATGACCTCTACCACACCGTCTGATGCCAATGCCTGAATCTCCCGCAGGATATCCTCAGGCCTCCGGCTTCGCTCCCGCCCTCTGACATAGGGGACAATGCAGTAGCTGCAGAAATTGTTGCACCCGGTCATGATATTGACCCCGGATTTGAAGGAAAACTTCCGTTCGCTGGGAATGTCCTCTACGATCTTGTCCGTATCCTCCCACACGTCGATCAGCATCCGGTCTGCATCCAGGCAGGCAGAAAGCAGCTCCGCGAATTTATAGATGTTGTGGGTCCCGAATACCAGGCTCACAAAGGAATAGCTTTTTTGCAGCTTTTCCAGGACCTCTGCCTCCTGCATCATGCAGCCGCACAGCGCAATCTTCATCTCCGGATTCTGCTTCCTGCCGCGGCTTAACTGTCCCAGCCTTCCGTACAGCCGCTGGTTGGCGTTCTCCCGCACAGTGCAGGTATTGAAAATAACAAAATCCGCCTTTTTTTCGTCCGGCTCTTCCACATATCCGGCGTTCTTCAGGATCCCCTCCAGCTTTTCCGAATCCCGTGCGTTCATCTGGCAGCCGAAGGTGGTCACATGGGACCTGGGAGGGCGTCCGTACTTCTGCTCAAAGCTCTTCACCCATTCCCGGCACTTCGCCAGGAAATAAAACTGACGCGCCGGTTCTTCGGCAGGAGCCGCTGTGCTTAAATCAATCTTATCCAAATCTATCGTCATACGAACTGATTCCTTTCTTCCATATATTCATAGTCAATCTGCCCCAGCCTGTCTGTCAGTTCCTGTTTTTCAATCCCCATATCCTGACAAAACGCATCCAGCGAGTCATAATGATTTCGAAGCTTTGTATTGACCAAACTCAGCAGGATCATGGGATCCTTCGGCAATTCATTCCACATGTACATAATTTCCTTTCTCTGTGATGACGGCCTCCGCGGGGATATCCCAGGGGCCCGCCGGAATCTCTTCCACACACTGCACAAAATACGCCAGCCCCATCCGACGGCACTGAGGAGCATGCTGCAGATACCGGTCGTAAAATCCTCTTCCGTATCCGATCCGGTTTCCCTTCCTGTCAAATGCGGCGCCCGGCAGAATCATCAGTATATCACCGTATTCTCTTCCAGACAAGCCCCTCCCGGCGGCAGACTGGCTCTCCGGCCCAAATCTGTTCCCGGGCATTTCCTGTCCGTCCGCGCTGGTCATGCGCGGCACTGCCTTTTGTGCCTGCAGTCCGTCTGGCTCCGGGATTCCGCAATATCCCGGCCGCAGAGCGTGAAGGCTTTCTATGTAACAGAACTCCATCTCCTGTCCGTCCGTTACACGCGGAACCGCAACCCGCTTCCCGGCTTTCCATGCCTCCTCCATCAGGCTAAAAGTAGGCACCTCATCCCGAAAGGAGGCATAACAATAAATCTCCCGGGCATTTTGAAAAAACGGATGGGCCGCCGCCAGCCTGAGGATCTCCCGGCCGTATGCTTCTCTGGCCTGGAGCGGCAGTGCCCCGCGTTCTTTCAATGCACGGGCTCTAATTTCCTTTTTTGTTTCCATATTTTTCACCAAGATTTACGATGGTTCCATCCTTTTCTCTGATGTCGATCTTGTTGAGCTGGCTTCTCAAATTCCCCCGGATGCTCTCCAGATATTCTTCCCGAAGAAGCTTTTGCTCCTTGCGCTCCTCCCCGGTCAGTCCTTCCGCCTTTGATTTCCTGTATAATTCATTAATCCTTTTTATCTTCTGTTCGTCCATAGCGCCTGTCCTTTCAACTGGAATAATTCTCTAAAAATCCATACAATTCCCTGGCCGTCTCCACATACTTCCCGGACTCCACCTCCGAGCGTACATTGTCCGGCAGGGTGTCGAGGGGAATCTCCGTCATCTCATAGATCGTCTCATGATCGCCCAGATAGACCACCACATATCCCTGCAGAGCGCAGAGATAATACCCTTCATTCTTCTGGGCGGTCCCCCTGGTGGTAACCAGCTCCTCCTTCGGGGCCTCCGGAATCTGTTCCCGCTCCTGCTCCTGCTCCTGTTCCGCCTTTACCTGCGCCGCATGCCTGTCCACGACATACTGGTAGCTCATCTGGTATCCGATGCCGAGCAGAGAGACCATAAAAAATACCGTCATAAAAAAACCAATATAATACTTCTGCTTCATAAGGATTCACTCCTCTTGCCGCCGTTCACAGCAGCTCCTTTTATACGAAGTATTGGTTTTTTTATCAAAATTTATTCATTCCGAAGCGTTTGATATCTAAAAAAACGTCAGGATCTGTATCATTTATGTTTTGCAGCTCCTTATCTCGGCAGCAGATGATATTTTCTGCAGATCCGGTAGATCTTCTTTCCCTGAGGCAGATCCTTGATGTCCTGGCCCGTGAATACGCCCAGCTTCAAAGCGGCGAACGCATATACGATCACTGCGATCACAATGGCCCCTGCAACCGGGATAAACCGCCCGCCGATGGTTATATCCAAAAGCAAATGCGCCAGATACGTAAAAATTCCCATGATCAGAGCTGCTGTCAGCGGCCTGAGAAACGTCCGGTCCACCTCCTGCCGGTAGCCGCAGGCGCTTCGGATCCCGCTGCTGTTCAGAACGCACATACAGAGGGAAAACACGATATTGCTCCCTACCAGCGCGTAGATGTTCCATTTCAGCACCACAAGCATGATAAACAGCGCGATCAGGTGCACGATCAGAGAAATCCCGGCATTCCTGGCCGGCGTCCCCATCTCATCCAGACCCTGCAGGATGGAATTGGCGATCGTGGCGTAGCAGTACAGCACCACGGTAACAGCCCCAAGCATCAGCAGCGCCGCCGGGGTCTTGCTGTCGTCATTGAACAGAAACACCATCAGCGGAGATGCCAGTACGATAAATCCGATAAAGCAGGGCATGGCGATCACCATGGTAAGCTTCAGCGTCTGGGAGATCTTACTGTGGATCTGCTTCCGGTCCCGCTGGGTCACGGCGGCCGTCAGGCTGGGGATCACCGATGCCGCCAATCCGTTTGCCATGGCAAGGGGCACATTGATCAGCGTATTGTATTTTCCGGTAAAGATCCCCTGCATGGCCATATATTCCTTTTCCGTATACCCCTGCGCGGACATGATGCTGTTAAATATGGTCAGATCCAGGATCTGGTTGATATTGTAAATGGCCGTGCTGAAGATCACCGGAGCGATCGTCAGAAGCAAGATCTTCAGGATCCGCCCGTAGCTCTCCCGCTTTCGGATATGGTCCATGCGGATCTGCCGGTAGATCACCGGGCGGTAGATCAAAAATGAGAAGCCCAGAAAGATCAGGGCGAACAGCGCGCCTGCCACCGTTCCCAGCGTTCCTCCAGCGGCTCCGTATGCCGGAGCGAGCAGCTCTTCTCCGTTCTTCTGCGCCGCCTCCATCCCGATGCCGAACAGGATGCTGGCTCCCACGATGCTGACCACCGCATTGATGACCTGCTCGATGATCTGGGACACCGCAGTCGGCAGCATGGTCCCGAGCCCCTGGAAATACCCTCTTAAGACTCCCAGGATCGCTACGATGACCAGACCCAGCGACAGGACCTTTAAGGCATATGCGCTGAGTGGAGATTTCATCATATGCAGGGAAATGGCATCCGCGCCGAAAAAGATCAGCAGCGTCACGACGATGCCCACCGCCGCGGACAGCATAAACGCGCAGACGAATACCCGGAACGCGTTGCGCCTCTGCCGCATGGCCACCCTTGCGGCCACCAGCTTGGAGACGGCCGTAGGGATGCTTAAGGAGGACAGCATGAGGGTCAAGGCATACACCTCAAAGGCATAGCCGTAAAACCCCATCCCCTCGTCCCCCAGGATATTGGTCAGGGGAATCCGGTAGACCACCCCGATCACCTTGGTCAGAACCATTGCTACAGCGAGGATCATGCCCTGCATCAGAAAATCATCTTTTTTTTGTTTTCGTTTTCTTCCCTGTATCTCAGACATTCATATCCTCCGTAAACCTTAGTGCGCATCACAAAACATTGCAGATCTGTCCGCATTTTTTACCGCAGGATTCCCACACGCTCCAGGATCTCCCGCTGCTTTTGTTCCATGACCAGGCGTTCGTCCTCTTCCATATGGTCATATCCAAATAAGTGTAACATACTATGGGCGATCAGAAAAGCAAATTCTCTCTTTGGGGAATGCCCGTATTCCTCCGCCTGCCTCAGGACCTTATCCTTGGAGATCACGATATCCCCCAGCAGAAGCTCTCCCGACTCCGGATCGAAGGAATCTTCCTCCTCTTCGAAGCCCGAAAAATCCCCCGGGTTCTGATATTCCAGCATGGGAAATGAAAGCACGTCCGTAGGGGCGTCGATCTGCCGGAATTCCCGGTTCATGGTATGGATCTCCTCATCCGTTGTCAAAAGCAGATTCACCTCCGCCTCAAAAGGGCATCCTTCATATTCCAGAGCTTTCTCGATCACTGTCCTTGCGGCAGGCTCCGGGTCAAAGGGCAGACGGATGCCGCCCTCTTCTTCATAATAGATACTCGCTGTACTCACGGTCATTCTCCTTTATCTGTTCTGTCATACGCTTTACACGGCACGGCATGTTTCAAATAGTTTCCTCTCCGAGGCCCAAAGGTTAATTCCGCCGCCGCTTGCTCCGACCCGCGTTTCCTCCGGAGCGCATTTCCTTCTTCTCATAATCCTCATATGCCTTGACGATCCTCTGGACCAGCGGATGGCGCACCACGTCCTTGCTGGTGAGCGTACAGATCTTCACGTCTTCGATATTTTTGACCACCTTGACCGCCACATCCAGGCCCGATACCGTTCCTGACGGCAGGTCCTTCTGGGTGGAATCCCCTGTGATCACAACCTTGGACCCAAAGCCGATCCGGGTCAGGAACATTTTCATCTGGGCAGGCGTCGTATTCTGAGCCTCGTCCAGAATGATAAACGCGTTGTCCAGTGTACGCCCCCTCATGTATGCCAGAGGCGCCACTTCGATCAACCCCTTTTCGGAATTTTTCAGAAAAGCCTCCGCCCCCATGATCTGGTACAGGGCGTCATAGAGCGGACGCAGGTAGGGATCGATCTTGCTCTGCAGGTCGCCGGGAAGGAAGCCCAGCTTCTCTCCTGCCTCGATGGCCGGCCGAGTCAGGATGATCCGGCTTACCTCGTTATTTTTAAATGCAGTGACCGCCATGGCCATGGCCAGATAGGTCTTTCCCGTTCCGGCAGGTCCCAGTCCGAAGGTGACCATGCCGCCCTTGACGGCATCCACATACTTCTTCTGTCCCAGTGTCTTGGGCTTGATGGGCTTCCCCTGAAGGGTATAGCAGATCAGGTCTCTGTCGATCTCCACAAGGGCCTCCTCCTGATCCTCGAATACCAGGGAAATGGCGTAATCCACATTCTGTTCGGTAATGATATTGCCCCGCCTGGAAAGTTCCGTAAGCTGGGTCAGGACACGCCTGGCCTTCTCTGCCGCCGCGCCTTCCCCCAGGACCTTCACCGCGCCGTCCCGCGCGATCAGAGTCACGCGGAAGGTGCGCTCGATCTTCTTTGCATAGTTGTCAAACTGCCCAAATACATTATTCTCATGTTCTGCTGGAATGTCAACCATCAGTTCCGTTAGACTCATCCTATTCGTTCCTTTCAATCGTCAGAATTTCCGTATCTGCCGTCTCTGTGATCTTCTGATTCAGATACAGGGTGCCGCTGGCAACGGCAGAATTTTTGTACACATGTATTTTAACACTATTTTCACAAATTTGAATACCCTTTTCTTCCATTTCTTTGGAAAATTGTGTAAAATTTTTCGTCAAAATCTCCTGAAGCTTCTGTTTTGAGTATTTTTTTTCTTTCGTTTGATAGGATTTAATACAGATCATACCGTAATCCACCGGCAGGTAAAAGTTTTCTCCCAGCCTGAGCTGGTACTCCTCCGTATACTTTTCCCATTTGGGAAAATCATGGGAAAGGGTGCCGGCAGAGATCCGAAAGGGTCCCAGCCGTATGTACCAGAGCCTGCGCTGCTCGTAGGGATCGTATGTTTTTTTCTGATAGGTGAGGGGAATCTGGTCCTTGTAAGCCATCTGGGTGTCCGCAAAGATATCTGCGTCCGACTGCTGGTACTGGTAGCCGATGACTTCCGCCGCGTCGTTCAAGACTTCCACCCGCCCGGATACCAGCAGGTCCCCTTTTTTTACCGAATCCCCCACATGGACCATGGGCACCCCGCTGCGGGTAATGATGCTGGTGATCACCCCGTCCTGGGATGCCACCAGATCGGTCGGGGTCTGGTCTGCCCCATCGCTCCTGGCCGTCTCCTGGGATGCATTCCCGTTTTGGGAACTTTCCGGCTCGCCGGAGGGATCCCGGCTCTTTTCTTCCTCCTGGAACGTGTCCTCATTTTCCTTGATCTGGATTCGAAGCCGGCTTCCGTCCATAGAGGCGGAAACCCACACGATATCATCATACCGCGCCCGGATATCCTTTACAATCTGGCTGCAGTCCACCCTGCTTTTCGGCATTCCCGGAGAGACCTCTTTTGTTTCCAGAAATTCCAGTAGCGTCTGGTCTGTCCATTTGTCATTCCCTTCAAAATGAATATCCCAGATATAGCTGGAATAGAAAAACAAAAGCCCGATACAGATCAGCGCCCCTGTCAGAAACGCTTTCCGTTTCCGGTGCTTCCGGATGAAGAAGGGAAGTCCGCACCGCTCCAGCAGGGCCACCCTGGTATGGGTCTTCCGGATGATCGGCCGCAGCTTTCGAAAGCCGTCCAGCGTCAGATACATCTCGTAGGCATTGTCCTTAGGTCTCAGCCCCCAGATCAGGATGTGATGATACCGGCACAGGTTCAGAAACCGCTCCGGCGAATAGCCCTGGATCCGGATCTTCACATATCCGCGTATGTATCGAAGGATTGCTTGTATCACATTGGTTACCTCTCTTTCATTTGCAGAATTCCAGGGAGCATATGGTTCCTGTGATCTTCATTTCGTCGTTGGTATAATATTCGATCTGCAGATGCTTCCCATGCAGGCGGATCTGTTTTCCCTTAGCCTGTACCCGGATCAGGCATTCGGTGTATTCGATAATCCCGCGGTAGTTCTCGATGCACACCTCGGAGTCGCCGAGAAGTGTGACCACGGCCGCACCCAGCACCACATCCTTCGGCATGCCGGCAGCGGATACCAGACGGCTTTTAAGCCCTTCGTTTTCACGTTCATGATCCATAAAAAAACAGCCACACATACACCTTTTATCAAGAGTATATGTGCGGCTGTTCTATCCTATACCTGAGAACCGCGAACAAATTCTCCGGGCCTTTTCCTTGTCTGTTTTACCAAAGCAGGTAAAAAGAGCTGAATCCGCGTTTTAAACGCGAAACCTTATTTTTCCGCTTCGCCGGTATCGTCCGCCAGCTTTGCGCCTAAGAATCCGGATAATACGGACTGTACGTCAACGCCTGTGGATTCCTTCAGCCCGTCTGACACCTGGGTAAAGGTTCCCACGATATCCTTCACCAGCTTCGAGGTATTGCCGTCCCCGTACATGGTGATCTTATCCACCTTGCCGAGAGGCTCCGCAATATTTCTGGCAATCTCCGGCATGGCCTTGAAGTACATCTCCAGAATCGCGGCTTCGCCCATCTGCTTCATGGCTTCCGCCTTCTTTTCGATACCCTCCGCTTCTGCAAGCGCCTTTGCCTTGATAGCCTCGGCTTCCGCAAGACCCTTGCTGCGGATTCCTTCCGCTTCCTGTTCCATGGCATACTTCTGAGCCTCTGCGGTGGCTTTCAATGCTTCCGCTTCCTTCTCCCGCTCAAACTTATCTGCTTCCGCGTTTTTCTGCCGTTCAAAGAGCTGGGCCTCGGAATTGCGCTGTACCTCGTAGAGCTTGGCATCGGATTCCTGCTGCTTCGCGTAGCGCTCCGCCTCTGCCTGCTTCTTCACGGTGGCTTCCAGGTTGCGCTCTGTCAGCTCCACTTCCTTCTCCTGCAGGGCGATGGCTTTTTCCTGGCGTGCCAGATTCGCGTCCGCAGTGGCGATCTCCACGGTCTTACGCTCGGTTTCCTTCTGGATCTGGTATGCGGAATCGGCGATGGCCTTCTTGGTGTCCGCATCCTTCTGAAGCTCTGCCTTGCGGATCTCCAGGTCGTTTTCCTTCTGGGCGATCAGAGTCGCGGCGCTGATCTCCGCTTCCTTTGCCTCTTGGTTGGCCTGTGCCTGTACGACCGCCTTTTCCTTCTGGGCCCTTGCCCGGGCATTGGCAATCTCCAGCTCGGAGGTCACCTGGGCGTCGTTGGCTTCCTTCTTCGCCTTGGCCTGAGCCTTGGCGATCTCCTTCTCACTGTCCGCCCTGGAAATGGCCGCGTTCTTCTGGATCTTCACGATGTTGTCTACACCCAGATTTTCAATCACGCCGTTGCCGTCCACGAAGTTCTGTACGTTGAAGCTGACAATGTCCAGCCCCATGGCCGCAAGGTCCGGCTCCGCATTCTCCTTCACCAGTGTGGCGAACTTCTGGCGGTCCGATACCATCTCTTCCAGGTTCATCTTTCCTACGATTTCGCGCATATTGCCCTCCAGCACTTCCCTGGATACCTGGGCGATATAATCGGTGGGACGGTTTAAAAAGTTCTGCGCCGCCAGGGAAAGGCGCTCGGGCTGGTCGCTGATCTTCACGTTCACCGCCGCGTCCACCCGGATATTGATATAATCCGCGGTGGGTACCGCGCTGGAGGTCTTGACATCAATGGGGATCAGCTGCAGGTTCAGCTCATCCTTCTTCTCCAGAAACGGGATCTTGATGCCTGCTTTTCCGATCAGCACCTTCGGCTGCTTTCTCAAACCGGAAATGATGTAAGCCGTATCCGGGGATGCCTTCACATATCCGGATGCCAGGATGATGAGAAGGATCAGCAGAATCAGAACCACCGGAACGACTTTCAGTACAACATCGAATACCATACTATTCATATTCTTTTTCTCCTTTGTCATTCTATTAAGAATCCTCCGAAACGATTCGCGGACGATTCCTTTTCTTCACATCCTATTTTATCACTTTCCGTCATCCGGCGCAATATTTTCTGACTATTCCAACATTAAAATGTATTCTTTTATTCCAAACTCTTTCGGATCTTCTCGAAGTCTCCGTGAAAAATCGCCCCGCGGATCCCGGCTTTTTGGGCGCCAGCCACATTTTCGGGCATATCATCGATAAAGAAGCTCTCCTCCGGCGTCAGCTGATATTTGTCCAGAAGATACTGATAAATGCGGACATCCGGCTTGATCATATGGATGTCGCAGGATACCACGATCCCGTCAAAATAATCCAGCGGCGCAAATCTCTGGAAATACTGATAAAAGGAGCTGCTGGCATTGGACAGCACAAAGAGGCGGTAGCCCTGCTCCTTTGCGTACCCACAGAATTCCTTCGCCCCGGCAACCGGCCGCATGAACATGTGCCACTGCTCTGTGCATGCTTTCAGCTCTCCATGGAGCCTCTCGGGAACTCTTCGGCTCACACCGTCAAAGCGTTCTTCATCCGTAATATGCCCCAGATCCCCTTCCACCCACTCTGGGCCTTCGAAAAGCTCCCGGCGGATCAGTGCCCGGTCTTCCTCCTGCTCTACAAAATGGTGCAGACAGACGCCCGGATCATACTGCAGCAAAACATTTCCCATATCAAATATGATATTTTTTATCATGATGTTTTCTCCTTGCCGAACAGAATCACCGCAACCATTCCCGGGCCGGTATGGGCGCCGATGATTGGCGACAGCATGGTGCGGCGTATCGTCACGCCTGGCTCCGCCTCTTTTATTTTTTCGGCAAGCCCTTGCGCAAGCTCCGGCGCGTCCGAATCGCAGATGTAGATCCTGGTATCCGTCTCCGGATCATAATTTTCTTTGAACGACGCAAACAGAGAAGACATGGCCGCTTTGTTCCCGCGTTTCTTATCCACGTTCACAAGCTTTCCCTCTTCATTGACGATGAGCATGGGCTTGATATTCAGCGCAGAGCCCACAATGGCGGTTGCCGCGCTGACGCGTCCGCCCCGCTTCAGATACATCAGATCCTGTACCATAAAGTAATGGCGCAGTCTGGGGATCACGGCCCGAACGGATTCCAGATTTTCCCGGATGGACATGCCGTTCTTTCGGTTTTCGATGGCCTTTTCCACCAAAAGGCCGATCCCACCTGTCGCTGCCAGCGTATCCACCGGGATCACCTCCGCCTCCGGATAATCCTCCTTCAAAGTCTCCGCGGCGAGCACGGCGCTTTGATAGGTAGAGGAAAGCCCGCCTGACAGGCAGAAATACAGAATGGACTTCCCAAGCTCCAGGAATTGCTTGAAATATTCCTCATACATATACGGGGAAATCTGGGATGTCTTGGTCAGGTCGCCTCCGCGCTGTCCGTCATAAAATGTTTTCAGCAGTTCCTCACTCTCGCATCCTCTGGATGTACGCATCTCCTCTCCGATCGAATACTCCATAGGCACAAATTGAATTTCGTTTTCCAGGGCCGCTTCCCGGATGATATCGCCGGAAGCATCCATACATATGATATAGTCGTTCATCTTAACCTCCAAATGTGTTATGATCTGCTCCAAAAAGCCGCAGGCAGGCCCGCCCGCATGCTGCTATTTTAGAGAAATCTGCTTTTGCTTTGTAACTTACGGAACAATTATATCATCCTCAGGAATGTTACACAATCTTTTTTCTGTTGAAATAATACATCTGAAAAGCCATATCCAAAGGAATAACACGTTCTTTTGGATATGACTTTTTTTATTTGTGGTAGGGAGCCCCATGGATGATCCGGAAGCTCCGGTAGATCTGTTCCAGCAGGATCACCCGCATCAGCTGATGGGGAAAGGTCATTTTCGAAAAGCTGAGGGCAAAGTCTGACCTGCCAAGGACTTCCTTTCCCAGTCCGATGGAGCCTCCGATGATAAAGATCAGATGTCCTCTCCCCTGCACCCCAAGCTGCTCGATCCTGGCAGCCAGCTCCTCGGAGGAAAGTTGCTTCCCGCTGATCTCCAGTGTCATGATATAGGCGTCTTCTTTGATGTATTTCAGGATACGCTCCGCCTCTCTGGAGAGGATCAGCTGCTTCTGCCCCTCGCCGGCATGGTCCGGGGTCTTCTCATCCGCAACCTCTATGATCTCCAGCTTGCAATAGCCGCCCAGACGTTTGCTGTATTCCCCGATTGCGTCCCTGAGATATTTTTCCTTTATTTTACCTACAGTGATCAATGTGATCTTCATTTCATCCAGTCTCTTTCCAGTCAGATCTCCACACCGCAAAATGCTGTGCTCTGACCGCTGAATCTATCGTTTTCTTCATATTCTGCCTGAACTGCACGATCAGACCTGTCCTACCAAAGAACAGGTCTGATCGTATCTGCAATTATTTATTTTTTAAATATTCATCAATTCCATGCGCGCCCGCTTTTCCAGCACCCATGGCAAGAATGACCGTCGCCGCGCCTGTCACCGCGTCGCCGCCGGCATAAACCCCTTCCTTGGAGGTCTTGCCGAACTCTTCGTCCGCAACGATACATTTCCATCGGTTGGTCTCCAGCCCCTTTGTGGTGGAGGAGATCAGCGGATTCGGAGAAGTCCCCAGTGACATGATCACGGTATCCACTTCAATCTCATACTCAGATCCCGGAACCTCCACCGGACGTCTTCTTCCGGACGCGTCCGGCTCGCCGAGCTCCATCTTGATGACCTTCATGCCCTTTACATTCCCCTTGTCATCGACAAAGATTTCCTTCGGATTGGTGAGCAAGTCGAAGATCACACCCTCTTCCTTCGCATGATGAACCTCTTCCACTCTGGCCGGAAGCTCCGCCTCGCTTCTCCTGTACACGATATGTACCTCTGCTCCGAGACGCAGCGCCGTTCTTGCGGCGTCCATGGCCACGTTTCCGCCGCCAACGACCGCCACCTTCTTACCGCCAACGATGGGGGTATCATAGGACTCGTCAAAGGCTTTCATCAGGTTGCTCCTGGTCAGGTATTCATTGGCGGAGAATACGCCGTTGGCATTTTCCCCCGGAATGCCCATGAACATCGGGAGTCCCGCGCCTGAACCGATAAATACGGCCTCAAAGCCTTCTTCCTCGATAAGCTGGTCAATGGTGGTAGACTTTCCGATGACCACATTGGTCTCAAACTTCACACCCAGCTCTTTTACCTTCTCGATCTCCTTTGCAACCACCTTCTGCTTCGGAAGACGGAACTCCGGAATCCCATATACCAGCACGCCGCCCAGCTCGTGAAGCGCCTCGAATACCGTCACCTCGTAGCCCATCTTTGCCAGGTCACCGGCGCAGGTCAGGCCGGACGGGCCGGAGCCGATGACCGCAACCTTATGTCCGTTGGTGCTTTCCGCTCCTACCGGTTTGATGTCATGCTCCAGGGCATAATCCGCAACAAACCGCTCCAGCTTGCCGATGGATACCGGCTCGCCCTTGATCCCCCGGATACATTTTCCCTCGCACTGGGATTCCTGGGGACAGACACGTCCGCAGATTGCCGGCAACGCGGATGCTTTTCCGATCACCTTATAGGCCTCTTCGATATTGCCTTCCTTGACTTCCTTGATAAATCCCGGAATATCAATGGCCACCGGACATCCGCTGACGCACTTCGCGTTCTTGCAGTTGATGCAGCGGGAAGCTTCTTCCATGGCCTCCTCCTGATTGTAGCCCAGACAAACCTCTTCAAAATTCGTAGCGCGTACCTTGGGTTCCTGTTCTCTGACAGGCACTTTCTTTAATACATCTGCCATTAGTTGTCACCTCCGCAATTTCCACATCCGCCGTGGTGTGTATCCCCTTCCGTGAGCTTAAGCATTGCACGGCCTTCTTCTGTCTTATACATCTGGCTTCTCTTCATTGCCTGGTCAAAATCTACAAGATGTCCGTCAAATTCCGGTCCGTCCACACATGCAAACTTGATCTCGTCTCCCACCTGCAGACGGCATGCCCCGCACATACCGGTTCCGTCTACCATGATCGGGTTCATGCTGACGATGGTCGGCAGCTCCAGCTTTTTCGTCAGCATGCAGACAAACTTCATCATGATCATCGGTCCGATGGCTACGCACACATCGTACTGCTTGCCTTCCTTCGTGACAAGATCCTCAATCCCGGTCGAACCCATCCCGAAACGGCAGTAGGAGCCGTCATCAGTGGTCACATAGAGATTGCCCGCCACTGCTTCCAGCTCTTTCTCCAGGATGACCATATCCTTTGTCTTCGCGCCCAGGATCACATCTGCGTCAATCCCGTGCTCATGGAGCCATTTCACCTGTGGATAAACAGGCGCGGCTCCCACACCGCCTGCCACAAAGAGCATTTTTTTCTTTTTCAGCTCTTCCATATCTTCATTTACAAATTCGGACGCACATCCGAGAGGCCCTACGAAGTCACGGAACGCATCTCCCTCTTTCAGGTCTGCCATCTTCGTCGTGGAAGCCCCTACCTCCTGAAATACAATGGTAATGGTTCCTGCTTCCCGGTCATAATCACAGATCGTAAGCGGAATCCTCTCCCCCTTGTCATCCATTTTCACGATCACAAACTGTCCCGGCTGACAATGCTTCGCAACGCGCGGCGCAAGCACGTCCATGAGTATAATCTTATCAGCCAGTTTTTCTGCTTTTAAAATCTTGTACATGTTCTTCCTCCTGTATAGACTCATCTTCTGCATAACATATCATACGATATCAACAGCCCGTTTACAAGTATTCTTTTCACAAATTTAATTGAAGTGAATACATTTGGTTACTGTACACTCCCTGTCAGGGTGTGTACAGTAACATACATTTCTGCATACGATGGTGTCAAAACGGGGGCAGGCACCAAGGATCGTGCCTGCCCCGCGGTTTTTAAAAATCAACCTCTGTTCCGTAATATGTACATGTGAATAATTTTTCCATTGCTGCCGGGTCGATGGAGCGCGGATTGGATCCGGTACATGCATCGCCTACTGCCAGCTCCGCGATCTTGGCTACCTTCTCCTTAAACTCGTCCTCATTGATGCCGAAGTCCTTCAATGTTTTGGGGATATTCAGCTCAACGTTGAATGCGTCGATCTTTTCGCACAGGCTGTTAATCAGAGCCTTCTCCGATGCTCCCGGCAGACCCATTCTGCGCGCGATGTCCGCATAGCGGCTTGCCGCGACGGAATCCTTTGCGTTATATTTGATCACATAAGGCAGATAGATCGCGTTTGCGCAGCCGTGCGGGATATGTCCTGTGGAGAATGCCGCGCCGGTCTTGTGCGCCATGGAGTGAACGATTCCAAGCAAAGCGTTGGAAAATGCCATTCCCGCAAGGCACTGTGCGTAGTGCATCTGTTCCCTGGCATCCATATCGCAGTGATAGGAAGCCGGAAGGTAATCCAGAACCATCTCGATTGCCTGGAGCGCCAGAGGATCCGTAAACGGTCCGTTCAATGTGGACACATATGCTTCGATGGCATGCGTCAGAGCATCCATACCGGTGTAAGCAACCTGCTTTACCGGGAGTCCGGTTACCAGATCCGGATCTACGATCGCTACATCCGGAGTAATGTTAAAGTCCGCCAGGGGATACTTCACGCCCGTGCTGTAATCCGTGATCACGGAAAACGCGGTCACTTCCGTCGCGGTTCCTGATGTGGACGGGATCGCGCAGAATTTTGCTTTCTGTCTCAATTCCGGGAAATTAAACGGAATACAGAGATCCTCAAAGGTCACATCCGGGTACTCATAGAATGCCCACATTGCCTTTGCGGCATCAATCGGAGAACCGCCGCCCATGGATACGATCCAGTCAGGCTCAAACGCGCGCATCGCCTCCGCGCCCTTCATAACGGTCTCAACGGACGGATCCGGCTCAACGCCCTCGAACAGCTCCACTTCCATGCCTGCTTCCTTCAGATAATCCACTGCCTTATCCAGAAATCCCTGGCGCTTCATGGAACCGCCGCCGACAACGAGGATAGCCTTTTTCCCTTTCAGGTTCTTCAGTTCTTCCAGACATCCTTTTCCGTGGTAAACGTCTCTTGGTAATGTAAATCTGCTCATGTTACACATCTCCTTATGTATGATCTATGTGTTATTATTTAAACAGCTTTTATTATAGCACTGTGAAACTTTTAACACAAGCATATTTACTAAAAATTTCAAAAAAGATTTATAAAAAATATACGAAATATCCTACTCAAACTGCAGGGTATAATTCCGTTTTGTGACCGGAGTCATCTTTCCGGTATCACTGATCAGCACAGCCGAGAAGATCAGGCTGCCACCTCCTTCCGTTACGTCGATCGGCCCGCCGTATATCTGAGACGCGGCCGACGGCGTAGTGCCGTCTACGGTATAATACGCAGTATAGCCTTCCGGCACCTGAATGGTAATCTGGAAGGGCGCGCTGTATTTTCCGGTGGAGGGCGTCACCGCAGGCGCTCCTTCGCCCAGCAGCTCGACCGTATAGGTCCTGGTGGAAACAAGGCTTGGGATCCCCTTTTTATTGATGCAGACCGCCTTTAAGACTGTAGTCCCCTCGCTGAGCAGAATGGGTTCGGTATACTCGGTGCTGGATTCGTCAGGGGTACTTCCGTCCTCCGTAAAATAGATCGTTCCCTCTCCCGTTAGAGAAGTCTCCTGCACTTCCTGGTAGCTTCCCTCATCCAGGCTGAATACAGGCGCCTCCGACACATAATCCGACACTCTGGACAATACGGCAGAATCACACCCCTCCAGCAGCGGGGAGATCTTTTCCGGCTGCTCAGACTCGATATAGAACCGGATCGCCGCCTCATACAAATCTCCGTTTTCCGGCTGAGAATCAATTGCCGCAATGAAAACTCCCTCCGCTTTTTCCAGATTTTTCTGCTGGATATACACCTTTGCCAGCCCGGCATAGGCATCTGGCTTTTTCACATCCTTTTTCAAGGCACGTTCAAAATAAGTCTCCGCGGCAGAATAGTCCCCGGTCTGGAGCGCTTTCTGTCCCTTCCCTACTGCGCCTGCATAGGAATTCTGGTACAGAAGAAAGCCCACTGCCGCACAGAGGATGAGGATCACGCAAAAGACAGTGACCATCTTCTGGAAACGCTTTTTCGCGGAACGCTTTTTTCGCTCTCTCTGCAGGCGTCTCCGCTCCTGGGAATCCCGGATCTCACCTGTTCCCTGTCTCCTGCCCTCCGGATCCTGCCGCAGGTTTCCCGTATACTGGGACCCGGAGTTTTCCCGCCGGATATTGCCGGTACCGCGGCGGGCCTCCGAAGCCCCCCGGTCATACCCTGTCTCCCGCGGAGGATTCCCGGTATCCCTTCTGGAAAAGCCTGACTCCCGTACAGCACCTCCGGGATCTCTCCCGGCATAGCCGGTTTCCCATCCGCTGTTCCCGGAATCTCTTCTGACATAGCCGGATTCCCGCGCGGAATTCCCCGTATTTCTTCCGATATAACCGTTTTCCCGTACGGAATTTCCGGGAGTCCTTCCGGTATAGCCGGTCTCCCGCGCGGAGCCTCTGGCAGTCCCTCTGTTCGCATAGCCGGAATCCCGCCGGACATAATCGCCTTCCCACGGATTACTCCTTCTGGTATAACCGGTTTCCGGATTCCCCGGAGCATATCCGGTGCCCCGAACAGACGTTGTGCCGCCTCCACGGGAGGACGACGGCGTCCTGGTATACTGGGAACGGATTCGGCTCATCTCACCCTGACTGAGCACCCGCGTGGAACTTCTGTACTCCCCCTGGTTCAGTACGCGGGTGGCATAGTCATTTTCACGTTCCTCACGGCTCCGGTAGCGTCTCAGGTCCTGAGAATCAATGGGACGAGTCGCATATTCCACAGAACCCTTGACCTCCCGCGCAAGCACATCCTGCAGCGGATCATAGTCAGGAACGATCTGCACTTCCATATGGCAGGACGGACAGATCAGCTGGCCCTCCGGAATCTCGGCGCCACAATTTCTACATCTCATATTGTGCTCCCCCTTATTTCTACCTCACTGTCTGCACACAATTATTCATCAGCATGGCGATCGTCATCGGTCCTACTCCTCCCGGAACCGGTGTGATCGCAGATGTCTTTTCACATATCTGGTCAAAGGCCACATCGCCGCAGAGCTTGTTATGTTCATCCCGATGCATCCCCACATCAATCACAACAGCCCCGTCTTTTACATATTCTGCCCCGATAAACTGCCGTTTTCCCATGGCAACGATCAGGATATCCGCCCGTTTTGTAATCTCCCTCAGATCCTTTGTATGGGAATGGGCAACCGTCACCGTGGCATGCTCCCGCAGAAGCAGCGCCGCCATCGGCTTGCCTACGATATTGCTCCTTCCCACGATCACGCATTCCTTCCCGTCTATGGAAATCCCTGAGCGTTTTAAGAGCTGGATGATCCCGGCCGGCGTACAGGAAAGGAACCCCGGCTCCCCGATCCAGAGTCTCCCTACACTGACCGGATGGAACCCATCCACATCCTTATCCGGTGAAATAGCCCGGATCACCTTATCCTCATCAATGTGGGCCGGGAGAGGAAGCTGCACCAGGATCCCGTTTACATGTCCGGCCTGATTCAGCTTTTCCACCAGCGCAAGCAGTTCCTCTTCCTCCACGGTCTCCGGAAGCTCATAGGCCTCCGAGCGGATCCCGATATAGGCACAGGCTTTCTTTTTATTGTTCACATACACGCAGGACGCGGGATCCTGCCCTACCTGCACCACTGCAAGGCAGATCTCCTTTCCCTGCCTTTTAAGTGCTTCCACTTCTGCTTTTAATTCTTCTTTAATCTCATTGGAAATCTTCTTTCCGTCTATCAACTGTGCCATATCTTACTTCTCCTTTAAAACAGTCCGGTGATCTTTCCGTCATCAGATACGTCAATGCTGTTTGCCGCGGGAACCTTCGGAAGCCCCGGCATAGTCATGATCGCTCCGGTCAGGGCCACAACAAAGCCCGCGCCTGCACTGACATAGACTTCCCGGATATGGATATCAAAGTTCTCCGGCCGCCCCAGCTTCGACGCGTCGTCGGAAAGGGAATACTGGTTCTTCGCCATGCAGATCGGGAACTCTCCGAAGCCCAGCGCTTCGATCCTGGCAAGCTGCTTTTCGGCTGCCGGCTCATAGATCACCTTTCCCGCGCCGTAAATCTCCCGGGAAATGGTCTCGATCTTTTCTTTCAGGGAAAGGCTGTCCTCATACAGCGTATGGAAGCGGCTCTCCTTTGTCTCCAGTGTTTCCAGCACCTTTTCCGCCAGGGCGATGCCGCCCTCTCCGCCTTTTTCCCATACCTCCGAAAGGGCAAATTCACAGCCCTTCTCCTCACAGAACCGGCGGATGTATTCATTTTCCGCATCCGTGTCCGTGACAAAGGAATTGAGAGTCACGACTACCGGAACTCCGTATTTCTGTATATTTTCGATATGCTTTTCCAGATTCACAATGCCCTTTTCCAAAGCATCCAGATTTTCCCTGGACAGCTCTGACTTGGGTACTCCGCCGTTATACTTCAAAGCGCGTACGGTTGCCACCAGGACCACCGCGTCCGGCTTCAGTCCGGCCTTTCTGCACTTGATATCCAGGAACTTTTCCGCGCCCAAATCCGCTCCGAATCCGGCCTCTGTGATCGTAATGTCGCTCATCTTCAATGCCGTCTTGGTTGCCCGGACGCTGTTGCACCCATGGGCAATATTGGCAAAAGGCCCGCCATGTACCAATGCCGGCGTATGCTCCAGCGTCTGGATCAGGTTGGGCTTAATGGCATCCTTCAAAAGTGCCGTCATAGCCCCGGTTGCATGGAGCTGATCCGCAGTCACCGGCTCTCCGGCAAAATTATATGCCACAATGATCCTGCCCAGCCTTTTTTTCAGGTCCTGCAGATCGTCCGCCAGGCAGAGGACCGCCATGATCTCGGAAGCCACGGTGATGACAAAGTGATCCTCCCGGACCATCCCGTCCATTTTATTGCCCAGTCCTACGACAAGATTGCGGAGTACCCGGTCATTCATATCCAGGCATCGCTTCCACACCACCTGTCTGGGGTCGATCCCAAGCTCGTTCCCCTGCTGGATGTGGTTGTCCAGCAGGGCTGCCAGCAGGTTATTGGCAGAGGTAATGGCATGGAAATCCCCGGTGAAATGCAGGTTCAGATCCTCCATCGGCACAACCTGCGCATAACCGCCGCCTGCCGCTCCGCCCTTGATCCCGAAGCAGGGTCCAAGAGACGGCTCACGGAGCGCGATGACTGCGTTTTTCCCAAGCTTTGCCATGGCCTGTCCCAGTCCGATGGTAGTGGTCGTCTTGCCCTCTCCCGCAGGGGTAGGGTTGATGGCTGTCACAAGGACCAGCTTTCCGTTCTCGTTGTCCTTTATCTTCTCCCAGAAGTCATCGGAAAGCTTTGCTTTGTATTTTCCGTAAAGCTCCAGATCCTCTTTCTCGATCCCCGCTTTTTCTGCAACCTCTGTAATGGGCAGCATTTCCGCTTCCTGTGCAATCTGAATATCTGTCTTCATTCGTATCCCTCCTGTTGATCACGGTCAATCCGCAGGGCGGATCGACTGCCTGCCGCCCGTCCCGCAAAGCACGGGCGCCTGTTTATGGTTACGCTTTTTTACAAGCCGCATGGATTTTACAGCAGCTCTTCAAATTCCTCCGCCGTCATCAGGACCTTCCTCGGCTTGGTTCCCTCTTCCGGCCCTACCACGCCGGCCTCCGAAAGCTGGTCCATGATCCGCGCGGCACGGTTGAATCCGATCTTGAACATCCTCTGCAGCATTCCAATGGAAGCCTTGTCCTTATCGATGATCAGCTTTCCTGCTTCCACAAAATACTGGTCTCGGGCGTTTCCGCCCTCTCCCTCTCCGTCGGAGACCGGTATGGAATCTCCTCCGATGTCTGCATTCATATGTTCTTCCAGCTCATTGCTGTAATCGGCATTTCCATGATTCTCGATCAGGTAATCTACCACCTTCTGGACTTCCTTATCGGACACAAAGGAACCCTGCACACGCATGGGCTTGGGAACTCCTGTGGGGTAGAACAGCATATCGCCCTTGCCCAGGAGCTTTTCCGCGCCGGACATATCGATGATGGTTCGGGAATCCACTCCAGAGGACACCGCAAACGCGATCCGGGACGGCATGTTGGCCTTGATCAGTCCGGTGATGACATTGACGGACGGACGCTGGGTCGCCAGGATCAGGTGGATCCCCGCCGCTCTTGCCAGCTGCGCCAGACGACAGATCGCGCCCTCCACGTCTTTGGGCGCCACCATCATCAGGTCCGCCAGCTCGTCCACGATGATGACGAGCTGGGGCATCTTCTTCGGCGCGTCCTCTTCCTCCAGATTCTCCACTTTTTCATTAAAGCCCTTCAGGTCTCTTACATTATATTTCGCAAAGAGGTCATACCTCTTCATCATCTCTGCTACGGCCCAGTTCAGCGCGCCGGCCGCCTTCTTCGGGTCGGTCACGACCGGGATCATAAGGTGCGGGATGCCGTTGTATATGCTCAGCTCCACCACCTTGGGATCCACCATGATCAGCTTCACATCCTCCGGATCCGCCTTGTAGATGATGCTCATGATCATCGTATTGATGCAGACCGATTTTCCGGAGCCTGTAGATCCGGCCACCAAAAGATGGGGCATCTTGGCGATATCCGCAACCACCGTCTTTCCGGCAATGTCCTTTCCTACCGCCACCGTGATCCTGGATTTGCTCTGCTGGAACTCGGATGACTCCAGCAGGTCACGGAGCATCACTGCCGTCGTCTCACTGTTGGGCACCTCGATCCCCACCGCGGCCTTGCCGGGGATCGGCGCTTCGATCCTCAGATCGGTGACCGCCAGGTTTAGCTTGATATCATCCGACAGGCCCACGATCTTGCTGACCTTGACACCCTGCTCCGGCTGCAGTTCATAGCGGGTCACGGAAGGACCGCAGCTTGCGTTGGTCACATGCACCTTCACGCCGAAGTTCTGCAGAGTCTGTTCCAGCTTGCGGGCCGTAGCGCGAAGCTGGGTATCCGAGTCTCCCCCGGATTTTTTCCCTTTCTTCAGCAGATTGAACGGCGGCACATGGTATTCCTTCGGCAAAGCCTCCTGCTGCATGCGGATACTCTCCTCCACTGCCGCCGCCTCGGTTTCCACGTCTGCCGCACTGTCTTTTTCATTCTTTTTCGGACTGCTCTTTTCCGGCGTCGGCCGGACCGTCTCTTTTTTCGCCGGCTTCTCTTCCGCCGGGAAGCGCTCCGGCTCTTCGGCCGCTTCTTCCCATCCGTCCTGTTCCTCCAAATCCGGCTGGGCCCGGTTGATCACAAATTCCTCCGCAGGCGCTTCAAAAACAGCTTCCCGGGACTTCTCCAGAGGTGCAGGATCCGTGGTCTTATCCTCCAGATCCAGGGATACCGCCGGATCCGGAGACATTCCGTCCACCGTCAGTTCATGGACCTCTGGCGATTTTCTGCCCTCGGACAGGGTCGTGGCAAAGGAAACACCGGATATCTTCTGCCGCCTCCGTGAAGACTTCCGAGGCCGGTCCTCCTCCCGGCGCTGCCTCTTCTCCTGCATCCGCTCCTCCCGGCGGATCACAGAAGTCTCGTGGCGCTGTCTTGCGCCCTCATACATCTTCCGGCTGCTGTTTCCCAACGGTTTAAGAAGAGATCGCTCCGTGATCAGAATAGCACAGATAACCGCCAGCACGATGAGGACCACGTAGCTGCCCACCACTCCGATGATGGGGCACAGCAACATAACCAGACAGCCTCCCAGAAGGCCGCCGGAATTTTTATGAATACTTGCCTGCTTATAATAGGTCATAAGACCCATCCCTGGCGTATAGGGATTCATGATCAGCTCCAGAAGCGCGCAGAGCACCACCAGCAGGACCAACAGAGCGGCCGCCTTTATGTAAGCATGGGCATTGCCTCTGTTGGAAACGAGAAATGCCGCTGCTCCGAACATCAGGACCGGGATCAGATAGGCCATCCAGCCAAAGATCCCGAACAGGACTGCCGAGCAGACCTCCCCTGCCAGCCCGCCGAGTCCGAAGTTACTGATCAGCATCAGGATACAGACTGCCAGCACGCAGAGGATGATGATCTCCTCCTGCAGTGCCGGGCTTCCCTGTGCTTTTTTTGCCCTTTCATTTGTTGATTTTTTCTTTTTGGTTGACTTTGCAGCCATTATACTTCCCCCTTGGTATTTTTGAACATACTATAAACTAGTATAGCATTATTTCAAAATACTGTCATCAAAAAATTTTGGAATTCTGATTTTCGGTCCTGTTTTCCGAATTTATTTTTACTCCTTTTTCCGCTTTTCGTCAATCATTTCATGGAGTTTTTTCATCGCCTGACTGATACCTCCCACTTCATCAATCAGGCCCTCCCGGACCGCGTCCTCCCCGTCTAACATGGTGCCCACGTCCTTCACAAGCTGGGTCGGATCCAGCATCAGCTCCTCCAGTCTTTTCTGGCTGATCCGGGAATGCTCCGCAATAAATCCGGTGATCCGATCCTGAGTCTTTTCCATATTCCGATAGCTCTGATAGACCCCGATGAACATACCGCTGGAACGCACCGGATGGACGATCATGGTCCCGCTTGGTACGATAAAGGAATAATCTGCCGATACCGCCAAAGGTCCGCCGATGGAATGGCTTCCGCCAAGCACCAGGGAAACCGTCGGTTTGCTCAAAGAGGCGATCATCTCCGCAATGGCAAGACCGGCTTCCACATCCCCTCCGAGTGTATTCAGAAGGATCAGGACGCCTTCCACTTCCTCGCTGTCCTCCGCCTCCGCAAGCCTGGGCAGCAGATGCTCATACTTGGTGGCCTTCGTATTGCCGGACACCGCCTCATGGCCCTCGATCTCCCCGATGATCGTCATCAGCTGGATCCGGTGTCTGTCCGGATTCTGATGCAGATCCAGCGTCCCGGTCTCCTTGATCTCCTCCCGCTCAGCTTCCTTTTTTTCCTGCGTCTCTCCCATCATTTCACAACCTTTCTCGTATATTGATCAGAGGTAGTATGTGAAAAAAGGCTTAGAATTATACAACGGACATTATTTTGTTTCTTAATTCACTTTTCCAAAAATCCCCTTTCACCAAAAATGGTATGGATGCAAATTGTATACATCCATACCATCTTAGTTAAAGCAGTGCCTGCTCTACATCCGCAATAATATCCTCTACATTTTCAATTCCCACGCTGAAACGGATCAGATCCGGCTGAACTCCTGCCTCTACCAGCTCCTGTTCGTTCATCTGACGGTGGGTATGGCTGGCCGGATGGAGCACGCAGCTCCTTGCGTCCGCAACATGAGTCACGATGGCAACCAGCTTCAGCTTATCCATCATCTCTACCGCTGCCGCCCTTCCGCCTTTTAAGCCGAATGTGAGTACGCCGCAGCTTCCGTTCGGCATGTATTTCTGCGCCAGGTCATAGTACTTGTCGTCCGGCAGGGACGGACAGGATACCCATGCCACCTTTTCGTGGTTTTTCAGGTACTTCGCAACCGCCAGCGCATTTTCACAATGGTGCGGCATCCGCAGATGCAGGGTTTCCAATCCCAGATTCAGCAGAAATGCGTTCTGGGGCGACTGGATGGAACCCAGATCCCGCATCAGCTGTGCGGTAGCCTTGGTGATATATGCCAGCTTTCCAAACTTCTGTGTATAGACGATCCCGTGATAGGTCTCGTCCGGTGTGGTCAGCCCCGGAAACTTGTCGCTGTGCGCTTCCCAGTCAAAATTCCCGCTGTCTACGATGGCGCCGCCCACGCAGGACGCATGGCCGTCCATATACTTTGTGGTAGAGTGGATCACGATGTCCGCTCCCCACTCAATGGGCCGGCAGTTGATCGGTGTCGCAAAGGTATTGTCCACGATAAACGGAACCCCGTGGGCGTGGGCCGCCCCGGCAAACTTTTCCAGATCCAGGACAACCAGCGCCGGATTGGCAATAGTCTCACCGAATACGGCCTTGGTGTTCTCACGGAATGCCCCTTCCAGCTCCCCGGGAGTACAGTCCGGATCTACAAAAGTAGCTTCTACGCCCATCTTTTTCAGCGTATGCGCATAAAGGTTATATGTACCGCCGTAAAGCGCGGAGGAACAGATGATATGGTCCCCTGCTCCGGCTATATTCATCACAGAATAAAAGCTGGCAGCCTGCCCGGAGGATGTCAGCATGGCCGCCGCTCCCCCTTCCAGGTCACAGATCTTTGCCGCTACAGCATCATTTGTCGGGTTCTGGAGCCGGGTATAAAAATAACCGGACTCCTCCAGATCGAACAGACGTCCCATCTGCTCACTGCTCGTGTACCGAAATGTGGTACTCTGGTAAATTGGCAGGACCCGCGGTTCCCCATTGCCCGGCTCGTATCCGGACTGGATGCATTTCGTCTCTATTCTGAAGTCGCTCATGTTCATTTCCTCCTGTTGTCTCTGTTCTGATGACTGATCACACACTGACCGGATGCTCACAGTAACGGGGTTCGGCCTGTAAACGCTTAATCTTCGTTCCAGTTGTGGTATACGTCCTGAACGTCGTCATCCTCTTCCAAAAGGTCCAGGGTTTTCTGGATATTCTTGATATCCTCCGGACTGGTCAGATCCACATAGGTCTGGGGGATCATGGTCACTTCCGCCTCTGCCATGGGAATCCCTGCCTCCTCCAGTTTCAGGCGGACCTCACTGAAATCCGCCGGGGCTGTAAGGATCTCGAAGCTCTCCTCTTCCTCCGAAAAGTCCTCCGCGCCTGCGTCTAAAGCCAGCATCATCAGCTCATCGGCATCCATCTCACAGTCTTCCTTTGCAACGAAGATCTGTCCCCTCTCGTCAAACATAAAGGAGACGCAGCCCGGTGTGCCTACGTTACCGCTGCCCTTGGTAAAGGCATTTCTCACATTGGAAGCCGTGCGGTTCTTGTTGTCTGTCAGCGTCTTCACGATGATGGCCGTCCCGTTGGGACCGTAGCCTTCATATGTAATGTGCTCGTAATTGTCCCCGGCACCCTCTCCCGCCGCCTTTTTGATGTTCCTGTCTATGGTGTCATTGGGCATGTTGTTAGATTTTGCCTTGGCAATGACGTCGCGGAGCCTGCTGTTGTTCGATGGATCCGGACCACCGCCTTCCTTGACCGCAACGGCCAGCTCACGTCCGATCTTGGTAAAGATCTTCCCCTTTGCCGCGTCGTTTTTTTCTTTTTTATGTTTGATATTTGCGAATTTTGAATGTCCTGACATTTTTCAAATCTCCTCTTTTTTCGTGCTTTGTTTAGTTTACCACGCTTTTTTCTATCTGTAAAGCTATTTTACCGGCCGGAAGCACAGCAGCGGTTCCGGATCGTTACTGTGAGCGCCCGGTCAGGGTGTGAACAGTAACTCCGGATCTGGCGCGTTCTTTTTATGTATTCAGCTCCAGACTGATCCGAATCGCTTCATTGACTTTGCACATCAGTCGGCTGTCTACATGGCAGACGAACTCCCGAAGACGCTGCTTGTCGATGGTCCGAATCTGTTCCAGCAGGATGACCGAATTTTTTATGATATGATATTTCTGCGCACTGATCTCAATGTGCGTAGGCAGCTTCGCCTTGTTCATCCGTGACGTGATGGCGGCGCAGATCACCGTCGGGCTGTGCCGGTTGCCTACATCGTTTTGTATGATCAGCACCGGACGGACTCCTCCTTGTTCCGAACCTACCACCGGGCTTAAGTCTGCATAATAAATATCTCCACGTTTGATCGTCAAAATTTTTCACACTCCGATTTTACCTCTTTTCCAATCTCTGTTTTCGGGAGCTGTGAAAAAGCTTGCGCCTCCCGCGCAGGATATCAGATCCACAGTTCCTTACATCGAATGGTACTTAAAGTATTTCCACGTTTCGCAGAAATATACAAGATTCATCGGATATAAACCCTGGGGATCCGCTTTCCGAGACAGCAGACAAATTCATAGTGGAACCGTCCGCTCAAAGCGCCCAGCTCCTCCACCGTGATCTGCTCCTCCCCGTCCCGACCGATCAGCGTGACCGGATCCATAAATGCCGCGCCCGGGATGTCTGTCACATCAACCATAAACTGATCCATACAGATCCGCCCCAGGATTTTGGCCCGTTTCCCCCGGATCAGAACCTCCCCTTTGTTGGAGAGGCTCCTGGGATAACCGTCCCCGTATCCCACCGGGATCGTAGCGACCCGCATGCTTTTTTCCGCCGTAAAGGTTCCCCCGTAGCTGATAGGTGTCCCCGCCTCCACATCCTTTACATAGGAAATGTGGCTGATCAGCTCCAGGGCCGGTTTTAAGGGAACCGCCTTTTGATCCACCTCATCCGACGGGTACATTCCGTACAGCGCGATCCCCGCGCGGACAAGGTTGTGCCTGTATTCCGGAAAATCAATGATCCCCGCGCTGTTGTCGCAGCTGAGACAGGGAATCCGCAGCTTCCGTCGTTCCAAAGCCTGCCGCATCCATACAAACCGCTCATGCTGCTCCCGGGTAAACGCAGGATCTGTCTCATCCGCTTTTGCGAAGTGGGTAAACATCCCTTCCGGCACCACACCCGGAAGCTTACCAATCTCCGCGATGGTATCCGCGCTGTCCTCCGATACCGGGAACCCGATCCTGCCCATGCCGGTGTCGATCTTAATGTAGAAATACGCAGTCTTACGGAGTTTTACGGCTGCCCGGGACATCTCTTCTGCCATTTCCTTTGTATAGACGGTCGGCCGGATCTCCAGGGAAACCATTTCCTCATACTGATCCGGAAAGACACATCCCAGGACCAGGACGGGCTTTTTCACCTCCGCTTCCCGAAGGCTGACCGCCTCCTCCAGGGTTGCGACCGCATACCCCCATACATAGTCCGTATGCTCAAATAACTGTGCAATGGGAACCGCTCCATGCCCATAGCCGTCGGTCTTGATCACGGCCGCCAGCTGCGCGCTGTCGCCGATCCGAAGCTTCATCTGTTTCATATTATATGCAATGGCCTGCAAATCTATTTTTGCATACACCCGATTGTGTTGACTCACTTTTTTATTTCCTCCATGGTTTATCATTCCGTGATTCTCTGCCGCCTGCTGTTTCCTTCGGCTTCTTTCAGGCATTCCCTGATCCCGCCGATCAGGTCCTCTGCCAGCAGAGAGTAGCTTCCCAGCCTTTCTCTGGCCGCGTCTCCCCCGCATGCATGGAGGTACACGCCCAGCACCGCGCTGTCATACGCATCAAGCCCGCCGGCCAAGAGTCCGGTGATCACTCCCGCCAGCACGTCTCCGGAGCCCGCCTTTGCCATTCCGTGATTGCCTGCCGTATTGACAAAGTCCTGCTTTCCGCGCTGCGCCACAATGGTACAGGAATCCTTCAGCACACAGACCGCCGGACAGGTCTGTATAAACGCGCGCAGGCGGCTCATCCGGGATTGCCGCAGCTCTGCCACGGAGCATCCCAGCAGTCCTGACATTTCCTTCATGTGAGGTGTCAGGATGAGCGGATACCCCATCTCCTTTAGAAGCTCCGGATGGCAGGCCAGCAGATTGATGCCGTCCGCGTCCACCACACAGGGCACACGGCATCCCAAAAGCGTTCCCTTGAGCAGGCTTTCGGAGGTCCGGTTCTGTCCCAGCCCGCAGCCGATGCACACCACGTCCGCCCAGCGCAGCAGAGACGTAAGCTGTTCCTGATCATATTCCTCGTACACGGAAATAATGGCCTCCGGAAGAAGCTGCTGCAGGATGGCCCGGTTGGATTCCTCGGTATAGATCTGCACCAGCCCGGCACCGCTCGTGTAAGCCGCTTTGGCGCTTAAATAAGCCGCACCTGCCATGCCTCTGCTTCCGGTGATCATAAGCACCTTTCCGTAAGTCCCTTTATGGGAATCCGGCTTCCGCATCGGAAGCCGACGGGAAAGGTCGCTTTTCTCCAAGGTATAACAGATATCCGGAATCGTTTCGTAAAAGGAGGTATCGATCCCAATCTCCGCAGGGATCACCTTTCCTGCGTATTCCCTGCCCGGATACAGCGCCGTACCCAGCTTTTCGCACTGGAACGCAACCGTCAGATCCGCCCGGAAGGCGCATCCCAGCACCCTTCCCGTGGCAGAGCAGATGCCGGAGGGAATATCGACTGCCACCTTTGCGCCCGGCAGCTCATTCAGTTTTTTTAGAAGTTCCGCATAGGCTCCGCTCACATCCCGGCTCAGTCCCACCCCCAGCAGGGCATCCACCACAGCCGTATACCGGCCTTCCGGAAGCTCCGAAACTACCGGGATTCCCAGATTTTCCACAATCTGCATCTGGATCCGGCATTCCGGAGTCAGAGAAGCCTCCCGCCCCGCAAATACAACAGTCACCGCGCTGCCCTTCCCGGCCAGAAGCCTTGCGGCGGCAAATCCGTCTCCGCCGTTATTGCCAGAACCGCAGACCACCAGAACCCGGGAGCAGTCGATCTTTTCCTGCTCCATGGCCTCCACGGTCCGCAGCGCCGCGTGCTCCATCAGGACTACGGATGGAATTCCGATCTCCTGGATCGTATGGGCATCCGCCTGCCGCATTCTTGTTCCGTCTGGTAAATAACGCATCCTGTTTCCCTCCTCCTCTTAAAAACAGGATGCCATGCAAGCCTTCTGCATGGTATCCTGTTCGCTGCCTGATGCATTCTTGCATGAATACACGCAAAATGAATGCAGGAATAAATACAATGATGTACGATCTCTTATTCGCCATGTTCCTTTTGATAGCTGGTAATATTGTAGGACAGTCTCATCAGGCTGTCTGAAAGATGGACGCTTTCCACGATCACATCCTCCGGCAGGTTCAGATCCGTATGCGCGAAATTCCAGATCGCCTTGATCCCGCATTTTACCAGGATGTCGGAGACCCGCGGCACTTCTGATTTTGGGATCGTAAGCGCCGCGATCTCGATGGGATTCTCCTTCAAAAATACTTCCAGCTCATCCAGCATACGGATCGTAACCCCCCTGACCTCCCTGCCGTCCAAGCTGGGATTCACATCAAACAACCCTTTTATCACGAATCCATTTTTCTCAAAAGAAGCATAATTGGCCAGCGCCTGTCCCAGATTCCCCATACCGACTATGATCATGCTATGGCTCTGGTTCAAGCCTAAGATCTTACCGATCTCTGTCCGGAGGTACTTTACATTGTATCCATACCCCTGCTGTCCAAATCCGCCGAAATTATTCAGATCCTGCCGGATCTGGGATGCGGTCACCCGCATCTTCTGGCTCAGGTCATTGGATGATATCCGCTCCACCCCCGCGTCTGTCAACTCGCCCAAATATCGATAATATCTTGGCAGCCTGCTGATCACCGCTTTTGATATTTCTTTCTCTTCCAATTTTAATCAACCTCCAAATAAACTATTTTTATTATATAGAATAGTCTGCTTAAAGTCAATTTAAAGTCATTTTTTTGTTTGATACAATCAAAGGAATGTAGTATAATAATTGTCAATGCGGTTTTACAGGAGGTTTCATATGATACTTGCATGTCATAATCTGAATAAATCATTTGGAGAAAGAGTCATTGTAAGGGATGGCTCCTTTCATATTGAGGAGCGGGAAAAAGCCGCTTTTGTCGGGGTCAACGGTGCCGGAAAATCTACGGTCCTGAAAATGATCATCGGCGAGGAGCCTCTCGACGGCGGCAATGTGATCCTCACCAGGGGAAAACAGCTCGGATATCTGGCCCAGCAGCAGAACCTGGAAAGCGGAAATACCGTTTATGAGGAGCTGAAAACGGCAAAGTCCGACATCATTTTGCTGGAACAGCAGATCCGTTCCATCGAGCAGGAATTGAAATCACTGAGCGGTGAGGCTCTGGAGGCCAGGCTTGAGACCTACAACCGCCTCATGTCCGAATTTGAATCGAAAAACGGATACGCCTACGAGAGCGAGATCGTCGGGGTTTTAAAGGGATTGGGATTTCAGGAGGAGGAGTTCGAAAAGCCTGCCGATACCCTTTCCGGCGGCCAAAAAACCCGGGTATCCCTGGGAAAGCTGCTCCTGACCAACCCGGATATCCTGCTTTTGGACGAGCCCACCAACCACCTGGACTTAAACTCCATCTCCTGGCTGGAGACCTATCTGCTGAACTATCCGGGCGCCGTGTTCATCGTCTCCCACGACCGCTTCTTCCTGAACAGGGTGGTGACAAAGGTGGTGGAGATCGAACACGGCAGCATCCGCATGTACAGCGGCAATTATAAGGCATACTCGGACAAGAAACGGCAGATCCGGGACGCGCAGATGAAGGAATATCTGAATCAGCAGAGGGAAATCAGCCGCCAGGAGGCTGTCATCGAGAAGCTGCGCTCCTTCAACCGGGAAAAATCCATTAAGCGCGCAGAGAGCCGGGAAAAAATGCTGAACAAGATGACCGTAGTCGAAAAACCATTAAGTGACGTGCAGGAGATCCATTTTTCACTGGAGCCTTCCTGTGTCAGCGGAAATGATGTTCTCTCCGTAGAGGAGCTGTCCAAGCAGTATGACGGTCAGACCCTGTTTTCCAGCGCTTCCTTTGAGATCAAACGTGGGGAGCATGTGGCGGTCATCGGCGGCAACGGAACCGGCAAGACCACACTTTTGAAAATTTTAAACGGCCTGGCCGACGCGGACAGCGGCTCTTTTTCCCTGGGTACAAAGGTACATATCGGGTATTATGACCAGGAGCATCATGTACTTCACGACCGGAAAAATATATTCGATGAGATTTCCGACGATTATCCATCCCTCAACAATACGGAGATCCGCAATACGCTGGCTGCCTTTCAGTTTACCGGGGACGATGTATTCAAGCTGGTGGGGGACTTAAGCGGCGGGGAGAAGGGACGGGTCTCCCTTGCGAAGCTGATGCTCTCGGAGGCGAATTTCCTGATCCTGGACGAGCCCACCAACCACCTGGATATCACCTCCAAGGAAATCCTGGAACAGGCGCTGAACGATTATGCCGGAACCGTCCTCTATGTCTCCCATGACCGGTATTTCATCAATCAGACCGCAAGCCGGATCCTGGAGCTCTCCGACCAGACCTTTGTGAACTATATCGGAAATTATGACTACTATCTGGAAAAGAAGGAAGAACGGACCGCCGCCCTGTCCACCGCCGGGCCGCAGGAGGTAAAAGGAACTTCAAAAGGGACTTATTTTCAGGCAGAACGCCCGGCAGCGGGGCCTTTGGCAGCAGAAACCGGCGCGGCTTCCGTGAATAAGCAGAACTGGCTGGAGCAAAAGGAGGCACAGGCCCGGGAGAGGAAACGAAAAAATGAACTGAAGCGGACGGAGGAAACGATTTCTCTGTTGGAGGCACGCAATCAGGAGATCAATGAGCTCATGATCCATGAAGATGTCTACTCCAATTCCGTCAAGTGCCAGGAGCTTGCCGAGGAAAAGACAGCCAATGACGCCAGGCTGGAGGAGCTGTACGAGCTGTGGGCGGAGTTAGAGGAGCCAAATACCCCGTAGCAAGCTGACGGGCATCAAAATTCTAGCGAAGCAAGCTGCGGGGGATTTGACCCTCGCGGCAATCGCCAAATATCCATGCGAGCATGGCTGCTTGGCTCGTTGCTTCGCGGAAATAAAGACTTCCTGCTTTCACACCATACAACGCCTGCGCTGCAAAAAAGCACAAAACTGTCTACACACAAACAGTTCTGTGCTTTTTTTACAACTCCTAATTCTGATTCCGGAACTGCACCGGTGTCAGGCCGTACATTTTCTTAAAGATCCGATTAAAATGCTCTACATTCTGATAGCCTACGGATTCCGCGATGCTTTCCACTGTCGCATTGCCGCTTTTCAACATTGCCCGGGCTTTTTTCATCCGCACCTTTTTCAGAATATCCCCGAAGGTCTCCCCGGATTTTTCTTTGATATACTTGGAAAGATAGGGCTTGGAAAGATAAAATTCTTCCGCAAGGTCATCCAGCGTCACGGTCTTATAATTTGCGTAAATATAATTGGTGATCTGCAGGAGCCGCTCATCCTTACTCTCCTCCCTGCTTTTGATCTCCTCGATCTTATTTACCGCAACCTCCAGAGCCGCGATGGACGCTTTGATGATATCCGGGTCGATCCCGACGCCCCAATATTTTTTCCCGTTGCAGATGATCCCCACATAAGCTACCGCCTTGGAGGAAGACCCCTTTGTCATGGAATGCTCTTCATAGACCGACAGCTCGTAGCTGATATCAAAATAATGCTTGATCGCGTTGCTGACCGCATCCAGGCGTCCGTTTCCCACTCCGGTAATGACTTGCTGTTTCCCGCCGTGCAGAATGGTCGCGGAAGCCACAATACCGTCCTCCTGCTTGAAATGGCACTCCTCCAGGGTAAACACATTCTTCGCGTTGATATAGTGGTCCTCGAATATCTGGTAGATCCATTCCGGGGACAGCTCCTTATGCGCTTTGTCGGAGACATCCTTCACCAGATACCCCACTTCCTCCCGCATCTTCTGCGGCAGGCTGATGCCGAAGTTCTGTTTTAATATGTAATTTACGCCGCCCTTTCCGGACTGGCTGTTGATCCGGATCACGTCTGAATCGTATCTTCTGCCCACATCCTTCGGATCAATGGGAAGATAGGGGACGCACCACTGCTCCGTGTTTCCGTCCTCCCTCCATGCCATTCCCTTTGCAATGGCATCCTGGTGCGATCCGGAAAATGCAGTGAATACAAGTTCTCCCGCATAAGGCTGACGGGGAGAAACATGCATTCTTGTGAGCCGTTCATAGACCTCGCTGATCTCGCTCATGTTGGAGAAATCCAGTCCCGGGTCTACTCCGTGGGAAAACATATTCATTGCCAGCGTGATGATATCCACGTTCCCGGTCCGCTCTCCGTTTCCAAAAAGAGTTCCCTCGATCCGGTCTGCCCCTGCCAGGATCCCAAGCTCCGCCGTAGCCACGCCGGTTCCCCGGTCATTGTGGGGGTGAAGGCTGATGATCGTATTTTCCCGGTATTTCATATACTTGTTGAAATATTCCACCTGGCTCGCAAATACATGGGGAAGGGCATTTTCCACGGTTGCCGGAAGGTTGATGATGGCCTTGTTCTCCGGGGTGGGCTGCCATACGTCCAGTACCGCGTTGCACACCTCCATGGCGTACTCCATCTCCGTACCGGAAAAGCTCTCCGGACTGTATTCAAAGGTAAAGTTTCCTTCCGTCTCCTCCGCCAGCTCCTTCAAAAGCTTTGCGCCGTCGATGGCGATCTGCTTCACCTGCTCCTGATCCTTCCGGAAAACCTGCTCCCGCTGCGCTACGGAAGTAGAATTGTATACATGTATCACTGCATGCGGAGCACCCTTGACCGCCTCAAAGGTTCGCTTGATGATATGCTCCCTGGCCTGGGTCAGCACCTGGACTGTCACATCCTCCGGGATCATATCGCGCTCAATCAGTGTACGCATAAACTGGTACTCTGTCTCCGAGGCCGCCGGAAATCCGACTTCGATCTCTTTGAATCCCACATCCACAAGCATCTGGAAAAACTCCACCTTTTCGTCCAGGCTCATGGGCTCAATCAATGCCTGGTTGCCGTCCCGCAGATCCACGCTGCACCAGGTCGGCGGGTGGTTGATATAATCCTTTTTCACCCAGTCATAACAGTCTACCGGCGGCATAAAATAAGTCCGTGCGTACTTTTCATAATTCTTCATGGTAACATCTCCTTATATTTTATCAATCATTTTGTCTTATTTTATCTTCGCTTATACTATCACATCCAGGGTATATAATCCAGTGACATTTTTAATCATTTTTATTGATGTATTTTATCATCCTAGTTCACTCGTTTATGAACAAAAATAGCCGCAAAGCAGCGGGAAAGCAGCGAAGATGCGTTTTGCGAATGGCGCGGAGTAAACGCCTTCTCTCACACCCTCATGAAAAAAATCTCCCCAAGCTTTTCCAGACACCATCGGTAATCGCGAACCTCCACCGCTTCGTCCGCAATGATCTTCCGGGTGAAAAGCACCTCGTCTCCCAGCATATAGAAGATTTTTCCGACAGGATCGCCTTCTGAGACAGGCGCGTCCAGACTCTCCTCCTTTTCTACATGAACCAAGATCTCATCGTCATCCCGAAGCAGGATCTTTTTCCCCACTCCCTCAGGACTTTCATCCCCGTCCGTCTGCGTCCCGCTGCCTTCGCCCTGTCCGGCAATAGTATGTACCGAAGCGGTCCCGTTGAAACGGTTACCATCCGGGATGCCGCCCTGGACAGGCACCGTGCCGGTATCCACATCCCTGCATACCTCCTGATAATGAAAGAAATCGATTCCGTAGGTCATCAGCTTTTTGGTGTCCGCCCACTTATAGCCTTTATTGTTGGGCCACCCGCATGCCAGAAGACTGACGATAAAGGTGCGGTCATCCCTTTGAAGCGCCCCGATATAGCAGTAGCCCGCCTCCCCAGTAAAACCGGTCTTTCCGGAAAGAGCCCCTTCCATCATTTTCAGGAATGCATTGTGGTTATTGCAGGAAAAGCCGCGGCTGCCGTCCATGTTGGTAAACTCATAGCTTTCTGTCCGGGTAATCTCCAGAAACACGCTTTTCTGTGGAGAATCCATAATGCAGTATTTCATGATCCGGGCCAGGTCCTCTGCCGTCGTATGATGGGAGCCTTCCTCATCCGAGGCATCCAGTCCGTTGGGCGTGACAAAATGGGTCTGGGTGCATCCGGCCTGTCTGGCCTTTTCGTTCATCATGTCCGCGAAGCCCTCCACACTGGTCCCGATATGCTCCGCAATGACAACCGCCGCGTCGTTATGAGATTCCAGCATCAGGGAATACAGAAGGTGCCTGAGCTGGAACTGCTCCCCTTCCCGGACACCCAGATGGACCTCCGGCTGCGACGCCGCCCTGGCGCTGGCAGTCACCGTATCATCCAGATTGCCGTTTTCCAGCGCAAGGATACAGGTCATGATCTTGGTGGTACTGGCCATGGCACGCTCCTCCTGTCCATTTTTCGCAAACAAAATACGCCCGCTGTCCGCATCCATCAATACCGCTGACTGGGCGTATAATCCTTCTGGTTCTTTGATCTCCTTCTCAGGCTCTGCATGGACCTCCGCGGTTGTAGTTATCCACATCGCCGCGCATAAAATCAGACATATCCCGCACTTTTTCACCGTTTTTCGGAAGTTATCCACACTCTTTTCCGCTTTTTCCACAAGTTTTCCACATTCCAAATTCATTTTCATCCTGCACAAAACTCCGTGATACACGCTTTATCCTATATGTATGACTGTCTGTCTTTTCTTAGAACTTATGGAAACAGCATGCATTCATTATGATACAGGCCCCGGCATTTTTATGTATTTCTGATCTGCGATGGTTGCTTCGGCCCGCCTGCTGTCTGTCACATAATCAGATGTATATGTTACGATGCTTCTTCAGATGTCCAGCTGCAGCTGGGCCTCATCCTCCGCCTCTTCCTTAAAGTGCGCGATCTGCTCCTCATCCAGAGTCGGCAGCTCATCCAGCGACTGCAGGCCGAACCTTCGGAAAAACTCCTGCGTGGTGCCGAACTGGATCGGCCGCCCCGGCGCATCCAGCCGACCCACCTCTTCGATCAGCCCGTACTCAATCAGCTTATTGACCGCATGATCCGTCTTGACCCCCCGGATCTTGTCGATCTCCAGCCTGGTCACCGGCTGCTTATAGGCCACGATAGACAGGGCTTCCAGCATCACATCCGTCAGGACATAGCGCTTCGGCTGCTTTGCGATGCGGATCAGATACTCATAGGCATTCTTTTTGGTGCACATCTGAAAGGAGTCGTCCATCTCCAGGATCTGGATACCCCGGTCTTCCTTTTTATATCGGTCCATCATATTGTGGATCAGCTTTCGGGTCGTTTCCTCATCATGCTCAATCGCAGACGCAATCCTGCTCAATTCCACGGAATCGCCCATCGTAAACAGAATCGCCTCAATGATCCCCTGCATCTTTTTTATTTCCATCGGCTTCAATTGTTCCTTTCTGTCTTCCGCCATCAGCCCACCCGCCTTTGCCTTCTGATATCCGTTCTGTATCTTTAGAATCTGCCGTGAGTATATTTTTATGCTGATTCTTTAGCAGATACATCGGCAATTCTTTTTTATAACGTGGATTCGATCAGGATCTCTCCAAATGTATTTTCCTGGATTGCCCGGATCGCCCCGGTCTTCATCAATTCCAGGATCGCAAGAAATGTTACGACCAGATGCATGGTACTCTTCTGCCCTTCCAGAAGCTGCCGGAAGCTGAACTTCCGGTGATGTTTCGCATAGCCCTCCACAAATGCGATCTTGGACGGAAGGGGCACTTCCTCCTTTTCGATCCTGCCGAATTTGCTTCGGACCGGATCGATCTTGTTATTCTGCCGTTTCATGACATCCCGGAAGATCCTGCCGAGCCGGGAAACCGTCACATCTGCCAGCAGCGCGTCCAGGTCAACCGGTTCTTCGTACTCCCGAACCTCTTCCGGAATGGTGGATTTCCTGAACAGTACCAGATCCGCGTCAAGCTGCCTGTCCTTCAGTTCAAACGCGATATATTTGTACATCTTATATTGAAGGAGCTGTTCCACCAGCTCCTGCCTCGGGTCTTCCTCCTCCCCTTCCTCATTGACTTCCTTCGGAAGGAGCATGCGGCATTTGATATCCAGAAGCGTAGCTGCCATGACAAGAAATTCACTCATCACATTCAGGTCTGCGCGCTGCATCTGCCGGATGTAGTCCATATACTGGTTCGTGATCTCCACGATCGGTATATCGTAGATGTCTATTTTGTTCTTATCAATCAAATGCAGGAGCAGGTCCAAAGGCCCTTCAAATACTTCCAGTTTTACAGGTATCCCCATGTAAATCTCCCCCTCTATCCATAACTTGTGCCTTTGTCGTTTCCGACGCAAACAGTTCTTTTCACCCGCGCGGTTGGACGTCTATATATGGAGCACCACGACCTCCGCCGGATTGAACACGCGCAGATTGACGGTATGGGTTCCCAGTCCTTTGCTGACCACCACCGTCGTACCGTCCTCTACGGTCATCTCCCCTGAGTACTTCGGAAACAAAGTTGCCTGGGGGGTCACAACCCCTCGCCAGCCTGGAATCCGCAGAACGCCTCCGTGCAGATGCCCGCACAGCACCAGGTTGGCGCCCCACTCCTTATAAGCCGGGACATAGGCCGGATTGTGGGCCAGCAGGATCTGATACCGACTTTTGTCTGCTGGTCCGGCCAGTTTTCTAATATCTCTTCCTGTCACAGATGCCTTTCGGGTATCCCATGCCGGGCGAAATCCACCCCTTCCGCAGGAGCAGAAGCCATGGGTTGCCTTATGGGTATAAGTATCCAGCGGAAGCGCCAGACCGGTAATCCTGATTTTTCTTCCGGACAGCGTAACATCGGCAGATTCATTTTCCAGAAAATGGATACCTGCCGCTGTCAGTTTCTTCCTATAATAATACAACACATCCCCGTACTTTTCCACCTGGCTTTTCAGCCGCTGCTCATGATTGCCCAGGGCATAATATACCGGAGCGATCTCCGGAAGCCGACGGATAAAATCCAAGGCGTGCTCCGGCGAAGCATTCTTTTTCCCGATCAGCATATCCCCGCCGATCAGGATCAGTCCCGGCCTGGCCTTGCGGATCTTTTCCAGCAAGATGTCATTTTGGCTGCCGTATACCCGGTTATGCAAATCGCTTAAAAATACGATCCTGTTTTCATTCGTGGGTCCATTTGGATGCTGATTAGAACGTTCCGGATGGTAATGTGTCATCCGGAAGCCGCGGCATTCCCTCGTGCCCTCTCCCAACACCAGGAAAAATAATCCGGCGCCTGAAAGGGCTATTTTTTTCCACCATTTCATACAGATTCCTCATTTTTCGTTACCGCTGTATTCTGACCGGGAGCCCACAGCAACAGCAGCTGATTCCTTAAGGCCAATCGTACGATCGGCCCTTTTACTGTATTGTTCCTGCCTTTGAATTCTGTTTATTCCTATCCCTGCACGATTACCGCGCCGGAGCTTGTACCCAATCTGTTGGCGCCGGCTTCCACCATGGCTCTGGCATCCTCCAGAGTACGGATCCCGCCGGAGGCCTTCACTCCCATATCGTGCCCTACGGTCCTACGCATCAGGGCCACATCCTCCGTCGTTGCTCCGCCCTTGGAAAATCCGGTGGATGTTTTCACAAAATCAGCTCCGCATTCTCTGCAGATCCGGCAGGCTTTAATCTTCTCTTCGTCCGTAAGCAGACAGGTCTCCAGGATCACCTTGACCTTCGCCCTACCCTTTGCCGTTTCCACAACCGAGGAAATGTCCTGCTTTACATATTCCCAATCTCCGCTCTTGATCATTCCGATATGGATCACCATATCCAGCTCCGCGGCGCCATCCCGGATCGCCTGCTCTGCCTCCGCCGCCTTACCGGCCGTAGACATGGCGCCCAGCGGAAATCCGATCACCGTGCATACCGCCACATCACTGTCCTTCAAAAGCCGGGCACAATAATAGACAAAGCTGGAATTTACACAGACCGAATGGAAGCCGTACTTCATCGCTTCTTTACATAGCTGCTCCACCTGTTCCTTGGTTGCCTGGGGGGCCAGTATCGTATGATCAATCAAAGCTCCGTAATCCATCTTCATTTTCCTCCGTATTTTTATTATTTTATGTATGGTCTGCGCAAATTGTATACACGCATACTTTGTTGTGTTTTTTCCATATTATAAGCCGAATTCATATCTGCTCCCGCCTGCAGTCCACAATCAGACCGTAAACAGCAATGTGCGAATCAACTACTATATCCTACCATTTTTTCCCCATAAAGTAAAGAACCCTTTTATTTTTCCCGTTTTCCGCCTCAAAAAGCAGAGTGCGCTCTTTTATTTGCAGAGCGCACTCTGCTTTTTATGATATATTTAATCTCCTATGCCCGGAACTGCCCCATCATTTTGATCAGATAATCCAGAAATCCTGCTTTTTCCACATCCTCGCTCACCAGAATATCAATACTGCCGATCTCCTTTCCATTAAGGATATAGGAAACGCAACCTGCTCGGTCTCCTTTTTTCACAGGCGCCTGCACGGATTCTTCCATTTTATATTCTTTGGTGATGGCCGATAAATCTGCCCCTTCCGTATCCAGCCAGGTAAAGATCCCTCCGTATTCACAGGACACGGTATCCTCCGCTCCCCCTGCCACCGCGACTTCTCCCAAAGGCTCTAAGTCTTCATCCCTGTAGATCTGGCATTTCCCAAATCCATGATTCAGAAGCGCGGTAGCGTCTTTAAATCTGGTCTTGGAATCATCCGCCGCCATGATAACGGCGATCAGCTCCACATCCCCTTTCTTTGCGGTGGCTGAAACACAGAATTTTGCCAGTCCGGTGGACCCTGTTTTCAGGCCGGTCGTATACTCATACTGGCGGACCAGCTTATTCGTGTTGGTAAGCCCAAATTCGCTGCTGCCCTTCCTGGTGGTATGGGTGATATTTTCCATCCAGATCATACAGTAATCATGGATCTGGGGATATTTTGTGATCAGCTCCCGGGACATCAGAGCTATATCCCGCGCGGTGGTCACATGTCCGTCCGTATCCAGGCCGTTGCAGTTGACAAACTGGGTATTTTTCATGCCCAGCCCCTTCGCCCGTTCATTCATCTGCCGGACAAACTCTTCTTCGCTGCCGGCTATGTATTCCGACATGGCCACACAGGCATCGTTCGCGCTCGCTACGGAAATACATTTCAGCATCGTATCCACAGTCTGCGTCTCTCCCGGCTCCAGATAGACCTGGGAGCCCCCCATGGAAGCTGCGTATTCCGAAACCGTCACCTCATCCTCCAGCTTGATCTTCCCGCTTTCCAATGCGTCAAAAATCAGGAGCATGGTCATGACCTTTGTCACGCTTGCAGGAGGCCGTGCGGTATCCGCATCCTTTTCATAGATCACGCTTCCCGTGGACGCCTCCATCAAGATTGCCGATGGGGCGCTGATCTGCGGCCCTCCTGTATGTTCCGCCGTATCCGCCTCCGCATTGGTTTCCGTCCCCGCATCTGCGTCTGCTTTCTGCTCCTCGCTGTCTGACGCCGTGTCCTGCTTTGCATCCCTCTCTACTGTCTCTTCATGAAGAATATGTACATCCTGCGCATACACGTCTGTATTGCCGCTGTTTTGTCCTGATATCAGGTATCCTGTAAATGATACGTCTCCTGTCACCGTCAGCAAACTCAACAGTACTGCCAGAAATGCTTTCATAAAAAGCTCCCTCCGTTATATCGTCTATTCACAATATAGTGTACAGAAACGCTTTTTAGAACATTTTCCTGTTTGTTTCTGTAATTGTCAGCGTATTTTTAACCAATGCGGCAACTTTTGATCACGCAACACAGTTTACCCGGATTTTACTGACAACAAACTTCCATATTTTCTATTGCTCTTGCCGCCATGTTATATATCGTTACATGTCACACCCCGACCAATCACCACGCTGATTGGTCGGGAGGATGCACATAAGAGCTGGTATTCAGGCCGTCCATTGCCGTAGGCAATTTAAAATGACGGCCTGAGTTACAGGGCACGCCTGGTCAAGGTGTGACCTGTAACTATATATCAATGTTTATAAAAAATGCCTTCACAAAGATGTAGAAATGCCCTCCGGCTTGTGATACAATAGAATTTATGCAAAACAGTGAGGGAATACAAAAGAGGAGGTTGTCTGATTTGAGACTATTTGAAAGATTCGGAAAAAAATCGGAAAAGGATACACCTGGAAATAAAAAACTGAGCGATACAAGAGAGCTTGAACTCTATTCCGGTATGCGTGTATTGGTGGAGGGTTCTGAGGGAAATCTGCTTTTTATAGCCAGACTGCAGGATCCCCGAAGCCATATGGCAGAGCTGTTCCAGTACTCTGAAATGGAAATTTCTCAGGATATGGATCCGGAAGCCCTTCCGAAAACAGCTCCCGTTCCCGTCAGGATCCGCGGTTATAATGACAATACCAGAAAAGCGATTTTTATGGAAGGAAATATGAGTCCCACCAGTCAGAAGCATATATGGCAGATTGAGGATCTGAACATTACCGCAATCGAGAATGAACGTTCAGACCCCCGCCTGGATATGGATATGAATGCCGCTGTCATGAGCTCCAATAAGGCGGATGCCGAAGAACGGGCATGTAAACTTTTAAATATCAGCATCGGCGGGGCCGGGATCAGCCTGGCGCATCGGTATTACAAAGGGGATAAATTCTTTCTGAAGGCAAGGCTGTTCGGAGAAAAGAAATCCTTCGTGGTGTATTGTGAAGTGCTGCGTGTGATGCAGACAGATACGTCACAATTTGAATATGGATGCCAGTTTCTGGAATTGACGGAAACCAGCCAGGAACAGATCACACTTTTTATTACACAGGCAGCCCCTCAAACGTCCCATTTCTAAAATATT
>Ga0137308_100199_pt1:110000-111807 | contig 111807 bp, 99 predicted proteins | sample Inofrocosms_June_FD_97181 | JGI IMG/M metagenome (GOLD analysis project Ga0137308, IMG submission 97181) | Mouse cecal microbial communities from Vienna, Austria - N-Acetylneuraminic and N-Acetylglucosamine D2O microcosms_June | ecosystem: Host-associated > Mammals > Digestive... | reverse complement strand
TGAGCGATGGCAGTCCCACTTCCTGCCACCGGATCACTAAGTCCTACTTTCGTACCTGCCCCACCCGTCGGTGTCGCAGTCAGGCCCCCTTCTGCCTTTGCACTCTTTAGATGGTTTCCGTCCATCCTGAGGGAACCTTTGAGCGCCTCCGATACCCTTTCGGAGGCGACCGCCCCAGTCAAACTCCCCGCCTGGCATTGTCCCACCGCCGGCTTACGGCGGATGGTTAGAAACCCAGCACTGCAGGGGTGGTATCCCAACAGCGGCTCCCCGGGAACTGGCGTCCCCGGATCCCTGCCTCCCACCTATCCTGTACGTGCAGTGCCGGACCCCAGTGCCAAACTGGAGTAAAGCTCCATGGGGTCTTTCCGTCCTGGCGCGGGTAGCCAGCATCTTCACTGGCACTTCAATTTCACCGGGTGCATTGTCGAGACAGCGCTCAAATCATTACGCCTTTCGTGCGGGTCGGAACTTACCCGACAAGGAATTTCGCTACCTTAGGACCGTTATAGTTACGGCCGCCGTTTACTGGGGCTTCAATTCAGGGCTTCGCTTGCGCTGACCCCTCCTCTTAACCTTCCAGCACCGGGCAGGCGTCAGCCCATATACTTCACCTTGCGGTTTTGCATAGACCTGTGTTTTTGCTAAACAGTTGCTTGAGCCTATTCTCTGCGGCCGCATCGCTGCGGCGCCCCTTCTCCCGAAGTTACGGGGCCATTTTGCCGAGTTCCTTGACAATGCTTCTCCCGTCGGCCTTAGGATTCTCTCCCCATCCACCTGTGTCGGTTTACGGTACGGGTACAACATAAGCAATAGCGGCTTTTCTCGGCACATCCTCTGCATGCTTCGCTACTTCTTTTCGCTGCGCGTCACACCATTGGGCTGCGCAGGGGGATTTGCCTCCCTGCACCCTCCTGTGCTTGCACCGGGCTTTCCATTCCCGGCACATCCTTCAAACATGCGTCCCCGCAGTTCTGTTATGCTGTAGTACAGGAATCTCAACCTGTTGTCCATCGGCTACGCCTTCCGGCCTCGCCTTAGGCCCCGACTTCCCCAGGGCAGATCAGCTTTACCCTGGAATCCTTGGATATCCGGCCGGAAGGATTCCCACCTTCCTCTCGCTACTCATTCCGGCATTCTCTCTTCCCGCCGCTCCACGCCTCCTTCCGGTAACGCTTCGCTGCGGCGGCAATGCTCCCCTACCGGTGTATCTTCGATACACCCCGCGGCTTCGGCGGCGTGTTTCAGCCCCGGGCATTTTCGGCGCGGGACCTCTCGGCCAGTGAGCTGTTACGCACTCTTTGAATGTATGGCTGCTTCTGAGCCAACATCCTGGCTGTCTTTGAAATCCCACATCCTTTCCCACTTAACACGCACTTAGGGGCCTTAGCCGGCGGTCTGGGCTGTTTCCCTTTCGACCATCCAACTTATCTCGTATGGTCTGACTCCCGCAAAACATCTGGCCGGCATTCGGAGTTTGATATTCTTCGGTAAGCTTTGACGCCCCCTAGGAAATTCAGTGCTCTACCTCCGGCAGACTCTTGCGGGGCTAGCCCTAAAGCTATTTCGGGGAGAACCAGCTATCTCCGGGTTCGATTGGAATTTCTCCGCTACCCACACCTCATCGCCACCCTTTTCAACGGATGTGCGTCCGGCCCTCCACTGCCTCTTACGGCAGCTTCAGCCTGGACATGGGTAGGTCACCCGGTTTCGGGCCTGCACTGCCTGACTTCATGCCCTCTTAAGGCTTGGTTTCCCTCCGGCTCCGCGCTTTACGCGCTTAACCTTGCCAGGCAGCACAGCTCGC
>Ga0137308_100199_pt1:0-105000 | contig 111807 bp, 99 predicted proteins | sample Inofrocosms_June_FD_97181 | JGI IMG/M metagenome (GOLD analysis project Ga0137308, IMG submission 97181) | Mouse cecal microbial communities from Vienna, Austria - N-Acetylneuraminic and N-Acetylglucosamine D2O microcosms_June | ecosystem: Host-associated > Mammals > Digestive system >... | reverse complement strand
GCGGTTATTGGCGTTGAGATATGCCTATCCATACGATTCGCCTCCACTTTCTTTTAGATTTCCCGTGTCACATGCCTGTTTACATGGCAACAGATATTAACGGCAACCGGAAGCCCTGCAATATGAGTAGGATATGTATTGATATTGACAGCCAGCGCAGTAGTCGTCCCACCAAGTCCACCTGGCCCAATACCAAGCTGATTTATGGTTTGCAGCATTTCTTCTTCCAATTCCCTCACATATGGTATCTGTGAATGTCCGTCCAGCGGGCGTAGCAATGCCTGTTTGGCCAGCAGCGCGCATTTTTCAAACGTGCCGCCTATCCCTACTCCCACAACCATCGGCGGACATGCGTTTGGCCCGGCATCCTCAACAGCAGTGATAATCGCCTGTTTTACGCCTTTTATTCCATCCGACGGCTTGAGCATAAAAATCCGGCTCATATTCTCACTGCCAAAGCCTTTCGGGGCCAACGTAAGCTTCACTTTGTCCCCTGCCACAAACGAATAGTGGATGACCGCCGGTGTATTGTCATTTGTATTCTCCCTCAGAATGGGATCGCCAACCACAGACTTGCGCAGAAATCCCTCAAGATAACCCTGGCGGACGCCCTCGTTAATGGCGTCTTCCAAAAATCCTCCCTGAAAATGCACTTCCTGTCCGACCTCAACAAAGACTACCGCCATTCCTGTATCTTGACAGATGGGTATCATTTCAGCGCCTGCAATCACAAGGTTTTCTTCAAGCTGACTGAGTATTTTCTTCCCCAAAGGGGACTGCTCCGCATCCGCCGCTTTTTTCAGCGCCTCTCCCATGTCCGGGGAGAGGTAATGATTTGCCTCAATGCACATTTCACGGATATTTACTGTTATTTCCTCTGTCGAAATAGTACGAATCATCGCCTTCTCCTTCTTAATTTGCGTTTCCTGTATCTGCGGTTCCCGTCATTTATTTTAACGTCAAAATTCCTGGTTCCAGTATACACGGTTCCTGCCTGTCTCCTTGGCATGATATAACGCATGGTCCGCCGCCTTGACGGATTTCTCAAAATCGCCATTATACTTTACCACACCTGCGGAAATATGAAACTCCACAACAGTATCTTTGGCCGCTGCAATCTTTTTGCGGATTTCCTCTATCTTTTTATACGAATCTTCCGGCAGGCAGCCCGGCAGTATAATAAGAAATTCCTCGCCGCCAAAACGGATGACCGTTCCACTCTCAGGTATATCCTCCATCAAAGTCTTACCCAGATAATGAAGCACCTGATCGCCACCATAATGACCGTAGGTGTCATTAACCATTTTAAAATAGTCAATATCCAGCATAACGACGGAAATCACTTGCTCTTCACTGATAATCTGATTGTCCTTAATGAGTTGGTTCATTCTATGGCGATTATATACAGTAGTCAGCGGGTCTGTAATCAGTGCATGTTCTAGTTTCTTTGACGTCAGATAGCGCTCAAACTCCCCCAGGTTAAGAATACAATGGACAAGCATGATTGCCGCGAAACAGGGAAAATTAAGCGATAAAATCACATCAAGGTTCTCGTAATGGTTAAATTGATGCGATACGAATATCTCCGCAAAAAACAGACCATATCCCACAGCTCCGAAACAAGGCCTTGCACCCAGGCAGCAGATCAGGAAAATAAAATTCATAATCGTGGCGCCTTCACTGAAATGCGTTTTTATCTCAAGGTGATATACAGACCAGATGGTTGCAAGCACAATCATGTTAAGAAGCAGATAATTCAAAAGCGCTTTCCATTTATAGCTTTTGAGCTTCGGTTCCAGCGCAATATAAAGGAACATTGGAATTAAAATAGACGTACGGGGAATCAAGGTCGGCAAAATCGTATTTCCATTTAACTGATAATCCGACACAAGGTAACTGAGCGAGGCAAGGCTCGCCAAAATAAGGATCAGCTTCACAAAAAACTGATAATAATCACATTTATACTGGTAAAATTCGCGCCTTTCCCGCCAATCCATGTCTTTGTATATGTGATATATCTCTAAAATATGCAAAACATTATAATTTTTCACGGTTACGCCCCCTTTTTATATCTGAGGTGGTGATAATCCGTTGTTTATTATATAAATGTTTCCGGTTGCTGTCAAGAAAACGATTTTACTTGTTCCTTGAAGGCTAAACTACCGCTTCAAGACAGCCCTGCGCGCCAAATACTTAGAAACGTGAAACGTCCTTATGTTCATATCCTTCGTTTTGTCCAGCACATTTTGAAATGTCTGCTCCAACAGACAACGCCGGCAGCCACGCTGTCCCGTTCTTGCGCCGTTTGCGCCGTCATAATACCAATCTTCAAAAGAATCATACGCATCGCGCCCCGCGCTGTTTGCATTTTCTTCCTGACAGCCGTTTTCATGCTCAAATGTAAAACGGCTCAATACCGGAACTACATCCATAGACAGCCTGGTAAGATATTGCAAGTCTTCATAGCTTATGTCCCGCCCCATATGCGCCACATTGTACTCGGCAATGAGCGCATCCGTTCTTCCAAAAGAAAACACCAGATAAAATACGGCGACTACAGCCACACAGTAACGGAACAACCCGAATTGGGGATGCGTTACCGCCGCCGCTACGCCGGCCATCAGCACCGCCAGCATCGCCAGGAACCACAATACCAGCACCCGCAGAAAGCTCAGGTGATAGGTGTGGATATAGAGTACCATCCGAAACGCGCTTGAGGCAATCATAACGTAAGTACAACCGGAGCACAGCAGCAGAAGCGTTTTGAGCGCCTTGTTTTCCTCAAACACCGCTATGCAGGACACAACTAGAATAAGATTAAAACTGCATACAAACATTAACTGGAAAAACCCTTGCCGGGCATATTCGGCATAAGTATATCCCTCCGGCAGCAACATGCCGCCAGTAAACAGAAACATTACTTGTATGCCGCAAAAAATAACATAAACAACTGCTACCATAGACAGAAATGTGACTGCTATAAGCGGATTTTTCTTGGTCAGGCTGCTTGCGTATTGCGGCATATTCCTCAGCGCTAGCGCCGAGAAAAAGCTGTATATGCCAAAAAAACCAACGATCATCAGCAGTATCACAAGGAATACATTGGGTGAAAATACAATCTGCCCGAATAATTTGTGACAAGCCTCCCCGATAACTTGAGAAAAAATCTGGTCCGCGCTGCTCAAAAGTTCAATAATGACAATGAGCATTGGCAAACCAATTAACACGCCTGTCAAAATATATTTGGCCTTCTTATTCTTCGTCTCCCCTCTATGCTTTTTGCGGTAGTTTGCCAGATGAACAAACGGCGCCGCAACTTCCGGTATCATATTGAGATATAAAAACAGCATATTCCCCAGGTATTGTCCAAAGCTCCACGCTCGGTCGTCATACAACTGCCGCATCATAAGCACAGTAAGCAGCAAAAGAATACCCACTGTATTAAAAAAAATAACAAACATATTCGTTGTGATAAAGACGCTGATCCCCAAAAGCATACAAATGCCTGCATATAACCAGTTAGACCTTTTCCACGCGACGCCTTCTTTTTTGAGAAATAATGCGCACGCTGCCAGCGTAACCGCCGTAATCAGCGGAAATGTAAGGCCAATGAAGTTTCGATAAAACGCCACGGCAAAACAAATACTGAATACAAAGGCTACTCCCAGAAAATAAGGGGTATTTCTGCTTATACTATTTTCGGGAACACTGCCCGTTAAAGTGTTGTTTCCCGTTTCCTGGTTCTCAGAACGGTTATTCACCATCTTTTTCATCCTCTTCTCTCCATTCTAGGATATCTCCGGGCTGGCAGTCCAGCGCCCGGCAAATTTTGTCTAACGTGTCTACTTTAATCGCCTTGGCTTTGCCATTCTTTAAAACTGAAATATTCGCCATTGTAATGCCCACACGCTCCGAGAGCTCTGTAACGCTCATTTTGCGCTTTGCCAGCATTACATCTATATTGATGATAATCGCCATATAAATTACCTCCTTATATCGTTAGCTGATTTTCCTGCTGGATTTCCGCGGCCTTGAGTACTAAGTGTGATAAAGACGCCGCTGTCACCGCCACCACGACGCCGGCAAAATCCACAAACAAGGACGCCAGCAGAATCGCAGGATGGTTCATGTTCAAAAACAACAGCACAATGTTCGCAAGGAAAAAGTAAACGCTGTCTACGAGCGCAAGAATGCATATATGCTTGAGATAGCGGGCATTTTCCAAGGAAAATGAATTATCACGTGCAATCTGCGTTGTAATTTTCCAGCCATTGTAAAGCACAAGATAGCAGGGTACGGCTGAAATCCACAAGATAGCCAGCCACGGCTCATAGCAATAGGCAAACTCAGGGTTCGCAACCGCCAAATCCCTGCCAAACATAGGCAGCAAAAAACCATATATCACAAGTCCGCAGAGCGCGATTCCAATTATAATACCTTTGAGCCATTTACTTAAACTTTTCTGTGTCATAGTGATACCTCCAATCCAAATGCGGGCATAACAAAAATCAAAGCAGCCCGAAAATACATGTGTTTTCTTTGTTATGTATTATATGCCCCAAAACTCAAAAAGTCAATATAAATTTATCGAATTACGATAAATTTATATTGACTTCTATTTTGATGGCAAGCTTACATCACATGTTTAAGACGTTTTATCCGTCCTCTTGCTCACTCCACTAGAAATCCGGCGCCAGATAGAATTTCTTTTGCTTTTTGCATATTCCGCTCGCCCTGGATTTTCGCGCAGCCCCCCGATGTTTTTGCAGATGCACGGTAAAGTCCTTGCATCTGGCTCTGACCTATATAAATCCCGGATGACGGCTCTTCCACAATTCCGCCAATTTGGGCTCTGCGTTCCCTGCCATGCTCATCCGTTACCGTAAGCTGTAATTCCTGATATTTCTCTACCCACTCTGCAATACGGCTTTTGCCAGGACCGTTGCCATTGTTGTCTGTAAAGGAGGCAAATGCTTCCTGCCCAAAAAATAATATTGGGGTATTTGCCAGACTGATTTCCTCCTGCGCCGCTTTCCACTTCAAAGGATAATTGCTGATTTCAATGCCTGCCAGTGATGTCTCAAGCGCATACTCTTGCAGACGGATTTTTACATTGCAGGAAGATATGGGAGTAAACCCGTAAATTCCCTCTATCTTACCAATCTCTTCCACAATTTCTTCTGTAAGCTCTGATTGTGACTGTAGAATTATTTCGTATGATCTCTGCTGCTGCATCCAGAAATCCCCTGCACGCACCGTCAGCATAAGAAACAGGCAGCCCGCGGCAATAAATACAATATCTTTATATATATTACGCTTTCCCATGCACATCCCTCCTGCACATGATAACTGTTATATTTTAAAGGAAACATTGCGCTTCCCCACGCATATCCCCTCCCGTTCACAGCGTCTCTCCAACCATCAAGCACGCATCTTCTGGTAATGCTTCATGCGTAAATACAACCAGATAATTACCAAAAGCAAAGCCAGAACTACAAAAAAAACGATTGTAATCCACCATTGATTTGTCTTGGGCTTCTGTTCCTCAATTTCAAGTTTCACGGTCTCGGCCTCTCGAATAGTTGTGTGGATTTCCACTTTCTGCTCCATGATCTCGCCCTGCTCATTTTCATACGATAAAATTGCGAAACCGGTAGTGTCCCCATACTTTTCACCGCCTTCTTGCGAAACATTTCCCTGTGCGTCCATATCCAGCGTTCCCACAAATACTTTCTGCTCGCCGTCCGCAGAAGTGCCGCCCTCTATATTTCCCAAAAAACTCTCCCGCTGTGGAAACAATCCCTTGGCCTCCAAGCGAACCTTTACGTTGTAGATGGCGGAGAGCCCGGTATTCTGCACTTGAAAATTCAAAAACTCCGTATCAGAAGCATAAACCTGTGCCGGAAATGAGAGATTCATGAGCTGGGCATACTGCGGCTGCCGGACAAGAAGACGCACTTCCTCCGTAGACGTATAAGCATTTCCCTTATCGTCTTCATACTCAATTTGCAACTGCACCTGTATAGGGTCGGCGGCGGCTTTCCTGGCCACGGTAAGATTCTGTGATAAATCCATAGACGCGTTTGCCGCCGTCTTTTCAAAATACCAGGCATTTTTCTCAAATACAATATCCTTACTCTCACAAAGAAGCGTCACCTTTATGTTCTTTACCGCACGCCGGCTGCTGCAATTTTGTACCGTTATATTCCAAGGCGTGCTGCTTCCGGCTTCCAGCGCGGTAGCTCTTAAGCTGTTCGCATGAACTATCAGCCGCGGCTGGCTGCTGTTTTCTTCGGCCGGGGATTGAGCGTCCGGCATATCCACCCCTGCAATTTGCCCATCCTCACTCCCTGGCAAGTCTCCTCCGCCAGAGGACAGACCAGGGCCGTCTCCTGCTGGATCAGAACTATCCCCGCCGCTTCCCGGCTGGCCAAAGCCTTCACCTCCTGCCGGACTTAAGCCAGTTTTGCCATTTCCCGAAAGCGCGGCTTTTCCATCTGTGATTTCCACATAGACCGTAAATTGCTGGCGAAATAAAACGCCGCCAATTTTTCCTTCTGCCCACAAATACAAGGGATACTGTCCGTTGACGCGGTCCTTTTTCAATTTAAGCCGGCATTTGTAAAGATATACGCCCTCCTGGGACTGTTTGACTTGCTTTCGGTAATTTTTATAGTAAAATGGGCTGCCCTCTCTGTTTTCAAAATCAACGCCTACCGTAAGTACATTTCCCTCCAACTTATCTTCCGATATAAACGGCACCACCAGCGTCATCACATTTTTCTTGATGGAGGGCTCGTAACCTTTGGCAAAGGGAGCGTCCATGCCCTCATATTTATGGCCGCTGTCTATGGCGATACTGTCTCCATCCGCAAGACTGCCCGACTGTGCACAGATGTCTATGGGACAGGCGAGAAAGAGCGCAATTGCCAGCAGAACCGACCGTATCGTGGGCAGCGAACGCTGAAATAAATCGTGTAAAGTTTGCGTACGCACAATTTCCCCCCATTGATTTGGCTGTCTGAATTGTAACGCTTTTATATTTCTCATAGCTCTCGCATCCTCCCTCCATCCATTTCATAAACTTTATCGCATAATATACGAATATCCTCGCTGTTGTGGCTGGCAAGAATGATTGTCTTGCCCTGTTTTTTTAATTCCAGCAAAAGCGCGCGGATATCTGCGACGCCATGTTTATCCAGTCCATTAAACGGCTCATCCAAAATAAGAAATTCCGGGTCTTCCATAATCGCCTGCGCAATTCCCAGACGCTGACGCATCCCCAGCGAATACTTAGACACGGCTTTTTTTAGTTTAGGGTCGAGCCCCGCCTTTCTGATTGCAGCTTCGATTTCTTTGCGGGAAATCCTGCCCCGCAGCGCCGCCAGAATTTCTAAATTCCGCATCCCTGTCAGGTTCGTGAGAAACCCCGGCGTTTCTATAATCACGCCGATATCTTCCGGAAAATCTATTTCCCTGCCGATCACTTTGCCGTTTACCCGGATGGTTCCCTCCGTCACCGGCAAAAAGCCGCAGATACACTTCATCAGCACGGTTTTCCCGGAACCGTTATTCCCGGAAAATCCATAAACCCCGCCCCGCTCCATAAAGACGTTAATATCATGCAGCACAATCTCTTCCTTAAATTTTTTCGACACGCGCTCTATCTCAATATAAGGCATTGTTTACTTCCCTTCTTTTTCGTTATCGCATAACAGTAGTTTTCATTTGCTTTACTCACCGTTTATAGAAGTGAGACTCTTCTTTGATGAGATAAATTCATATTTCACGCAGGCGGTTATACAGTAACAGCCCATGTAAGAGCAGCGCGGCCGCGGAAAAGAAGGCAAAAAATACCCAAATTCCCAGACTATCCACTCCCCAATCCTGCTCACATTTCAGCCATTCGGCTGGATACATGGCATACATATCCGTAAAATAGCGCTCTTTGAGGATGGTGAGCATATAATAACAGACAAATGGCAGACCGTACGCCATATAGTAATTGCGAAAAAAAGCTGCAAAGATTCCTGCTATTTGCGCAAGAATTCCGCCTGTCAGGGAAACGCGCAGAAGAAAGCGGCAAGATTTCCAAACTTCTTCCCACGGCATTTCCCCCTGAAGTTCCATGGGATAAATCAGCAGAAAACTTAGCAGCAGCGTCGCCCCGCCAGCCAGGAAAAAAGGCAGGAAACCGCTGACATAAATTTGCAGCAATTTTTTCCTGATATATTCCATAAAACTGATTCTCGTAATATACAGGCGTAAAAATCCAGAGGACGATTCTTTTACATATATGGCTCCCATCGGCAGCACAGACGCAATCGGCAGCAGGAATAGAACAATCTGTGAATCGAGCGCGACATTGTACATCTTGACAAAGCTGCCCGTTCCCAAAGGGAGTTCTATTTGATAAAAGGGGAACGCGGCAAGGAGCGCGGCGAAGCAAATCACTGTTGATATCCACAAAGCTTTTTCCTTTAATAATTCTTTCATGATTATAACCTTACATCTCCCCCGTGAATGAATTGAAATTATACCGTTTAAGCATACGAAAAGAGAACAGCGACATAACAAGCAGCAGCAGCAAAAACAGCGCGCAGGACTGCTCGACCGTTGGCAAGGCGTCATACCCAAAATCATGCATTCCATAGGTAGCATGATTCAGAGGGCTTACCCAGCCAGTGATTCTGCGTATCTGAAACATTTCGTATTCTTCTTTATGCAATATTTTGGCCAGCGTTTCAGGATCCAGCAGGAACCCAAACAGGCTGTAGCAAAGCCCGGCTGCAATACCTGCCTTCTTGCCTATTCGCATTTGAAAATATAGCATAAGAAAACTCAGCGTCAACGCATAACAGATGAGCAGCAAGACCATTTGCAGGCTGCACTCTACCGGAGTCGTGCTCTCCATTACTTTGACCGTGGAGGGCACTGAAAATTTATCTCCCATGGAAGAATAGGCAAACAGCGCAGCCGTCTTGCTCCAGATATTTCCCGCATACGTCTTCTGCATACATAATAGGCTGGTAACCGACATCATATACAAAATATACCCTGCCGTTACCAGAAAAATATAGAAAAACTGCGCCAAAAGCCAGCAAACTTTGCGCGTGCGCAGCAGCATATACGGTGTAAAAGGCGTCAACTTGGGCAAATCAATAAGCAACAGAATCAGCAGCAGCGACGACAAGAGAATAGAAGTCGCATCTCCAAACGTCCAGATAAACGGCTCCAACGCCTGCATAGGCGTATCGTAGTAATCCGCCACCATCAAGGCGCGGTCGCTGAGGAAAAAGCAGAGAACCAGGGCAAAGAGGAACGTGAGGATAATTCTGGGATTCTTGAAAAATCCCAGAAAGTTCCAGCGCACAGATGAAGCCGTTTGTTTTACAAAAAGGAGCTTTGTATCAGAAACTTTCATCAATAGCCCAGCCCTCGGTCAATTATTGTCCCATCAATAGCATTAATGGTTAGATAGCTCTGGTTGGAATACTCGCCATTATTTTTCATGGTATAGTCGTCATTCACAGCGTCAAACCCGCCAATAAAATCCCAGACCGGCACCAGCAATCCGCTATCATTATCCGTCGCCGGGTCGTATATCCTGCCCAGACCCAGCACAATTTTCTTAATGTGGAACGTCCTGTTGCTCTCGTACTTCGTGATATCCGCATTTGACACCTCCATCATCTGCTCGTAAATCTTGATAATGCTGTCAAAATCCATCAGTTTCACATTTTCCGTCTGCACGTCCCCTATCACATAAGGATTATAAATCTCCACATTCTGGACGCCGTCGCCTCCAACGATAATATCGCATCGCTCATAGCTCCAGGGAACCAGCGTGCTGTCCATATCCTCCAATCCTCCGCCAAACTCATCCGTATAGGTAACCGGCACGCCGTCCAGCTTCCTGGTAAAATGAAACAGATATCCGGCGTCTAAAATATTATCTCTATTCACACCGCCCTCTCCATGATGGAAGACAGCATAATCCCAATTGTAGACTTCCAGTCCCCAGCCTAATTTCTCTACCTTTTCCTCGGCAATTTTCTGCGCGTCTTGCAGAGAGATATCCAGCATACCCTTTACTTCTTCCTCTGTCAGCCTGTTTTCGCCGTTTTCCTCCGAACCCAGTAAAAACGCTGTTTCTATCCAATCTGAAAACTCCCGCGGATCTATCGTATCCTTTTGCGCGCCCTTAGAGATGCTAAATACGATATCCGGCTTTAAACCATATTTAATATCATAGTCATATATTCCCTGTTCCGTTTCCGCCACTCCATAAAAAGCATCCTCCATCACTTCCTTTATCCGTTCCTCCCCCTTTCCATCCCAGTATTCCACGCCAAAAGACGGTTTTACTTCTTCTTTCGTAATCTCATCGGGCGCCTCCTGCATTTGCTGCTCATGGCGGGCAATCTCTTCATCAATATTAAACTGCGGATTTCCTTCTTCATCTTCTCCAAACTGGTAGGGATCAAGATTACCCTCGGATTTATATTTTTTTAATCTGTTTATTTGTTCCTGGTAGTCCTCCTTCGTCCACTCATCGTATGAAAAGGCGCTGTAAAATGTCGCCCCCTCAAAAAACGCGTTCGTCACCGTATCAATCATTTCCTGATTGACCTCCCTGGCGGACACGGCATACGTATTAATCGTATCAGCCTCCGGCAGAATAACGTCCGCGTCTGTGTCTATCACGAGACCTCCTCCCTCGTAAGAAGCATTATTCGTATAATGTTCCGGCGCGCCCAATGCTTCACGCAGAGAACTGCCCGCATTTTCCTCTGCGCTCTCATACGACTTAATGGCGCCCGCGCCCTTTTGCTTAACTATCGAATCCTTCGGCGTCTCCTGACATCCGGTAAGCATTGCCAGACATAAACCTGCTGCAATTAAGGAACTATATTTTTTCTTCATTACTGACCTCCTGACATTTATCCTCTGGGAAATCCCTGGGATTTCTCTATAGGAATATCATAGCAGGTTTTTTTCGGTAAATATTCATTCACCTGTAAAGGATTCGTAAACAAAACGATGCCCCCAGGCCAGAAATGGCCTGGGGGCAACTCACTTTCTCTATCTGAGATCAATCATAAGATAGGAACCCTATATCTTTTAAATGTAACCCTGTGTCTTTCAACAATAAATACTCCCATCCGGCAAACGCCGCCTTAAGAGATGCATTCGCCACCTTCTGAGCGTTTGCGTCTGTCACTCCCGAAGTTGACGCCAGCACATTAAAGCGAACTGTACGGTCAAGATTGTACGTTGCTATATTAAGATCAGCTACCGCTTGAATGCCCAAACCTACACTTTCGCCAACCAAAATATATTGAACCGCAACGGTACCGTCATTACTGATGCCCAGACGCATTTGCACGGTACTCTGAATATCACTCAAGTCTGAGCTATAGATAAATTTAAAGCTATTGTTTGCCGAATCGTATACAATACCATAAGACATTCCGTCTTCCGCTGATGTATAGCTGATAAAACGCTCTCCAGAACTGTTTAACTTACCATTTTCCTGAATATAGTTTTTCAGAGCGTTCAGATTGTCTTTTGCCGACACGGTTGGCAGGGAATCGACTTCAGCAGCATACACCTGTGTACTCATTCCTGTCGGCAATACCACCTGATACCCCAATCTTCCCGTTGACACGCTTCCAATTTCTACCTGGGAATCGGGAATCTCTATACAGCATAACAGGCAGCGTTCGCCACTGTAAGTATATGTCCAATACGAGAAATCTGATTTGTCAAAGATAATATCTTTGCGGTAAACCTGCTCATTGGCATCATTAAGAATCTCAACCCGCAACATTCCAGACGAAGATACGCGTGTCTTGCCGTCTGACAGCACCAGGGAGAAAAAGACACGGTGAGACTGGCTTTCCTCATCATAATCTACATCCCGGTCACCAATATATTTAATTACATTTTGGCTTGTCGCCGTCTTTTTCACGGTTACCCGGCAAGTCAGCTTCTTGTTGCCAATTTTCGCCGTAATCGTAGCTGTTCCATTTTTGACTCCTTTTACAACTCCCTTACTGGTGACCGTTGCAATCCGTCTGTTGGAAGATTTCCAAGACACCTTTTGCTTGGTATTCTTCACTTTCAGCGTCAACTTGGAACCTGCATTGATAGACGCCGTTTTTTTACTGATAGACGGCGTCTCTACAGTCACCCGGCATACATATTTTTTATTGCCTATTTTAGCGATAATATTCGCCTTTCCCTTTTTGATTCCTTTTACCACGCCCTTAGAGCTCACCGTAGCAATCTTCCGGCTTGAAGTTGACCATTTGGCCTTCTTTGAGGTTCCAGAAAGGGATAGTTTCACAGTATCTCCCTTACAGACATAGGCGGTTTTCTTGTTGAGCTTTACCTTCTTTGCCGCTTCCACGGTCATAGCAAATGGGTTGTCCGATATAACGCCGGGAATTACCAGCATCAACGATATACACAAAACCAGCGCCGTGCAAAATTTCCTCACCACTTTCATAAAATTTATCCTCCTTTTCCTATTTTCATGCTATACCTAAAGTATATAGGAAATAACTGTAAATGGAAACAGAATAACTTATATTTATCCAAAAATACCCAATTCTCATTTACTGTTCGCTAATATAACAAAAATTAAGGTTCTATTACTTAATTTTCGTTATATTTCCAGCTTAAAGTTCCAAAGAAATCTTGGTTCCATTCCCAACCTCGCTCTCAATCTCCATTCTGCCATGGTGTACCGCTGCAATCTGCTCGCATAACGCCAGCCCCAGTCCCATATTTCCACTTTTGCGGGAACGGGATTTATCTACACGGTAAAATGCTTTACGGATTTTGCCAATCTCATTCTGTGGAATTCCACAGCCTTCATCCCGCACCCACAGGGAACGCTCGCCGGCTCCCATATATATACGGCTGCCCGGTTCTGAGGCCGTAATACTGTTATTGATTAGATTAATGAGAAAGCTCGTCATCAAATCCAGGTCAAACTGCATCGTCCGACCCTGATAACCATCTTCTACAAGTAAGGTCATACCATTTTCACTCAGCCGGTGACTGACATTTTGCCGCACGCCTTCAAACAAAGTTTCCAGGGAAATTTCCTGCAATGCGATCCGGCATTCCGGTTCATACAATTTTGTCAACTCCATCATCTTTTCGGAAAGCCTTGACAGCCGCCCGCTTTCACGGTTGATGTAATTTAACGCTTTCTCCTCCTGTTCATGGGTCAATTTCACGCTGAGAAGCGTCTCTGAATAACCTTTCATGGCAGTCAGCGGCGTTTTCAACTCATGGGACATACTGCCGATCAACTGCCTCTGCGCTTCATTTGTCTCCTCAAGAGGTTTCGTAATCTTCTTAATCAAAAATACTAAAAGCAGCGCCATAACTATAGAAGCCAGCATAGAAATCAGGATTTCCCGTATGGCGAGGACAAGGCTCTCCTTGTAAATATAAGTGATATCAACCACATAAAAATATAAATAGGAATACCTCTCCCCCACATCATTCTCTTTTTTCTCTTCCAAACAGAAAATCAGCAGATAGGAACCGTTCAGCTTCTCCTGTTGGTACAAGAGAGGCGTACCTCGTTCTATTTTAACTTGACTCGTATCAAATGAAAATGGAGAGCTGTTGTGCAATTCTTTTCCATCCTTATACAAAGCAGAATTTTCCGGCATATTCTTACGGAAACAATATGTCATAATATGATCCTGTATGGAGTTTCCATATTCCACTTCATTTAACTCTTTCGATATATCCAAAATACCTCTGGAAAACACCCTTTCCTGCTGTTCTTTTAGAATCTCTATCTTCTCTTGCTGACTAACCATTATAACGTAGAACGAAAAAATCTGCGCCAACACAAACAGCATGGTTGACGCAGTTATAGCAATTTTTTTAATCATATCCATTAAGAGACCTCCATACGGTAACCTACCCGGGGCACCGTCTTAATCACATCGCCAAAATCCAGCTTTTTCCTGAGATTTCCCACATGGACGTCGACCGTCCTGCTCTCACCGTCGAAATCCACACCCCAGAGTATATTAAGCATCTGATCCCTGGTAAGTACGCGGTTACGGTATTTCCAGAAAGTGAGGAGACAGTTAAACTCCATAGGCTGTAAGGCAATTTCTTTGCCGTTTTTCATCACCGTCCGCCTCTGCTCGTTGATAACCACATCTTTAATGCGGATTTCCTCTTCCGAATCCTTGCGGGCGCGGCAAAGCACCTTATCAATGCGCACTAAGAGTTCTAGCATTTCAAACGGCTTGACAATGTAATCCTCCGCGCCGCTCCTTAACCCCTTGACCTTACTTGGCAAATCGCCCTTGGCTGTGAGATAGATAACCGGGATGCCGTGTTCTTTCAGCTCTTCTAACAAGGCAAAGCCGTCCTTCCCGGGCAGCATGATATCCAAAAGAGCCAAATCATAATTGTCGTTTTCCGTCAGATGACGGCTAAATTCGGCGCCGTCAAAAAATGCGGTCGGCTCATAACCGGCAATTTCTAAATTCAAACAAATTAAATCATTGATTGCCGCCTCGTCTTCAATAACTAATATTTTTTCCATAAGAATTCCCCATTTAGTTTAATCTCTGTATGATTTCTATTATAATGGATAAAAGACACGAATGAAACAGGGATTTGTAAATGATTTGTAAACGTCAGTTTGATATGTATTTATTATTCTTCTGATATGCTTAACAAAAAATGATAAAAATTTTTAAATGATTTCAAATGATCCGTTACATCTATTCTCTCTACAATTCCATTAAAATAACTTTCCGTTGCAATATTTCGGGTCTTATTTTTGGAATATCTGATTTTCTTAAACCGTAATAACTCATGTAGATAGTGAAAATGATATTTTGCAATCGTGTCTTTATTATCTTCTGGAGGTATCATTTCTTCCGGATCGTATTCTTCAATATTATAATTACTGTAATATGGATAAAAATCTGATGCTTTGTCAACTTTTGATTTCGGATATAAACCAAGACATCCCAGCAGCCAGGTCTCAAAACAACGGTTACATACTAACACCACTATGTCAAAATTAATCACCTCTGTATCATAATGTTCGCTAATCTGTGTATTTACTCTTTCTTTTCTGTCTTCTGCATCCAATTCTTCTGCATCCAAAATCACCACCAATTTATCAATCTTTCCCGGATTCAATAAAATAGTATCAATTGTATCAAAGAGAACCTTCGTAATTAATTGCGTAACTCCTTGTCCGCTTTGTAAAATATAATTATTTTCCTGCACATTCTGTATGTCAGCAACCCGGCTACAGCCAAAATTCATGTATTTAAGCCATAACGGCAATACTTTTAAAAAAGATTTCTCGTCCTCTAACAAAAAGTACAAATTCATCCTATTTTCCCCTCAAACTCCCATCTATTAATTAAATTAAAATAGGCGTCATGCTGGCTATTTCCTATCCCATAATCCAGACTGCCGCTATTTGTCACAATACAATTGTCCCTATCAATGATTCTCCACTTATCTTTATCAATAGCATTAATAATTTTGGGATGGTGACTGGTTATAATAAATTGAAGGTCATTGCGTTCTGATAACATTAGTTCTGACAATATGTCAATACAATTTACTCCCAATCCATTCTCAAATTCATCAATTAATACCAACGAATCTTTGGACATTGTAAAGAGTTCAACAATATAATATATTGTTTTTAGCATGCCATTGGAAATGTCGCGCTGCAATAACTTTTTGCCATATACCTGAATGGATACTAAATACATTTCCCTGATACTGTCTTCCTCTACATCTATATCTTCAACTTCAATAAACAGTTCTTTTACAGCGTCAAAAATCTTAATATACAACTCAGGGTAATACCTCTTTGCTATATATAATTTTATTGCTACCGGAAGATGGCTGAATATTTTAAATTCTACATTTTTATTTCTTTTAAATGTTTCAGTTACTTTAGATTTCAATTGATTAAAACTTTCACTGACGATACCTCCCCGGACTGCCACTTCAATTTCTACAGAATACAATTTATGTATACCGGAAACCAATAATTCTAAGTTTTTATCTTCTGAGTATTGCGAAATTAAACTTTCATCTTTCTTAGGCTGGGGCACTTTATCATAACCAATTACAGTGATTTTCTCATTTTTTCTTTCAAAAATTATTGTTCCATTACATATAAGCTTTTCAAACAAAAACTCATATTTGCTTTCTTCTTTAATAATTAATTCATCTTCATTTATTTTTGTAATTTCATAAAACCACTCATATTTCTTATTGTTGATTAAAATTCCCAGCCCAACTCGATAAGGGCGCAAGATTACATCCTTATCAACGGCAAGATTTAATGAGTATTCAACCGCTTTCAAAATCTGGGTTTTTCCCACACCAGACAAACCGACTAACAAGGTTACATCACTATTAAAATTAACCCTTTCAATCTTAAGTCCTGTTTTTAAATTTTCAAATTCTATCCATTGTATTTTCACATGCTTCGCCCTCTCACACATAGTCATTCCCTCCATTATATATAATACCCAAATAACGGAAGAAAATACCAACTTAAAAGATGTTATTACTTATGTTGTATTTTCACCTATACTTTTTGATTCTAACACAATATCCCTGATTTTACCACAACAACACAGCACACAGCCATAGAATAGGGATAAGGAGAAACATCATAATGATATTTCTCCTTCCTCCATTTCATAAACCTATGCCCCAAAGCGATACTATATGATTTATTACTGTTTAATTCCAATACGAACCAAAGCGCGCTGCAATGCAATCTCTGCACGCGCCACATCAATGTCTGCCGCATGGTTGTGCAGGCGTTCTTCCGCACGCGCTTTCGCCGCCTCTGCACGCGCCACATCTATCTCATCCGGCCATTCTGCAACTTCCGCAAGAAACGTCACTTTCTCCCCGAGAATCTGCACAAAACCTGCATGGATGGCTGCTTCTTTCTGTCCGCCGGATTCTGTTATCGTTACGATTCCAGGGGCCAGCACGGTAGTCAGCGGAATGTGATGCTTATAGACGCCGAGCTCGCCATCTACAGAGTTGAATTCCACCATAGAAGCTTCGCCCTCGTAAAAAATGCGATCCGGCGTAATGATCTGCAATTGAAAATATTTGTTTTCCTCTGCCATGTGTACACCCTCCTTGTTTAATAATGTATCGGCATGCGACGCAGCGCGTCACCTGCCATTTCGTCGGAAGGCATTCCAGAAATGCTTCGCATTTGCCTTCCTCCTTGCGGTAGTGGCACGCGACACTCTGCGTCACCTGCCATTTCGTCGGAAGGCATTCCAGAAATGCTTCGCATTTGCCTTCCTCCTTGCGGTAGTGGCACGCGACGCTCTGCGTCACCTGCCATTTCGTCGGAAGGCATTCCAGAAATGCTTCGCATTTGCCTTCCTCCTATTTCATGCGGGCGCGAACATCATCAATGGAACCTGCATTCAGGAAATGGCCTTCGGGAACATCATCATGCTTGCCTTCCAGAATTTCCTTAAAGCCGCGAAGCGTCTCTGCAATCGGCACATATTTGCCGTCCATACCGGTAAACTGGGTTGCCACAAAGAACGGCTGGGAAAGGAATCTCTGCACCTTCCTTGCACGGTTTACGACCAGCTTGTCATCCTCAGACAACTCGTCCATACCAAGGATAGCAATAATATCCTGTAACTCTTTGTATCTCTGTAAAATCTCCTGCACGCCGCGCGCTACCTCAAAGTGCTCCTGTCCTACGACACGCGGGTCAAGGATGCGGGAAGTAGAGTCCAATGGGTCTACTGCCGGGTAAATACCAAGCTCCGCGATGGAACGTGACAATGTTGTCGTTGCGTCCAAATGGGCAAATGTCGTTGCCGGAGCCGGGTCAGTCAAGTCGTCCGCCGGCACATACACAGCCTGCACGGAAGTAATAGAACCGCTCTTAGTGGATGTGATACGCTCCTGAAGCGCACCCATCTCAGTCTGTAAGGTAGGCTGGTAACCTACTGCGGACGGCATACGTCCAAGCAGCGCGGACACCTCAGACCCCGCCTGCGTGAAACGGAAAATGTTATCAATGAACAACAGCACGTCTTTACCGCCCTTGTCACGGAAATACTCTGCCATCGTAAGCCCTGTCAAACCTACACGCATACGCGCTCCAGGCGGCTCATTCATCTGTCCGAACACCATACAGGTCTTGTCAATAACGCCGGATTCCTTCATTTCATAGTAAAGGTCATTTCCTTCACGCGTACGCTCGCCAACACCGGTAAATACAGAATAACCGGAATGCTCGGTTGCAATGTTGTGGATAAGCTCCTGAATCAACACGGTCTTACCAACGCCCGCACCACCGAAAAGGCCGATCTTACCACCCTTCTGATAGGGGCAGAGCAAGTCAACGACTTTGATACCGGTCTCCAACATCTCTGTGGAAGTTGCCTGCTCTTCAAATGTCGGGGCTTTCCTGTGGATTGGCATAAATTCTACATTTTTCGGCGGCTCTTTCTCATCAATCGGCTCGCCCAATACGTTAAACATACGTCCCAATGTCTGCTCGCCAACCGGTATACTGATGGAAGCCCCGGTTGCCTCCGCATCCATCCCCCGGACAAGACCGTCCGTAGGGCCCATGGCAATACATCTTACCGTATCATCACCCAGATGCTGGGAAACCTCTACCACCAGCTTCTTTCCACTCTCATTGAGCGGAATGTTGATGGCTTCGTTAATCTCCGGCAGGCTGCCCTCGGAAAATTTGATATCCAAAACGGCGCCGATAATCTGAGTGATCTTACCTATATTCTTTTCTGCCATAATTTCACTCCTTATAATTGTTATCCCAGGCTAAATCATCTACTCAGCCTGATTCATAGGCGATATCCTTAAATGCTGCGCATTTAAGAAATCGCCTCTGCGCCAGCAATAATCTCGGTAAGCTCCTGCGTAATGGAGCCCTGGCGCGCCCTGTTATATTTCAATGTCAAATCACTGATCATTTCATCTGCATTGCTTGTCGCGGAATCCATGGCCTGCATCCTGGCGCCATTTTCACTGGCTACCGCCTCAACCAACGCCCCGTAAAAGAGGCTGGTCAAGTATTTGGGAATAATCAAATCCAGCGCTTCTTCCTCGTTAGGCTCATAATTCATCAGCAGATTACTGTCTGCCTCCCGCAAATCCGCTTCATCAAATTCCACCGGAAGCAATTTCATCAGCGTAGGCTCATGGCTCACCGTATTCTTAAAATGCGTGTATGCCAGATAGATTTCCCCAATCTCGCCATTGCTGAATGCTTCTAAAACTTCCTTACAGATTGCCATTGCATCCTCATAAGCAGGACCCTCTATCACGTCGGAATAATCCGCCTTAATCTCATAGCCCCTGCGCACCAACTGTTCCTTTGCCTTACGCCCAATCATATAAATCCGGGCGTCCTCCACAGCAATCCCGCTGCTTGTGACAAGTTTCACAATATTGGAATTATATCCGCCTGCAAGTCCGCGGTTGGAAGCAATCGTTATAATCGCCTTTTTGTTTGAATCCCCCGCTTTTAAATAAGGATGATTGAGGCTGCCGCTCCTTGCAAGCATGGAAGTCACGGTCTGATACATATGGTTGAAATATGGATTGGACTGCTCCGCACGGTTTCTCGCTTTCTGCAATTTAACAGTAGAAACAAGCTTCATGGCTTTTGTGATTTGCTGCGTACTCTGTATGCTGCCTTTTCTTCTTTTAATGTCCCTCATGGACGCCATAATGATTCACCACCTAACTGATTGCCTATTTACTGTGCTGTTCTTTGCACATATAGGTATGCCTTGTTAAGGCGCACTACTGTCTCTATTTAAACTGTGCCTTGCACTCCTCAATTGCTTTCACCAGCTTCTGCTCCGTCTCCTCTTTAATTTCCTTATCGGTACGGATGGCTTCTGGAATCTCCGGGTACTTGGTATCTACAAAATCGAACAATTCATCTTCAAACCGGAGGATGTCTGTAACTGGAATATCCAAAAGATATTTCTTAGTCGCTGCATAAATAATCATAACCTGATATTCTACAGCCATCGGCTTATACTGCGGCTGCTTGAGCATCTCACGGATTCTCTCGCCTTGCGCTAACTTCTCTGTCGTGTCTGCATCCAGCTCAGAACCGAACTGCGCAAACGCGGCCAGCTCGCGGAACTGTGCCAACTCCACACGGATAGGCGCTGCAATCTTCTTCATCGCCTTAATCTGCGCGGCGCCGCCTACACGGGATACCGACAGGCCAGCATTGATTGCCGGACGGAATCCCGAATTAAACATCTCTGTTTCCAGGTAAATCTGACCGTCTGTAATAGAAATTACATTGGTGGGAATATATGCGGAAACGTCTCCGGCCTGCGTTTCAATGATAGGCAGGGCCGTTAAGGAACCGCCGCCTAATTTCTCGGACAATCTCGCTGCACGCTCCAAAAGCCTGGAATGCAGATAGAATACGTCTCCGGGATATGCCTCACGTCCTGGCGGACGGCGAAGCAGCAGGGAAAGGGTACGGTATGCGGTTGCATGCTTACTCAGGTCGTCATAAACTACCAGCACGTCCTCCCCATTTTCCATCCATTCCTCACCAATCGCACAACCTGCATACGGTGCGATATACTGTAATGGCGCAAGCTCGCTGGCAGTGGATGCCACTACCGTGGTGTAATCCATTGCGCCAAACTCTTCAAATGTCTTTACTATCGTTGCAACAGTAGAAGCTTTCTGTCCAATTGCAACGTAAATACATTTTACTCCCTGCCCCTTCTGGTTGATAATCGTATCAACAGCAATCGCCGTTTTACCTGTCTGACGGTCGCCGATAATCAACTCACGCTGTCCCCTTCCAATTGGAATCATGGAGTCAATCGCCTTGATACCTGTCTGCAACGGCGTATCTACGGACTTTCTGGAGATAACACCGGATGCAACTCTCTCAATCTGTCTGAATTTGGTGGTCTCAATAGGTCCTTTGCCGTCAATGGGCTGTCCCAGAGCATTCACCACTCGTCCGGTCATAGCGTCGCCTACCGGAACTTCTACCACTCTTCCCGTCGTCTTAACGGTATCGCCTTCGTTGATATTCTTATGGTCTCCTAACAATACGGCGCCAACATTATCCTCTTCCAGGTTCAACACCATTCCATAGACTTCACCGGGAAACTCTAACAATTCGCCCTGCATGGCATTTTCCAGACCGTGAATACGTGCAATGCCGTCCGCTACCTGGATAACCGTACCAACATCAGAAACCTCAAGCTGTGCGGCATACCGTTTCACCTGTTCTTTAATGACGGAACTTATTTCCTCTGGTCTTAAATTCATGGAGCGCATTCACCTACTTTCAACTGTATTTTCGATAATTCCCGGGTCAAAGTCGTCAGCCTGCTCTTCACGCTGCTGTCGATAACTCTGTCGCCAATGCGAATTACCATGCCGCCAATTAAACTATCATCAACATCATAGTGCATTTCAAATTCCACATACTTCGTGGTCTCTAACAATTTCTTCTTCACCTGCTCCTTCTGACTGTCCGAAAGCGGCATAGGCGCAGTCACATAAGCGGTGCCGATGTTTTTATATTCTTTTACCTGGTCAATGAAATATGCAAACACAGATTCCATTTCACCGTAATGGTCCTTGGAAATGAGCATACGCATGATTCCTGTGATCTCATCACGAACCCTGCCTTTAAACACTTGTTCCAGAACTCCTGTTTTCTCTTCTTTTACGATTTTTGGGTGATTCATCAGTTTGGAAAGCTCGCTGTCTTCATGAAGAATCTGCTTAATCAGCCTTGCTTCTTCCAACATCTCATCCATCTGACCAGATTCCACAGCAAGCTCAAATAATGCATCCCCATATGTCTTGGATACTAGCTTTGCCATGTACTCTCACCTATCTCCTTTAATGTCTCATCCACCAGCGTATTCTGGATAGATGTATCTATAGAGGCTGTGACAACTTTTCCTGCCATCATGGAGGCAATCGCAATCATCTCCTGTTTTGCCTCGTCCATCACGCGTTTCTTCTCCAACAGAGCTTCCTCGTTGGCACGCTTGATGATTCTTGCAGCCTCTTCCTTTGCCTCATCCACAATCTTTGTTTGATTTTTTAAAGCTTTCTGGCGGGCCTCACTTAATATTTCCTCCGCTTCCTTCTCAATACCCTTGAGCTTTTGATCATATTCCGCTTTGACAGCAGCAGCCTCCTCTTTATCCTTGCGCGCCGTATCAATATCATTCTTGATACGTTCCTGCCTGTCCTTGAGCATCTTCTTTGCCGGGTTAAACAGCAGATAAGACATCAACGTGAACAGGAACAGGATAGCAAGCAAAGAAAGCAGGGTATCATGCAATAGCTGGGGGTTTAAGCCAAATAATTGTTCCAAGGCCGGGCCTCCTTTCATTATTATTGCGCTGCTATTTCGTTTCTTATTTCAACGGCTGTACGAACAGTAACAGGATTGCTACCAGCAAACCATACAGACCTGTGGTCTCTGCTACCGCCTGGCCCAAAAGCATGGTAGAAGTAATGTCAGATTTAGCGCCCGGGTTCCTACCTACTGCTGCCGCTGCGTGACCTGCTGCGATACCCTGTCCAATACCAGGTCCGATACCTGCAATAACCGCAAGACCTGCACCGATTGCTGAACAAGCTCTGATTAATTCTGCTCCTGTAATGTTATCCATAGATAATTCCTCCTTAATTATATGGTATCGGCACGCAACGCCTAACGTCGCCTGCCATACGTTGTATGGTTCCGGAATCCTGTCCGGTGCACATTCCCCTAATTTTATCCTGGCAGGAAATTTTGCCAGCAAAATCAGGCACTGCCTGAGAAAAACCCTATTCTTCCTCGCCAATCGCGTTGCTGATATAGGTCATAGTCAGCATACAGAACACATAGGTCTGGATGCAGCCGGAAAAAATGTCAAAGTATGCATGTAATGCACCCGGCCAGAAGTATGCGATCTTGGACAGCAACGCATAAATCAGCGCCATAATGATTGTTCCTGACAAAATATTTGCAAAAAGACGCAATGACAGGGAAACCGGCACCGCAAGCTCGCTGATTACGTTAATGGGGAACCAGATGGGCAGCCATGGCGGCAATGGTGAACACATATCAACCCAAATCTCTTTGGGCTTCTGGTATTTAAACTGATTGAAATGGATCAGAACAAAACTCAGCAATGCCAGTGGGAATGTCACACCGTAATCCGCCGTCGGCGGACGCAGGCCAAACAGCCCGGAAATATTGGAAATCAGAATAAAAATAAATATGGTTCCAATATAATTAACAAACTTGTCTCCGCTCTTACCCATAACGCCGTGAACCATCTTGTCAAGCATTTCCACAATCAGTTCCACCACATTCTGAAAACCGCCCGGAACTTCCGAAGCATGTTTCATCGCCCGGTTTGCCGCAATGGAAAATACAATTAGTACCAGCATGACAATCAACAGGCACACATGGGTTGTCGTAATCCAAAAGGTCTGTCCGAACAGCTCATAGGAAAAGAGACCCTTTACCATAATGTCTATATCCGGACCGGAAGACAATAAAATCGCATCCTGCACTCTCTCACCTCCTTACCGTTATTTTATTTAAACTCATGGCCGATGAAATCTGCCAGAGTTGACGCCAGCCGCAGCCGCAAAGCGGCATAATTCCCTATGCGGCTGTGCGCATCATGTTATGCTGAGCGGCAGATTTATCTGACGCCCAGTATATATTCATCAATCTGAATTTACAGATGACTTTTCAGATTCAACGGACAACTCGCCGGCCTCATTTCGCCTGCGCGAAATAATTTTATGGAACATGGGCTGTAGATAGGCTGATACTTTCAGGCCCATTAAACCCAAAAACATGATAAGCGGATTTGCCAGCTCAAAATACCAGGCTGCCACAAAAACACCGACAACAACCACATAACGCAGCACCGACCAAAACCCTGTCCGCACCGTTCTTCCTGTGGTTGCCGCTGCGTCTACCGCATCTAAAATAACAATCGCCATATTGATTGCCATACCAATAGCCAGCGCAATGCCTATCCATAACCCCAGCGTATACGCCTGTTTATCATTTACAAACCACATGCCGGTAATCTGAATAACAATCCCATATAATAGTATTCCAACAATCAACTGTGGAAGCGCTGGGTTAATCCTCTTGAGCATAATCATTATCTCCCTTCTTATGCTCCGTGGAAACTGCTGATGATGTTTCCTCATGAACAGGTTGCACTCTGCGCGTACCCTTACCTCTGGCAGGGCTTTCTTTGGAATAAATTTTCTGCGCCATAATATATACGTTGCGGAATCCCGCAAGCGCGCCAATCACAAACAGCGGTATCACAATCCATTCCACAGAAAACTTTTTACCTATAAAAACACCGGCGATTGTGCATAAAAAAATAGGCACCAACATGTTAATTCCAAACTGCGTAATCAGAGTCAGTGAACGGTATACGCTTTTGTCATATTTCACATGAGGCACCTCCCAATTTATGTTCTACAAACAAAATATCCAAATTTGCCCACTATAAAGAGTATTATATCTATTTTTTAAACAAATGTCCATTCTTTACGCAAATATTTTGCACAATTATAATACCATCTTCACTTCCCTGTCTGTGTGTGTATACTGATAGTAGCGCACGCACGCCGCATCCATCATCCGCTTAGATGCAATGACCGACGGGGTATCCTTATATTTATCGCTGTCATAGATCACCGTTTTGATGCCCGCCTGAATAATTGCCTTAGCGCATTCGTTGCAGGGAAACAGCGAAACATAAAGTTTAGCCCCTTCCAGGCTGCCGCCGCGATAATTCAAAATGGCGTTCAATTCGCTGTGCGTTGTATAGAGATATTTATTATCCAGCGCTTCCCCTTCGCGGTTCCAGGGAAATTCATCATCTGAACAGCCTTGCGGAAATCCATTGTAACCCATGGACAAAATTTTGTTATCCTCGCTGACAATGCAGGCTCCTACCTGTGTACTCGGGTCTTTGGAACGCATTGCCGACAACATTGCCACTCCCATAAAATATTCATCCCATGTAATGTAATCCTGCCTCTTTCCGCTCATCTTTCTCTCCTTACTTCGTACCGAAAATCCGATCCCCGGCATCCCCCAACCCCGGAACAATATAACCATGCTCATTTAGCTTCTCATCGAGGGCTCCAATACAGATATCTACATCCGGGTGCGCTTGTTCCATCGCTTGCACGCCCTCTGGCGCCGCTATGATACACATGAAATGAATATTCTTCACGCCCTTATTTTTGAGCATATGAATCGCCTCCACTGCGGACCCTCCGGTTGCCAGCATGGGATCTACCACAAATACTTCGCGCTCCGCGCAGTCTTCCGGCAGTTTGCAGTAATACTCCACAGGCTCTAAGGTTTCCGGCTCACGGTACAAGCCGATATGCCCTACCTTGGCCGCAGGGATTATCGCTAACACACCGTCTACCATACCAAGACCCGCCCTGAGAATGGGGATTACGGCAAGTTTCTTTCCTTTTAGTTCTCTGACTGTTGTGGTACAGATAGGAGTCTCAATTTCTATATCGACAAGCTCTAATTCCCTGGTTGCCTCGTAACACATCAGCATTGCAATTTCCCCGATAATTTTCCTGAAATCTTTGGAGCCTGTAGTCGTCCTGCGTATCCAGCCTATTTTGTGCTGAATCAGCGGATGCTCCATAACAACAACTTTTGCCATCTTATCTCCTCTCTGTTTCCCTTTTGTATCGCCATCTATCAATCCGTCTCATTGATAAGATTTACCAGCTTTTGAATTGTCTTGTTGAGTGTCTCATAACATAACCCATAAGACTGCAATGTTCCACCATAAGGATTCATTATCTCCAATTCATCCCCGACCAGCTCTGTCAACACCTGCACATTCGCATGAGAAGCCTCCTCGTACTGTTCTAAGATTTTTTCTCTCTGTTCCGCCTCAAATGTGAGAAGCAGATTGTCTGGGGATAAATCTTCCCCTGTAAGCTGGCTCGACATTTTTTCCGACATATCAATACCATTGCTGATTAAGATAGCCTCTGCCTTTTGATTGATAGGCTCCGGAAAGAGAACCACCAGTCCCCTGCTCTCAATTTCCAGCGGATATCTGATTGTGTATTCTTTCAAAATGGCCTCTGCCATAGGAGCCCTGCTTGTCCCACTGTCACACACAAAAATGATTTTGCTGTAATGTCTCATTTTGCTGCCTCCATCTTCCTTACGCTTCAATCACCTGATGCCCGGCCGCTTTTAACATGCGATTCATGATTGCCTGTCCAATTCTGGGCGTAGAAAAACTCTCTGAATATATGATGTCTACATCCTGCTCGTCAAATTCCCTTAATATTCCATACAGATGCCTTGCAATTGTGTCTTCATCATTCCTGGTGCCAATACTTTTGACAATTCCATAACGATAGCATCCGCAGCTTTCATCCGTTCCAATTACCCCCGCATTCTTCCCGGATTCGATAGCTTCTCTTGTCAGGTTATTGATTGTTTGCTGTACCTTCTCCTGCGCCCCATTGACCAGAATCAGCTCCGCCTTGGGCGCGTAATGTTTGTATTTCATTCCCGGAGCTTTGGGACGTATAGACAACCCGTCCTCTGCAAGCCCGGGGTCAATCCTGATTTCTCCGATCACTTCCTCTATCATAGCAGGCGTAATATACCCCGGTCTCAGCACCATGGGAATCTCTTCTGAAAAATCAACAATTGTTGATTCAATTCCTATCCCCACGGCTCCGCCGTCCAAAATCATGGGAATCCTGCCGTCCATATCCTGCGCAACATGTTCCGCCAGCGTAGGGCTCGGCCTGCCCGAAGTATTGGCGCTAGGCGCTGCAATGTAACCGCCGGCTGCCTGAATCAAGGATAATGCTATCGGATGGCTGGGCATACGAACCGCCACGGTATCAAGTCCACCTGTCGTCTCTGCCGGGACAATCCCGCGTTTCTCAAAAATCATAGTCAAGGGTCCCGGCCAGAAATGCTCTGCCAGTTTTTTTGCCTGCAAGGGCACCCGGGCGGCAATTTTCTCTAAATCCTTCATACAAGAAATATGCACAATCAGAGGATTGTCGGACGGACGCCCTTTCGCCTGGTAAATTCTGCCGGCCGCCGCAGGATTTAAAGCGTCTGCCCCCAGCCCATATACTGTCTCTGTAGGAAATGCAACCAGGCCGCCATCCTTTAGAATTGCGGCTGCCTTTTCAATTTTCCGTCGGTTTTGTGCTTCTTCACCTTCTATGAGCTTCGCTGTGATTGTCTGCATTGTCTCTTGCCTTTTCAAATATATTTCCCGTGCTTACTCGAGCGCTCGCGCTCTCTCGTTCACGGGCTGTCGCTTCTTCTCTTGCTCGCGCAGTGCTTACTCGAGCGCTCACGCTCTCTCGTTCATGGACTGTCGCCCTATCAACTCCTCAAAAAAAGCGCCCGACGCCGTGCAAGCACGCCACAGGCACTTTTTCTCGGACTTGGCACTGCTCGTAGCTTTATGTACATTATAACACATTGCTAAATCTTGACAACTACTACATATGGTAGCTTCTGTACAAACACGCCCTATTCCCTAATATTTTATTGTTGTAGTTTTTCTTGCATAGTCTGTGAATTATTGTTTTTCTCATCCATGTTCAGGCACTTTAGAATACCGGTTTTCACTGCCTCAGCGACCTTTTTCTGGTACTCTTCCGTTTCCAGCAGCTCTGCCTCCTCATAATTGCTCAGAAATCCGCACTCCACAATTACTGTCGGAGAAGGCGTTTTTTTCAGCAGAAAATAACTCTCGTTTGCTTTTGCCTGCCGATGGTTCTGGGGATCTAACTGCTCCACCAAAGTCTGCTGTAACGTCTCTGCCAGCTTTTTCCCTTCCTGGGACTGCCCATAGTAAAAGACCTGCGCCCCCTTTACCGATTCGTCAGGGTAACTGTTCTGGTGAATGCTGACGGTAAACACCGGCTTTGCCTTAGTGATGATTTCACAGCGTTTGCGCATATCTTCCACTTTCTTGCTTTTAGACGACTTCTGATAGAGCCCGCCGTCATCTTTACGGGTCATAATAACTTTAACGCCTTCTTTTTGAAGCAGCTTTTCCAGCTCCTTGGCTATTTTTAAGTTTACCTCTTTTTCCTTGACGTCATTAATACCTATTTTGCCAGGATCGTCACCACCGTGCCCGGCATCCACGACTATACAGATTTCCCCCTTCTGGGCTTTCAGGCTATCTACCATGTAAGCCCCTTCCCGCGCAAACAGGCATGCACCCAAAAGAAGCAAAACTGCCATCACTACTTCTATCCTTTTTTTCATAAGTTCCACCTGATTATCTTTATAAATTAATATGATAACAGGCAAAAAACTAGTACATTGAATCATAAGAAAATTATTTCGTAACAATTTGCAAATTATGTCGACCCATGCTATGATAACGAAAATAACGGTTCCAAGTAAACACAACAATTTACAAGAAAAGGAAATAACATGAAGCCTACGATCCAAGAAGTTGAAGCCAAAAGCATATTGACAAAATCAAATCTTCCTGTCGGCGATTATTCCGCCAACCCCTACACCGGATGCACGCACGCCTGCAAATATTGCTATGCCGAATTCATGAAACGCTTTACAAATCATGCCGAACCGTGGGGACAATTTCTGGACGTCAAGCATTGGCCCGCTATCAAACGCCCGGAAAAATATAGAGGCAAAGCAATATTCATCGGCTCTGTGACTGATCCCTATAATCCGCAGGAGGAGATATATCGGCGTACGAGAGCATTGCTGGAACAGCTAAGTGAAAGCGGCGCCAAAATCAGTATTGCCACGAAGTCAGACTTAGTACTGCGAGATTTAGATTTAATCAAAACATTTTCAGATGTCCGCGTCTCATGGTCCATCAATACGCTTGATGAAAGATTTCACCAGGATATGGACCATGCGGTCTCCATTGCACGCAGAATAAAAGCCATGGAAATCTTTCATAAAGAAGGAATCCGCACCGCGTGCTTTATCTCGCCGATTTTTCCCGGCATCACGGAGGTAAAAGACATTATTCTGCGTGTGCAAAACTGTTGTAATTGGATTTGGCTGGAAAACCTCAATCTTCGCGGCAGATACAAAGCTGTTATCACGGACTATATCCGGGAAAAATACCCCCGCCTAATTCCTTTATATCAGGAAATCTATACTCACAAAAATCGCAGCTATTGGGAAGCATTAGATAAGGATATGCGAATTCTCGCCAATGAACTGAGATTAGAATATGTAACGAACGATGACAGCATGGAGAGGGAAAGCGACGCCCCTCCGGTGATCGTGAATTATTTTTATCACGAACAGATTAAGAAATCCGCAAGAAAGGACGCCATGTATCCGGCCAGCGTAAATTCTGCTCCTGCCGGCACAAAGCGTAACGGTACAAGCCATGCCTGAGCTGCCGGAAGTAGAGACTATAAAACGCGTGTTGGAACCACAGATAAAAGGATTGACAATGAAACATATTACGGTACGGCGGCCTGAGGTTGTCGCCCACCCCTCCTCGGACGAATTTTGCAAACTGCTGACAGGACAAAGCATTTCCGGTATGAAGCGCAGGGGAAAGTTCTTAGGTGTGTCTTTGGACAGTGGCGATTATTTTATGCTCCATCTGCGGATGACGGGAGGGCTATTGCTCACACCGCCCGATTACCCGGAAGAAAAACACACGCATATTATTTTTAAATTGAATAACGACTATGAACTGCGTTTTTCCGATACCCGCCGTTTCGGAAGATTTTGGTTCCTGCAAAAAGACGAAACAGATACATACAGCGGCGTTGCCAAGCTGGGAATGGAACCGTTTGACGAAAACATGACTGCCGATTACCTGCAAACTTATTTTGGAAAACGCAAGAAAACCATCAAAGAATGTCTGTTGGAACAAAACGTGATTGCAGGCATCGGCAATATTTATTCCGACGAAATCCTCTTTACCGCAGGAATCCACCCCAGACGACGGGCAGACAGCCTGACGGAACATGAATGGCAGCGCCTTGCCGCGGTAATCCCGGAACGTCTCGCCTATTTCATTGACAAAAATAAGATCACACCAAACGATTATCTGCAAAGCAGAGGAAAAGACTACCGCAACACGCCATTTTTGCAGGTTTACGGACATAACGGCCAACCATGCCCGAATTGCCGGGAAATTTTTTGCCGTATGGTAATCGGCGGACGCAGCAGCGTCTACTGCCCATCGTGCCAGAAAGATATGATTTTTTAGCAGTATTCCACGCCTTGACTGCCATGCACGAGCGGTATATACTTCATATTGATGAATTTGTTACAATCTGGTTAATTTTTTGAAGAAAAATCAGGAGAAAGGAAACAGATATTATGAAAATTGCAGTTACTTATGAAAACGGAAACATTTTTCAACATTTTGGGCATACCGAACAGTTTAAGGTCTACGATATTGCAGACGGGAAGGTTGCAGAGGCAAAAGTCATAAGCACAGAAGGCAGCGGCCATGGCGCACTTGCCATCCTGCTCTCTGATTTGAACATTGATACGCTGATTTGTGGAGGAATCGGCGCCGGTGCGCAGAATGCGCTGGCAGAAGCCGGTATTTCCCTCTATGGAGGCGTAACCGGCAGCGCCGATGATGCTGTAAACGCTCTGTTGGCAGGAAACCTCGCATATAATCCGAACGTGCGTTGCAGCCATCACGACCACCATGGAGAAGGACATCAATGCGGCGAACATAAGCACGGCTGCCAGGGGAATGCGTAGAATGGTCAAAATACTCTGCTAATTATACTTTGCGCGATTGCCGCTCTTGTTATCAACATCACACGCAAATAATAGCGCCCTCGGTCTGATAAACTGAGGCGCTTTTTTTTAACCTACTTTACCGGCGGCCAGGCTCCAATGACTCTACTGCCTTACATAATTCCTCCGCCAGTCTGGCATGGCTTTCCGGCGACAGATGCAACGAATCTGTCTGCGACGGTTGAATACAGGCAGCTGCATTTAAAAATACACAGTGATATTTTTCGGCTATCCTGCGATAATGGCTGGGAAACTCCCTCGAACGGCTGACGGCATCCTCTGAAAAAGAGCAGCTAAAGGGAGAAAAACAAATCCCTTCCCCAATCTCCGGCGGAGAAACCAATATAATCCGGGGTTCAAATCCCTGTTTCTCTCTCGTAAAAGTCTGAATCACCTCCACAAGCGTTCCAGCTCCACTCGCAATTTGCTCTGCGCTTGCATGAAATGTCTTTTTGAGGTCGTTGCTCCCAAGCATCAGGATCACAATATCTACAGGCTTATGAGAATTGAGGCAGGGCCTCAGATAGTGAAGGCCATTTTTCCATCCTTCCAGAGGATCGTCAAATACCGTTGTCCTTCCATTACAGCCTTCCTCTATTATCCGATAATCATTGCCAAGCAAGCTTTGCAGTTTTCCCGTCCACCGCATATCTTGCGGATAGCGCAGCCCATTTGCCGGGTTAAATCCGTATGTATTAGAGTCTCCATAACACAATACTGTTTTCATCTTCCATCCTTTCTCCCCATATCATTAGGTATTGCTTTTCCAGCACAAAATAATCCCCCTTACTCCCTCTCCTTCAATTTCTCATTCATCCGTTTAGCCTCTTGATACTGCGTCCAATACGAGACAAGATCTACCACGAGAAACACAAAAGCAATCGCCAGCTCCATTCCCAAAACTTGCTGGCCATTTTGGAAACTAAACCATCCAAAGAGAAAACCAAGTCCCAACACCGCCACATTGATATAAGCATAGTACAATATGGTACGCATTAACATTGCGTATCGGGATATCTCCTTTTCTCCTTCCAGCGGCATGAGAATGCTTCCCAATGTGCAGACCGCTGAAAGCAGCAAAATCTGCCATAAGATGTCGGCATAGATTACTAAATCCCACCCATAAAATACGGGAATATAAATTGCTGTCACAAACAAAATGCCGGCAGTAATTTTTTCAAAAAACGAAATCATAGATTGCAGACGCTTCATTTTCGCTTCTCCTTTCCCTATATTTATACGCCTAAAACTTCTTTCAGCGAACTGACATATTGCCTGGAGATAATTACCTTTTCCCCGTTCTTTAGCAACGCTTCATACCGCCCGCCAAATGCCGGGGTCAGGCTCTTCATTTTATTGATATTCAGTATGACAGACTTAGAAACCCTCACAAAAATCCATCCTGGAAGCTCATCCAGCAGTTCATAGAGTTTACTCCTCACCTGATAAACCTCAGATGCACAATAGGCAAACACTTTCTGATCCACGGACTCAAAATAAAACACTTCTGCCGGCTCAACAAAGAACATCCCGCCTTCTTTGTAAACGGTAAGCTTTGTTCCTCCCTGTTTAAACCGGTTAATAGTTTTCACCATTTCCTCATCCAAAAATCTGCATTTGAGAATAAGCTCTTCTTCCTCATCCGGGCCAATATCCACAATTGTCACCTTCATAATGCAAAGCCTCCGCGCCTATTTCCACCGTTGTCATCTTTATATCTCAGACTCTCCACGTTTTCCACCGTTTTCGTCAACATAACGTTAATCCGCCACATTTATTTCCATAGCTGCCACTTTCTCAATAAACCTTGCTTCCCCTCGCCTTTTGTACTGCGACAATAATTATAAATGCCAGTATACCACATCCCGCCAAAAATAGCACCTGAAACTTAGGAGACGCCAAATGTTCCCCCATTTTCACTTGTATTCCCATATATTCCTTATACTCCAATGGCACCTGCGCAGGAAGGCCCTCAAACGTACGCGCAAGTGCGCTGTCGCAGCAAACCTCACGCAAAAGGGACGCACCATGGAGGATAGGGATATATTTGAGTACGGCCGCCACTCCATCCGGCAGGTAGCCCATTGGAAGATAAATAGCCCCCACGAACCCTACCAGCGTTCCGACCACCGTCCCCATGCCCGACCACGCGCTGCTGCTTGTGACAAACAAAGCTAATAGATACATAATGACTGAAAAAATACAGACATTCAGCACAATCAGCAGACAGATTTTAAGCAACGCCTCCGCCCCTGGCAATTCCCCGCCTGTCGCCGTAATATAACAGAGAGCCGCTGCAAATGTCAGGGCGCACATGAAAATACCAATCAACACAGCAGACGCCACATAGGAGAGCGCAATCACACTCCGGTTGACAGGCGCAGAACAAAAGCTAGCCAGCCTTCCCTCAGAAACATCTGTAACTCGGCTGCCAATCACTGACAATGTAACTGTAACCGCGTTTACCACAAGGATTCCCGCCAACGTCCAATACTGAACCAACTCCCTGGCATGAGCCTTGTCTACAGCGGCGTCACGCACACCCCCGTATTCTTTCAACAGATTCACAACATTTTCTTCATTCATGTTGCCCAAAAATACCCCCATCAACATCAACACGATAAACATGGCAAGCAGCGAAAAAAACACTGCCGCCCGATCCCTCAAAAATATCAGGCAATTGCGCTTCGTCAAACTAACAAACTTTTTCATTTTCATCCTCCTTTGCATCTTGCACAAATACGTCGTCCATTTTTTTCGTGACGTTCAAAAATACGTCGTCCATCGTGCCCTGGATCACTTCAAATCCCTGTAACATCCCGCGCATCTCTTGTAACAGAGGCAAGGCGTCCAGCGTGCTGTCTATTTTGACAAGAATACCTTCTTCCCTTATGGTATACTCAAAATGACGCCCATCCAGGCATTTCTTAATCTCCTCCCGGCAATCCGCAGCGGATTTTGGTTTTACACTTACGCGCTTTACCGCCCTCTTTTCCCCAGGCAAGCTCTGCCTTTGGTCCGCAGGAATCAAATAAAGTTTATCCTTGGCGTACGTCTCCTTTAGGGAAAAAGGTGTTCCGTATTCTACAAAATGACCATGGCTCATAATACCGATATGGTCTGCTTTTGCCGCCTCCTCCATATAGTGGGTTGTCAGAAATACCGTCATCTTCATCTCTCTTTGCAGCATACGCACCGTCTCCCACACGCTTTTCCTCGTTGCCGGGTCAAGCCCTGTGGTCGGCTCGTCAAGAAATAAGATGTCCGGTGTATGCATCAATGCCCTGGCTATTTCACATCTTCTCTTTTGTCCTCCCGACAGCTTGCCAAAGGGACGTTTCAGCACCTCGCCCAATTCCAAAATCTCTGTCACATAGGAAAGATTTTTCTTTAATTTACGGCTGTCTGTCTCATACAGGCTCCCACGCAGCAGCAAATTTTCTTTTACTGTGAGCATTTTATCCAGACAGTTGTTCTGATAAACGACGCCGATGTGCTTTTTAATTGCCTCATTCTCTTTCCCAAGCCTAAGCCCATTCACCCACGCCTCGCCCCCTGTCGGCTCCTGCAAAGTGCAGAGCATGTTGATGGTAGTCGATTTTCCTGCTCCATTGACGCCTAGAAACCCAAAAAATTCACCTTTTGCCACTGAAAAAGTGATATCATCCACCGCCTTCACGTCATGATAATATTTCTTAAGACGTTCCACTCTAATTGCTTCTTCCATTGCATTTCCTCCCTTGCCGCCAAAGCGCAAATAACACGCTTGGCGAATACAACCATTCAATAGTTTTTTTGTATACACAAAATAATTGTAATTCTCACTATAACAGATGAAACAGCAGAAACAAGAGGCTGACTGGTAAGATGCATTGACAAGTGGGTAAAGTGATAAAAAGAGGCCGTCACATGAAGTGCCAAACATACCGCAGCCCTATCAACCACATTTGTATATTTCTTTCTTCATGTAACGGCCTCTATATACAATCTTATTATTTATCAAATCAATGTTAATTCACATACTTTATAATCGTGTCCCACGCAGACGGCCGCTCAAGCCCCAGCTTCCAGTAAGCCGCCCCCGCGAGCTCATGCTCTTTCATAACTTTAAGTTTCATCTCGAGAGATTCTTCATTTTCAACCCAGACTTTATAATTCCTGCCCTCGCTTTCATATTCCGCCACATACTGTCCGTCTTCCTCAGACCAGACAGCCTGCGCGCCATGCGTTTTGTATATATCTTCGGTCGTCTGCATCCCCTCCTCCGTACAGGTAAATGTGTAGGGAACATAACCTTCCGAAGCTGATTCCACGTCTTCCCCCGAACCAGCCTTAGGCGTCAGCTCCCATATCCTGCTGTAAAAAGGCACTGCAAGGATTGTCTGCTCCGGCGGAACCTCCTTCAAGGTATCTTTGACGCCGTTTTGCACAAATCCGATAGACGACACGGAGCCAATATCTTCCGAACCGCTGTAATGCTCATCGTACGCCATGATAATAACATAGTCTGCAAATACCGCCTGCTCCGCCCTGTTATAAAATTCTGTATAGGAAGAAGGTACATAATTATCTACCGAAAGAACCAAGTCGTTATTCTCACATTTGATTGACAACTCACGGATGAATTGGACATAGGCGTCTCCAGCTTCATTACTCAACGCCTCAAAATCCAGGTTTATCCCATCTAAATCATACTCAATCGCCGCCGCAATAATCTGGTTTGTAAGGTAATCCCTTGTGGACGTATGAGTCATAACATAAGTTGTGTCTACATCGGGATTTTCCAGATTGCTAATCAGTCCCCACACCTCTACGCCCTGCTCATGGCAGTATGTTACATAGTTCCTATCTGCCAGCGAATAAATATTTCCATCATCGTCGTTCAGATAGAACCATGTCGGCGAAATTACATTGATCCCCTTGGTCGCCTGTAAAACATTGGCCACACGTTCATTCGCCTCCGGGCTGGTCACTTGGTGCCATCCCAGGCTGACAGGCTCCTCCTTGAGCAGATGGGTAAACTGCGGTTCCTCAAACGCGCGGGAAATCGTCTCTGTTGCCACTTCGCCCAGTTTGTTATTTTTCAGGTAACCGATCATGCCGTCCTCGGTACATACACGGCTCCAATCATCACCTTTGTCAATGACAATCACACTGCTGCCCTTTGCGACGTCAGCCACAATGGGACTCTTGATACCTCCCAGCAGACGGATACTCGTCTTCTTCTTCACATTTGCCTTAGAAATCTGTCCCCAGGCTGCTGTAATCTGTACACGATTCGGTTCAGCATGAACCTTAAAATCCAGGTTCGTATATTCCTGTACGAACTCCAAGGCAAGATATACTGCCTCACCATCCACTTTAACTATTGTGTAGTCCGCGTTATTGGCTTTTTTGCCAATCATATACGCATTCTCCCCGGCATTTACAGAAATGACGTCAGCGTCCGTCGTATAACGCAGGATATTTTCGTTAGCATCCCAGTAAAACCTCTGGTTCAGATACTGCCTGACCGCATTGTAATCGAGATACACATGGCCTTCCCATAATTTTGCCTTCTCCTCTAAAAGCTTCTGGTCTAAAATTACAGCCATATCGTCCGTTTCCCAGACATTGTAATACTCCTGCAAATTCGCCCGTTCCTTCGTCGGCGTATATTTCTTAATAAATATGCTGCCCACAGCTGCTACCAGCACAACAAGAATAAATACAATGGCTGCGAGTATCGGGGCTTTATTGATCCTGGGCCCTCTGGGTCTCTTAGGACCTCTCCCTCCTCTCGGACGCCTCGGCCTCCTTTCTCTGTGTATGTTCTCTCTCCCTGTCTCCGGCATAATACCCTCCTACGGTCCAGATATCAAAAGCATCTTGTCCACAATGCGCGTCTGATACCTTGTTCCTCCTATGTAATGAAAAAGGGACTGCTGCAAAAACCATCAGAATACAAAACGCCGTATGCCTGTACCCGATACAGCATTTTGCAACTGCGACCATGATTGCAACAGCCCTCCCTGTTAAATTCTGCTCAATATCTGCAACGCTTCCTCTTTCAAAATAACGTCATAATGCTCTTCAAAATATGCCCGAATTGCAGATGAATATTTTTCCTGATGTGCGTACTCTGCTAAAATGTTACATACCTTATTAAATTCTTCCGGCGTATGCTGGCTCTTGCTGATTACCAGATAATACTTACGGTTAAGCCTGTTCTTATACAGAACGTTGCATCCGTTATAAAAGCCCTTGAGCACCCGCGCCAGCCTGTTTACCTCATCCAACCCGTCAAAGACAAAGAGCTTGGTAATATCTACCAATACAGGATCATCTTTCTCCTGCTTCACCGTCTTCTCCAGCGGAATAAAATTATTCTCCTTCTTGGCAGATTCAGCAATCCTCTTAGCTTCTTCCTGAATCTTGCGGAACAAATCTAAGATATCGTCCGCGCCGGCCGCCTCAAATACATGCTCGCTATCCTCCCCGGATAGATTGCCCGCCGTATCATCCTCGGAATCACCGGGAGCGAATTGGGAGAACCTGGTATCTAATTCTTCCGGGTACTCCACCTTCGTAATTATCAATATAATCGTATCCGCTGATAATGGAATCGCTTCAATCATCAGCGGTATGTCCTCTGCTTCAAAACCACATTCATATGCTGCCTGCTGCATCATATCCCGAAAAAGCATCTTCGCCTTCTCAGTGCCATATGCCAATTCGCTCAGTTTAAGCTGGCGGTCCGCCAGGTCTTCCCTGGTAAGCGTACAGCGAATCTGATTCTCACTCACTTTCTCAATCTTCATATGATCCCTTCCCTTCACTACACATCTGCATCAGGAATTAATATGTTTGAACTATCCTCCGAAGCGCATTGCCCCATTAGGTACTCAAAGTATATTACATATTCTTATCTCACGTCAAGTCGTAGTCAGCCTGATTTTCTAAAAAAACTATGAAATTTCTAAACATTCGGCAAAAAGTATTGCATTGCCAATATTTGTATGTTATAAATGTCGCAGAGATGCCGGGCTGGTTCAGGCAGAAAGGAGCCGCACCAACTCATAGACAACTACAAACTGCAAGGCCGTCGGCCTCCGCAGAATTCTATATCGTCATTTCTGCAATCAAAGACTCGAGATTGATTTTACTATTGTAAGCATTTTGTCACTCTCATCTAACTATATTATATCATTTTATTCCCAAAATGTAACCCATTTCATAACGATCGGTCTGCCAATTTATGATAATGATATGAGACGCCGGATTCCAGATGGGTTGCCTGAGAGAATACGCATTACAAATCGGAAGCCTTAATAGTTTCACCGGGTTCTGTTTCGGTTTCTGAATCTCAACAGTTTCATCGAACTCTGTTTCGGTTTCTGAATCTCGCAGTTGTTACTCCATATTTTGCCCATGCGGGCGCTCTCACAGCTAATAGTATATGATAGTCTGATGAATTTTAATCCAAAAGAATTTACCATCGCCTGTTTCCGTTCCCTCCTGCCAATCCGACAGGAAAGCGCATCTCTCTCCATTTACAGCAAGCAGTATGCTCAAAAGGATTCCTTATTATCAAAGCTGTGCTGGCTTGTAGGGAATATATATATATATTCCAGATTTTGGGAAAAGAAAAAAGAAGTCGGAATCCTTAGATTATAAAGCTTGAAAAATCCGGTAACTGGAACATCTTGTACTTTCAACATAATATATCACGAAATAACTTCATTTACATGAAGCGAAGAGGGGGAGTGCATACAAACAGTTGTTTTCTCTTTAAAATAGGATGAGAAATCTTATTCACGAATCAAACGGTTACATTTCCACAAAAGCAGAAATGGGGCAGCCGCACATCTCAGCGCGGCCGCCCCATTTCATCAGCCTCCGCAATCCCCCAGACTGCCGACGGCCTGCATATCAAAAATACAATTATTTTGCCAGAAAATCATTGATTTTATCAACGAGCGCATCCGGTTCAATACCGTGCACCATAGCAGCCTCTGCGATGGTTTCCATCTGAGAAGACGGGCAGCCAAGGCAGTGCATACCAATTTCTAATAAAAGCGGCGCTACATTTTCATCAATGTTCAGCAATTCTCCAATCATTGTATCCTTTGTTACTTGTGCCATTTTATGTTCCTCCTTACGTTTTACCATATCATTTGCGATACCCTATATCAGTATTTCGCCTGTCCTTTATTATAATACCATTTTTTTAAATATGCAATCTTTTACTTGTAATCACCGAAGGTTTGTATTAAAATATAGGACAAAGCCAACACAAGGCTTAATGAATATTCATTTTATAAGGAGGAACTAAGTATGGCATACGTTATTACTGACGCTTGTGTAAGCTGTGGAACCTGTGAGGGAGAATGTCCAGTAGGCGCAATCTCCGCTGGTGATGGAAAATATGAAATCGCTGCAGATACCTGCATCGACTGCGGAACATGTGCTGGCGCCTGCCCGACAGGTGCAATTGAGCAGGGCTAATCCTTGCATTGTACATGAGAATGCAAAGGGCCTTTATCCTATTTAGGGTAGAGGCTCTTTTTCTTTTGAAAATAGCCGGCTTAGGACAATTGACGCGTCTGGGCAAGAAAGGTACAATATCAGTGAAACTAACAAAGGAGGCTGCGCATTATGAAACAACAGCACATTGGAAAGGTAATTACAGGTATTATAACTATTCTCTGGATGGCAATTATTTTCGCCTTTTCTGCCCAGCCGGCACAACAATCCTCCCAGATCAGCGGCGGCGTGGCATACAGGATTGCAGAATGGCAGAGCAACTTATTTCATCTGGAAAAAACACAACAGGAGCTATCTGCACAGGCGCAAAGTATGCAGCTAATGGTCCGCAAAGGCGCACACATGGGCGAGTACGCGCTGCTGGCCTTTTTCCTTTGCTTACATCTTCGTTATTATGCCGCCAAAGAAATTTCCAATAATTCTTCAGGCTCTGTCAGACTTTTCTCCATCATAAGCAGATTTCCAGACATAAGCCAGATTATCCTGCCGGTTGTTATTATTACTGCCGCATACGCGGCCACAGATGAATTTCACCAGCTATTTGTGCCGGGGCGCGCCGGCAGGCTGACTGACGTGTGCATCGACAGCCTTGGAGGCATCCTGGGAATTATTTTTTATCTTATCTTGCAAAGATACCTGCCGGCTGTCCTCCATCATATTCATAGCAAGGCGCGTCACACAAAAGGGAAGCGCTGAAAAACTGCGCCTCCCTCTTTCACCCACCGCTTCCTCAAGTAGTTAAGTTCGGATTTAATTTCTTATCTTCCTTCAGCAGTGTTGCCGTATCCTTCTCCTTATCTTTCTTTTTCACCTTTTCCTTGCGGAATCTGCGTCCTCTCTGCTGGGAACGGATAGCCGCATCCAGCTTGCGGAAACGCTCTTCCTCCGCCTCGTCCTGCTCACGCATGAGATAATTCATTTCTTTGAGAACCCTCTCGCCGACTTGAACGCCGACCTCTTTTCCGAGGGCGGAATTATTCTCTTCCATCGCCTGCTTGACAATACTCATCATCATTGTCTGAAATTGCTCCAGCTTCACTGTATTAGACGCGGAATTATTGTGTGCTTTTACCTGGTATGGCGGTTCTCCTTGGGGATATTCCCGGTTCATCTGAACAATTTGATGATTCTCGGGAATATTATGTATCATCATACGAATGGCCTTCAGCTGGTAGCCCTGCTCCTTCCATTCTTTTATCTTTTGGAACTGCGCTATATTTTCTTCCGTGTAATAGCGGTGCCCCATCTCATTGCGGGGGATTGCGAGCTCTAACTCTTCTTCCCAGTACCGCAGGACATGTGACTCAACATTGACAATGTTTGCCGCGTCTGAAATCATATAGCGTGCATTTTCCACATTTTCAACCTCCTTTTTCGGGCTTTCACGTTCTTTTGCAGAACGCTTTGTCAAACCCTCGCGTCCCATTCCCATACCTAAGTACGGAACGCAACGGCTTGTCCCCTTTTACTACTTCTATTTTAACTATTTATGCCATAGCTTACAATCATTTTTCATCGTGAAATAATGACAAGAAAAAACAGATACTTTTCTTTTTAGAAAAATATCTGCTTTGTTTTACAGGAAACCAGCCAAACCTTCATGGCATCTGACTATTTCTCCATGTTTGCAAACTTCGTGTATTGTGGGAGCCACACCAGATTGACGGTGCCAATGGGACCGTTTCTCTGCTTGGCAATAATAATCTCTGCAATGTTCTTATTTTCTGTATCTTTATTGTAATAATCATCACGATAGATGAACATCACTACGTCGGCGTCCTGCTCAATCGCCCCGGATTCACGAAGGTCTGAAAGCATCGGCCTGTGATCGGGTCTCTGTTCAACCTGACGGCTCAACTGAGACAGGGCAATCACAGGGACGTTGAGTTCCCTGGCAAGTCCTTTGAGGGAACGGGAAATGTCAGAGATTTCCTGCTGCCGGGAATCCGACCTGCCGGAACCGGACATTAATTGCAAATAGTCAATGATAACCAGCTTCAAATCTTGCTCCAATTTATACTTGCGGCACTTTGAGCGCAGCTCCGAGATAGAAATACCCGGCGTATCGTCTATGATTAACTTAGACTTTCCGATCGTACCCGCCCCTTCAATCAATTTCTCCCAATCGGAATCCGCCAGATTCCCTGAACGCAGAAGCTGGGCGTCCACCCGCGCTTCCAGTGCAAACAGACGGTTGACAAGCTGCTCTTTTGACATCTCCAAACTAAAGATTGCCGTGGCAAGATTGCTGTGAAAAGCCACATACTGCGCAATATTAAGCACAAATGCCGTCTTGCCCATGGAGGGCCGCGCCGCCACCAGCACGAGGTCAGAAGGCTGAAGCCCTGACATACGATAATCAAGGTCTACAAATCCGGTAGCAATGCCGGTGACATTCCCCTTTTGCTTGGACGCCATCTCAATTTTCTCAAGCGCCTGTATGACAATCTGCTTGATAGGCACAAAATCTTCACCGCCCCTGTTCTGGAGCAAGTTAAAAATCTGCTTTTCCGTCTCTGCCATAATATCTTCTACGCTGTCCCTGTCCAGGTAACACTGATTGGCAATCTCCTCGTTGACCTTGATCAGTCTGCGCAGCATAGCTTTCTCCCTGACAATATTGGCATAGTACTTAATGTTTGCCGACGTCGGCACCGATGTAACCAGCTCTCCCACAAATTCCATACTGCTCAACTCTGCGGGAACATCCTTCTCCCGCAGACGATTTTGCAAGGTAACTACGTCAACCGGCTGTTCTTCATTGAAAAGCTCTACCATCGCCTCGAACAATACGCCATACTGCTGATGGTAGAAATCCTCCCGATGCAGCGTTTCCGAAGCCACAATAATCGCTTCCCTGTCCATAATCATAGAACCGATGACAGACTGTTCCGCTTCAAGATTGTTGGGCATAATCCGTTTAATCAGGGCTTCCTCCATACGCGCCTCCTACTCCTCTGCCACTTTGACCTTGAGCGTACCCGTAACCTTAGGATGAAACTTGATTTTGATTTCATGTACGCCAAGCGTCTTCAGGCCGCCGTCAGGCAACTGCATTTTCTTCTTGTCAAGTTCCAGCTCAAGCTGCGCCTTTGCGGCTGCGGATATTTCCTTTGCGGAAACAGAACCGAACGTCTTACCGCCCTCTCCAGTCTTTAACGTCACTGTCACTTGTTTATCGCTTATCTCCTCCGCCAGCGCCTTTGCCTTATCAAGATTCTCCTGCGCTACCTTTTGTGCATGCTGGTTTTGTAATTTTAAATCGTTCATATTCTTATTATTCGCTTCCACTCCCAATTTCTTGGGCAAGAGCATATTCCTCGCGTAGCCGTCGCTGACGTTTACAATATCTCCCTTTTTTCCTAAAGACTTCACATCTTCCAACAAAATTACTTTCATACTTCTAAATCTCCTTCCTCGAGCATCTGATCCAATGTCTCCTCAATCTTTCTCTTCGCCTCATATACCGTACAGTCCACAAGCTGGGCGCCCGCCACATTCAAATGCCCTCCGCCGCCCATTCTCTCCATAATCAACTGCACGTTGATTTCATCAATCGAGCGTGAACTGATATATATTTTTTCATTGTACTCCGTGAGCACAAACGAAGCCTTAATTCCCACAATATTCAGTAGTTCATTCGCTGCCTGCGCGCCGGCGATCGTCGGGCTCTCCACGCGCGGGTCTGCCGGACAGATAGAAATGGCAAACGCGCCCTTGTACACTTCTGCATGGCGCACCGCTTCTGCACGCGCCTTGTACGCCGCCATATCGTCGCGTAAAAGCTTGCGCACTCTCGTAACCTCCGCGCCGCAGCGCCTTAAATATGCCGCGGCTTCAAACGTGCGCACGCCTGTCTTCGTCATAAAATTATTCGTGTCAATCAAGATACCGGCGTAAATACTGTCCGCCTCGTTTGGCCGCAGATGGATATTCTCATTAAAATACTGAAGTACCTCCGCCACCATTTCACAGGTGGAAGAGGCATACGCCTCGATATAAGAGAGCACAGCGTTCTCAATGACCTCGCTGCCCTGCCTGTGGTGGTCGAAAACCACAATATTTTTAGACTGTCGCAAAATTTCTGGGCACTCCGTATAATTAGGGCGGTTCGTGTCTACGACAACCAGCACGCTGCTGTCCTTCACCATCTCAATCGCTTTCTCGCTGCGGATAAACATGTCCTCCGGGTAGCCCTTCTCCTCGGTAAAGCACTCCTTCATTGGGCGCAGTGACGAGGTCACGTCGTTTAACACAATATGCGCTTTCTTCCCCATCACCTGTGCGGCGCAATAAATGCCGATAGACGCGCCAAACGCATCCATATCGCTGATGCTGTGCCCCATGATAAATACTTGTTCCCGGCTGGCAAAAAGTTCCCGCAGCGCATGGGCCTTGACCCTGGCTTTCACTCTTGTCATCTTCTCTACCTGCCTGGATTTGCCGCCGAAATAAGAAATCTTTTCTCCCTCTTTGACAACTACCTGGTCGCCGCCCCTGCCCAGCGCAAGGTCGATCGCCATGCGGGAAAACTCATGCTTCTGGTTGTAGTTGGCATTGCTGATGCCAATACCCATAGACAGTGTCACCGCCATCTCATTTCCCACTTTAATTGTCTTGACATTTTCCAAAATGCTGAACTTATCTTTCATCAAATCATCTAAATACTTATGTTTAAAGACTACAAAATACTTATCTTTTTCAATCTTCTTGATAATACTGTCACGCTCCGCGAAATACTTGCTGACCTTGCGGTCAACTAACGCCACCAGCAAGGAACGTTTGACCTCCTCGATACTCTCTAATGCCTCCTCATAATTATCAATATAAACAAGCGCGGATACAAGCTGCTGTTCCCGGTTTTCCTGAATGTGGCGCTGCAACTCTGTCTCATCGAACAGATATAGGGAAGTCAGGTACTGATTCTTCACCTCAATCACATCATCAACGATTGCCTCGCCATCCGCCGTTGCCTCCTCCTCATGGAAGTAAAGCCTGCTGACGCTCGCCCGATAAATCCTGTCCTTCCACTCAATGCGGATATCCCGCTCCTTTTCATCCTTCTCCAAAAGCTCCCTGGTAATCGTCGGAAAAATACTGGTAATAGACTTATGGTAATTTTTCTCTTTCTCCGTGACCTCCGCAAACGCTTCGTTCATCCACAGAATCTTGCTATTATTCTCCAACAGCGCATAAGGAATCTCAAACTCGTTGAGAAGTTTCTTTTGTACGGTTCCATACTGCGTTGCAAAATCTATCACTTCCTTACGCACCAGCGAGCTATACACTAGATAAAGCGCCAGCGTAACTACAAAATAGACCGCGGCAAATATGGACACACAAATTCCCGCCCTCTTGTCAAAATAGTATAAAGGTATATTTAACAATATAACGAGAACTGTCAGCATCAACGGCCAACACATATAATTTTTCAATGGCTTTTTGAATGTTTTGATTGTTTTCATATTATTCCCCACCTTTGGCTGTCTGCTGTTTCGCTAGATATTCCTGCACAATATAGTATGACTGCTTTAACCGCTCCCGGTATGTGGGAAGCTCCCATTCGTCCCAGGAATAGACGCCGCTCACACCGTCAACCGCAAATATGATGCCGCTAATCGGCTCAAATGTAATTTCATCGTGCGCATACAAATCGGCAATGCGCAGTTTGCGGTTCGGCGCCGGTATATTCAAAAGCAGCCACGGCAGGCGGATTTCTGTGATATCCCCTTTGATACAGAAATCTGCACGGGAGTTGTATTTGTTGCTTTGCGGATTTGCATTTCCATGGCGCAGCTTCCCGGTCTCAATCTGTTCTGTCCCTACCTGCGTTCCATCGGTAAGCACTACCGGACGGTTGAGCATCAAATTGATAGGCTCAAAGCGGCTGCTGTTTTTGTCCGCATAACCTTCCTGGACTTCCAACACTTTGCTGGTAGAATACGTGCCGGTTGTGTACAGCCAATAATTCACATCATAATACGGGTCTACCAGGACGCGGCTGTTCTTCTTGCCGTTTAACTCCACAGAAAAATCTGCGCCGTCATATTGGGAATTCCCCTGTTCCGGAATAGTATCAAGCGTAATACGCGTCTGCTTGCCTCCTCCTTTCAGCAGCAGATAAACATATGCCTCATCGCTCTTTACATACAGCTCCTTCTCACCGCTTTTTACGAGCGGTTCCATGTTATCCCATTCCCCCGCTTTACCGTCTACCGTACAGACGGCTTCCTCCCCGGGGTCGAACGACAGCAAGCCGAAAAACTGCTCGCTGGTCTGGACGTCGCACCAATAGGCCCGCGATTCTGCATCTGTATAGTCCATAGTATTCCATGTCCGTTTAAACCATTCATCCTGCCAGATAAACATACAGGCTCCGGCGCAGCCGGTATCTGAAATATCCCGCAGCATGGAGACCAACGCATTTCCCTGCGCTTCCTCCGTCAAGCCTCCCTGGTTAAACGCCGCCTCGCGCGCCAAATGCGTAACCCCGCGGCCGGAAGGCACGCCAAACTCAGAAATCACAACCGGCATTGTATGGTAATCCACAAGCTTATTCAAGTAACTCTTATACGAGTTGGGCGGATCATCCTCCAAAAGCTCCGGCGCATAACGCATCATCTCAGGATAATAAGGGTACACATGGTAGGATGCGAACAGTCCTGCCCGAAACGCTGGTTTGGCCTTCACATGCTCCGCATCCACAGATACGGCGTCTTCCATCTCGGGATTCGGCTCTCCCGGATGCGCTAAGGGGTCCGTGGTCACCCAATTGGCAAACGCCGTCGGATGCTGCATCTTATATTGCTCCGTCTCATGGGAAATGCACGCATCCAATCCGGCTGCCAGGAATGCCTCAAAGGGCGACGCCTCCTCCACATAGAGATATTCACCGTCAAATTCTGTTTTGTCAGGATGTCCCTCATTGGTGTTGATTACAAAATCCGGCTGCCACTCAATACCGAGAATCCATCCCAACAGATACTGTGAAACATCATCATCATACACGCCATATGCATTCCCTGCAACTTGTTCAATCGTGCTATTTCCATGAACAATATCGACAATCGTCCGGCACATCGCCAGCCAGTCGTTATAAATTTTGCCATCCTGCGCATAGGCGTCGGCAAGCTCAACCATATCCTGTTCATTGTTGTATACACCCTGTATAAAATAGAGCGGCTTCTGGGCAGTCGCATTATACTCCGCTAACGCTTCGTAAAATTCCGGCATGAGAATCGTATACACACGGATAACGTCTGCGTGCATTGCCTGAATCTGGCCGAACCACCGTAGATACTCTTCCTTTGTTATGCCAAACTCCCCAGGAAAGCAGCCCGGCTTGCCCGCCCCCACATTAACGCCAACCGGCATGATATCCTGCCAGCCCGCGTTTTCCGTATATACTTGAAGCTTTTTATTGTCTGCCTGAAATGAAAAACGAATTCCATCCTCTGTATACGCTGGCAGAGACCGTGTTTCTATCAAATCTCCCGCTTCTTGTCCACCGCTTTCTTCCTCCGCCTTCGTTAATCCGCCCACTCCGGGCAGTTTATCCTCACCCGGATATTTGCCGCGGGTACATCCGGCAGACAGAAACATTGCCAACAGTATTGCCAGAATCAGCAACACCTTGCTCTTCCATCTTTTCATTCCTCTTAATCCTTTCATCAAAACGGCCGTTTCACACTTTCACCAAAGCAGCCGTCACCACTGCCCGCCACTTCCCTCGACAATCTGATCTACCACATAATTAACGATACCGGAAATCTGCTGCGACTGAATTTTGCCAATACGTTCCATAAACTCCTCTTCATTGCGGTGACTGACAATATAACTTCTGGTCGGCGTCTCGCTCCCTTCCAGGGAAACCAATTCTCCGCCGTTTTCCCACAGCATTCCCTGCAATTCATCGTTGAAATGGTCTGTCACATTCTCAATCGTCGGATTGATGGCGTCAAACGGTTCAATTGTATTTAAAACCTGATTTTGGTATTTGTCCAGATAATTTTCAATCAAATCTTCAAAAGTGCGGAACTCCACAAACGCATCGCCTGAGACAATGATAGTGATGACAAACTCCCAGGTATGCGGGTGCGTTTGCCCCTGCTTGCCATTGATGATAATATAATGGTTCATATTTAAGTATGATTTTAAACGGTATTCCCGGTATAATTTCTTTTCCCGCACTTCTTCTTCACCGCCTTCCAAAACTTCTCAAACTGCGACTTATAACTGTTCATGTTATCTGCGCAGTACAAATCTCCCCATCCCCGCACATCGTCGTCCTCCAGCGATTCGATAATGTCCTCGCTGACCTCCTTCTGATAGCGGACAAAAATTAACACCAGAAACTGCTCATCCATCGAAAAACGCAGCACGCGGTTGTCAAGCCTGGCCTGCATGTGCTCCAAAAACTTCTCGCGCGCTGCGGGCGATTCTGCCTGGAACACTGCAAAATGCAGCGGATATACATTTTTCTCGTCCAGCGTCTCCAAAAACTCATCCAACATCACATTTTTAAACACATGCTTGCTTGCGCTGAATGCGTACTCCTTTTTCAGCCTGTCATCCAAATGTTCAATCTGTTGATTCTGCCAGACCACGCGCTCTTCCTGCTTCTCAATAAAACGCTGCTGGCTGCGGATTTTCCTTGGCATCACCATACTGAGTATTATCATCAACGCCAACACCAGAGAGAGAACAATGATAATTGAATTCTTGCATTCCAGCAAAATATTATCTTCTAATATTACCCTATCATACGTCAAAAGGCAAATGCGGTACTGCTCATCCTGCCAGTCAAAAATCATACCCGAAGCGATAAACCGATCGTCATTGAGATAGATAATCCGATGGTTTACCTCGTTCACGCCCAGACTATTCATAAAAGCCGACGCCGTCTCCGTCGCATAATAAGTTCCATCCGTAAATCCTTTATATCGGTTCGTCTCCGTGACGCTCTTGACAAACAGAATGGAATCTCCCTTGCTCAAGGTCCAATAGCGGCTGGCTGTCGCGTCCAGCGTACTGATAATTTCCGTAATATCCTCGTCTGTCCCCTGATCGTCCAATCGGTTAATCTGATCGAGGATAATCTTTACATAGCCATCTTGTTCAGAGCCATAAACTTCCAGAAATCTCGTCTCATAATTCTCAAGCTGGCAAAAGATAAACACATCTGCCGCAATCGCAAAAAATACGACGGCCACCGTAATGATAAAATAATTAAATCTTTTCTTCATAAAACCTCATTCACCTTACTGCTTATTCATAGTTTACTGCTTTGCGCGCTCTCTGCAATAAATTCATCGGTTTCCTGGCTTCCGCCATGAACTCTCTTGTGAAATCCTTGCGCTCGTCTGTCAACGTGCGCGTCTTCCACGCGCTGTCCGTGTTTATGCTGTTAATCACGCCCGCAAAACGGATAAAAAATACCAGTAGATTAAACAATGGCAGCAGCGGCACGATATACCAATGCTTTCGGTAATACTTCTTCAAACCGTTAAACTCTCTCAGGCACCCAACCGTAGAAAAATAATACAGAAATCCGCTGGCAATATACATCAGGAAAATGATCCCTGTAGAAACAAGAATCACCTGCGGCGAATAATTCATACACATCAGGCAGATTAAGGCCAGGTACCAAATCAGCCGCGGAAAGGCAAACGTATGGTCATACATCAATGTCCGCACCATGACATTGGAAAACATCTTGCGCACCTTGAGATCCTTCTCCAAAAATTGGTGCGACACCTCAAGGCTTCCTCTCTGCCAACGCTGCCGCTGGGTATAGAGCTTGTTAATTCCCTCAATTGGATCCACACAGAAAATAGCATTCTCGCATATATGCACTTTGGTGTGCTGTAAATAACGCATCTGGAATGTAATATTTGTATCTTCACATATCGTATCGGTATTGTAAAGCTGCGATTTTAAAACCGCCGACTTGCGGAATGCAGAAAACGCACCGGATAAAGTATAAATACTGTTCGTCTCGGACGCATAATTGCGCCCCGCCAAAAATGCCTGCGCGTATTCCATAAACTCCATCTTGCGCAAAAGCCTGGCAAATATCCCTTTGTACGCCTCTATCATCTGCGGCATTGTGAGGATGGCGCCTGTCATACAGTCTACATCTGGGCGCGATTCAAACTTACGCACCATATTGGTGATAGCGTGAGGCTCAAACTGCCCGTCGCTGTCCACATGGATGATATACTTGCCATCTGCATTGAACAGCGCAAGATTCAGCGCGCGGGATTTCCCCTGCTTGGCGTTCAGCCACTGCATCAGCAAATCCGGGTATAACTCCTGGCAATCTGTATAGACACGGAAAGAATCATCGCTGCCCTGGTTATTTACCAGGAAAATCCGCATCTTCTCATTGGGATAATCACTGTCGTTGATGGATTGTATACACTCCTGTAAAGAATCCTGCGAGTTGTAAACCGGGATAATCAGCGTGACCTCCGGCCAAAACACCGGGTCCTCATATTTCGCCGGAAAAATCTTTTTCTTCACCAGAATGAGAAAACTGCCGATGGAAGGGATAATTTCCATGACAAACGGAATGATAATCCACGCCGCCCAGAACAATATGGAGTTTAAAAAACTATTTATCACTGTCATACCGGAAACTTCCCACTTTCTGTTTGATAATCTGCGGTTTCGTAAATACATAGAAATAGATGAGCACAGATAAGCTGTAAAATACCAGCCGCCCCACAAAGGTATGCGCAATATAGTACATATCAATCCCGCTGAAATGTATCATCAGGCAGATAACCGTAATTCTCAGCGCATTTGCCAGGACAATCGCCACCACGCCCAGCACGCCCACATAAACCCTCTCATACACCGAGTAGACGCGGTAAAACATCAGCAGGGACAAATATGCGATAATCTCAATAATGCCAGAGCATTCAAAATCAATTTTCAGAGAAATTGCTCCCACCGAGGACGCAACAAAAATTACACCGTATTTGTAATGCGCGCTGTAAATTCCGGCAATCTTGCCCGGCAGGCTTGCCAACAAAGCCACAATGCGTGCCAGCGGCTCCATCAGGATGGGATCCAGGAACACCAGCATCAAGATAAACGCGCCCGCACTCCCGACGATAAAATGCCAGAAATTCAGTTTGCTCTTGTGCAGAACGCGTAAAATAAACAGCCATGCCGCCATCAAGACGATTCCCACTATGTATTTCACCATTTATGAATCACTCCATTTCTCCTCAGGCTTTCGCCTCCTGTCAGGATTCTGTCACTCCGTTTGCTTTGCGGCTTTCTCTGCCCGTCGCTTCCTATAAAGCGTATGCCATAAAATCAATGCCGCTGCAAGCGCGCTTAACGCCATACCCCATTTCAAATAAGGATAGGTGAGAAAGATGACCGTTGCCCCCTCGCCCACATGCAGCAGATGGTTGCGTTGATAAATCTCCCCGCTCGCCTTAAAACTATCATGGTAGGCGATGCCGGTATTCAAATCCGCCCGCTCCGAACTGAGCACAATCCTGTCTTCCATGTACTCTACATGGTACGGCACAATCTCGCGTTTTGGCAAGTCGCTGGAAGAAATATTCAGCGTGCGGCTAAGAAGCTGTCCCACACTCTCATCCTCAGTCAAACCATAATAATACGTCAAATTCAGGCCGATTACAATAATATTATCATTCTTCACAGTACCATAGAACGGCAGCTCCCAATCCACATTGTCCACCGTTCCCCAAACCTCATCCAGCCCGTCCACATATACGGTGCTCCACTCACGATAACCGTCTGGAAACAAGTCCGTCTCCAACACGCCGTCCACCGTATCTAAATCAGGATAACCCTGCGAGAAGACAACGCCGTTGCAGACCACCCCGAGAAAGCTCTGGTTCTGGCTTCCCCTGTCATCTGGAATGCCATCGGCAGCAATGATAATCCGCACGCCGGACTCACTGAGTTTCAGAATCAGCTCTTCCGCAGCCGCCTTGTCATCATATGTAAATCCTGCCAGATAAATCAATTTATAATTACATAAATCCTCAAATGTATAATCATTGAGGTTATCGCTCTGCGTCTCCTCCACCGCCGGAAACTGCCTGGAAAGCTGATCTGTCGCACTGCCAATACCGATTGCGGGATATTCCGTGACCGTGCCCCAATTTCCATCTATATCATAGTGATAGAGACGGTAATTGTCGTTTGAATTTACCAACCGGTAACCCACGCTTAACGCCGCCGCATCCATATCTTTGACAGGATGCCTTTCCAGGCTGCCCACGATATCCATGCGCACAATCACCGTATCATTCCCCAACTCCAAACAGCGGTCGAATACATAGGGGTACTCTCCCTCCTCCAGCGCCCGTTCAATCTGTAAGAAATTCGTTGAAGTAGCGCTCAATTCCCCCATCGCGCCATAAGAAATTGGCGCCGTCTCACCAAATCCCGTCGCCAGATATGCCCCCATCGCATTGAGCGCGCTCTCATCCACCAAGGCCAGTCGCTGCTTTGTTATCTCTTTCGCCTGCTCCACCAGCGTCCACTCTGCATAATCAGCAAGAATCTCCTGCGGTTTTGTTTCAGCCAAATGTCCGACAACCATCGGAAGCGAGGGCAGCGCGTCTAATACTAATAGCGCTGCGAAAATAATGATCCAGCCTTTTTTTAAGGTGTCCCATATCAGAAAGCTGAACAGAACCATGCACAACGCGATAGATATAAAACGCAGCATCTGCAAAACCTGCCCTCCGGGAAGGTGAGACAACAAAATATACGAACCATTCGACGTACCAATGAAAATTACAAGCCCTGTCCAAAAGCCGGGCAGCGACTTCCTCTTACTCAATAGCCCGCCAAAAACCGCCAGCAATAACACTGCAAGCCCAAAATAAACATCTACGCAGCCGCGCTGGAAACGCGCAGCAGGATTGAGGCTCAAAAACATATCCTGGAAATAGTCTGCCAGAACATCCATGCTCACTTCCGACACACCGTTGCGCACCACAAAAGGCGCCAGCCACGTCCCGGCAAGCAGATAGCCCAGAGCCAGCGAGACCGCCACCCGCACGCCCCCCAGCCATTCACGGCTGACGATTGCATCAAGTGTAAAATACACAACGAAAGCGAGAAACACCAGCCCCGCATAACCCGGCTGGCAAAGCGCAAACACAGAAAAACATACCGACAGCTCACACCAAGCATACCAAGGCTTTTCTCTGAGGCATCTATACACCAGATACATTAACAGCGGTAATATGGCAATGCACATAGACTGCGGCAGATTGCCTTCATGGAACAATACATATAAGTTATTCGGCATAAAAAACCATAACGCGCCGACAAAACTGCCAAAAAAAGGGCGTTTCACCTTAAACCCTATATAAAGCCAGGAGATAGCGCCAAGCAAATAGATAGCCGCAACAAACACCAGATAGCCGTTTAAGGGATTTCCACCCCCACACCACTGACACAATGCCAGACAGTACAAAGGCAGCGGCGCGGAATAACGCATCGTTTCCATACCATTATACCAAAGCGGATCAAACAAAGGCCAGAAATCCCCATTGCCAACCGCCTTATACAGCATGTCCCCCTTATAGATATGCCCCAGCGTGTCCACTCCCGAAGGGTAGATGCCGCTGTTCTGCACAAGCTTTGCCACCACAAAGGACAATAACGCATAAAGAATGGGCATTATCAAGATCAAATAATACGGCTGTTTTCTCTCTTTCAATGCCCATTCCTCCTATTTGTTTCCTCTATCAAAAATAATATGGTCAAAAATCATTGCGGCTTCGTACGCAAAAGTTACGAATGTTATACGCCTGCAAACATAAATTTAGCTTCTTAAATCTAAAATGAGATGCCAGGCTGTCTGTGAACTATGATACCCCCGCCGGTATAAATTCTCCATACCTCCGCTTCCTATACCAGAATACTGCCCCTACTGCGGCAACGCAGAGGACAACGCCGACAATCGGCCCTGTGGAAGTGCCGGCAGTAAACATCCACTGCTGCCCAATCCGTCCGTACTGCGCTGCAATCTGCTTCAGATCCGTCTCACTAACGCCAAGCTTCCCGGCAACCTTTGGCAGTTCCAGATAATATTCCATTTCATCCTTGCCGTCTTTACCAATCGTCATCATCATCTTGCCATACAATTGATCCATATCATTGAGGTTATTGATATTCGTTGATGTATGCCAAGCGTCTCTGGATGCAATATAATATTCATATGCGCCCTCTGGAAGTCCTTGACGCTGCGGATTCCAGTTAATATTCCCATTGGCGTCTACCGTCACAAACATCGGATAAAACGCCATCTTGGTATCATATGTGCCATTCCCCAGACTTTCTTCGCTCTGATTAAAGGCGATCGTCACAGCCTCCGTAAATTCCTGCCCAGCTTCCTGCAAATGCTGCGGCATATTTGTCACAACATGGCCATACAATTTATCGCCCGTAGAATACAGTGCGCCTTTGGCGTCCACCTGGGATTCCTGAGAACCCGGCATCGCATACTGGATTGTCGTATGCCCATAATCTTCCCAGTCCTCATATGCGCCGTCAAACACAACTCCCGCAAAGAGATTCTCCAGATTATTTCCACTGTCTGCCTGTAAATTCACAATGTCTTTAACCAGAGCGTCGCCAAGATAAAAATGGAAAGAAAGGCTCTGCTCATATTTGGGAAGCTGGTCTCTGGGAATCGCAATCTCCCACTCGCTGCCCACATAGGCAACCTGCGCGCCATTAACGCCCTTGACCTCCGGCGCCGTGGTGAGCTGGATATCCGTCTCATACCCTAAGTCTGAGATAATCGCAAACTTACCATTAGAATGTGTGCCCGCACCCGACGCATTGCTGCCCTTACCATCTTTTATGTAAATATAAAACCAATCTCCGTCATACACTGCCGCTGCCATAGACAGACATCCCGGATGCGCGCTGTTCGGGCAGGATGCTTCCGGCTTCGCCACCGCAGCCCAATCCGCATAATTGCCATCAATTGAAATACCGCTATACACCGGCTTTGCTTCCTGTACCACAGATTTGCCGTCAAGCTGCTGAATATCGGCAGCATTTACAGACGTACCGCCAAACGTAACCGTAAAATCCGGGCTGTGGAAAAAGCTGCGCGGAACTGCCATTTCAACCGTGTAAGGCCCGGCGTTGTTGCCGTGCGCCTCATTTGTCACCGCAGAGGACGCCCCCGCTATATCGCCATACCAACCGTTCTTTACGGTTGGCTTAATGTTTGCTCCATCTTTATATACCGCCACGGAAATACTGCTGTCCTCACCCTTTGCACCGTCCGCATAGGTAAGTTCAAATCGGTTTCCGGTAAAATTATAATCCCACTCTTTACCTGCGCTTCCCGAAAAACAGAAGTATACGGTATCGCCATCCGGGGAATAGGCAACTTTCCAGGAATCTACATTAGAAGCATTCGAGGCGCGCGGCGCCACATTCTGCCAGTCGGCTAAATTTCCGTCGACGTCAATGTTCCCTGCTACGGCTGCAAAGCCGGCAGAAAGCGCCTGAAGTTCCTCGGCAGCTTCTTGCCCAGAAGCAGCCTTGTCCTTCGCGTCCTCCTTAGCGTCCGCGTCCTTCTTATCCTTCGCATCTTTCTCGGCATCCGCGTCCTTCTTATCCTTCGCGTCTTTCTCAGCATCCGCCTTGCTATTATCATCTTTCTCAACATCTGTATTTTCTTTCGGGTCTGTGTCTTTACCAGCATCCACGCCGTCTTTGTTCTCTGCATTACCAGCGTTGGCCCCGTCTTTGTTCTCTGTATTGCCGCCATCCGTGCTGCCGTTATTCTCTGTATTGCCGCTATCTATACTGCCGTTATTCTCTGTGTTACCGCCCGCACTGCCGTCATTTTCTGTGTTACCGCTACCTGTTCCGCCTTGGCTCTCCGTATTGCTGCCGGTGTCCTGCCGCCCCGCTGCCGGCGACTCTGCTACAGGCTCCGCCGCCTGTCCCTTTGTCTGCCGGCCCGGATTCCCCGCTCCTGCAGAAGGATCCGCCGTCTGCTGCTGTGTTTTACGCACCAGAACTGCATCGACCGCGTCCGTCGCCATTACCGGCATCCCGGATAACAGAAGCGACATTGACATCATGCCTGCCAGAACTCCCCTGAAAATGGTTTTGGCTTTCATAAGCATTCTCCTTTACTTGATTCCTCCCTTAAAACTCCTCTTCCACAATTGCATAAATGCGCAAAGGCGTCTCGCTAATTTCAAAACGGGCAAACTTCCACTGCTTCTTCTCCAACGCGTCTTTCACCTTTTCATAAAACACCTCGCCCAAATGCTCAATACTCGTATCTCCGCCAAATTCCGGGAACTCGTTTAAATATTGGTTCTGATACGGATCCAACACCTGCTTTAATATGGAATCCATGCTGTCAAACTCTAAAAAATCCTCCGCTATCAGTCTCGCCACAATCTCTATCTCTATCAGGTGATGGTGCTTGTGCTCTATCTGTCCGTCAAAGCTGTGCTGCATACATAAACGATACTTTAAACGATGGTATTTCATCTGATTCTACCTGCCCATCTTCCTCATTATGTCTACTTTCTGTTCGTTACCTTGCATTATAACACATTATAATAAAGGTTTTCAATCACAACATACAGTGTTATTTCGTGAATATTTCACAAAATTAATGGAAATAATAAGATTTTCTTTACTAATCTTGCATACTATGATATGGTAGTAATAGAACAAATTTTTCTATGATTTATTGTATTCTTGAAGGGAGGCCCATCATGAAAGGTTATGAAAAACCTATGGTAATGGTTAATGACGGTTTGAGCGAAGGTGTATATGCAGCAAGCGGCGCGGCAGAAGCTGCTGACTGCTGGACAGTAGATCCTGTTTCCGTACAGGACTGGAATGGTTCCCACCATGTATTTGAGATCCGCTGCGTACATTCAACTGCGGTACAGCATATCTCATCTGCATCTACAGTCACACTCAACTTCAACAATGCCGTAACAGATGCCTATTCCGAGTTTCCTTGCTCCTTTAGCGGCACCTCCGTTACTATTACGCGTGAATTGCACGCAAACGCTTACAAGTCCGGCGACACCATGACATACAAGGTATGGGTGAAAGCTGCTGACGAAGCAACCACCAAATCCATCTCCTGTATTGGCGCTACAATCTCATGCACGAAGACAGTCAATGTACAGGGCAATGGCGGCGATGGTAACTAATTTGAAATGACATCATGATTTCCACGAACCGCATGTGGAAGCTTTAAATTACTAGATGTATTGTGGGTCAGCACCGCTTTTACAAGCGGTGCTGTTTTTATCCTGTCGGAAGTAACAGGCTCCCTCGTTATTGTCTATGATAGATTTTGAAAGGATATTATCTCATGAAACAGAAAATCAGGTTCCTTATCGGACGCATCAAGGCCGGGCGCCTCGGGGAAATGCGCCGCCAGACCATCTGGATTTATCAGTACGCCAGACATTACTGGCTGACGATGATATTCTATACGCTGCTCGGCATGGTGGGGACTGTCGTTGCCCTGCTTACAAGCCTGGTTTCCAAAGACTTAGTCGATATCATCACCGGACACCAGACTGGTGAAATTGTCAAAACGTTTTCCATTATGATTGGCCTGAACGTGGGAACGACGTTCTTAAATCAGATTTCCGAATACGCTTCCACCTACCTGAGCCTGAAAGTGGATTCTGAAATCAAAGCCGATATTTTCTCGAAAATTCTGGTGACAGACTGGGAATCCCTGACCACTTACCATACCGGCGATTTGTTGACGCGCTGGGGCTCGGACGCCTCGGCAATTTCCAACGGCATCCTTAATTTTTTGCCGAATGCCATCATCTACATTTTCCGCTTCATCAGCGCCTTTGCTATGGTCATTTATTACGACCCCTCGTTTGCCATATTTGCATTCCTTGGTATGCCGGTAAGCCTGCTGCTCTCCAAGACGCTTTTAAACCGCATGGTGAACAACAACAAGCGCAGCGCCGCTATGGGCGCAAAAATGTCCGGCTTTAACCAGGAGACGTTTTCTAATATACAGACCATCAAGGCTTTTGATTTGATCCATCTGTATGTTGCGCGATTAAAACAACTGCAAAAAGAATATATTACGATGAAGCTTGATTTTCAGAAAATGTCTATGGGTACATCCCTGCTTCTGTCTACGGTTGCGCTTCTCGTCTCCTACGCCTCCTATGGCTGGGGGATTTACCGCGTATTTACCAACGCCATCAGCTACGGTACTATGACGATGTTTTTAAGTCTCTCCGGCACACTGACCGGCACGCTGCATAATTTAACTTCACTTGTACCGACCATCATCGGCCTCACGACCTCCGCCGGCCGCCTGATGGACATTATTGAGATGCCAAGAGAAGATTACAGCCAGAACGAAGAAGTGGATCAGTTCTTTCAGGCGCACCGCGGCAACGGCATCAGCCTCTATGTCAATAACCTGGAATACGCCTACAACAATGGCACCCAGGTATTTGAGGGCGCGTCTTTAGAAGCACATCCGCACGAGGTCGTCGCCCTGGTGGGGCCGTCCGGTGAAGGAAAGACAACGATGATTCGCTTGATTCTCTCGCTGATGCGTTCTCAGAACGGCACCGCCGCGCTTTGCGGAAATCGCGGACAAGTCACGCCTGCTTCCGCCAACAGCATAGAAGCAGACAGCGCAGACGCAGACAATGAAAACAGCGATACGATTCCCTTAACGCCCTCCACCCGCAAGCTCTTCTCCTATGTACCGCAGGGTAATACCATGTTTTCCGGTACCATCGCCGAAAATATGCGTAATGTGAAACCAGACGCCACCAAGGAGGAGATCATTGACGCCCTGAAATTATCCTGCGCCTGGGATTTTGTCAATAAACTCCCAGACGGCATTGACAGCAAAATTAAGGAACGCGGCGGCGGTTTTTCCGAAGGGCAGGCACAGAGGCTTTCCATCGCCCGGGCGCTGCTGCGCCGCTCGCCAATTCTGCTGCTGGATGAGGCGACCTCTGCGCTGGATGTCGCTACCGAGCGCAAGGTTCTTAAGAATATCATGGCGGACGAATATCCGCGCACCTGTATCGTGACGACGCACCGCCCCTCTGTGCTCAATATCTGCGAGCGTGTCTATGCCATTCGCGATAAGAAATGTGTTGTTTTAAAGGAAGAGGAAATTGAGGAGATGGTAAACGGGTTCTGATTGTTCAGCGCCTGATATGCGCCCATTTTCCCTAAAACAATTTCATCCTGTCAATCAGTTTGCTCCGCCTGCGCGCCTCCTTTAAAATATCCAGTCCCTTGACTTTACGGACTGTGCGGTTATTTTGTATAAATCGCACAAGCGTCGTCACCCACAAAAACGGCCACAACAGAAACACCTTTCCAGCGCTTGGATAATTCAAATGCATCTGATGATGAAATTCACGCACATAAGCGGCAAGCCCAGTCCCCCGCATGGCAACCATGCGTTCCTGGACACCGTGTCCAAATTCGCCGGAAACAAACACCTCATCCATAAAATCCTCCGCAAGCTGCTGCAATTCTGAGCCTCCCAGCAAAAATGACACATTTTCTTCCGCAAGGCCCAGATAAAGCACACACGCTTCTGTCAGCGCCTCGACAAACACCTGCGTCCCACTCTCCCGAACCAGGCGCAAAAAAGTCTCTTTCTCCTTTGCAGCTATCTCACGATTCCAAAACACCGTCCAATCGCAAAGAAATTTAAGTCCAAAACCTGCCCGCAGAAAATGCTGCAACATATGGACGATTAGATAAAACGCATGGTAAGCATCCGCAGGCTGATAAAATGTAACGCCCCAGGAATCATTTTCTTGCACATGTTCATCATACTCCGCCAACAGCGTCTCAAGATAACGGTTCATTTTTCCACTCTCAAATGGCTCCGCCAGAATTCGGTGCAGCTCCACGCAGATACCCTCTTGATTTTTCAGTTCAACATGATGAAGTGCAGATTGACATTCACACTTCACGAACTTCGCTCCTTCCAGCAGTTTCACTGCACGCCCAAAATCTTTGTCCCGCGGAATCAAAATATCCACATCCCCGGATTTGCGCAGCTCCGGTACCGGATAATAAGAGGCAGTTGCCGCCCCTTTCAGAAGAATGGCGCGTATACCTTCTCTCTCTAAAAGCTGCGTGATATATTTTGCCAGAAACAATAACCTATAATTAGCGCGTGCAGCCGTAACCGCCGCCTGCCGTATTGGCTGCATAAAATCCGCGAATCGTGTATCGTCAATCCACTCCTCTCCTTCGTAAGCATCAAAAAGAAGCGGCAATACTGCATGATTCCTTGCCGTTTCCATAAGTACGCGTTTCGCGTACTCTCCGCCAGGCGGCTGTAGACGTCCCCGATTTTCCTGTGGATTTAATGATTGCCTTAATGCATCAAGCAGCAGCTTTTCCGTCTCCTTGCGCAATGATATCCCTCCTTTTCCCCTGCCAGTTCTCTAACGATGTCTCTTTGCCAGCGTTTTTGCCTTGCCCAACAGGAAACGGAATTCCCTGCTCCTGCCATAGACGATAAGAAACCAGGCATTCGGCGCCACGATACATAGAACAAGCCGTCCTGTAAGGATTTGCCACAAATCGTTTATGCCCACAACCACCAACTCCCGGCACAGCCAGTCTGTGGCAAGCCAGCCGGCCGCTATTACAACCACATACAGAATGTAACGCCCAAAATAACCGGCGCAGGATTTATGGAATCCATGTTTGTACAGCACGTACGGTTCCACCCACAGCGAAGTCAGCGCCATACTCAACAACGTTCCCAGAAACACACCGGTCACTCCCAGCCAGTTTACCAGCAGCAGAGACAACCCCAGATTTAACACGGCCTCCGCAACCGCTTTATGCCTGTCATACCAGAATAAGCCCATGGAATCGCGAAATGTCAGCGTCGCGTTTCGCATACCGTTGAGGAAAAAATTTACACAGAGCACAAATACCGTTACATCCGGGAATACATACTGTTTTCCAAAACTGATTTCAATAAACGGATTCAAGAGCTCAAATAAGCAGATAAACGCAAATCCATACATCCACTGTCCGATAAAGAAAACAGCCTCGAACACCTGCCGTACATGTCCCTCATCCTCCGTCACACCCAGATTTCCTACACTCGCCGTAATGCCTTGATATACTTGATTCAACATCTGGCGCACAGAACCAATCAAAAGATAATAGTTGGAGTATCCGCCCACGCTGGCAAGTCCCACAAAAGCAGACAGCAGCAGATTGTCGGTATTATTGACAATCACGGCGCCGATCTTGTGCATCAACATTGCCCGGATATTAGAGAAAATCCCTTTTTTCTCCTGTTCAGTAAGAGGAGCCGCATCCTTGTCCTTCAAATATGGATAACGCTTATCTGCACGCACAGAAATACATACATTGCACAAAACTGTGGTGGCTATATTGATAAGCAAAAAGAGGATAAAATCATGGTAGACGACAAGCACAAAAATCTGCAATACATCCTGCAATACCCACGACATCGTCTGATAAAAGGTGCCGATATAGAGAAGCTGGTGCGCATCCATCAGCGTCTTTTTGTAAATTAACAGATAAGAGCAGACCGTATTTACAAGATAGAGGATATAAATCAAAGTCAAATGCTCTACATTCTCATAATCCTTGATAAACACGTCCATAAAGGGAATCAGCAGCGCGCCTGCCACCGCCACAATCACAGCCACCGCCCGGTAAAACTGCCGGAAAAGCTTCATCAATGACTTTTGTTTTTCCGTGTCTCCCTCTGCAATCGGGCGGTAAAGCGCAAATGTAATCGCCGTCCCCACACCCATTTCAGACAGCGAAAGCACCTGGATAATATCGACAAACAGTCCGTTCACCCCAACATAGCTCTCACTGAGCGTATGCGTGAACACCACCCTCAGCAGATACCCCATGATAATTGCCGTTAAGCGCGACAAAAGCGCCACCGTTGTATTGCGTGCGGAATACTCCGTCCTGGTCTTTGTCTCCATAAAAAAGCCCCTATCTCTTCTCAAGACTTAATTTCCTTGCCAAATCTCTAACTCTTCTCAAAACTCGATTTCTCCGGCAGAATACACTCAAACGCATCCATCACCTGGTTTTTGGCGCGCATAAAATCAATCGGCTTATTGGCGTCGTTAATACAGATAATCTTTGCTTTCTGCCTGCATATCACTTTCGCAAGCGCCGGATTGTCACTCTCTACGTCAAAATACCGGAAATGCCTGGTGATATTCCGCGCCTGGAAATCACCGGAAAGCTTCTGCCATTCCCGGGCAAGGTACTGGCTGACGTCCGCCTCATTGCGGAAACGGTGACGGCAGGTCGCATCTAAAAGCTCCGCCTCCTTGTCCCAGAGCGTGCGGTAAGTTTCCCTGAGAAACGGTGACGGCCCATGCACCGTATAAAAACCAGTATACAAGGGAAACATCATTTCCAACATATTATATACAAAATAGAGGAAGGGATAGCCAATCTTAAAATAGCTCCCGGGCTGCCTTTTTACGTTTTCCCGCTTGTTAAAATATTTGGATATCACCAGGGAATTATTCAGATAAATATGGGACATTACCGGATTCGCCGGATTTGCCACCACCGGCTGGAACGCCAGCATATCGCAGGGTTTTCCGTGCCAAAAGAAATCCTCCGGCTTCACTTTATTTATGAGGAAAAAGTCGTCGTTAAAGTAAACAAACTGCTCTGCAAGCCCCTCAATCCTGTGCATATTCCATTCAATCGTATGTGAATTGAACGTCGGCAGATATTCTTGCGGGATATAATCCTCATGGCGCACGATATGCAGCCTGGGGTGATTCACGTCCAGCCAGTCAGGAAGATGGCCCCAGGTAATAAAATGAATTTTAGCAACCCAGGGCGCAAACTTTTCCACTCCACGGAACCAATACTTTAAGTTGCCCCAATCGCGGTAGCGCTCCTTAGCGTCATCGCTGCTAAACGCCGCATCGTATTGGCTTTTTTCCTGCCGCCATGCCTGATCTTTGTCATCAACCCAGGAGATAACAAAATCAATTTTATGATCCTGCATATTCTCAATCCCTCCTTCATTATGTTATAATATCGGCAGATATTATACACAATCATGCGCTGCACCTACAAAAAATATCGAGGTTTATATATGAAAAAATTATTAATTACTGTTTTCTGCGCCCTTTTTACTGCCCTGTCCCCAGTGGGCCTGGGCGTTTATGGCTTTCAGCAATACGACTACCTTACTGTTACCTACCAGCCCATGGACTGCCCGCCGTCGAGCAGGCAGTTAAACAATCCTTACCGCGGCTGGTATCATATCTACGGCTACACGCTTTCCGATGACGCGCCCATTGATATGGACGATATGGCAAAGACAATTGCCAGGGATGCCAATCAACTCGTTCTCTTAGAAATTAACCTGCGCAATTATTCTGACTGTGAGATCAGCGCCTTGGGACTTTCACAGTTAGAGACCGTCCTGCTTGCCTGGCAGGACGCCGGAAAACAGCTAATCCTGCGCTTTCTCTATGACTGGAACGGCAAAGCAAGGGAAACCGAGCCCAAAGACATTTCCATTATCAAACGCCATATGACGCAAACAGGAGCGATTGTCAACAAGTACGCGGAGCGCGTATTTATAATGCAGGGCATTTATGTAGGCAATTGCGGAGAGATGAACAACTCTGATTACATGTCCCGGGAAAATATGTATGAACTTGCCGCACACCTTGACGCTGTGATTGATCCCGCTATCTATCTGTCCGTGAGAACGCCGGAACATTACCGCATCGTAAGCCGGACAAACGAGCCTCTCTCTATCAAGGACGCATTTTCGGGGAATATTGCTGCCAGAACCGGGCTTTTTAACGACGGCATGTTAGGCTCTGCGAGCGACCTTGGCACCTACGGGGAAAACGCTTTTGTTCCTTCTGAAAACTTCACCGGCAAGGGTACGCGCAGTGAAGAAATTGCTTTCCAGAATGCGCTCTGCCATTATGTGCCAAACGGCGGCGAAGTAGTTCTTGACAACGAGTACAATGATTTCCCGCGGGCAGCGGCAGATTTGCGCGCTATGCACGTCTCCTACCTAGACAGCAATTACGACCTCGCCGTACTGGACAAATGGCGCAACACCGTCTATTCTGCAAATAACGGTACAGACAGCTTTTCTGACAATGCCTCCGCTGACTGTACAGATAGCTTGTCTGATGATAGCTGCTTTGACGGCATAGACGGCTTTTCCTATATTGGGGCGCATCTTGGTTATCGTTACGCGCTCATTTCCTCCGGCTGCTCTTTTGATACCTTCCAGGACGACAAAGCCAAACTGACCGTTGAGATAATGAACAACGGTTTTTCCGCCAGCTATCGCCCCTTTATTTCTTCTGTCACAGTGCTCCGCGAAGACGGAACATTATGCGACACAATCATAGCAAATACGGATAATCGTTTCTGGAAAAGCGGCGAAACTGCGTCCTGGGAAGTCCCCCTCAATATCCGCGCTTACCAGGACGGAAATTATCAAATCTTTTATCGGCTGCGAGACCCTGCGACCAACCGCGAAATCCGGCTCGCCAACGATATGGAGCACACAAATCACGGATATCGTCTGGGAAACTTTACCGTTGCGCACAAGAAGACAGTAACGGACCCCGCACCTTAGTATTACCGGCGCTGCATTACTCCTGCCAGCTCAATACACCCAACTTCACACCGCCGTCTTCCAGATGCTCATTGGCAAAAAAAATCGGACGTTTATCTCTCTTCCTGTGCATTGACAGAGACACCATACGCTTACATGCCGCTTCTTTTCTATCCTGCGGGGGGGTTATCATGATCTTCTTTCTATCGAGTGGCAGCTGCACCGTAATCTCCCTGGTTTCCTGCGGCAGTAAGCCGCAAAGATCATCGGGCAGGGTATAGCGTTGCCCCAGAAAAAGTACGAGTTCCGCCGGCTCTTTCATCGTAGAAAAGCCTGTATTTTCGATATAAATTTTCAAAGCCAAGTCCTTCTTCCCTGTAAGTTCTGCTTTTCTCACGACAAAGCGATATCCAAGATGGCAGCCAATATAATCAAACATACTTTTCTGTTTCCAGACGCCGGGTTTTCCACACAAAGACTCTTTCCACTGTTGCAGACGACGCGCATCATGCGTACTGTTTAAATAACTGACCCCGGTGCTGCGCAATTCTTCTATTATCTCACTTTGGGAGAACTGCGAAACGTTCCCCCGCGCTTTCTCTTGGTTAGGTAACTCCCGAACTGCCAAGGCCGCTTGGGGGGAAACGGACGATTCCAACGCTTCTCCCACCGCTTCTCCGCCATAGGGTACGACCGCCGCCACCCGGCCTGTAAACTCAATTTCCTCCTCCCTGCACCACTGTCCGCGCCAGCCGGCTTCCGCTTTCCGCTGCCAACCGTAAGTCCCCAGATGATCCAACGAACCGAACATCCCATCATTAAACAAACCAATCTTATCCCTGCCTGGCGCAGCGCCATCATCATGCAATATCCGCCACTGCTGCGGCGTACGCACAGCGATGGGAATATCGCCAAGAGCCTCCTGCCAGACACGCAATAATTGTCTCAGCCGTTCTTCTGAGAGGAATTTAGAATCATGCATTTCCCCCCAGCTGCCGACAAGTATGCCCTGCACAACCAAAATATGATCCTTATACTTACCAATAACAGCGCCCAACTGCTGCATATGCCCTATAACAGTTCCAAGGAAATCCGGCTCACGCTCCATGCCGCGCCCTTCCCTGTCATAGGTAATGCGCAGAATTACCTCTTTGCCATGCTTGTTAAAAAATTCTAAAATCCGCCTAAGGTTATCGAGTGCATCCTCTGGCAGTGCGTCATCACGGAACGCGCCGATATCTACAAGAGCCAGCACGATACTCTCCTCTGCACATAAGCACCAATATAATTCTTCAAAATCCTGCTTTTCTTCAATAATAAACGGATAGATACGATACCATCCGCAGGAAGGATTGTGTAGATATGATGTGCTCTCCGCTAACTGCGCGGCTTCAAACCGGATTTGTTTCTTCTTTCTTATAAAGCTCATTAGACAGTTTTTCCTCTGTTTCTAATTTGAATACCTTGATGCGGAATACAACCGACAAGATGGAAAAGAACATGCGGAACATGTAGATCACCGGCTTTATCCCGGAATGCATACTGAATCCTCTCGTACGCGGATGCATAACTGCCGGTATCTCGCGTATCTGAAATCCCAAAAGCAGCATCTGCATAATCATATTGGCATCCGGATACTTATCGTCAAAATGCCCATATTGAGAATAGTACAACACCGTGCGGCGATTCAGTCCCTGCAATCCGGTGGTAGGGTCCGCGATCTTGCGCCCGGTCACCATCTTTATCATCGAACGAAACAGCCGATACGCAAAATTCTTAACCGCGGTCGTCTGAAAATCGGAACTGCCAGGCATGAACCTGGAAGCCAGTACGATATCCGGCGTTCTGCCGGCCTCATCCTTCTTCTTTAGCTCCCGATATATTTCCGCAACATTACAGACGTCGTGCTGCCCATCCGCGTCCATTTGGATCACATATTGATAATCCCGGCGAATGGCGTACTTATACCCAAGCTGTAGCGCGCTGCCATATCCCAGGTTAAATACATGCGATACCAGCGTATGCTTCCTGTCCTTGACAATCCAATTCGTAGCGTCCTTCGACGCGTCGTTCATCACAAGCACGTCTGCAAACGCCTGGATTTCCGGCTGCTCCAGTTTGTCAAGCACCTTTGTAATATTCTTTTCCTCATTGTATGCCGGAATAATAATCAATACTTCCTTTTGCCCTCTCCCATACATCTCGCTAAATTTCCTCCTCCATAACCCAAGATTGCCCATTACCCGCTTCCCACCATTGGAAGCGTTGCTATATCCCGTCTCTTGCCGCCTTTATGCAAGCAAATCCCACAGCATCTGCATTTCCTGCCCGTTTTCTAGCTGTTTGCCGGCAGCGGCCTTTGCCAAACGCTCCCGTTTCTGACGATCCTCGATCAAGGATATGATACTCTCGGAAATTCCCGCCGTAGAAAACCCGCAGAGCACGCCGTCAACACCATTTTCAATCTGTTCCCGGTTGCCGTTGCAGTCGGAAGCGACAATGGGACACCCTAAAATCTGCGCCTCCTGAACAGCAATGCTTTTCCCCTCAAAACGCGTCGCATGAACATAAATATCGCATCCTTTATAATACGGATAAGGATTATCCACCGCCCCCAGCAGCTTAAAATCCCGCTCCAGCCCCAATGATTTGATCTGCTTTTCCAAAGCCTCCCGCTGGTCGCCTTCCCCGAGCACATACCAGCGCGCCCGGTAACCTGCATCCTTTATTTGCTTCATGGCAGACACTGCTATATCGTACGCTTTCTGATATGTCAGCCTCCCTACTGTCAGCAGCCGGATACCGTCAAATGAATCGTTAAATCCGCCCGGAAGATCCGCAAGGCCTATAATCCGCTCACGGTTGACAATATTGTGGAACACAGCCGTTTTTTCCTCCCACTCCGGGTACACACGCAGAAAATTAGCGCGAACCTCATCAGAGACTGCAAAAATCCTGTCAAAATTTGCGTAGCAATCCTGATCCATCCTCCGGGAATAACCGGCATTGCCATAATCAATATGTACAAACGCCGCCTTTTTCCTGGCCTTCACATGATCTGCCGTAAAATATGTAGCCCCGCCTTCCAGATAAGCGACCGCAAGATCATATTCCTCCTTGGGGTACTCGCCGCCGTCGGAAATCATGCGCCAGCACAGCTTATCAAGCTGGAACTTCTGTCTTTTTTTCATCTCAAACGCCACTGTCGCCAAATAATATAATTTTCGCAGCCACCTGCCATGGCGAAAAAAACTATGGATAACCGTCTTTTGTATGTGACGCCGCCCGTGCTGCGAAAGCACAGACGTATCGCGGTACGTACGGTTCAAGACTTTCACATGCTCAGGCAGCTCACGCACCAATTCCCCCTGTCCCAAAACCACATAAAGTGAAATTTCATACTCTTCCTTCGGAAGCCGCCGCATCAATTCCAGCATCGCCATTTCCGCCCCCGCACGCCCCAGGGTATTGATGACAAATAAAATCTTTTTCATCTTATTCTTTTCCCTCTTTTGCCGAATCTTCGTTTAATTTCTGCAAGATAATTTCATTCTCCTGGTTCAACAGCGACACATGCATGGCAAGCTCCTGGTTTTTGCGCAAAAGCTGGGAGATTGCACAGCTCAAGTAAAAAAAACTAAATATAATAGCGAGACTGATAAGGAGAAAAGCCGGAACGGCCTCTATAGGAATCGTCTTGCTCCAATCCGACAGCCCCGGCACTGCCCCAAGCAAGATAAGCACAACGGCAAATGCGCTCCAGCACAGCTCAATCCCCACCGTAATCTTCTGATAAACAAAAGAAATGAAATCCACAACCAGAAGCGCAATCCCTTCAAGAACGGTAATCAAACATAAAACCTGTGCAATCACTTCTCTCTCACCACCCTTTCCTCTCTTGCAGCTTCACGCACATCGTATACTTTCGAGGGAAGCTTCCTTCCCTTCCCATACTCGATCAGGCTCCCTGTACAGAATATATGCTCATCCAAGTGTTTTTCTACCCACCGCAGTCTCAAATAAGCAACACACCAACCGATAAGAGAACCTGCGACAACACCGATACCATACCAGGTCTCGGAAAGCCGGGATGCATAGATACTAATGCCCAGCGTAACCGCAACAAAGATGGCAGCCGTAAACATTGCCCCTATCCAGTCGTTGTAATAATAGAGGAAAATGATAGAGGAATACATCAAAAACAAGATAAAATACCCGGCGGCCAAACATGGATAAATCTGCATCACAAGCCCGGAAAACCCATACTGCGGCAGCATGACGACACAAATCAGGAAAATGCAGATAGATATGATAAACTGGATGCGCACCAGGTTCATCAGCTCCGCTGCCAATTGCCGGAACATCCGCTTTTGGGCATTGCGGATATCCACGGCCCTGCCTCCGATTACCGCCTCGGAATACCCTTTATATTTTTCGCGGAAATGCATTTCCAGCCTGGAAATTAATATAACCGTCGAGGAAATATTGGTAAACATTGCCAGGCAGGTCGCCATGTCATAGGACGGCGCACAGACGAAGCTATCTGCTACTACCATTTTAATGCCCGTCGTCCAAAATACAAAATTGTGGATAAACAGACCCACCGTATAAAATATATCCGTCATAACCAATGGCCACAACCGTTTAAAATAAGCGAGCACCGGCCGATATCTGCCGCTGTTCTTTTTAAAGTAACGCTTCACCATGGCAATCTCTTCACAGGCAATCAAAAGAAACCCCGCCGTGAGCGATACCAACATGGAATCCGTCACCGGAACGGAAAAGACATGCACCAGGATCAGTGACATCACAAAGGAGGACGCCATGCCAACGAAGAAAAAGATCGTAATCTTTTTGTAGTCCTTACAGATTTGCAGATACTTGATGGCGTAAAACACCAGCACGCAAGACACATACCCGCAGAACCCGGTAAACACATATAGTACGCCTACCTTTCCTACAAGAACCTCATAGATACAAAAAGGTATTCCCAACAGGCTGCTCAAAATCACATTCAAAAACAAACCAATATAGAAACAGGGCATGATATCTTCATACCGCTCCTCAAAAATCACATCCGACATATATTTCGACAACACCGAATTAAACGGCGCCGTGGTAAGCAGGGAAAAGATAAACATATAGAGGATTGTGCAGGACATCAGCTGACGCGGCGCATAAGATACTTTGGAGAGTTCCAACGCCTGCCCCATCAATGTAATATTGCCGATAACCAGAAACATTGGCGCCACTGTCACTACCGCGCTATACCCGAATCCAATTAAGTCTGATACTAATGTATTTTTTTCAAAAATCTGATTCAGCCTTACTCCAATTCCTGCCATAACAACAACCATGCCTTTCTATCTATTTACATCAGCCAGTTATTTCAAAGTTTCCCTGTCATCCGTTTTTTCTATATCCGCCCAGCCATCAATCGAATCTTCTTCTATATCTGCCCAGCCGTCAGACAAATCTTCTTCTATATCCGCCCAGTTATCAGACGAATCTTCTTCTATATCCGCCCAACTGTCAAACGTCTCATCTCCAACATCCGTCCAGTCTTCCTGCGGTTCTACGAACGCATCTTCCTGCGGTAGCTCTTCTCCCTGGCTCACGAACAATCCGTCCTCAAAACCCGTATATATTTCTTCATACGTTTTCTTCATATCTGAAATCTTATACTTCTGCATCAGGCGCCGGTAACCATTCTCGCCCATTCTCGTGCGCCGCTCAGAATTATTCGCAAGCTCTAATATCGCATGAGAAATCTCTTCAATGTTCATAATATGGGTAAGGATTCCACCTTCTCCAAAATCATCTCCCTCACCGTACAGCAGTCCGCGGCAATTTCCAACATCTGTGGCAATGACAGGCTTGTGCGCCGCATAACTTTCCAAAATCGTCAGCGGCTGCCCCTCGCTGATACTGGTGAGAATTGTCATATCCATACGCCCCAGATAATCTTTCACATTAATCCTCCCCGTGAAGACGACGTCTTTAATCTGCATGGCCTCTACAAGATCAAAACATTCCTCGGCATATTCCTTATCCTCGTCATACGGTCCCATAATCCACAATTTCAGTTTCGGCTGCCTGGCTTTTGCATAGCCGAACGCCTGGATCATAGTCTTGACGTCTTTGATGGGCGTCACCCGCAGCACCGCGCCGATATTGATATATTCCTCATCCTCCTCCGTCTTAGGCGCCAGACGGTCAAAACCCTGGATATTGATTCCATTTGGCGTCACCACGGTCTTGCTGCCCGGGCAGCCCAGCTCAATCTGTAACTCCCTGGCATGTTCGTAGAGGCTGGTAACCAGATCCGCCTTATCATACGCTAACTTGGACATCTTGCGGAACTGCTCAATCCAGATATTCTTGTAAATGCCCTTCACCCACTTGGCCTTAATTAATTCCTCTTCCCGCTCCCTGGTGTAGATACCATGCTCCGAAATCAGCAGCCGGCTTCCATGAAAATAATTTGCCATGCTGCCCAGCACGCCCGCATAACCGGTCGCCACACAATGGTATAAATCCGCTCTGGGCACATCCATCATCAACGTATGGAACAGCGGCAGATAGATGGAACGCATCGTCCATAGAAAATCTGAAAATACAACTTGACTATATTTTAAATTATAGCAATCCATGACTATATGGAAAAAATCAGGGCCCATCAGGAGCTCATTCAGCGACAAATCCGGTCTGCGGAAAAATTCAAACAAGGTGGGCCAGTCAATTTCCTGATTCAGCACTAAGCTACGAAGCGCCTTATACTGCTCATCCTTCATCTTTAGGGATTTCTTCTTCCTGTTATCACACCAATCCTCATCTTCCAGGTACAGTTCATGCACCTCCGTTAAATTCTCCGGCAAATCATAGACAAACTTCCCCCGAAAAGAGCGGTTCGCCACAATTGTAAGCAATATGAATTCCGTCTCCGGAAATGAATTGATTAAGCTGTGTATCCAGCTCGATACACCGCCCACCACATATGGATAACATCCCTCTGCAACAATGCAGACCTTCAAATAACCCGCCATTTGCACCATGCTCCTAATCACAACTGCCTGCCCCAAGAGGCGTCCGCCTCTTTTATGAGACATCAGAACTATTTGTCTTCAAAATAATAATATCTGTCGTGGGCTTCCTCTAATACCAGCTGCACCTCCGGCTCCGTCGCCGTCACCAGGTACGCGCCGTCCTCTATTTTCTCAAACTCAGCTCCCTTGGCCTGTTCTATCTTCTCTCCATGCGTTCTAAGGACAAAGCTTGCTTCTTTCTCAAAATTGGAAATGTGAAGAGAAATCACATCGCCTTTCCGCTCCTGCTGATAATCCAGGGCAAGAAACCTGCGGATACGCATATCACTCTCCGCGAGAGTCGTCTTTTGAAACTTTCTAAATCTTTTCCAATACGTGCTGGTATTGCCCGCATATTTGCGCGACAGCTTTTCCCAGGAATCCTCGTCACTGGCCGGATGCGCAACAGAGTTGATATCAACCTGAATATTGGAATACCCTAACGCTGTTTGAATGCTCATCATGCGCAAGTCCTCGCCAAACGTATGGCTGTAACCGTCGCAGATACCGCTCTGCCTGACAATCCCGTCCCATTGAAAAGACACAAGCTGCGCAGAAGCATCGTAATCCGCCAAGACAGTCCGCACCTTCGCGAACTTCTTGCGCTTTAGCGCATCCGCCATCTCCTCATCCGTCATATTCCCCTGATAGAGTGACAGCACTGAATAATTTGGTACGACCTTATCTAAAAATTTTACATCCTCATCCAGCTTTTCTGAAATATCCATTTCCCTGACATGCGTCCCGGACAGGCCTGCTTCCGCGTTCTGTTCCTGAAAGAGCTTCATATAATAGACAAGCGTTTCCCCTTCCGGCTCCAAATCGTCCTCATAGTCGGTCTGGGGCGTAAGCATACACGTCATCTTATTAGAATTCTGTTGAGCCACAGACACCAGTCCCGGCCACACAATATCGCGGTAAATAGCTTTTAGTGGCTGGCTGTAACGCTCCATCAGCTCCGCCTCATTTTCATCCGCCAAATCAGGAAAGTTGAGGACTGTTAAATTCTGGGCATTGATGACCGGATAGAGATCGTAGTCCTTCATCTCCAACATCATAGAACTTAAAATACCAATTCCCGCATTACTGGAAAGATAGTCGCCGTTTACGGCGAACACCATGGCTTTCTGGTACTTATTGCGCCATATAATGGCCGGTAGGTTCTGATTCTTCATAATCACATCCCCATTGGACATCATATAGTACTTTTCCATTTCCTCATCTTCCATCATCCCGTGCATAAACATTTTAGCGCCGCCGGAAATACGATACCAAGGCATCGCCAGATTAAGGTCTTGCTGAGTTTCCTCCATCGTCTCATCCAAAATAAATTCCCGAATTCCCCCCAGCAGAAATCCATCCATAAGCCGGATGCCCTCGACCGTAATCCTGTCACGGATTATTGCGTTGATGCCAAGCAGTTTCCGCAGCTTGGGATTTTTAGATACCTCCGTCACATCGGGCAGATTACAAAAGATTAAATTGATTCCCAAATCTGTATAACCCGCCAGTACAGAAATATCCTTATCCATATCCAAATAGGCCGTATCTACCAGAACCGCTTCCGGCAGATTGTCCTTATCCGGTACATATTCCGCCACGGATTTACAACTTTTGAGGTAACGCTTGGTGTAGAGGCTCCATTGCTTTACCATGCCGCCCACAAAACCGTCCTCCTCATCGCCGATATATACGACAAACCTTGCAGATTTCTTAGCGTCCGCCGCAGACGGCAGATGGACAGACTGCGCCGTAAATGTACTGTCTGCTGTTTCCTCATATTCATTTTGACCATAATTGTTCACACGGTTCTTAATAATCTCAGGAACCTGGAACATAAACACTACCACCAGCATAATCAGCGTGATAGAAAAAAAGTTTCTGCGGGATACCATAAGAACTCCTCCAACGCTGCACCGTTATTTATCTACGTCAATGGCAAAATTGAACGGCCGATATAAATCCTGCTCCACACAATAACAAACAAAATTGTCTGACTCATAGTACACTTTCACATCATTGGGATAATATTTTGCGAACTCCTGCGCCCACTCATACAACTTTGACATTTCAATCAGGCGGTTCACTCCCTGGTACATGGATATCCCCGACCCGACCGGCAACGGCTCGTCGGCATATATCGGCGCTATCTTTGGTTCATCGCCGCGGTATGCCCTGCCGTACATAATCGGTATCTTCTCTATGAAAAAATAAACCTTTGAGGTGGGAATCGTCACCGAATGCGTCCTTCCCTTCCGCTCCACATCCTTCAAGAAGGTGTGCACCTCGTGGTGATACCCATAGTCCTCCCCCATACGAAGCTCATCGTTGGCAGAACAGATTGTCCAGGTAAAATCTTTATTATCATGTAAAATATTTGTCAGGCAGAGAATCGCGTCGTTAGTCTGCAACGACTGCCGCTCGGGCGGTTCGCGCAGCAACCCTGCCTGGCTGCTGCACACAGCCACCGCCGCTAACGCTGCCAGAGACACCGTGTGCAAAATCCACTTCTTCTTAAACCAGCCGAACAATAACTGTAATATACCGTCTGCGCAAAGGCTCCACGCCGCCGCCAGAACATAGGCGTAGAAAATGCAAGTCCTGATAGCGTCCATAAGCGTCGGCAGTCCCAGCCGTGAGGACGCCTGCAAGATAGACAGCATCACCATTCCCGCGGACAGCGAGAGACATCTCGCCGCATAATCCGTCTGACGCACCAGGAAAAATATCACAGACAGCGCTGCCAGCAAAGCAATTGAACCCACAAGCATCATCTGGAAGTACGGATAACTGTCCAAAATGATATAGATTCTCATGGCCTCCCAAAAAGCAGAAAACGCTGATTTCAGCTTCGATATCACTCTTTGGGGAAGAGATTTCTTAACTACCGTCACAGCGCTCTGCGCACTTTCATGATTGCCGCCAGACGTCGCCGCCCCTTGCCGCCCCTGTGCGTCCGCGCCATTTTCTACAGCGCCGCCCGCACCGGCAGAACCGCCTTCGTCCGTTTCCTCCTCATCTTGCGCCGGTATATTCTGTATATACTCTTGATTATTCTCTCCTGAAATAACTTTCATGCCCCATCCCAGAGACCCTTGCAGCGGCGTCCCCATTGCAAAAGCAATCAGCATGGGCAGTATGGCAATGAGAATAGACAATATACCGGTCAGTATAACTTTTCCCAGATATTTGGGACGAAACAGCCGGAAAAAATACCCGCAGGCAACGCCGATACACAAAAGACCGGCAATCATCGTATCGTAAAAATGCGCGGAAAGCGTCATGCCAAAACTGATAGCAAAACCGGCCAAATACCAGAAATCCGCAGTGAGAGGCTTCCTCGTCTTTGGGGACTTTCTCCCTCTTTCCACTTTCCGAAACCCAAAACGTTTCTTTCCCGGCTCTTCTGCTGCTTCCCGCACCGCCTGCTCCCGCTGCGGGCGAAGCTCCGTCCTTACGATACCATCCTCTTCAATCCTGATAATACTCTCTTCCGATAAAGGCAGCGGCTCTTCCCCTGCCGCCGCATCGACTTCCACAGCCTGTATAATCCTGTTCTTGGCCGCAGCGGCCGTTCCACCTTCCTTTGCTTTTTTTACTTTCTGTTCTTTCCTGACGAAGAACGCGAATAAATAATAGATAGAGGGCAGTATGAAAATCATGCCGAATTCCTGTGGCAGCGTACTAAAAAAGCGAATATAAGTATTCTCCCCAAATACCTTGAGGAATACATACATAAACACTCCCACATACGGCGCATATTTTGATTTACAGCAATATTTAATAAACGCCAGCAGAACATAATGTATCATCAGATTCTGAGAAAAGCAGAAAACCCTCAGCAAGACATACGTCGGTATGGCAAAAACTTCATGCAGATAATAAATGACACAATGAAACCCGAAGGGATAGATGCCGGCAACAAACATCTTATTCCTGCTTAGATAATTGATCCAATAATTGTGTACCGGCAAATCCGATTCGCAATAACCAAAATATTGTACAAGATTTGTACCATACACATAGCAAAGCCCCGCCGTCAATGCCGCAATCAGCAAAACATCAATGATATTCGCACGAACCACGCGGAATAATTTGCGCAACGCTTTTTTCACCAGTTTCCAAATTGCCGCGCGCACTCGCCGCAAAAACAGGCGAACGCCAAACTGCCCGCCGGCAAGACGTTCCAGGTAATCAAGCCCCTCATGCACTGCCTGCAACGGTTCTTTTCGGTAAAGAACAACATAGATTGCCGCGCACGGGACGATTGTAAAAAGGATTAACGTCACACGATTGGAAATATGCAGTAATTCCAGGACAGACACGAGATTCATCATATAGAAATTCCCGACCATCTGATACGCGATAAAGCGCTCGCAAAATCTTAATTTATGTAATTTGCGATACAGCAGCGCCGCCGGAAATAAAAAGGTCACCACAAGATATGCCATAAGACACCCAATCGTCTGTAAGATAGTCAAAACTTCCATTGACACTGCCATCACCTCCTAAACATACAGAAAAAATAACGCTGACAACACCGCTGAAACATTTGCGCTAGCTAAATGTGCGAATTAACGCCAATGTCTCCCTGTCGATAACAATGCTGGACTGCTTTAAGGCGTCCAGCGTCTCAAAGAACTTCTCTTTCTCCTGCGCCGTGAAGTACAGCTTGAGCCTGCATGTATAGCTGGAAAGTTCTTCTGGATACTGTGCGGCTGCACGGCTGCACCACATTTCCATCGTCTCAAAATCTTTGATATCCAGCAGACGCAGGCAGATCCACTCGTAATACTGGCTCGTAAACCGATAGGGCGCCTTGCGGTACAGCGCTTCCCCCACCTCGGCAAATTTCTTCACCATGTTCTTCTGCTCCATCTCTGTAAAGACTTTCTGCTCCAACATATTGTTCATATAGGGAATCAGATAATATTCACAATCTGTCTGATCTTCCTCTTCCTTCTCAACCTCCCGCCAGATCTTCTGCACATTGCCGCGGAAATCATTGAGCTCGTCTTGCAGGACGGACGCCGCATAATGCGAGGTCTCCGAGTCCGGGCTGTTTAAGGCCAGCGAAATAGCCGCCAGCGAATTATGGACATCGCCGCGAATAACATTGAGCATCAGGCTGCGCAGGCTTTCTTTATCGCTGACTGCAATCGCCTCCTCCAAGGGCGCAATATTCCTCTCGCGCTCCTCGTCCGCGCGCTCATTCGTGCGCACGCGCTCTTTGCTGAATACAACATCTTCCAGATGGACGTCCTGACGAAATATAAACCGAAACAGGAGATGCCCTACGCCAAAAAAAATCGGTCCCGCCAGCGGACATAGCAACATGACGACAAATTTCATGACGTATACAATTCTGCCGTCTTTCATGGGAAGCTCTTCTTGCGTCTCCTCATCTTCCGCTGCTTCTTCCTGCGCGCTCTTTGATTTATCTTTGGTCTCAGCTTCTTTTTGCACATTCTTTGGCTTTTCTTCGGTCCCTGTTTCTTCCTGCGCGGCTTCTGCTTTCTTACGCTCCGCCGCGTCTTTGCTCTCACATCGCTTGACATAAAGCAGCCCAAACATTAGATACAGCGCCGACACGATCGCATTGCCCAAAAGGATGCTAAAGAAGATTATCTCCTTTACCGTCATAACCCTACATCCTCCCGAATCTCACTCTTATAACCCGTTTTCTCAAAACGTTTCATTACAAACTCGGCATCCTTACTGTCGGTATTGGATAAAAGAGCGCAGAGCCGTCCATCGGACATTTTGCCGATATAATCGCTCTGGCGCATGAGCCCCGCCAGCTCGCTTCCGCATTTCTCCAGATTCTTGCCCTCTATATCTATCTCTAAAATCGTACACTCCGTAAGCCCCTTGTTCCTTGCTGTCAGGTACGCTTTTACCAGTGATTCAAAGGCGTCTGCGTCGAGCACCTTCGTCCCTTGCAGATAACGCTGCTGCTCCAACGCGTCCAGATAACGATTTGCCCGCAGCACCGCATTCTGAATGAGGTAGCCGATAATCACCAGCATATTCGCCTGACTGAGCGTCATGCGCTCCCAGGGAATACCCCACACCATCAAAATCAACTGCATCTCGTCTTCCGCATAGATGGCGTCCGCCATCAGGGGGTATTGCGGGTCCATGCTCCGGTTGATATACACCCGCTTCTCCTTGAGCAGCCGGTACATATCCTCCATCTTCGTATACTCTATGGAATTGCCCAGCTCCCTTGCTTTGGACGAGGTTGCCGAAAAGAGGCGCGCATAGGAACGGTTCGCGATCGTATAGATCGCCACATCTTTGCTGTCCACCAGCCGCGCAAGAATCTCCGCCGCATAGAACAACACCTCTGACGGCTCGTACTGATCCAAACTGGAAGTAATCTCATAAATCTTGCCAAAACTGTCATTCTGGTTGACAAGCTGTACCTCCAGCATGTTCTTAATGCGGACATTGCTGGTGTTGATATCTTGAATATCGTCTAGTTGATTTACCATATATTGGACTTCATGCTTGTTCTCGTTGCGGATTGTGCGCAGACGGTCTTTCATATAACCGACCGCCAGACCTAGGATAAACAGCTGTGCAATCCACACATATGTATTGTAATCCAACAGCACTTCCAACCCGGAACGGTTGTACATCTGCCGGAAACAGTAGCCGCCCACCGCAAGCACAGCAGAAAAGGTCGCCTGCTGCTGCCCATAAACAATCGCAAACAACAAAACATACAGCAGATAAAAATCGAGGTTCGCAAAATAGCGGCTCCCGACTGCCCTGTTATTTAACATGAAAAACGGGATAAAACAAATCAGATTTTCAATAAAAGGAATTAATGCGTCAAAGATGACGCGCAGCGTCTGCCGCCAGTCCCTCTTCCTGTGTCCTCTGACATCCTCCAGGTTGATAAAACTGGCGCTGTATTTCTTGATATATTTCGCCATCTTAACGACGACCTCGTCCACATGGTGGAACACCGTCAAGCCCAGCTCGCCGGCAAATACTCCATGATCTAGCACCACGCGCACTAAACTGCCTACCGTATTATCCACAATGGAGACTTCCTGACCCATTTCTTTCTGAATCTTCTGCGCCAGTTCCATCTCATTGAGTACTTCTCCTGAGGAGATATGGTAAAGCCCGCGTTTGAGGCTGGGCGCTGCCGCCGCTTTATAGATAGCTTCCACGGCGTCGTTCACATATAATAAGGAAAAAACCTTGTTGGCATTCGCCTGGATGTAGCCGGTCTCAACAGCCTCAATGCACATCTTCGCACAGGGGTTGGACTCTATGGCCATCCGATTGCCGCCCATCTCTTTCTCCGGCATCAGATATAGATGGTCCAGGCGCAGAATAACCGTGTCTGTGCCCATCATCTGCTTATAATTGCGGCAGACGTCTTCACCCTGGACAATGGCAACGCTGCGAAAACTGTATGCCGACGTCTCTTCCCTCTCATCAATGTCATTGGCATAAGATTGCGAATATACTTCCTGCGAGGAGAGATAAATAAAACGCCCTCCTTTAAGCATGGAAAAGGAGGTCAGGACATTCTGCAACGCAGTCTGGTAGCGCACAGCTTCCTTTCTGGGGTCGCTCCAGTCAAAATTATAATCGTATACGCCCAGGAAAATCGTAACATCCGGGCGCACGCTGTCAAAAATCTCCTTGAGACAATCGCTCTCATAGGGGAAACGGTATTTCTCATAGGCATTCTTGTAGCTGCCAACCTGATTCTTATTTCCTGTCAACACATAGCAGCGATGCCCTTCCTTATTCAGCTTATTAAGCATCGTTCGCATTAATTCATTGTCACTGCCAACCAATAATACTTCCATGACTGCCTCACTTAACTCCTATTGATACTCCTACAGCTTCAAGCCCCGCAAGAAACTGCATCGCATCCTCTTTTACTGTTTCCATATCTATTCCATACTGCTCTGCCAAATCCTCTGCAATTGCCGCTGCGTCAAAACCCTGGCTGGCAAGCTCCCATATCCTGGCGCCGCTCTCGTTGAGCTCGATCGGTTCTATATAATTATCTCCAGGCTGTTCCATATCGAGCAGCCAGTAACTTCCTGCCGCTTTCCGAATCCTATATCTGACACTCACTGATCCAACCTCACAAATGATCTATCTGCCACAGACCTTTATAAAATGAACAGCCAACGCAGCCTTGTGGCGAATAGGGCGCAGCCGCAGCCAAACAGCGGCATAAAACCGGTATGGCAGGTTTCGGACAGAAATGTGCTTCCCTTTACGGATAAAACCAACCAGAATACCGCGCATCTGTTCCGGGCGCAGGGGACCTTCAATCTGCGTCTGATTATCCCCCACCATGTAAAACCCTTCCTGACGGACACGCCAAATACGATGAAGCACAAGAATGCTGCCATCCCGCCGATAGAGAACGACATCTCCACGTTTCAGTTTCCTGTCCTCAAGCGGCGCCACTATCACACTGTCCCTGTCAGGCACAAGCATCGGGTACATGCTGTAACCATTAATCACTGTCTGAACCGTATTCCCATCCCTCAACAACTGCTCTATGTCTGCTTTCGATTCCATCCTTCCATCCTGTAAGCGTTTCGTTTATAAATGATAATATCATTATAGCACTTTTTATACAGAAATGCTATAATGACATTACATTTACAGGAAATGAAAGGATCGCGTATGTTAAAACTGAACAAAGGATATCTGCTTCACGAAATTGCCGGTATCCCATATCTTCTCCCCTACGGACAAAAAATTGTCGATTTTAAACACAGCATCCGGCTCAATGGTTCCGGATTGCTGTTATACCGTACATTGACACAGGGTGCAGACGAAGACATGCTGCTTCAAGCATTAATTTCCCATTACCAAGCGGAGGTTACAGATATTCCCTCGCTGAAAGAGGACATCAAACATTTTCTTCTCCAATTAGAAGGAGCTGGAATTCTCGCGCAGCCGCATAATCTCCCGGCGGGTAATGCGGACTTTTTCTTTCAGATTGGCCCTGCCGTAATGGCATACTGCGGTCCCAGGGAGCTGCTCATGCCGTCTTTATTTGACTTCTCCTGTGCAAATGCTTCCGCAGAGCTGACAGTCCATATTATCCCCTGCGCCGCGGACGAAACCGACAACGGTGAGTTGTTAATCCGCACAAATGAGATGGTTATTTGTAAAACCAATAGTTGTTATCGTTTCTTATATCCCGAAGGTTATGGCATTACTGAAATGCATGTTACCTTGGACGGCGGCAACGCCGCCCTCTTCTGCCCAAAACCATACGGCAGCGACCTGCCCGAAAAAATCTTCCACGCCCTTCGCTTTGCATATCTTATCTGTGCACAGCGTCTGGGAGCATTTGCCCTTCACTCCGCCTCTATTTTATACCGGGAGAAAGCATGGCTATTCTCTGGTTCTTCCGGCGCCGGCAAGTCTACGCATACCTCGCTATGGAATCGTCGCTATCAGACGCCATACTTAAACGGTGATTTAAACCTGTTGGGTTTTGTAGACGACACCCCAGTCGTATATGGCATTCCATGGTGCGGCACCTCCGGCTGTTATACGACATCGACCGTTCCACTTGGCGGTATCACATTTCTTAAACAGGCTTCTACCGACGCCCTGCTGCCAATATCGGACGAAGACATTGCTCTGCGCACCATGCAGCGCCTGATATCGCCATCCTGGACAGCCGAGATGATGCTGACGAACTTATCCTTTGCCGAAGACTTGCGCAAAAGAATTCCAGTTTTTTATCTGCAATGCACGAAAGAGGATTCCGCTGCAGCCGTTATCAAACAGGCCATTGATGACAACACCGACAAAAACTTTCCGATAGAATAAATTTGGCAGCGCCCACCGATATTCATGGACACTGCCTGCTTCTGCCAGCTCTATTTTTTCTTCCAACTAACGTTCTTCTCTATTTTCTCTCAGAATCTTAACATCCTGGATTCCATACAAGGCCATGGAAAGCATCATCACCGCCATGCAAAGGCAAATCAGCATGTTTGACAACCCACTGGGAATATCATACCAGACTAAATGAATCAACATCATGGCATACAGTAAAAATGTCGCTGCTTTCCCATGCCAGTCAGCGCTGAATACTTGTTTCGTCTTCTTTATCACGAGAAGCCCCATTACCCCGTCAAACACTTCTTTTATCACCAGAAATATCACCGGGGCCAGCATATACGGAAAACGCGTAAAGAGACAGAGCAGCATCGCCCCCTGCGTCAATTTATCAGCAATTGGGTCAAGAACTTTCCCCAGCGCGCTTACCATCTGAAACCGTCTTGCAATATATCCATCCGCCATATCTGTCGCACCGGACAGCAACAATACGATCGCCGTCCACATATAATCTTTTTTCACGCAATAGAGCCAGACAAACAGCGGAATCAGGCAAAGACGGAAAAAGGACAATATATTGGGAATCGTAAGAATCCTTTTTTCTGACGGCTTCTTCTGGGGCGTTCGATTATCCGCCCCCATTTCATTTGTAACCTGCATATCTTGATCTTTCTTCCTTCCCGCTAAAAAGAGCCATTGCTCTGGCAGATTATCTGTCTGCTTTTGCAACGGCTCCCCCTGATTAGTCTGTAACGTACGGCATTAACGCGATATGCCTTGCTCTCTTAATTGCAACGGTTAAAGCCCTCTGATGCTTTGCGCAGTTACCGGTGATTCTTCTGGGAAGAATCTTACCTCTCTCAGAGACATATCTCTTGAGCTTGTTGGTGTCTTTATAATCAATTACATTGTCTTTGCCGCAAAATACGCAAACTTTCTTTCTTCTGCGAACGCCGCCCCTTCTCTTCATGGGAGCATCGCCCTTTTCTGTCTTATTATAAGCCATTTTCTCTGCCTCCTAATCTAATTAAACGGTAATTCCTCGTCAATACCATCCGGAATATTCATAAAGCCATCTCCCGCTGCTGCGCTGGGCTCAGGTCTTCCTGCCGGCTGAAAACCGCCGGATGACTGCTCGCTTGCAGCCTTGCTCTCCGCAAACTCCTGATCCTCCACTACAACATCCGTGGTATATACCTTCTGTCCTTCCTGGTTGGTGTAACTGCCTGTCTGAATTCTTCCGGTCACAACGATCTTGATTCCCTTGTGGAAATATTTCTCTGCAAACTCACCGCTTCTTCCAAATGCCACACAGTTGATAAAGTCTGCCGTCTGCTGATCATTGTCGCGTCTGAATCTTCTATCTACTGCCAGAGTATATCTCGCAACCGCCGTCGCCTGTTCTCCCTGTGAGTAACGGACTTCAGGGTCTCTGGTCAATCTGCCCATAAGTATGACTTTGTTCATCTAATCTCCTCTTTCTATTACGCCTCATCCTGTCTAACGCATAAGAAACGGAGCACGTTGTCCTGAATACGCACGCGTTTTTCAAGCTCTGCCGGACAATCTGCTTCAGCATCAAATTTGATGAAATAATAAAATCCTTCTCTCATCTTCTGAATCTCGTAGGCCAATCTCTTCTTGCCCCACTCGTCCACTTCCGTAATGGTTCCGCCGAAACGTGTAATGTATCCTTTGGTCTTTTCTACAACTTCGGCTCTCGCTTCATCTTCAATCTTTGCATTAACGATGAGCGCTAATTCATATTTGTTCATGCCTTGTACCTCCTTTTGGTCTTCGGGCCCCCGATTCTCACCGGGAGCAAGGATAAATTAATATATCACGAGTTAGTATATTACCATAATTGTCCTTATTTTGCAAGGGTTTTATGCAAAAATGCACGGATTGTCCCATAATATGTATCAGGATCTTTGTCCTGCGACTGCGCATGCCCGGCATTTTTTATAATCAGCAATTCTTTCTGGCCCGCCTGGGCCTCATATAACTGACGGCTCATACTGACGGAAATCATGGCGTCCTCTTCCCCATGGATAAACAGCGTGGGCGTCCTGCTCTTAGCTACGGCCTCAAGGGCTGACGCATCTTTGAGATTATACCCGCCGCGCAGCTTCAGAACCAGGCACGCGGAGTCCACAAACGGAAACGACGGCAGCCCAAACCATTCGCCAATTTTCTCGCTGAACATGGAGTAAGCGTCCGTATAGGCGCAGTCGGAAATTACCGCTTTGACGTTATCCGGAAGCGTTTCTTCGCCCGCTGCCATCAAGGCTGTGGCCGCTCCCATAGACTGCCCATGAAGGACAATCTTAGCATTTTCATCCTGCGAGAGAATATATTGAATCCAGAGCATACAGTCAAAATGGTCTGTCCACCCCATGCCGATAAAATCCCCTTCGCTCTCCCCCTGGCATCTGAGGTCCGGCGCCAGCACCTGGTAGCCTTGGCCTTGATACCAGTAAGCAAGAGGGTACAGCTCTTCTTTCCAGCCTGTGTAGCCATGAAGCAGGATAACCCACCTGTGGTTTACCGTATCTTTTATCCGCCCATGCCCGCCGCCTTCCCCCTTCTTTACCGCGGAAGTTTCCAACGGAAACGTTTCGGCAACCAACATAAAACCGTCTTCGCTCTGTATGGACAATTTTTGCCTTTTAGCCGTCTTCAGCCATTCTTTTGTATCAGCCAAAGCCGCCCGTCCATTTTCTCTGATATCCGCCGTCTGCACCTGCGCCGCATAGCTCTCGTCGGTAATCCTCGAAAATGCGTCCAGCCGCCGCATGAAGGAGGGAACCAGAGCCGCGCTCACAAGAACATTTATTAATATGAAATAAATCGCCAGGAGAACCCCGGCAGTACTGATAGCCGCATACGCAATCTTTCTAACTTTTCTCTTTCGTCCGCCCATTGTTTTTATCCCGGAAATTAGAATTTACAACTGATACTTATTGGGAACCCCATGCCGCAGACAACGCGGCAAAACCGTCTTATTTCTATGGGGTTCTGATTTGATATCTATATTGTAACATCTGTCTTCGGGGAATGCATCAGGGAAAGATTTCCAGTAAAATAATTTCCAAAATAAACGCCCGGCAAAACGCTGATGAAACCTTTCTCATCCGGCTACTCCTGGAGCGGAAGCCGGGAATTCTTGATATCTGCGTAGCGCAGCCAATATGTATTTCTCGCAAAGTGCTTAAAACTTTCATTCAATTTATCCTGTTTCAGGCCCGGCCCGATAATGATTTCGCGGATCGGCAAATGCCCCCTGCACCATATCTTGACGCCGTTTTCAAAATCAATGGAAATGCCGTTTTGCTGCAAGGTTTCCTCCAGTACACGCATAATTTCTTCCTGGTTCTTCCCTTCCCCAATATAGATATGGTCTTTGTTCTCAACAAACTCACACCTTACCCTATGTTCCTCCATTTTTTCTATCAACAACTGCTTTTTGGATTTCCAGGAAGAAGAATACATTTTCTTTAATTGATTACCCACGGTAATGCATGCTACTTCTTTTTCTTTCTTTTCCCCATCCCCAATCTCTATGGCAATATTGGGCAGCTTTATGTGATCTTTTTCCACGTATTCAATCTTTTTTGCCATCGTAACCCTGTTTTCCGCCTCTGTTTTCCCAAGGCTTCCCATGTCAAATAAAATCCTGTACTCCGACTCCTCATGAAATCCCTGGTTCTTGATAAAGGGAATCATGCCGAAAATCATATCTAAGCGCAAATCATCGTCATCAAAACAATTGAGCGCCTCCCGCAGAGACCTGTCCAACTTTTCTTTTGTGTAAAAAACCTGATAAGGCATTTCCACCAGCCGCAGATATTCGTCATTAAACTTATAACGCTCCTTTTCATCATCCCCCCGGTTCTTACTATTATTTAAGACTGTAAAAATCTGTGCATTCTCGGCAAGCTCCTCAAGAAAATCCATGCCAAAGCTGACGCCATCCTTGGCATACCCGCGCCACTGACTCAATAAATCGCCATCCTCGCAAAAGCAGACCATATAATACATCTGTATCCCCTGGTACATCTTTTCTTCTAACTCTTTACATTTTTGGTCGTCGTCCATGGTCTTCTGAACGTATTCCTTTACAATCTCTCCACCTCGTTTATATTCCTCGGAATCATTGGAAAATCTGATATTCCTCGCCAGAAACACATCGCTGTCCAGTATTTTCCAGGCTGTTTCCAATCCTGCATAGTGGTATAGCAATTTCCCTTTTCTTTTCGGCATACGGAAGGCCTTTTTATACTTATGCTGCAATGCCAGCTTTTCCTTCATTGAATCTTTTCCATTATAGAACATCTTATCCCCCCTTGCGTACTTTTAAATTAATTTATCTAACTCTGCTTCCTCTTTTTCGCCCAACTCCTCCCCATCTGCCATATACTTTATGGTTCTCGCAACGGCGCCGCAGGACGAACACTCTGTCACAAGCGTTTTGGAGACATATCTTTGCAGTAAGCTCTTGTCTCCCATTAGGCTTAACACCTGGGAACCAAACTCGCGTATAGAGGTAATAATATACACACGGGCTTCTTCGTCAAATGTTTCATAAATTTTTCTGGCAATTTTATACCCGACGTAATCATTGAAGCTTGCCTTATCATATTCCTCCCTGCTCAGCGCAATATCCAGCAAAATTCCCGTTTTAATGTCCTCTTTACGGTTTTCTTCTATTTTTTGGCGTATGTCCTTCATAATTGTACCGTCATAAAAAAAATGCTGTTCGTCATTACGCATCCTGGCCTTCTCTTTGCCAGGCATCCACTCAATAACCGCTTCTTCCAAGCCAAGCGTTTTCTGCAAACCTCCCTTGTCCTTCATGACTTTAATGGCTTTTTTATATCCATCTATAATCGCATTTGCCTGTTTTTCAGAATCTTCTATCAAAATAATATTTAATTTTTCCACCGCGCTCCTCCTATTCTTCCCACACAGTCAATATTGGCAATTTAACATAAAAAAACTTTTTATGGTCTTCTACCGTCGCAAAAATCTGTACGCCGTCCTCCTCCGTTAATCCGTAACACGCATTGACCGTCCCCTTAATGGCAGCCAGCGAAATACCATCTTTTTTCCGTTCTATAGAATCTTTGATATCTTTGTCTATCTCTGCTTTATTTTTGGCGCTGCGAAAACGGTTCTTAACTACGAGATATCCCTCCTCCCTGTATATATACACATCAGCCGTTTCCTTCCTGCCGGAATGGCTGATGGCGCTTAAAATCAATTCTGCAATCATCACGCAGATTCTTCGGTAAGAGAGCGATTCTCCCGCCTCGGTCTTGCGGATTCTCACCCTGTCCTCCAAAAGGCTCTGCGAAAAACACGCCCGCCCATTCTCATCCAATATCTTAAATTCTTCAACCATATGCAGACTGTCCAATAAGCGCTTTAATTGTTTCCTGTACACAGCTTCAAAAGACGCCCGGGACGGCTCCCTTTCCGGGTTGGAATCCGCCAGAATCTGCACATTCATCCTTGCGATATAGGAGTTGACTACCATGTGGAAGAGGGCGCGGTATCGTTCTTTCTCCTCTTTCTGTAAATTATTCCCAGAACCATGCAGTTCTAAAATATATTTATAATATTTCTGCAAATTGTCCCTATCCGTATGATCCGTTGCCCTCTGCAGCATTACCTGCTTATTAAAATATTCTTTTGCGCTCCACTTTTGTATCATATTATTGGAAAAGTCATGTTTCAAATGCCTGACGATCATTGCATGGAACGCCATCACAATTTTCAACGCAAATAATATCACTGCCTGCTGCATATCTGCCGGAAAATCCATTTGTAAAAATATCGTATTTTCTGCCTGCCTGTTTCCGTTTCCTGTGTCCCCGCCCGCAATTTGATACTTTACCATGGTTCTTTTTAATTTCATGGAATCGTCTTCTACCTCAAACGGAAGTACATAAGTGTCTGCAATAAGTTTATCCAGGCCCATCTGCTGCGTGCCTCTGAGATTTTCCATTTTCCCGGACGCCTGTATCCGATAATATTGCCTTTCATCCCCTTTCTCCTCCAAAGCGCCATACAAAAGATACGTCCTTTCCGCTCCCGTAACCTTGCCGATACTTTTAAGCAGCTTCTTATAGTATTCTTCCGGGTCCTTTTCCGTAACGTCGCCCAAGAATTGATACAGCTCAATCAACGATTCCGCCAATACCCTTCCCTCTTCTGTAAAGCATTCTCTCTGAAAATCAAACAACCCATAGAAGTAAAGCGTCTCTTTAAAATACCCATAATAGTAGGCTCTTACAATCTTGTCGACATTTTTTTCCTTCTCATAATCTTTTGCCAATTCACGTATGCCATCGTTCAGCGCCCGGACATTCTCAAAATATACCCTCTGAATAAAATCAGCGTCCGCATTATCATGCAAAAAAAGCAATCCTTTGTCATATTTCCTAAAATCTTCTATTTTAACATTGTCCGCACCATACTCTTTCCCAAACAGGCACAAATATTCGAGAAAAACACTTTTACTTTCATCACTGCTCTGGCAACACATTCTCTTTATGATACTGACGTAATACGCACGGAATTTCTGTTTTTCCTTGTCACTAATCTTAAAAGCATCTACTGTATTTAGCAGGCGGACAATATTATCTTTACGAATAATATAGTTGGAGCCAAGATCCGATAACCTTTTCATCAATGTCAGCAAAACGCAATATACTTTCTCATCCCCATGATTCCGCTCTTCCAAAAGGAAAAGGCAGAGTTTTTTAATCTGTGGGAATCCTCTGGCTTTTTTCCCGTTTATAAGGCCGGTTGTCATATACTCAATCATATCAAGCATAATCTGAAAGATAGCTTCCCGGCTGCTTTTTAGGAAACTGATGAATGGACGTGAAAAAACCTTGATATACGATATAAGCCATTCTATTTGCTCTTCCCGCTCTTCCTCCATCAGTGCAATCATAACTTTACTCACGTCTTCCGCTATATTTTTTTTATGCCCCAAAGCGCCTATTTTTTCATTCGCAAGGTGGGTACAAATCATCCTGCGGTAGGCGCGCTCTTTTTCTTCCCTTCCCGCCGCCAGCAGCAGTTCTTCTTCCCTTTTATCCTGGATTTCCTCCGGTGACAGGCGTATTATCTTATCATGCCAGAATCTATATTGCTGATTCGTCGAAGACTGTTCCCTTAAATTCGTAAAATTCTGCACCAGCTTACATTCTGTGCACGCGTCTTCGTGATTCCTCATAGAGGAAATATTCAAATTAACATATGCATGGAACCTCTGCATTCTCTGTTGGTCCACGTTTCCCCGCCCGCTGTTATTTATAATATGCTGTATGCTGCTAGGCGATAGTCTGTTCAACAGTACCACAACATCGGAAAATACTTCTATCTCAATTTTATCATCTTTCGTGTGGATCAGGGACTGAAATAAATTTTTTGCACGCTGATAAGTCCTGCCGGAAACAATCGTGTCATCCACAAAGTGAAATCTTATCAAAGCTTGCTGTTCCATATATTGCAGGTCATTATATAACCCTATAATGTTGCTATACTTTGTCTTCACATTTTCCCGGAATTCTTTTTCAATCTCAAAATTCAGCACTAATGCCGCATTGTCAAATAAGTAATGGTTTACTTCTGCCAGAAAACCGGCATTGCTGTAATGTAAAGGGGATACGATAATATCGTATACGACCCGCCCCTTCACTTCCGTCCGCTTTTTCCGCTCCTCTTTCAACCATTCGATAATTCTGCCCCGTTCCTGGACAAAATACTTTTCCATACAAAAATAATACATATAGTGATTGCCATTGCGGACTACATGGTTGTATACAAGGACATTTTTCAATTTTTGTACACGGCATAAATTTTCAGGATCTTGCTCTCTTTTCATTTGTTCCAGCAGATCCGGCTCGCATAAGCCAATCATCTGCACCGGAACAACTGACGTGCGGTTTGTCTCAATCAGAGGGGTTTCCTGCCGGTAATCCTGGGGAAAACACAGGGGACAAGTCAGCGGCGAATACCATAGCGTATTTACCGACACAAAAAATTCCACGTCCGGTTCATTCTCAGGAATCAAGTCTGTTTTTATCGTTTGTCCGCTGATTTCGCGCCAAAAACGCTTTTCCATCCCCACTCTTTCGGGCCCATCGCCCGAACGGATAAGGATCAGGGCATAGTTTGCTATTATATTTATTTGCTTGTTATCACCGCAATACCCTGCGCTTATCTCTTCTTCCAACGCTTCCCGCACTTTATTATGCGTAGTCAGCGTGGAATTTATAGGGATTATAATTGCAAACTGCCACTCCTCCACATGCATTTCGGAAGGCTCCGCCCCCATATAACGGAACTTACCGCCGGTTCTCTGCTCATAAATCATATATTCTGCCTGCACGCCCTTGATCTTTTCCCGTATATTAATTACTATTTCATACAGCAGCAACTCAGAATAATTTTCATATCCAACTAACATTAAACGCTTTTCGGGATCAAAATTCAGACGTTTGAGAATGAGATTGGCAAATCTGCTGACGTAATAATTATTATGGAAAATGATTTCCGCCTCGTAAAATGTTCCGATGTGGATTTTAGAGCCCGCCCGCATATGGGTAGGACTTATCTTACACCCTAAACTATGTTTCTGAATATCGGCATTTAAGGTTTTTCTGACATTTTCTTCAAACAAGGTCCTATCCCGTTCTGGAAGTTCCAAAGTATCAAAGGGAACTAATTTTATCATCCCTTTCTCTTCCAGCCCTTTGTTACGGCCTCCATATTGTTCCAAAAGATACCTTAATATCCAGTCTGTCTCCCGATTAATGCCTTTTACCAGCATAACCTTGCTTGTAATTGTATATAGGCTGCGGAGATCGCTTCCTGTAATTAACAGCTCCCCACAGTCTCCAGCAAGATAAATCTGCATTTTGGCAATATACTCCGGCAGGCAGGACTTGCTGTAAAATATACCGAACAGACGGACAATCTCAAGCATTTGGTTTTCCGCACACTCACTGAGAATACAATAAAAATCCCGATCCTTTCTATCAATCCAATACATCCCGCTCAAAAGAAGGGATTTACAAAACATTTCGCTGGAAACCTTTATGTCCTGCTGCAAAGATATCTGTATAACAAACTCATTTCCAGCGTCGTCCGCAGCTTCTTCTATCCAGCAATAAATCTGCTGTGCAATATCATTGATCTGTCTTTCCTTTCTTTTTTGCGCATCCGAAACATCTTTATATTCAGAAAATTTTATGCGGTTCCAAACACACGCTTCGACCTTATATTCAACTTCCATATCATATTGATAATTAACATCCGACTCCACAGAAGTTACAACCTGCTGCCGCTGGTCTAACAGAGGCAGCAAAATAAAATATTCCGTTCCCGGTAAATGGTATTTTCCCGCATCCTCGCTTTTCCATGTATCCTTATTTATATAGACGTCCGTATCCGCATTATATTCATAGCCGCCAGAGCTGACCACCTTAAAATACCCTTTATTTGCAGAAACTACTGTTGAAAAAATCTGTAATCCATAATGATGCACCAGATTTTCCACGGTCCGATTGTAATCCTCCCAAAAATCACTTACATGGCAATTCGTTTTATGTTCAAAGAAATGCGAGACACACATTTCATGCAAATTACCGCCGTTAAGCACTTTTTTACGAAAATTATCAACCATATTTTCCTGAGACAAATCGAGTAAGCGAATTTCGTAGTAAAATTCATGTTCATTATCCTCAATGCCGTAATTTTCCCTCAGATACCGCTTTTCCTGCTGATTCTGATGTATGCGGATTTCCACGAAACCCTGGCCCTGCGTGCTGTACCTTACATTCTCCATCAATTGCAGCACCCCATCGGCAATGTCCCAGGCATTCATCTGTACTTTTTTAATATACTCCATTTTTCTCACTTGGGATTGCTTACAATAATACATCTGCAAGCAAAAAAGATAAAATGCAAGCATAGGCATTTCCGATATCTCTTTTTGAAATTCTCTGTCATCATATACGCGCTCATAATATTTTTTTCTATTTTGGGAGTTTCTCTTATATTCCCCTATAAAATTACTTCGGCACCGCTGCATGATCCGGCGAAACCTATCATTTTCATCCCTTGTCCTGGAAGGCTCTTTCACGCGCTCCCGCCAAAAACGCAGCTCGTCCTCCTGTCTGTCAAGCCTAATTACCGGGCTGACTTTGGCATGGGAAAATGCCCGTTCCCCCATGCGCGGCTCCAACTGCACAATCTCCCATATTTGATCCCTGGCACGCAAATATTCCCCATATATCCTTTGCTTCTTATAATCTGTTTCGGGACAAAAGCCGCAAAAAAAGTCTACGGCCTTCGCCCAAATTGCATAGCGTACATTTTTTTCGGGATTAGATGCATATAAAAACGCATACATATTGGGAAATTTATGGAACAAGGCTTCCAAATATATGTACTCTATGGTAGCGTCATCCGCTTCATGTTTTACATGTAGAAAGAATCCCACCTCTTCCCCCTCTGCAACAGCACGCTCATCAAAGGGACTAAGCGTTCCTTCTATCAGCCCCTTTGACGTTTGTGAAAAAATCTTATCCGGCTTTTCATTTTCCTCCGGCTCATATAGAAATACCCTTCCTTCCAACTCACCGCAAATATTCCGCCTGTACGCGGTATTTTTAAAGCTATCGCAAAAACGTGCTGCCGCTGTATAATCTTTTGCATAATTGCCAATATTAAATATAATTATTTTCTTCCCCATATCCGCTCCGTATCCTTTGTTCATTTATGCCTTAGTTATCGTTAGATTTCTTCTTTATTTCCCTCGTATTCTTCTCCACCAGCTTGCGGGCGAGCATAATCTGATGGCCGCAGCCTAAGCATTTGAGGCGGAAATCCGCGCCCACGCGCAGCACCTCCCATTCGCTGCTTCCGCAAGGATGCTGTTTCTTGAGACGGACGATATCTCCTACTTCATATGGAATCGGCATACTTTTCCTCCTTCTTACCTAGCGATAATTATTCCTAAGATACTAGAATCTTGCCAAACAATTCTCCAATGCTCTCTTGCAGCACGAGATTGGCAATCGCATCCCTTGGTGTGGCAGACTTATTTACAAGTACGAGTTTATCGCCCTGGTAATAGTCAATCAAACCTGCCGCCGGGTAAACTGCAAGCGAAGTGCCGCCGATAATCAGCATGTCGGCATTGCTGATATAATGTACCGCCTCTTGAATCGTGCGGTTATCAAGGCCTTCCTCATAGAGCACTACGTCCGGCTTAATTTCTCCGCCGCATTTCTCACAATGGGGGACGCCTGTGCTATGTAGCACAAATTCCGCGTCATAAAGCTGATGACAGGACTCGCAGTAATTACGATGGACGCTGCCGTGAAGCTCCAACACCTTTTTGCTGCCGGCAAGCTGATGGAGGCCGTCAATATTCTGGGTCACCACGGCCTTAACTTTTCCCACTGCTTCCAGCTCGGCAAGTTTCTTATGCGCCAGATTGGGCTGCGCCCCAAGACACAACATTTTATTGCGGTAGAAACGATAAAATTCCTCCGTATTCCGCCGGTAAAACGTGTGGCTCAGTATCGTCTCCGGCGGATAATCATACTCTTGGTTATATAACCCGTCTACACTGCGGAAATCTGGAATCCCGCTCTCTGTGGATACGCCTGCCCCGCCGAAAAAGACGATATTATCGGACTTCTCCACCATTTCCAGAAACTTTTCCACTTTTTCCTCTCTGTTTAATTCTGCCATAAGTATGCCTCCTCTTTCTTCTCTGCTTAATTCTATAAACTCTATCCTGCTGTCAGTTCCCTTACTCTGCCAATACTCCGTGCACCAGAAAACGATATTGGCTGCCCGCAGGCGTACAGGTCATCAACGTCACCGTGCTCTGCGCAGACTTGGGTTCCACGCCGGTATCATATAGGCTTTGCTCCTTCACATCCGTCTGCCATTGGGCGTAATCCTTTTCCGCTCCAAACCGATAAAGAAACGATTCTGTGCCCAGCTTTGCTATATGGCAGGAATAAATCTCATAGCGCCGCACGCCCTCCGGTGTATAAATAAAAAATTGGGGATTTTCCCGTAACGTCTCTTCCTCCTGGAACTCGTTGAGCCTGGCAAACATCGACTTGTCCTTCATATTGTGCCCGTAGACAAAGGTATGAAAATCGCTGAAATCTTTGCTATTCTCCACTTCTATAAAAATACTGCCGCATTTGTTCTCTTCCTTATAAAACGTATGCGACAAATAATAATCATTGTCCTCTCCCTGCACAATCGGGTAACTGACGCCTAATTTCTCTATGCGAATCCAGCCCACGACATGCGGGTTTATCTTCCTCAGCTTGTCAAAATCTACCGAAAATCCCTCTTGCCGCCCATCTGTGCTATCTGCCTGGCCCGCTATAGACACTACGGATTCTTCTATCTGTTGGTACTCACGGCCTCCTTTGTAATTCTCCCACAATAACATACCCAGCTTGACGGCGGCAAACAGGAATACAGCAAGGGTAAGCAGGAATGGGATAATGAATTTCCAGTCTACTTGTCTCTTCACCTTATTTCCTCTTAAAACCCTTCCTTCTTGCGCTGAATGCGCAGCTCTTTGCGTTTTTCTGCCGCTTTCCACTCTGCCCTCTCGCTTTCCGTCTCCAATAATATAGAAGGTACCTGCCTGGGAATGCCTTTGTCATCCACGGCAACCAACGTCAGGTACGCGCGGTTAATTGGTTTGCGCGTTCCGCTAAAATCTTCCACATAAGTATCGACACGCACCTCCATGGAAGTGTTGCCCACATAGGTTACCTTTGCAATCAGCACCACCAAATCGTGTTGGAACGCTCCCCTGATAAACCGCAGGTTGTCGACAGACGCCGTGGTGATATTGCCACCGGAATGGCGCATCCCCACCAGCCCGGCAATCTCGTCAATCCACTCCATCAGCTTACCGCCAAACAGGCGCCCCGCTGCATTTAAATGCTCTGGGCGCACCTGGTAAATATGTTCTATCATTGAATCAGTTATTTTTTTCGTTTCCCGCTCCATGCAGATTTCCTCCTGCTTCTTCTATGCATTCTTCTTCAATCTTCTATCTTTGCTCAAAACAACCGCCATCATCGCCGCCGTATTTATGTTCCTTTCATTATACAAAATAATTAGCCTGCGTTCAAGAAAGATTGTTTTATGAATCTCATTGAGTATAATTTTTGTTCTGTCATCCGCATCATTGATTGCAATTTCTTTCCATTTTAAAACAGCCGCCCTCCCTTTTGGGTGAGCAGCTGCTTTCCAGATAAAATTCTAATTTGTCCTTAATTCCTCCTCAACGCCTCAATCGGGCTCAGTTTCGCCGCTTTTCTCGCCGGGTAGATGCCGAAAAATACACCGATACAGCAGGAAAACAGCGTGGCTCCCAGGATGGTGCCCGCCTTGATGCCGGGATGTATGACGCTTCCCATCGAGGCGCTCATTAAGGCGCAAGCTCCCATAGCTCCTAAAAGCCCCAGAAGAATACCGATAATCCCTCCCAAAACGGTCAGGATAGCCGCTTCTGCAAGAAACTGCAAGAGAATGGAGGAAGTCTTCGCCCCCAGGGACTTGCGGATACCAATCTCACGCGTGCGCTCCGTGACGGACACCAGCATAATATTCATGACGCCGATACCGCCAACCACCAGGGAGATTGCCGCAACACAGGAAATAAACGTGGTGACAATTGCCAGCATGTTATTGACCTCAGCAAGCATATCCTGAAAGCTCTGAATCTGGTAATACTCCTCCCCGGCGCACTGATGCCTGGTCTCTAACGTATGGATAATACCCTGCGCCACATCCTCACCGCTCGCCTCGTCATTGGAAAATACCATTGCCGAATAAAAGGAATCGCTCTCCCAGCCAAAATAATTAAAAGAAGTGTAAGGAACCTCCAGGGACACCGGCATTCCCTCATAGGTATAGCTGACGAAACTGGTATTTTCTTTCTGCTCCGTAACCCCCACAATCCGATAACTTCCACTTATCCCATTGATATCTACCTCGATATCCATGCCTACCACGTCATCGGACCCAAATAGCCGTTTGGCGTCGCTGTTGGAAATCACGCAGACACGGTTCCCCTCTTCCACGTCCACCGCTGTAAAATACGAACCCCTCTTCATATTAAAATTTAAAGATTTCTGAAGATCTTCCGTTCCTCCGCTCAAAGTAACAGAAAATTCTCCCTTTCCTGTAATGGTTGTTCCTGATGTTCCATCCTGAGGCGTTGCCCCCTCGACGCCCGCAATACTTTCCTTAATAGCCGTAAGATCCTCCGGCGTAATCCAGGCATCAGCATTTATGGCATCATCGCTGCAATAAACACTAATCTGCCCTGTCCCCAGGTCTTCTATCTCGGAATTCATGGCATTTGCCGTCCCATCACCTACGGCCATCACCATGATAACAGAAGATATACCAATGATAATACCCAGCATTGTCAGAAAAGAGCGTCCTTTGTTTGCCTTGATATTTTTTAATGCCATTTTGACATACTCTATCATATTACCCATCTGCGCACCTCTTCTATTCTGTTGCTGATGTTTCTTCTGATACTGCACCGTTTTCGGACGATGCTTCTGTTTCAGAAGTTTCATCGCTTTCAGACGCTTCTTCTGTTTCAGATGGCTCCGTTACCGTTATAGCGTCTCCCTCCTCATGATTGCCCGGGTCAGAAATCACAATTTCTCCCTCATCAATTCCCTGTATGATTTCTGCACATTCATCTGAGGTCACTCCGGTCGTGATGCTGCGTTTGGTCAGAACGCCATCTTTACAAATCCAGCAGAATGTACCGTCTTTACCGATATTGACCGCCTCCGTGGGCAAAATGATAACATCTTTCGCCTCAGCCGCCTGAATAGTTACTTTGGCGTCCACCCCCAGGAAGATATTGTCATCCGGGTTATCAATATGTACCGTTGCCATAATGGATGCCGAAGCAACAGCCGCCTGATTTGTGCCTGCTGAACCATCTATGGCAATCCGGCTTATTCGCTTTACAGTTCCCTGATAAGTCTGTCCGGCAAGCGTAATCTCCGCTTTCTGCCCTTCTTTGACCTTGGCATAAACATTCTTGGAAAGTGTCACCTCCACGTTTACATCTTCAATACTCTGTAAAGTAAATAGCTGCATCCCTTGTGTAACGGTAGCCCCCTCCACAATCTGTTTATCTGAAATTACGCCGTTAAATTCAGCGGAAATTCCTTTCCTGCCCTCCGCAATCAATTCCTCTATTGATTTACTCTCCAACTCTGCCAGATTGTTATTTGTCTGCATCTGCTCCCTGGCGGCGCTGCTCATGGCCCCGCTGTCGCCCTCTGCAATCGCTTTCTGGCTCTCCAGGTTTCCTTTCAGCTCTGCCAGTTCTGACTGTGCCGTCTGAAGCTGCTGCTGCAAAGGCGATTCACCTGATAAATTTGCATCTGCGGAAACAAATGTACCCTGCAAGGATTCTATCTGCTGCTGCAAAGATTCGGCTGCCTGCTGCTTTGTCTCATTGACGCTCTGCGCATCCGTCAATTCTTTATTTGCCTTGTTCAACGATTCCCTTGCGTCTTCTAATTTTTGCGGTTCGCTCTCTGCCGCTGCGGCTGCCGCATCAAAATTTACCTGCGCCGTCTGCTGATTTGTCACGGCCTTGTCATATTCCTTCTTGGCAGCTTCCGCTTCCGCTTTCGCCGTCTTTAGCTGATCCTGTAATTTAGAAAGCTGCTCATTTTTATCCTTTTCCTCTTGTTGTTGGGCTGCTTTCTGAGCGCCGGCTTCCCCAGCGAGCGCGCTGGTAATGTTTGCTACTTCCTGCTCTTTGGCGTTCACCTGCGCCTGTAACTGCGCGGCTTTGCTTCTGGCCTGTGCCTGACGGCTTGCCGCCTTGTTCGATTGGCTCACGCTGTCCTGATAACCCAGCTCACCCGCCTTAACTGTCAGCTCCGCTTTCTGATTCTGCTGCTCTAAATCCTTGAGATTAAACGTTACGAGCTGATCTCCTGCCTTTACAAGCTGCCCAACTACAAATTCCGCCGACTCCACGCTCGCGTTCACCGGTGAAAATATCATCTTCTGCTCTCCGCTGATCACTGTACCATTCGTCTCCACAGTCTCCGATACATCTCCCTTCTCCACAGAAATACCTTCCACTGCCATAGCTTGGGCAATCTGCTGCCCGGCGCTTGCCGCATTGTTTATCACTACTATTACAATTATCAACAACACAATTGCCGCGGGGATTACAATTTTCCATACTTTTTTCTTCTTCATCGCCAATGCCTCCTGCTTTTCCATCTGCTTTTTTGAGTTTTCTATTCATAAAGAGCTTCGCTTACTACATGCCATTCTTCCTATGTATTGACATAATCTTCCACAATCTTACCGTCCAGAATTCGCACAACTCGCTTGGCCTGATCTGCAATTTCATTATCGTGCGTAATTAAGATTACACTGTGCCCCGCTTCGTGGAGCCCCTTTAAAATCTCCATAATTTCCTGCGTAGAAGCGGAATCAAGATTACCGGTAGGCTCGTCGGCAAGGATTACCGGCGGCTGCGCGGCAATCGCCCGGGCAATGGCAACTCTCTGCTGCTGGCCGCCGGACATCTCTGACGGCTTATGTTCCATACGCTTTTCCAGCCCTACCTGGATTAATGCCTCCTTCGCCAGTTTATGCCGCTTATTTCTGGCAATTCCCCGGTAAATCAGGGGCAGCTCCACATTTTCGACTGCTGTGAGATTGGCAATCAGGTTGAAGCCCTGAAAAATAAAGCCAATCTCCTGGTTACGAATTTCCGATAGCTGATTATCTTTCAAAGCAGAGACGTCCCTGCCGTCCAAGTAGTATGCGCCGGAAGTGGGCACATCCAAACAGCCCAGCATATTCATCAATGTAGATTTCCCGGAACCGGAATGGCCGATGATTGCCACAAATTCACCTTTTTTTATTTCCAAATCCACATGATCTAGTGCACGGACTTCATTTTCCCCGGGATTATATATTTTACACATATCCCGGACGCTGATTAAACTATCCAATGCGTTCCTTCCTTTCCGTCATTTCATCCTCATACATCATCCAAGAAATGAGCCTGATACAGATTCTATTTTTTTGTTGTATTTATCTTACGCCGAATTTCTTAAAGAACTTATAAGATTACCTTACAAGATTCTTACAATCTATAAAACGATTGTAAGACGCGTTCCTCTTCATAATTCATATATTTTCCACTTTTATATCAAAGAATCTATCTATTATCCATACTTCTCTGGCAGTATTTCTGGTAGTATTTGCGTATATTTCTATACTTTAATAAGACATAACTGCCGCATACCAAAGAGTATCGCTTGTGGAGCAAAGGTAAATAATATATAATAGGGACATAACTCACCAGCAGAAGTAGGTGGCACAATGAAAAAAGCACTGCCAATTGGTGTTGACAATTTTAAGAAATTGGTAGACGCAGATTATTACTACGTGGATAAAACACTGTTTATAAAAGAACTCATAGATTTATGATAAAAAGTATATGGAAGAACTGCGCACGGAAGGTTATCGGCGCATAGATTGTTATGGAATATCCTTCTATCACAAGGACTGTGAAATTCAATTTGGCAAAAGACTGCCGGATTAGAAACCTTTTGGTACTATGCATATACAAAATGGGGAAACTACTTATAGAAATCTATTGCAATATATGGAACTGTGTCATCTTTCATGCGGCAGTTCCATATATTTTTGTCAAACAACTTTATATCCTGCAAATATTTCATAACTATAGACACAACTTTATCCCTTGGAGGCATCCCATGAAAATAATTGACATGCACTGCGATACAATTTCCCGTATCTATCAAGAACAAAAACGGCAAAAACATACCCATCTCAGAAAAAATTCTTTCCAAATTGATTTGACAAAAATGAAATCCACCGCTTACCTTTTGCAGAATTTTGCCCTCTTTATTGACTTAGGCGAAACCGCTATACCTTACGAGACATTTCTCGGACAGCTCGCCGTTTTCCGAGAAGAAATGGCGCAAAATGCAGATTTGATTGCTCCCGTCACTTCTTATTCACAAATTTTAACAAACGAACGCCAAGGAAAAATGTCTGCTCTGCTGACGCTGGAAGAGGGGGAAGTCTGCGGCGGCAGCCCCGTACGTTTACAGGAAATCTATGACCTGGGAATCCGCATGATGACATTCACCTGGAATTATCCCAACAGCCTGGGATATCCGGCGGAACCTGCGCCTTTCACTGCACTCAGCAAATCGGTTACTGGTTACGAAGACAATACTCGTTTATCTTCGCTTAAAAGCGCTTATCAAACTGCCTATTCACGCCCAAAAAAGGGCCTTACCAGCCTTGGCATCGAATTTCTTGCAGAAATGGAACGCCTCGGTATCATCCCCGATGTATCCCATCTCTCTGACGAAGGCATTCGCGACGTATGCCGCCTAGCCACAAAACCTTTCTGCGCCAGCCATTCCAACGCCCGCAGCCTCTGCGGACGCGGAAGAAATTTACCTGACGACCTGATTCGGACAATTTCACAAAAAGGCGGTATTATTGGCGTCAACTATTACGGGCCCTTCCTTTCCGATAAGCCAAACGAAGATGATATCTTCTTTAGCCGCATCAAAGACATTGCACAACATATTTGTCATATTTCGGACATTGGCGGCATATACTGTATAGGTCTCGGTTCTGATTTTGACGGCATCGACGGCAACTTGGAACTCGAAAATTGCAGCCAGATGGAATTATTGGCACATGAATTGCAAAAATGCGGATTACACACAAATGAAATAGAACAGATTTTCTACAGAAACGCACTGAATTTCTATCAGGAATTATTAGAATAATGCGTAATCCATTGCGAATCACACAGAAATCGTTACATAGAGAGGAGTTATCATGCAGCAAGCCGTTGTCACCACCCCCAAAGCAACCCTTTATCAATCTGTTATTCTAAAAAACAAATGCTTTGTCGGCCAAAGTGTCTCTGATGAGTTATTGTCCGGCTGGTTACTGACCATCACCGAATGCCGCGGCGACTTCCTCAAGGTTACCACGCATTACGGTTACAGCGGATGGCTGAGGACAAGCGATGTACATAAAATATCCCCGGAGGAGTACGGCATGTGGAATATCCGCACCGGCTCCTTACTCCTGCTCACCCAACGGCTCACAGATGTTTTAGCGGCCCCAAAAGTACAAGCTCCCATCGTGACTACGCTTTTCATGGGCAGTACCGTAATTCCCTGCGGCAGCAGAAAAGACGGCTGGCAGAAAATCAGGCTGGCGGACAATACTGTGGGCTATGTACCAGCGATTGCCCTCGCCGCTTCCCAATCACTGACGGACACACAGACAGAACTGCGCTCCTCTATCATCAACTACGCCCTGTCCTATCTGGGCACACAGTACCGCTGGGGAGGCAAGACCCATGAGGGCATCGACTGTTCCGGGCTTACATTTATGAGCTATTTTATGTGCGGAATCCTCATTTACCGTGACGCCGCCATTAAAAGTGGATATCCGGTGCGCGAAATTCCCCGCTCTCAGATAAAGCCCGCGGATCTTCTGTACTTTCCTGGCCATGTCGCGCTGTACCTGGGCAGCAACAAATATATCCACGCCACCGGCAACTTAAACAGCTTTGGCTGTGTCATCAACAGTCTCAACCCGCAGGACATGGACTACCGGGCAGATTTAGCAGATAGTCTGTATGCTGTAGGCAGCGTATTTTGCTAATGCACTTCTTTTGTATAACAGAAAATGCCTTAATAGTCAAATACCCGCCCTGTGGGTGCATTGCCCGCGGAAATAAAATCATTGCGGCCCATACAAAAAATGAGACCGCAATGATTTGTATCTAAAAATTATTTTTTAATCCTCAAACAACGGTGTAGAGAAATACCGCTCCGCTGTGTCCGGCAGTATCGTTACCACCGTCTTTCCTTTTCCCAGTTTTTTCGCTAGCTTGATTGCCGCCGCCACGTTGGTTCCGCTGGAAATGCCGCACATAATCCCTTCCTTGGAAGCAAGCAGTTTGGAGGTTGTCAGCGCCTCCTCATCTGTGATAATACAGACGTCATCATAGATTTCCTGGTTGAGAATTTCAGGAATCAGGCCGTCGCCGATACCCATCTGCAAATGAGTGCCAATGGAACCTCCAGACAAAATTGCCGCATGTTCGGGCTCCACCGCCCAGATTACCATATCGGGATTCTTCTCTTTCAACGTCTCACCCACACCGGTAATCGTCCCGCCTGTACCAATGCCAGAACAAAATCCATGAATCGGCCCATCTATCTGCTCTAATATTTCCAAACCTGTCTGAATCTTATGTACTGCGGGATTTGCTGGATTTTCAAACTGCTGGGGCACAAATACCCGAGAATCCTCCTTCGCCATACGCAGCGCTGTCTGCAAACATTCTTCAATACAGGCGCCGATATTTCCAGCATCGTGGATTAAGATAACCTCTGCACCATAATGCTCTACCAGCTTGCGCCGTTCTTCACTGACGGAATCCGGCATGATAATTTTCGTCTCATACCCATACACCGCACCCACCAATGCAAGCCCGATTCCCTGGTTGCCGCTGGTCGGCTCAACGATGATTGTATCATCTTTAATCAGGCCCTGCGCCTGCGCTTCCCGAATCATATTGCAGGCGGTCCTCGTCTTGATGGAGCCGCCGACATTTAATCCTTCAAATTTGACAAGTATTTGTGCACCTTCCACCTCTGCCATATGATTTAGGCGGATTAACGGTGTGTTTCCCATTGCTTCTAAAATATTTTGATATACCATACTCACTCTGCTTTCTAAAAATATTCTTAAATGTCTTCCAATGATATGGCAGGTAATACAAAGCGTTGCCCGCCCATACCATAGAGGTATTTGGCAAGTTTGGCTTCTTATCCCCTGTGCATATCTAAAAATAGCAGCAACCATTTGGTCGCTGCTGTGTAATTGCGGGAGCAGGATTTGAACCTGCGACCTTCGGGTTATGAGCCCGACGAGCTTCCAGACTGCTCCATCCCGCGCCAACGAAGTCTATTATATTCCATATCATGGAAATTGTCAAACTTTTTCTTCGTTTTATTACCACATACGTTATTATACGCCAAGATACACAATTTTATTCCTCTGGCTCCGGCGACTGTATAATCTGGATGGCACGATCTCCAGATTTCGCGCTTTCTAACAATGAAGCCGCCATCTTCTGGAAATTGCCCCCGGAAGAAGTTGCCCCAGCCAGCATATCTATTTCATCCTCGTCCTGGTTCTGCAAAAGCTGTGCGGCATAGTCGCGCGTGTAGCGGTTAGGATATGTACCCTGGACGGCATTCATATTCCGCATATAGGCGCTGTCCCAGGATTTTATGAACCCTGCCTTATTCCTAGCATTGTATTCCACATTGACAATCTTTTGATCCATTACACAAATAGTAACATACTCTTTCCAGCCAAAACTATAATCCGACATCATGGCTGTGTAATAGCCGTCGACAAACCCTGTTTCCCCTTTACCGTCACCGCAAGCGGAAATTGTGATACAGAAAAAGAGGCCAAAAAGTATGCCAAAAATCTTACATTTATTCATGTTGTTTACCTCCTTAACTGGAAACGTCCAGAAACACCCTGCAATTCTTCTGCTTGCCTGTTGAGCTTCTGACTGGCTGTGGTGCTCTCAAAGCTTGCATCCAGGTTCTTTTGTGCAAAATCATTGATTTGTCCAATCTGCTCTGTCATATTTTCCAGTGAATCTTTCTGAATTGTCACAGCCTCACCCAGACATTTTGTAATATCTGAAATCTCATTGGAAATAGCCTCTATATCCTCAAAGGATTCTGCCGCCTGCTTCGCATACTGAACGCCATTTTGAATTGCATGTTGGGAATTACTGATGACCTCCGTAGCATGATGGGCAGATTCCGTGCTCTGTGCCGCAAGGTTGCGCACTTCAGAGGCCACAACTGCAAAACCTTTGCCCATCTCACCCGCCCGGCTGGCCTCCACAGAAGCATTCAACGCCAATATATTGGTCTGCTGCGCAATATCTTCCAACAGCTTATTCACCTTATTGATTTCAATGGCGTTTTCATTGATATCCTCCATTGCTCTCAGAAGGTTCTTCATATTTTCGTCGCCCACACTCAGGCTTTCTTTTGCTTTCTGCATCAGTTCCCCGGCGCGTATCGTGTTGTCGTTGACATCGCGGATATTTTCCTCTATTGCTTTTGTCTCTTCTGTCAGCACCATCAGAGAATTTGACTGCTCTGTGGAGCCGTTATGTACCATGGCAGCGCTTTCCGATACAGTCTTCGCCGTAGTTAAGACTTCTGCCGAGGACTCCTGCACGGAGCGCAGCATCGTATTCAAAGATACGATAATCTTCTCTAAAGCGTCCTTAATCTGAATAAAGTCCCCCTGAAATTCTTGATCTATGGAAACGTCAAAATTTCCCTCTGAAATGCTGGATAACACTTTTGAGAGTTGTGAAATATAGCCATTGATTCCCGAAATCGTGTTATTCAACGCCACAGACAATACCTGCGTCTCATCTTTCGTCTGAATTACATCAGCAGGCGTCTTTAAATCTCCTTTTTCTAAAAGCTCTATACGATTCGTGACGATTTTTAATGATTTACGAATTTTAGAAGAAAATCCCACAATAATTAAAAATGCTAGCACCAGCATTACTACGGTCAAAACGATACCCATCATGATACTATCCTGCGCAGGCCCCATAAAATCACTACTGGGCACGATGACCGCCAGGTACCAATTCGTACCATTAATTGGCACATAGCTCACTTGTTTTGCCTCTTTCCCCTGTCCAATGGTCACAACTCCAGTTTCACCAGATACTACTTTATCTTCCAGCTTCTCAGACCCCGTATATTCTGCCAAATCTATCTGATCCTGAACAAGTTGCGTGTCCCGGTTACCCATTACTTTACCGTCTTCATTTACAATAAAGGCCTCTCCATTCGCGCTGATATTAATACTGTTGAGCACATCATTCATAACTTCATATTTATAAGACCCTACAAGATAGTACAACAGCTCGCCTTCGTTATCATTAATTGGCTTACCCACTGCAAATTCAAGCTGTTCCCCGCTGACATTTACATCATCAACTACTACATTTTGCGTCTCTTGCATGAGAGAGAATAGTTTCCGCTCCTGTAATGACTTCGGACAAACCTCTGTTCCTGTATATAATATTCCCTCCTTATCATACAGACCAAGCCAAATGAATTCAATTCCAGATGCAGCATTCTTAATTACATCAAGTTTACGCCCAATGGGAGTGTTTGCATCCGTTATCGTTCCATTATCGCCGATCATAATCATACGGTCTGCCAGTACATGTACATTCCCCTCAACGCTCTGAGATGCCGTTTTGGTCATAGACGGCAATACATTTGATAATATCGTGCCTGTCAACGATGTCATGGAGCGCGACATTAGAGATACTAACACCAATGCCAAAAGCATTACAATAAAAATTGTGGTGATTAATATTTTACCGCTGATGCTTCTTTTCGCTTTCACTTTAAATTCCTCCTGCATGTTAATGTTCTGTTAATAAAGATAATTTTACTACATAATTTTCACAAATTCAATCCCTTGGAATTTTATATAAATTCCTTGAGTTACCCCATTTTTTTAATAAGTAATATTTTAGTACCAAAAGATCTTGCTGCCTTCGGCAGTATAGACATCTTGGTACTATAAATTTACAAAATAGGCAAACTTAAATTAAGTTTCCATTGTGTTTATAGACGTTTTTCTGTATACTTTTAATTAATTATGAACAAGTTTTTATCAATATTATTATTAGGTAATTGCGAAACAAGTTCAAAATCTTGATTCCAATAGGGCAAAAGCCCGGT
>Ga0137308_100198_pt1 | contig 111816 bp, 96 predicted proteins | sample Inofrocosms_June_FD_97181 | JGI IMG/M metagenome (GOLD analysis project Ga0137308, IMG submission 97181) | Mouse cecal microbial communities from Vienna, Austria - N-Acetylneuraminic and N-Acetylglucosamine D2O microcosms_June | ecosystem: Host-associated > Mammals > Digestive system > Large... | reverse complement strand
GCACATGGCACAAGTGCAAATTTTGCAGCCTGTATCACGGCACACCATTCCGTATGTCGCCATTGTCGGAGGTGGAAGCGGACCTGGAGGTAATCCGGCAGTGGCAACCAAGGGCACGCCGTGTTTATCTGACAGGTGCCAATCCGTTTGCACTCAGTTATAATAAACTGATGGATATTGCCATACTTCTACGCAAGTATCTTCCTCACTTGATTTCATTCGGAATGTTCGCCCGCGTGACTGATATTGCGACCAAATCGGTAGAGGAGTTGAAGAACCTGCGTCACATGAAGCTCGACAGTATTAATATCGGTATCGAGACCGCACATGATCCTACTCTTGAAAGAATGAACAAAGGCTATCATGCCAACGATATTCTTGAACAGTTGTCAAAACTTGATGAAGCTGGCATACACTACAACGTGTTCTACCTCAATGGACTTGGAGGAAAGGGAAAAGGAGTTGAAAGTGCAATCGCCACAGCAGATGTGCTTAACAAACTGCACCCCTGTATCATCAATATCGTTTCATTGACTGTCTTTCCTGAGTCACAGCTATATCAGGAAGTGCTTGATGGCTCGTATGAGGAAGAACCTGAGATTGAGAGACTGATTGAGATGCGAACTCTCATTGACCGCTTGAAAATCAAGGTCAACCTTATGGGACACCATATATCCAATACGGTACCAATCACCGGAGCGTTGCCCGATGACAAGGTCGCAATCCTCCAGGAATTTGACAAAGCGATAGCGGAGTTTCCAGAAGAAGAACTCAAAGCCTACCGCAGCAGGATATGGCATCTGTGAAGACACCCGTTCCTGTCTCAGCCTGTTCGTTTCGGACAGGCTTTTTTATAGGCAATCTCCTCAAAAATTAGTAAATTTGCAGTCTAAATCAGATAAGTACGCAAAATGACTAAGGCAGAAATTGTAAATGAGATAGCGAAGACCACAGGAATTGACAAGGCAAGTGTTCTCGCGGTGGTTGAGCAATTTATGGTTGTTGTAAAAGACAGCCTCGCACATGGAGAGAACGTATATCTCCGTGGCTTTGGCACATTCCAAGTTAAGGAACGTGCTGAAAAAACAGCACGCAACATTTCAAAGAATACCACAATAGTAATTCCGGCTCATAATATACCGTTCTTCAAACCATCGGCCGAGTTCAAGAAGGAGGTGGGTCAGTGATATGGAACAGGAAAACCAATATGGCGAAAGCGCGGTTGAAGAACTGACGCCCGACTGTAACGACCATTGTGAGGACGAATGTCATTGCCATAATTGTCACGAGAAACAGCCGGAGATTTTCGATGAAAGTGACATCGACCGCATAATAGCCAACCTTAATGACTGGGATTGAGATATGAGATATAAATATTGTCCCGAATGTGGCGCAAAACTCAAAGGACAGCAAGCAGGTGATGATGGGCTTGTGCCGTACTGTGATAACTGCAAGCGGTATTGGTTCGATTCGTTTTCAAGTTGCGTGATTGTCATGGTCGTTAACGAGCTGCATGAGATAGCACTTCTCAAGCAGTCGTATATATCCGACCAATATGAGACATTTGTCGCCGGTTATATCACACCGGGCGAAAATGCAGAGGAAGCTGCAACACGCGAAGTCAAGGAAGAACTTGGACTGACGGTAGAGAATCTGATATATGAGGGCACCCATTGGTTTGACAAGCGAGAACAGTTGATGCACGCCTATATCGGCATTGTCAAGAAAGCAGACTTCTCCACATCGTCAGAGGTTGACGGCGTTTCATGGGTACCATTGGAGGATGCCCCTACAAGGATGTTCCCCGATCGCCCCGGTAACACACAGCATATCCTTTACCGCAAGTATCTGGAGTTGCTGAGAACCAAATAATATTCCGATTGAAAAGTTGAGATTAAAAGGCGAGGCCAAGCAGATGCTTGACCTCTTAATCCTTTTATAGTGCGGGTACTGAGACTAAAATCAGTATCGGCACTTTTGTGAGAGCAAAGTTAGCTCTTTTTTATTGAACGTACAAAAAAGTTACGAGCCTGACCCGTGGAGCCAGACTCGATTTAATCTTGTTTATAGTGCAGTTGGCAGCATCGGGGCCATCCAAATACACTTTCGTATCGCAAAGGTAGTAATACTTTTCCAATACAACAAATCGTCAGCGTTTTTTTCTCGCAAATTTAACAATCTTTTTGAGTAATGACCTTAATAGGTGCAGAAAACATCTGTTTTTTTGTGGTATTATACCTGTTTGGGATTCTATTACAGTACGAATGGTTGGTGTCTTTTTATAAAGGCGCGAGGTAGCAGACCACAACTCATTCCACATATCATTTGCTCTGTTAACTGATACTTGTCTCAGCATATAGTCAACAACACGCAACGCCCCTTTGAACGACTGTTGCTCATTCGCGCTAAAAGACGGACAGGCTTGTCCTGCCCTGATACCTTTTGATAGCGTCATTCCAAATACCACATTACCGTGCGCACAAGCATTGCGGACTTCTCGAATTGCGGTCAGATAACTTTTGAATGTTTCGATAGCAAATTCTCTGAAGTGAGAACTGATAAGACTTTTATCTCTATCCCAAATCAGACTGTCATAAAGAACTTCCAAATTACCGAATGTCATAAATTCCATAGTCTTCCATGCCGGGGCATATTGTCCGAGGTACTTGGCATGATGTCGTTGTATCGGTAATTTATTCTTGATTGAACGATATGCCTCATTCGGGAACTTCCTTATAAAATCACTTGATACAACATTCGGATCGACGAACCATGTAGGGTTTGAATTATATTTATTGGAAAGTTCATAGATGATGGTTGTTCGGATAGCGACCTCAATCCTTGACAAATATTTGTTCAGGATATTCCTCAAATCCATATCGAAATAATACAACGCCACAACATCCTCAATCCTTGTTCCGGGATTAACCATGTGCTGACGTCGATGATCGAGATGAGGATAAGTTTGCTCAAAAGGGAATAGATAGAAACCAAGCCGGTAATAACCAATATCGGCAAGGTACTCTTTAGCCTTAGGTTCATCGGATATGATAACTCCGTGTCGCCTAAGTTTCTCTAATTGTTCATCGAGCGTAGTGGCTCTTTTCGTATATGGTATTTTCCGTCGGGGCATATTATTCGGTCGATTGAAATACAAAATTACAAAATTTAATCGAGCCCTGCTATATTTTTATTGAGGGTCAACGCTTTTAGCACATTATAGCATTTTCAATACACTAATCACAGCACGGATATAGCCGGGATCTTCAGCGTAGCCAATCTTTTTCAGCCACAGCAGATAATTTCCTCCCTTATATCGGTACTGCAATTTTGTGTAGTAGGCCTTGACTGATTCAGTCCAATGGTTGAACTCGTAGTATTTACCTGTCCGTGGATTGGTAAGCCCGAATAGATTGTGCTTGTTGCGGCAGACCGGGGATTTGAACCAGCCTGTTTCAAGTATTGCCTGTGCCAATACTATCTTCGGATATTTTATGCCGTTCTTTTCAATCTCGGCAATCAGGTTTGGAATGGTCAGATCCGGTAGTCCGGAACTGACGGGTGCTTGCTGGAAATGTGACTTTGATGTGGTGACAATGCTTGCAGATAGCGTTTGTGGCATATTTTTTACGCCAATAACCGTCTCCGGGATTGATGATATTTGAGGCAGTGCGCTATCATTCTTATTGTCAGCGTTATATACTCCTCTCTTGTGCATTTCAACCGTCACAGGAGAATCTTTTGTGACGGTGTAAAACTGGGCTGCGGCATACTGTGAACAGAAAACTGCACAAGCCATCGCAACAAAAATGTTCGGAATTTCAAATTTAGCAATCATGTGGGGATAATTTTGAGGCCGACAAGCGGTTACGCCGCAAATTTATAACCTCTAATTCATTGACATGGAAATTCCGAACAAAAATCAGCAGGACACGCTCCCTTATGAAAAACTCGCCCTTTTGGGTATCGACAGGGAGAAAGCTGATATGCTTCCGCAGGACGTGAAGCAAAAATTGATGCAGGGGGAGGTCACGCCTCTTTTGCAGGTGTCTATCGACACCGGGAATGGCATGGTTATCTCATTACCCCTTAAACTCCAGCTCGCGGCCGACAAAGACGGCAATCCCACGCTGATCGCATATCCCGTGCAGCGTGAACTGTCGGTTGACAGGAACAACGAGCTTCGCCTGTCGCAACAGGAACTTGACGCATTGCGCCGTGGCGACGTGTTGCAGAAAGCCATCGACATCAACGGCGAGAAGACTCAGCAGTATCTCCAGCTCGACCCGGAAACAAAGTCAATCATCCACCGCCGCATAACCGAGGTGCAGATTGAGCAGAAGTTGAAGGACATGGAAAAGGTCAACGATATCGAGCTTGGCTCCCAGCAGAAACAGCAGGCACGCGAAGGCAAGCCGGTGGAACTGTCGGTAGGAGGCGAAAAGGTATCGGTCGGCATCGACCTCAAGGAACCGCAGGGCTTCAAGGTCGTAAAAGGCGACCTCAAGGAGTGGGAGCGACAGCAGAAACTCCGCTATGACGAGCAGCACCCCGAATATCTCGGACTGGTAATGACCGACAAGAACCGCTGGGAATATCAGAAAGTTGTCGAGCATGACTCTAAGGAACGTGCCATCAGCCTCGACCCCACGCAGAAAGAGGAACGGAAATCCCGCATCAAACGCTGACACACATGGCAGCTTCAAGAAAAAAAGAGCCGGGCCAACTCTCCGTAATGGATCAGTTCGACCGCATGAAAGAGAAACACCCCGACGCCTTGCTACTTTTCCGCACCGGCAACACATACGAAATCTACCGTCAGGACGCGAAAAAGGAGTCGGAAATTCTCGGTACACCAGTCTCCACGCGTACAGTCGGCAAAGAAAAGAATGTCGATGTGGCATCCTTCCCGCACGAAGCACTCGACACTTATCTTCCACGGCTTGTAAGAGCCGGAATGAGAGTGGCTATATGCGAACAGCTTGAAGACCCCAAGCAGAAGAAAAAGGAGCAGGAGGCGAAGCACGTGGAGACTACATCACAACAACCCATTAACAAAGAATCCGATATGCCAAGAAAAAAGAAAGAAAAGACTCCCCAGGAGGAGCCTGTAAAGACCACAAAGAGCGCGGTCGATGAAACGACCCCGAAAGAGAAGAAATCAGAATCCCAATCCGCCACCCAGGGCGAAGCCGCCGAGCGTAAGCCCCGTGAGCCTCAGATGGTGACGGTCAACGGAGACAAGGTGACACATGGTCACGCTTACCAGAGCAAGACCAACCCGGAGGACTGGTATTTCACCGCCAAGATCAACGGCCAACAGTTGAAGCCGCAGAAGATGGATCCGGCCGACCTCGCCGCCTATCAGCAGAAAGAACTCACGGTGCCGCAGCTCATGGAACGCTACTATCCCACCAAACTCATGCCGAGGGTGCCCGATGTCTCCTATCAGGTGGCGAATGTGCTGCCCGGCCCCGAGGGCAACCTAACTATCGACAAGTTCAATGTCTATAAGGAGACCGACGAGACCCGCGCCGACTACGGCAAATATAAGTTCTACGCACAGGTGGGAGACAAGAAGATGTCAACAACCGCCTCACGCGAGGACCTGAACGCATACTTCGACCGCGTGGCAACTCCCGGACAGCTTGTGGAGCGCAACTTCGGCGACCGTCTGCACCTGCAATCCCACTACGAGCAGTTCAGGCTCCCGGAGGGCATCGACCCCAAAGGTATCCGTGTCGCAAAGGACAAGGAAGATGGAAAGTGGAAGGTGTCGGCCGACCTCGGCGAAGGACGCGGACGCACTTCCCGTCAGGAGCTGTCCTTTGACGACGGCTATTCTCTATTCAAGACGAAGACCGCCACACGCGAGCAGATAGCCGCAAAATATCTCACTGAGGAGATAAACACCAAGCTCGCCGCCCCGCTCTCTATGGAGAAATCAGCCTCCATGAAAATGTAAAACCGTTTCCCAACAACACTTAAAAGAATACCACTATGGCAAAATTAGAATATGACGAGCTTGTGCAGCTCCTTCAGGACGGCAACATCGGCTTCCTCCGCTTCATGCTTGAAAGCGACAATGCGGAGTCTTATCTCGAATGGTGCGAGCTTCACGGCATCGAACCCTCGGAGGAATCCGCCGAGTTCTACTACGATGAGACCGAGATCGACATGATGGAGCGTCAGCTGATAGACGACGAGGATTATGGCATCTGGAACTAACGGCGCGTCCAACAGTTCAGGCCAGCAGGCCCTCGACCGCTTCGCCCAGATGATGATCGAGCGTATGGAGAAGATGAAGGGCTCGGACTGGGAGAAGGGCTGGATCGGCGTAGCCTCTTCCGCCGGCCTGCCCCAGAACATCATGGGACGCAACTACTCCGGCTCAAACTCCTTTTTCCTCCAGTTGCACACGGCGGCGCAAGGCTACGAGCTTCCCGTGTTCCTCACATTCAAGCAGGCACACAACTTCAAGGCCCATGTCCTCAAAGGAGAGAAAGCCTTTCCGGTGATATACTGGGACATGATGGTACGAGACAAGGACGGCAAGAGAATATCCTCCGACGAGTACCGCGCCATGAGCCGTGACGAGCGGAAAAATCTCGACGTGATACCATTTGTCAAGGCGTTCCCGGTTTACAACATCGACCAGACCAATTTCCGAGAGGCACAGCCTGAGAGGGTGCAGAAACTACTCGACCGCTTCAAGGTGCCTGAAATGCGCGACACACAGGGTATGTACGCCCACGGCGCACTCGACCGCATGGTTGCCGAGCAGACATGGCTCTGTCCCATACAGGCCGACCGCAAGGAGAAAGGCGCGTATTATTCCCCCTCGCGTGATATTGTCGTGCTTCCCATGAAGCAGCAGTTCAACAAGGGCACGACTCCGGAGGACATATACCGCGACGGCATGGAGTTCTACTCGACAATGCTACACGAGATGACGCACTCCACCATGACACCCGAAAGGCTCAACCGTGAGGCGGGCGCGAAGTTCGGCGACCCGAAATATGCGAAAGAGGAACTGGTGGCCGAACTTACAGCAGCCATGATAAGCCACTCTATGGGCTTTGACTCCAAAGTCACAGACAACTCGGCGGCCTACCTCGATTCTTGGATAGGCGCGCTCCGGCAGGAGCCGAAGTTCATCGTGTCCGTGATGGCCGATGTCAACAAGGCTTCGGAAATGATACTCGACCGTGTGGACGCACAGCGCATATCGCGCGGCGAACAGCCTTATCAGGCGAAGAACGACCCTCTGATGGCTCCATTGGAGGACGAGATATGCCCGTTCAAGAACGCCGCCATAATCAAGACACGCTCCGGCGACTTCGCCATGCGTGCCTCATACAACGGTGTCGATCTCGGCATGAAGCCCATCGAGCGTTCAACTGCGAGAATGTATTTCCAGCTCACCGACCAACGCGAGAAAGATATATTCCTCGGAAGCGCGATACGCAAGAATTATGAATCGGAGATAGCCGGCATCGACCGCCGCGCCTCCAAGTCACTCTCAATCGTCTGAAGCAATGGCACCGGCTGACTATAAGGTCAAGTTCAAGGAACTTAAATCGCGTGTGGGTATTGATGATGTCGCCTATTCACTCGGCTACCGCCTCGACCGCAAGGCAGGTGTGGGCCGGTACATCGAGCTTGTGCTGGGCGAGGGACGCGACAAGCGTGACACCATCATCGTCAGCAACCGCCGCGACAAGGCTTCGCAGACTTTCTTCCGGCGGGACGGCTCAAAGGGTGACGTGGTGTCGTTCATACGCGAGAACCTTTCATCGTTCAATGTCATCGGGCTAACCGAATGGCAGAAGATAGCGAAAGTGATGGCGCAGTTCGCCAATATGCCGGAGCCGGATTATGACCGTGACAGGGATTATGTACGCTCGGCATCCGCGCCTCAGGTGTTCGACCCTTCGCGCTACCGTGTCAAGGAACTGGACGCGGCCAATATCCCCCGGCTGTTCGCACAGCGCGGACTGTCGGCAGATACGGTCAAGGCTCTCGCCCCGTTCATTTCCCTTGTGTCCGACAGGCGCAACGAGAATTTCAACGGCTACAATATCGGCTTCCCCTACACGGAAGCCGGGAGCGACAAGACTGTGGGATATGAGATCCGTGGCATGGGCGGCTACAAGTCAAAGGCCGCCGGCACCAATTCCTCAACGGCGGCGTGGGTGGCCGACCTGTCGCACGGCAACAACGGACTCGTGCGTCATGTGTTCTTCTGTGAATCCGCCTTTGACGCTATGGCTTTTTTCCAACTGAACCGTCCACGGTTAGGCGAGGACATCGCCCTTGTCTCCCTTGGCGGCACGTTCTCCGACCGTCAGGTACTGGGCGTTATGGAGCGTTTCCCAAACGCCCGTGCCTACGACTGCTTCGACAACGACCTTGCCGGACGCATCAATGGACTCCGCCTCATGGCTCTTGTCGAGGACATTCCACTCAAAATCACCAAGACGCCGGAGGGCTTGATGGTGGAGGCCAAAGGCAAGAGTTTTCCGGTGTCGCCCGACCGCTCCGCCTACACTCAGTTTGAACCGCATATTTCCGTGCGTTACCGCATGGGGCAGTGGCAGCCGCCTAAGGACTTCAAGGACTGGAACGACTGCCTGTTGGGTAATCGCTCCTCAATCAAGATACTCCCTACCAAACATGACCGTGACGATAACCTCGCCGAGCAACGCGCCTCCGGCTTAAAAATATGACTGACCGATGAAGACTATCAAACCGAAAACAGTTCTGCTCGCTCTTTCCCTCCTTGTCATTCCGGGAGCGGACATGATGGCGCAACAGACCGACCCGACGCTCACGGCGGCGGTAATAGCGCAGACTGTGGAGCTTAACAATATCCACAAGAAGCGCAAGTCAACCCAGGAGAAGATCATCGCGGCTGAAGCCGCCGTGACTGTCGCCCTCGACCGCGTTCACTCCGTGGAGAACAAGATGCTTGAGTATCTTTCCAACGCCCAGGGTGCCATGCAGAATCTCTATCAGATAAAGCGTGCCGGAGAACTGGTGCTGACGGAGATACCCAAGAACTGCGACCTGTTGCGTAAATCGGTGCCGGGCCACCTGAAAGGCACGGCCATAGCGGTGCTGGTGTCCGATGAACTGACTGACGCGGCAGCGCAGATGGCTGCTCTCTATCCCTTCATGCAACAACTTGTCACTTCGGGGAGCTACACCGTGACCGGTGCTGACGGTAACAAGGAGAAACACAAAGTCAACCTGCTCAACTCCGCCGAGAGGTACTATGTGGCAAACGAGGTGGTGACACGTCTGGAGACAATCAACACCGACCTGTGGCTACTGGCGTGGCAGATACGCACTCTCTCATGGAACGACCTGTGGTTCTCGCTTGACCCCGACGGCTGGGCCTCGGTTATGTCGGGAAAGGCTATCGCGGAGACCCTTGTGTGGGAGTGGAACACGATAAAATACAGATAAACGAACTATCAACAACATTTTTTACATGGATACAGAAACAAAGATTATCGGCCGTTGCCCTGTGTGCGGCGGCAATGTGGTGAAGACCTGCAAGGGCTACCGCTGTGAGAACAACACCGGGGAGGACGGCAAGTGCGGACTCTTCATCAACGGGGTTATAGGCAACCGCAAGATGGCGGATGCCGAGGTCGCGGAACTGCTGGAGAAGCGGAGCATATTGCTCGACGGCTTCGCCACAAAGGAGTGGAAGACTTTTCCGACCGTGCTTGTCATGGCGGCTGACGGCTCGATCAATATGGAGTCGGTGGTGGCACACTGCCCCCGTTGCGGCGGCGAGATCCGCGTGGGCGCAAAGGCTTTCAACTGCTCCAACTACCGGCAGGAGGGAAGCCCCTGCGACTTCGTGATATGGCGCAATATCGCCGGGCATCTCATGACGCTCGATGAAGTGCGAGAGATATGTGCCGATGGTGTCACATCCCACGAGGTCGAGATGTTCGGCGAGAATGGCTCTGTCTATCGCCGCAAACTCGGCTTATCTCCCGACAAACTAAAGGTTATCAAGGTATGAAGCCGGGAACGAAACTCGCCATACTGCTCATAAGCTGTGTGGCTATGTGGGGCGGCATAGGATATGCCTTCCACTACTTCGGCCAGCCGTCGAAACGGGCGCAGTCGGTGGCGGAGAAGGCACTGATGGCCTCGGTGGATAATCCGGAGTCGGTAAAGGTCATAGCGGTCAGCAAGCCTGACAGTGTGTTCGGCCGCAACTACATCAACAACGACGAGAAAATGGCGATAGCCATGTCGATGATGAAAGTCAACGAACAGGTCATGTCCCGGACAGACGGTCTTCAGAACCTCGATTTTGAGGACAACACCGTTTCCGAGCTTGTCGGCCGCCAGATGTCGGCGATGTCCGCTCTACGCTCGATGGTGGGCTTTGAGACTCCTGACGCTCCACGCAAGCCGTTCTCCGGCTGGAAAGTGAAAATAGAGTATGAGGCTCTGTCGGAAAGCGGCTCTCCATACCGCTCGGAATACTGGTTTATCCTCGACCGCGACGCACAGTGCGTCGTAAACTCTTTTGAAATACCTCTTTTATAAATCCCTAAACTGAATACAACGATGAAAGAACTACTTGATCAGATCGAAAAACTCACATCTACATTCCTGAAAGACGCCGCCTCCCAGCTCGACAAGGGCAACAGGGCTGCCGGACTCCGCGCTCGTCGCGCATCCCTCGAACTGGAGCCGTTGCTTAAACGCTTCCGCAAACTCTCGCTGGAAGCCGCCAACAACAAGGCTGAATAATCCGCCCTCGATAGGACAATTTCTTTGCTGCCAAAAACCGGGACTCCCTGTGCGTGAGCATGGGGAGTTTCCTATTATTTAATCCAACCTTTTTTCAGTACCCGGAATGAATAAAAAGGACTATATATGATGAATAAGCAACTCAGTAGAAACTGGTATCTTAGTGTGTCTTTTTTTCCACTTATAAAATAATTTATTCTTAATAAGATTCCTGAAGGTATCAATAAGGCAATCAGCATCCAAATAGACATTAAATCACCCCGAGGCCATAAGTGAAACGAATCTACGATAGCACACACCACAATATAAACGAACAAAAATATATTGCAAAATGTAAATATCAGATATAATTGTTTGAAATTAGGAATTTTTTCGCAATTAAATTTCATCGCTTACCTCCTTTCCTCCAGAGAATAATGAACAGGACAAGGGATAAAAAATAGGTTATCCACATCAGAGTGGACAAACCATCTATATACATATAGTATCGTTCCTCTATTATGTCTATATTGTATGGTTCAATAATATACTTTGCATCTACATAGGCATTAATCCACGTCAATATGCCAACGATGAATATTGCGATAAATGTTATCAAGCCAACTATCTTCTGCCAAGTCTTCATTAATCTATCAATCTATTGGGAATTGTTGCTCCATTGAATCTATTATTTCCTCAAGTCGTGGATAATACTCTACTATATTCGGCTCTTGTCGTTTATTCATCCACTCAATTTGCTTTATAATAACATCCTTTACTATTTCATAATCTTTCGGAGAAATAATACGTGTTAATGTCAAATATTCAAACGCCCAATCTGCACCAATATCCGGTAATTGTTGCTTGCCTTCCAATATAGGTACAATTCTGCGATCATACATATTCTGTAAGTTGGCATAATGACTAAACACTATCTCAGCACACTCCTTGATAGTGTCACATAGTTTACAATATTCCGTATCAATAGTGGACTCCGTAAAAATAAATTTGTCCTGTCTTTCAAGCATATTACCGCTAAAGCCAACCGATGGATTATCTCGTTGGTCCCGCAACGTCTTGAAACTATACGCCTCAAACCATTTTTTCAATATATCAAAGCGCACCATATATATTGGATATATTGTCAGCATATTATCTCTTATCCAATGATCCAACTCAATCATACTACCAATGCCATTTTCATGCCAGATGAAACAGTTGTCTCGTTTTCTGAACTTGAAATCCATAAGGAAATCCTCACTCTTCAACCGCTCAATTATATATGTGAATATATGTGACGCTTTCATTTATTCAAAATTTAATAAACTTACCGTTAAGCGAGCTGGGCAAAATATGTTCATATGTCCCGGCAGTCCTTAAAGTGTTGCAAATAGAATCATTAAATATTATATGTCTATTCCTTGAACTAATTTCAACATATTCCATATCATCTTTTAATGACAAAGGTGTTGATGCAATAATCATCACAGAAGACGAATCTGAAGAATATACTCCGACATGGCTATCTCCATTATTAATTTTGTTTTTGCTTATTTCAAAGGTAGTGGGCGTAAACTCAATCAGATAATAGGAACCCCCGACATTTCGATATGATTCTACTGAACCTTCCAAATGATAGTCCACCTTTGAGAAATATTCATCTTGGCCGTGGTGATAAGATGCAGACGTTGAAAAAAAGATAACCATAACCCCGACAATACCGGCCATGATTATCAAAATCACGACTAACGACCAACATATAATCCGTATGTATTTACGTCTCGCTGTCATTATAGAGATATTATTGGTTAAATCCATAGGCTGTGACAACAGACAGTCATTATCAAAAGCACATAAAAAGATAATCGCTTCCTGTCGGTGGAGAGGCGATGACGGGAGATGCCAATTATTTTTGCTCGGTCGGGAGGCATTGCTGTCGGATCGGCATAAGAGCCTATCGCAAAGTTAATAAGAATATTTGACATTAGGGTGGTTTGCACGCATAAAAATCACCGTTATATCCTGACAGATGATGATTTATGAATAAAAAGGTACTGGAGGCGGTAACTTATCTTTGATTACTTGCGGCTTCTGCGTCCGTTGGTTTTTCGCTACGAAGTAACGGCGGGCGGTGACGCCGGCAAGCGACCGCCTCCGGCTTGGCTGCATGAAAAAATCCGGCAGCCTTCCACGATTTGCGCCAAATCGGGTATTCCGTATTTTTTCACTTGCCACACTTGCCTTGCGTCACCGCCCGCCGTCTTGATTGTATCGAAAAAATCCCCCGGATGCGAGAAGCCACAAGGCTTCAAACAAAAGGGAAAAAAACAAAAAACTCAAACATCTAAAACACTCAAATTATGGAAGCAACAGCAATTCAGACCAACACCGCAAACGTACAGGAAGCCACAATCTCTCTCGCTCTCATTCAGCCGAGCAACTACAACCCCCGTAAGAATTTCGACGAGCAGAGCCTCACCGAACTCGCTGACTCTATCAGCCGTCAAGGTATTCTCCACGCGATAGGTGTGCGACCAATCGCCGGCACCGACCGCTACGAAATCGTGTATGGCGAGCGAAGATACCGCGCCTCCCTCATAGCAGGGAAAGAGGACATCAAGGCAACCGTCTATACCGACCTTTCCGATGATGAAGCCGAACAAAAGGCTATTGCGGAGAACCTGCACCGCCAGGACATCACGCCTATGGAAGAAGCCGAGACGTTAAAGGCTGCAATCGACAGCGGACGCTACGACTATGCCACACTCGCCACGCAGATAGGCAAGAGCGAGACCTATATCCGCACCCGAATAAAACTCACAACCCTCATACCCGAAATCGCACGGCTGATTGACACCGAAGAAATCACGGTGGCAGTGGCTACCGAGATAAGCCGTTACGGAGTTGACATACAGACCGATGTTTACAACTCGCACCTCAAAGACGGTGTGACCTACAATAATTGGCGAGGAATGAACGCCTCCAATGTGGCTCGGCTCATAGAAAAGAACTACACCACCGACCTAAGCCGTTACTGCTTCGACAAATCGGCGTGTGCCTCATGCCCTTTCAATACCATAAATCTTCTGCTGTTCTGCGAGGACGGCTGTGAGGGCAACTGCTCCAATCCCTCTTGTCTCCGAGAGAAGCACATCGGCTATCTCACTGACAAGGCGGTTGAAATGCTGAACGAACACCCCACCGCCAATTTCTGCCACTCCGAATATGACCTAAACGAGAGGGTAAACGCACTGCTGACTGAAATGGGCTATGACATAGAAAAACTCAGTGGCTATCTGACACCTTACCCCTGCGAACCTGCCGTACCACAATCCGACCGCTTCGACACCGAGGAAGAATATGCCGAGGCTGTAAAGGCATACGAGGGCAGAATGGAGGCACATAGGGAAAAGTGTGCCGACATCACGGCAAAAGCCGAGGCAGGAGAAATCTCACTCTACATCACAATCGGGCGCAATGATGTGACGCTCGGATATATGGCTGTAACTGCCAATCCGAGCGAGAACGGCAACAATCCGAAAGCCGAAATCGCCAAGTTGGAGGCAAAGGACAAACGCAACAAGGAGATAGCCGTGGAGCGTACAATCGAGGACACGAAGAAGAAAATCCTCGAAGCCGACATCACCGAGACTAAATTCTCGCAGGACGAGGACAAGATGATATATTTCTTCCTGCTCTCATCGCTCCGCAAAGAGCATTACGAAGCCGTCGGACTGACCGACCGCAAATCTCACAGCGCACTCAACGACAGCGAGAAAATGACAATCCTCGCCAATCTCAACGCCAAGACAAAGGCAATAATCCGCAGGGATTTTCTGATTGACAATTTCAAGGGTGCGTATCGTGACAACGCTATCGCCGACCTCCTGCTCTCATTTGCCAAGAAGCATATGCCGGAAGAACTCGCCAACATCGAAGCCGAGTACAACGATGTTTATGAGAAGCGACACCAACGTATAGAGGAACGCAAGGCTCTACTCGCCAAAGATACCGAACCCGAACCAACCGAGCCGGAAGCCGAGGACGCACCCGAAGAAGAAATCGTGCCGGAGGCAGAAACCACCACGGAAGAAGCCACTCCCGACACTTCCGAGGCAGAGACCGAGGTTGCACCCGAAGCCGAGAACTCACCCGAAGAAGAACCTATGCCGGAGGTAGAACCGACCACGGAAGAAGCCACTCCTGACACTTCCGAGTCAGAGACCGAGGCTATCCAATACGAACCAACGGAAGAAGAAGCCGAGACGATACTAACCGAAGAAGAAAGGTACTGCGAAGAAGCTGTTGCATAAAGCGATAAGCCCCTATGTTTGAGCAAGCCACCCCATGCCGAGAGGCGCGGGGCGGCATTTGCTCGTCCCCTCCCAAAAGCCGCCTCTTTGGAAAACGACAAAGCCCCCGACTCGCGCCGGAAGCTGGCTATTTTAGCATTATATGATGTTTAACAGTATTTATCAAAAGTAATATGATGCGGTAAGATATGCTCCTTGCATGAATGATTTCTTCGGATAGTATTTGCTGAAGGAAGTGCCTTTATAGGAAAGTTGTCGATATTGGCTGTAAACATCCAAATTTGACATTATATATCCAGCACTGAATCCGCAAGGTCCAAAATTCACAAAAATACCCACACGCAAATCTATGGCAAACCATTGACCTTTGGATGTGCTCACGTATTTATAATCATAATCAGGCCAATTGATATATTGTCGTATATTGATACGTTGATACGGAATGTTTAGCATAATGCCGGGTTCTGCATATAACCCCAAATCAACCTGTTTAATCTTTAACGCCGGTGATTTAAGCACAATCGATGGGCGCAAATAAAAATTTGACGGTTTATTATCGTCGCTCTCTATTTCCCAGTCTTTTTCTGCGGCCCAGCCATCTTCATACCATACGCTCCAATATCCGAATGCTCCACCAAGTCCAATGTAACGGTTGAACATATAGTGGTACGATGCTTCCAACTGGTAAGAGTCCGACGAGGTTACAAGACCACTGAATGAAACTTTGCTATTGGCAAAATTAAAGTTTTCTTCACTTTTATCTTGTGCTAAAGCCGGCATTGCAATCAATATAGTGATTAGACAAAATATTTCAGTGATTCTCTTATTCATATTTTGTGGATTAGTTGATTGTTAGAATATATCCTTTCTTCTTCAGAGAAGTTATCGTTATAGAAGGATCGGTGAGGAGTTTTCGGATATAGGTTATCTGCACGTTGAGAGCAAGGGAGTTGGCGTAACTGCTGTCGCCCCACACGGTGTTGAGAATAGTGTCGCGGTCAACAACCTTACCGACATTTTTAGCGAGGATTGCAAGAATCTCCGTTTGGCGCACAGAAAGAGAGTGCGTTTCGCCTTTATATGTCAATGATGCAAGATTTGGTCGGAACAATGTATTACCCAATAGATACTCAATATCCTGTGAGGTTATGTCGCTTTCAAATCGTTCATTTATCTTGGCTATCAACTCTTCAGGATAGAATGGCTTAGGTATATAGTCGTTGCCCTTTAGTTTGAAGCCATATAGGCGGTCAACCTTGTCGGTACGGTCTGTGAGGAAAAATATTATTATGCGACGATCGGTTTCACGTATGGTCTGTGCGACCTCAAAACCGTTCATCTCCGGCATATTTATGTCGAGAAGTATCAAATCGGGATGGACGTCTCGGTATAGTTCCAATCCCACTTTGCCATTAGAGGCATATACAACCTCATACCCCTCAGCCTCTATGAAGCGTTTGAGAAGCATGGAGTTTTTCAAATCATCGTCAACGAGCAGTATTTTTTTCATTGCGGTAGTTTTATTGAGAATGATGAGCCGACACCCACGGTGCTTTCCACAGATATTTCGCCACCATGAGCATCCGTCAGGAGTTTGACGTATGCAAGACCAAGTCCCATTCCTGGGATGTCGGAAGCAGATGCTTTGCCCCGATAGAAACGGTTGAAGATTCTGTTTATATCATCGGCCGCGATACCGTTGCCATTATCCTTGACAATAATCTGGCAACCGTCCGAAGTGCTGACAGCATTTATTTTTATCGTCACCTTATCGCTTGAGTATTTTATTGCGTTCTCAATCAAATTCGTAAGGATATTAATGAGATGTGAGCAATCGGCAGAAATCTCAAAATTTTCCGGAACAGCATTTTCAAACACAACATCCTTAGTACTTGGCACTGTGATTGATTTTATAACACTGTCAACAAGCACAGTAAGGTTGAATGAGGATACATTGAGAGGAATCTGCTCTACGTTATTGAATGTTATGTCACGTAACTTGGAGAAATATGCCGAAAGGTTATCAAGAGCCATACGTATCTCTCCGGTGAGTTCATGACGCAATTGGTTATCTTCCATCAGTTTGTCATTGTCAATTCCGGAAACACACATCTTCAATGTTGAAATTGGTCGTTTCAGTTCGTGAATCATTGTAGTGATAAACGAGTTGCGCATCTTGTCAAGTCGAGTCAGCTTGACTATGGTCTTGATCTGCCATAAGAGGCAATGAATAAGGAACAACGAGAGAACAACGGCCAGAGCTAACGTCCATCCCATATTGCATAATATCTCCGATGAGGGAATCTCACATTCTATCACTACCGCCTTTCTTTCAAGTTCGGAATAAGGGGTTGTGACCTTGAATTTGGGCGATATTACAGATGAATGACGTATAGTGGTGGGTTCCCATGTAACGCTGTCCTGCAAAATCAGAGCGATTTCTGCAATAAGATTGTGCTTTCTGAGGATTGAATCAATACCCTCTTTTGTAAAAGGAGATTGAACCTCACTTTCAAAATTTTTCATGGCATTCCACGCAATACCGTCAGACGGAGCAGATGAGGCATCGATAGTTGCAATCTTGGCATCAACCATTTCAAGGGAGTCCATGACCATTTCCTCAAGTCTTTTCATTTCTTCGGGAGTGAGTTTGCGATTCTCCGCAATGCCCAAAAGTTTTCGACCATTTATAACATTTGTCCTTACGGTGACCTTCCGAATTGATTTACCTATGGAATCCAAACTATGACTCATTTGGAATCGCGACTGCACCTTTACTGTATCCCCCTGTGTTGCAGAACCGCGAGCACGTGCTTTGCTATACTCTTTCAAGGCTTCTATTACTAATAGTCCCGTTCTGTTCTCATATTCAGTCAGAGAGTACTCATATCGACCATACAACCAATATGCTTGCATTCCAAGGAAAGCAAGTATGGCAACAATCGAGAGTATGTAGAGCGTCTTTATTTTCTTTTCCATGATGCAAAATTAGCCATTATCTATGATATAAACGTCTGAAATGATGGATAATTGGACGACAGTAATAATTTAGTAATAATTCCATAATGTTTGAGTAATGATTATTTTCGTCTAAAGGGTAATGGCGGCAGTAACTTTGCATCGTGAAACTTAAACCACAAAAGATATGAAGAAAACAGCAATCATCTTTATGGCCATCATGACACTTGCAATGGCCGCTTCGGGCAAAGTTATGCGCCGTACTCTCGGAATATTCCAGAGCAAAGTTCCCGAAACCGAGACTATCGCACCCGAGACAATGGAATTCGTTTACGATTATTCATGGTGCAATGACACTACCGGCCAACTTGAAGACAACTACACAACAGACCAGATGCTTCTGCAGATCGGCCCCGACGGTCTCTCCAAATTCTCCAGCTACAAGAATCTTACAGTAGATTCGCTCCTGATGAACATAACTCCGGAACAGGTGGCAGAGGCCGCCATGGACGGAAAACTCTCCAACGGAGAATTCATGACTATCTTCAAGAATTATCCCCAGGGCAAACTGACCCATACTGAAAAAATCTGTATGGATTGGTTCTGTTATGAGGACGATATGCCGGAACTTGAATGGGAGCTAACCGACAGCGTTACCAATGTGCTTGGATATGAATGTCATTCAGCTGTCTGCAATTTTCGTGGACGAGAATGGATGGCATTCTATTCCGAGGAGATTCCTCTGATGGAGGGGCCGTGGAAACTGTATGGTCTGCCGGGGCTGATTATGAAGGCGTCCGACAAAGACGGACATTATAATTTTGAATGTATCGGCTTAAAGTCAAAAGCAGACAGACCGATAACGATGTATAAAGTTCCTTACAACACGACATCACGCGCAAAATATTATGATGCAAAGCATCGCTATGACATAAATCCTTACGCTTACTATGAGGAGGGAGGACATGGACATATAGACGTTTATGACGAAGAGGGCAGTCCCGTGCTGGACGCTTACGATCCTATCGAACTGCCATTTGATTACATTGAACGCGATTGGAGAAAATGAACAGATACAGTTTTTTCATACTTTGCCTGTTTCTTGGGCTGCTGTCGGCTTCGGCGGCAGTCCCGGAAACGGCCTCCGGAACAATCATAGACGGAGAAAATGGCCAACCCATAGTGGGTGCGGTGGTGCAGGCTCTGAATAAGCAAGGAAAAGCCACGGCGTTTGCTTCTTCGAATGCGGATGGCGTTTTCAAAATCAAAATATCTGACTCGATAGATTCTATTTCATTCCGCTGTATGGGATATGAGTCATTGAAATTGTCAAAGAACCACGACTTTGCAAAGGGTGTGGAGATGTGGCCGAAAGCAACGCAGTTGAAAGACGTGATTGTACAGGCCCCCGACATCTATGCAAAGGGGGACACACTGGTGTTCAATGTCTCGCGCTATGCAAACGCCTCCGACAATGCTATCATTGACGTGATAAAGCGGTTGCCGGGTATAAAAGTCGAGGACGATGGAACAATCAAGTATCAGGGGAAGCCAATCAATAAATTCTATATTGACGGCGATGATTTCCTTGGAGGTCAGTATGGGCTCGCCACCAACAATATCTCCCACAAGGATGTGAAGTCGGTGGAGGTGATGGAAAATCATCAGCCAGTAAAGGCTTTGGAAGGTATTGAATTCCCCGAAGAGGCCGGCATCAATATCAAGCTCAACGAAGGAGCGAAAGGTAAGACAGTCGGCGTGGCCAAAGCCGGAACAGGTGTGCAACCGTGGCTATACGACGGTTCTCTATACGCCATGCGCATTGCCCCTAAGGTTCAGAATATACTGACCATTCGCGGTGGTAACACGGGCTGGAACCCAGACGAGCAGATTACAGAACATGATTTCAGCGATATGTCGTTCACCGGTTATTCCGAGTCCTTGTGGCCGGAGTATATAGCTGCCGACATTGTCAACGCCCCGCTCAATGAGAAGCGGACACGCGACAACCTGTCGTGGCTTGCCAACTCAATCACGGCATGGAAGCGTGGCGATACCTCAATGCGTTTCAAACTGAATTATGTGGGCGACAGGCTTGACTACAAATCCGGATTAAGGACGGATTACTTCAGCCAAGCAATTCCTGAATTCATTCAGAACAATAGCTTGCGCACGCAGAGCCATGATGTTTCGGCTCAATTCAATATGCAGATTAACAAGCGTGGTTATTTCCTGAAGGATAAATTCACGGTTGAAGGTGTGTGGGAAAAAGCCAATTCCAACATAACCGGCTCTTTTGACCTTGACCAGCGTATCCGTCGCCGCAATTTTTCTGCCAACAACGACCTGAAACTTGTAAAGCGCAATGACAAGAAATTGTTTGAGCTGACCTCGCGCAATTCATTTGCTCATCGCCCCGATAGACTCTTTGTAAATGGCGAGGAGTATGCAGTCCAAAACGTTGGCACTACTGATTTCCGGAGCACCACCGAATCACGTTGGGGCAAGTTGGGTCGTTTTTGGAAATTCTACATCAACGGCGGTGTCGATTTGAATTATCATCGTCTGAATCTTTTCCTGATTGGAATGGGGGATTTCGACAATTCGAGATATTTCAACACATTCCTTTCCAATCTGTACGCTACTCCGCAACTCGACTATGAACGTAATGGATGGCTGCTGTCCGCCAAGATACCCATAAAATGGCTACACCATAGCGTCAATGGCCAGCATGATTATATCAACATCTTACCACGATTTTATGTACGCAAGAAAACTTCGGCAAAGAGCGAGGTTTCAGCATCAATTTCTTATCAGCTCAGCTCACCCCAGGCTTATATGAATATCAGTGTACCGGTAATGTCAGACTATCGCAATCTTTTTATTGCAAGCGATATTGACAAATATTCGCAAAATGTTGTCGCTTCGGCAAGCTATAAATACCGCAATCCTCTGACATCCTTCTTTGGCAATGCCTCGCTGACATACAATTACAGCCGCTGCTCTTTTATGTCAAACCAACTGTTTATTGATGATTTCATTGTGTCAACATACGCAAATAGGCTTTCGGGAAGTCATTTCTGGAACGTAAGCGGCGGAATAAGCAAAGGGCTCGGACATAGCCGCATGGTAATTGGCGTGGAAATAAATGCATCTACGAGTTCAGCATCTTCAATGCGTGACAACATCGTGGAAGATTACAGTCAGCAGACAATCTCGGTCAAACCATATTTCAAGGGAAGTCTTTGCAAATGGCTTTCTGTGAACTATGATGCCAATTACGGCTACTCTCGTCTGAAAATTGGAGAAATTGATAACGACACCCACTCATTCAACCAAAAACTTTACACAACAATTATGCCGCATGACCGCTGGCAATTCACTTTGGGAGCAGAGCATTTCCTCACCAAATTCCCGGAAGGCAATGTCGAAAACCTCGTGCTTCTGGACGCTTCAGCCGTTTGGCACGTAAGCAGCAAAGTGCGTCTTTCTCTTACCGCCAATAATCTCCTTGACAAACGGCACTATCAATATGTGACATACGGAACACTCTCCCGATCGGAACACTCATTCCAAATTCGCCCACGCAACATCCTCGCTTCAATCCAATATCGTTTCTGATTAAAAATCTTAACATTTAAACGTGGTGGCTCAGAAAAAATTAATATTTTGTTGCTATGAGTGGTAACTGATAGGTTTGCAAGCCGTGGCTACAGGAGCGTGAGGCAGTGCGCCGGGCGTATTGCCTCACACAACCTTATCACCACCGCTTGCTCCCCAAATGATGTGATGATTCAAGTGATAAGCCGTGTCAGTGGCCCGCGGATCCACAAACACGGCACATCGCCTTGTGCTGTTTATCGGTTGCCCGACTGATTCCGTGCTGCACACCGATTCAGCTTCGGGCAGTTCTGATTTTGTATATGATGCCCGGCTGAAGCCGGAGGCGGCGACAACGCCAGAGCAAAGCGAGGGCAAGCCTTCGCTCGACTCTCGCGTTGTAGCCTCTCTTTGGAATACGGTCTGCAAACGATGACTGCGCCGCTTCAAGGCTGGCACTTTGAAACGGCAAGGGTCAACGGTGGCCGGTTCTTTCCCTTGAAGATTTTGAGCCTCGGCAGGGACTGGCGTTTTGGCGTGCGAAGTTACTGCGTCCGGGAGGAACGTCAAGTGACGCTACGCTTGTGGTCGGCGTCCGCACTCGTGAGCCTCCACATTTTTTCGCATTGCGCAATAAACTCACGCTCGGCATACCAAAATAAATTTTGTTCTGCTCTCACTCAATCGTTTATTTCTCCCTCAATTCCGAAAAAAATGGGTATCCCTCGCTTGCCGCAGACTACACACTTGCCTTATCCTCCCTTATGGCCGCAGTTGTGGGACTGCACGAAAAACGGCCAGCCCTGCCGGAGAAGCTCAAAGAGCTTCAAACAAAAGGGAGAAAATTAACTCAAAACTCAAAAAACAATGGCACAATTCAGAGTCAGAACAGAGTACATATTCAGTGGCTTCTTCGACATAGAGGCTGAAAACGCGGCACAGGCAAGGGAGTATGTTGAAAAACACTGCGGATTGGTTATAGGCAGTGACATACATTCCTCACTTCCTGATGATGAAGTAAACTGGGAGTTTCCGGTTCACCCCGACACAAAAATTGGCAAGACCACAAGAATTAAACCGTAGTATAAAACGCTCAAACATCAAAAAGACTATGCACAGCACTATTTATCAAATCAGCACCGAGCCGATAGCCGAGAACGACTATCTGAACATCGACCGTATTGTGGCAGGAGAAAACGCCTCTATATCCTATGTGTGCGAAAACTCCGAGGACGGACGCAAATTCGACATCCGTTTTCTTCTTGAACATATCCTGCCGAAAGGTATGTTTACGTCCACCGATGAAAACGCCCTTACCTACAATGGTGGCTTCGCAATTTGGCGGAAATCCCATTTCGACAACATCAAGGCTATCTCTGCCGAACTTACCCCTGCAAACGTGATGAAATGGAACGGACCAATAGGGCAACTGAAAAAAGCCATTATCAATCCGCTTGGCGTTGACGCTCTTTTCGTGACCGAGTTCTATGGAGGTACAGGCACGGCTGAACGCTCCGCTGACCTAATGGATATTATCGCCCGACTGAAAAAGGGCGATAGACTATACATCGGAGCAATATTAGGGTATCACAACTAAAAACATACAGTCATGGAGTTCTTTATCGAGCCTATCCCAACATGGGCGTTATGCTATCTAATCAACGGAGACCCGACAGGGTTGACTGACGATGAAATTGCGATGATTGACAAATGGTATGCCGACAACAAAGTGCAGACCGTCACCACCGCTTCCGAAGCAGAGGGAGAGAGCAACCCATATTTCTCTCATTTCCCTGCTTTCGGACTACCTGCCGAGGTCACTGACTGCCATGTAATGACCTTTTAATCAACGGAATAATCAATAGCCACTGCGTCAGCACCAATGGCGCAGTGGCAAAAACAATCAAGATATGACAACGACTGAAATCAACTACAAGAGTACGGACTATACCTGCCGTATCGTGACAAGCAACGAGGGCGAGAGCCTTATTATCGGTGGACTGGAATTGCTTGACGCACTTATGCCTTATCCAATCACCGACAAATGCAACGGCTTCGCCGACAAGGAAGCGGAGCGTGTCGATGAAGAAATCTTCTACTATACCTCCGAAAATGATTTGAAGCTCCCCGACAACGAACTTGTCGCAATACTCAGAGAGAGCAACCCCGAATGGTTTGACTGAAAATCCAAATGGTTTCCAGTCCCGGAATGTCATAACGACCACCAAGCCGTCCTGCAACTACGCGGGGCGGCTTTTGCTCGTCACCTCACAAAAGCCGCCTCTATGGAAAACTATAAAGTACCAGGCGTGAGTAGGGAACTTATAGTCTTAGCATGATTAGCTGTTATCTGCGGAAATAATCTGCGAAATAATTCCGGCTATAATTTGTTGGGGTGGAAAAAAATAACTAATTTTGTGGTCACCATGCGGCAGTAATAATATACATACCAACACGAGTTAGGAATCCTGTAGCTCTCTCATGCTACGAGGAGGTATTAAAAGGTGCGTTCCGACAACGCATCTAATGCAGTATATTATTGCTTAATCCAAATGAATATTATAAATTTAGGAATTCTTGCTCACATTGATGCAGGAAAAACTTCCGTAACCGAGAATCTGCTGTTTGCCAGCGGAGCAACGGAAAAGTGCGGCCGCGTGGATAATGGTGACACCATAACAGACTCTATGGATATAGAGAAACGTAGAGGAATTACTGTCCGGGCTTCTACGACATCTATTATCTGGAATGGAGTGAAATGCAATATCATTGACACTCCGGGACACATGGATTTTATTGCGGAAGTGGAGCGGACATTCAAAATGCTTGATGGGGCAGTCCTCATCTTATCCGCAAAGGAAGGCATACAGGCGCAGACAAAGTTGCTGTTCAATACTTTACATAAGCTGCAAATCCCGACAATTATATTTATCAATAAGATTGACCGTGCCGGTGTGAATTTGGAGCGTTTGTATCTGGATATAAAAGCAAATCTGTCTCAAGATGTCCTGTTTATGCAAACTGTTACCGATGGATCGGTTTATCCGGTTTGCTCCCAAACATATATAAAGGAAGAATACAAAGAATTTGTATGCAACCATGACGACGATATATTAGAACGATATTTGTCGGATAGCGAAATTTCACCGGCTGATTATTGGAATACGATAATCGCTCTTGTGGCAAAAGCCAAAGTCTATCCGGTGCTACATGGATCAGCAATGTTCAATATCGGCATCAATGAGTTGATGGACGCCATCACTTCTTTTATACTTCCTCCGGAATCAGTCTCAAACAGACTTTCAGCTTATCTCTATAAGATAGAGCATGATCCCAAAGGACATAAAAGAAGTTTTCTAAAAATAATTGACGGAAGTCTGAGACTTCGAGACGTCGTAAGAATCAACGATTCGGAAAAATCCATCAAGATTAAAAATCTAAAGACTATTTATCAGGGCAGAGAGATAAATTTTGATGAAGTGGGTGCCAATGATATCGCGATTGTAGAGGATATGGAAGATTTTCGAATCGGAGATTATTTAGGTGTTAAGCCTTGTTTGATTCAAGGATTATCCCATCAGCATCCCGCCCTCAAATCCTCCGTCCGGCCAGACAAGCCCGAAGAGAGAAGCAAGGTTATATCCGCTCTGAATACATTGTGGATTGAAGACCCGTCTTTGTCCTTTTCCATAAACTCATATAGCGATGAATTGGAAATCTCGTTATATGGTTTGACCCAAAAGGAAATCATACAGACATTGCTGGAAGAACGGTTTTCCGTCAAGGTCCATTTTGATGAGATCAAGACTATCTACAAAGAACGACCTGTAAAAAAGGTCAATAAGATTATTCAGATTGAAGTACCACCCAACCCTTACTGGGCCACAATAGGGCTGACTCTCGAACCCTTACCGTTAGGGACAGGGTTGCAAATCGAAAGTGACATCTCCTATGGTTATCTGAACCATTCTTTTCAAAACGCCGTTTTTGAAGGGATTCGTATGTCTTGCCAATCGGGGTTACATGGTTGGGAAGTTACAGATCTGAAAGTAACTTTCACTCAAGCCGAGTATTATAGCCCGGTAAGCACACCTGCTGATTTCAGACAGCTGACCCCCTATGTCTTCAGGCTGGCTTTGCAACAGTCAGGTGTGGACATTCTCGAACCGATGCTCTGTTTTGAGTTGCAGATACCCCAGGAGGCGAGTTCCAAAGCTATTACAGATCTGCAAAAAATGATGTCTGAGATTGAAGACATCAGTTGCAATAATGAGTGGTGTCATATTAAAGGGAAAGTTCCATTAAATACAAGTAAAGACTATGCCTCAGAAGTAAGTTCATACACTAAGGGCTTAGGTGTTTTTATGGTTAAGCCATGCGGGTATCAAATAACAAAAGGCGGTTATTCTGATAATATCCGCATGAACGAAAAAGATAAACTTTTATTCATGTTCCAAAAATCAATGTCATCAAAATAATGGAGCGGTCAGGGAATTAATATAAGACGCTGTGGCGACAGGAGCGTGAGGCAGTGCGCCGGGCGTATTGCCTCACACAACCTTATCACCACCGCTTGCGTCCAAATGATGTGATAATTCAGGCGATAAGCCGTGTCAGTGGCCCGCGGATCCACAAACACGGCACATCGCCTTGTGCTGTTTATCGGTTGCCCGACTGATTCCGTGCTGCACACCGATTCAGCTTCGGGCAGTTCTGATTTTGGATATGATGCCCGGCTGAAGCCGGAGGCGGCGACAACGCCAGAGCAAAGCGAGGGCAAGCCTTCGCTCGACTCTCGCGTTGTCGCCTCTCTTTGGAATATCTGTCTGCAAACGATGACTGTGGCCGCTTCAAGGCTGGCACTTTGAAACGGCAACGGTCAAAGGTGGCCGGTTCTTTCCCTTGAAGATTTTGAGCCTCGGCAGGGACAGGCGTTTTGGCGTGCGAAGTTACTGCGTCCGGGAGGACCGTCAAGTGACGCTACGCTTGTGGTCGGCGTCCGCACTCGTGAGCCTCCACAAATTCTTCTCGTGCCTCAAACAATTTGGGTATCCCTCGCTTGCCGCTGACTACACACTTGCCTTATCCTCCCTTTATGGCCGCAGTCGTGGAACAGCACGAAAAACGGCCAGCCCTGCCGGAGAAGCTCAAAGAGCTTCAAACAAAAGGGAGAAAATTAACTCAAACGCTCAAACATCAAATGACTATGCGAGTAAAAAGAATGAAAGTAGCAGAGGGCAAACGGCTCAATATCGGGCAGTTCCCAAATTTCCACCGCTCCGGCTCCATTAGGGGCATGAAAAAACTCTACTATGGCGAGAACTGCCTTTTGGTACGCTGTGGCAACTACATCTACAACGTGACCTCCGAACCCTCAATCTACAATCAGGCAACAATCTAAATCATAAGAACATGGAAAATTATAACGGAATAGCAATATCCAACAACGACAAGGAATTTGTCGTGGCGTTTGACAACTTTGTCAACGGCAAAATGCAATCCGCAACCAACACAGGAAAGGCACTCGCCACAATACACCGCTATTTGCAGTCGCAGGCTTTCAAGGTGTGCGTGGCTTATATCCGTCAGCTCGCTGTCAACTACCGCACCGGCTATTATGACGAGCGGAACGAAACGACAGCCCGGAGAGCGGCGATGATGTACGACACACTGATGAACGGCGATGAAATCTATGACCCCGAATATAAGGAACTAAAGGATAAAAGCGTATGAACGACACCGATTTTCCCGAATACGGACGCCAGTGCGAGTTGCTGACACCGTGGCGAGGCTACCACCGTGGCACAATCGTAGGACTGAACGGCTACCGCTTCATCATCGAGGTAAGCAGTGGCGCGAGGATTGAACTTTACGAAGATGAAATTGAATTTGACTGACTATGAACAGACTGTTGACACCGAAATTTGAGGAAGCCATAAAGGACTATCCTCTGTACTCGCAGGACGGCAAGGAGAGAAATGCCGTGTGCGTGGCGATATTCACTATCGGAAATATCTGTTGGTTTGTGCTTGAAGGAGGCAAAGAGGGAGACGATACAATCCTTTACTGCATAGTGGTCGGACTCGGCGAAGATGAATACGGCTATGTGTCGCTCAAAGAACTTGCCGATGTCGAACTTGACTATCGCAAACAAGGCTTCGGCATTATCCGAGTGATACAAATGCCGTATTTCACCCCATGCCCCATAGGGCAAATAAGCGATGAGAGGCTTCAAGACTTCTTGAACCGCCTTTATGATTGACCGAACACGTCAGCCGTGGTGTTGTGCCACGGCTGACATTACCGAAAAATTCGGTCTGCCACCTCCATGCCGGACGTGGCAGACATAAACGTGTACTGACATGATTTTACAAACCATAATCCAAGTTGCCGCACAATGCGGCTGGAGTGTGACCGCCAATGTGAGAGACGGAAACATCACCTCTTTCGATTTCCGGCGGAATACCGAGAGCGGAGTGCCGTTCTGCTTCTCAGCCGACATGACCGGTAGCAAACCGACTTCGCTGGTGGACGACATACTGTCGTTCATCGACGCTTTCCAACCCGACATCTTCGCGCGGCAGTGGTGCCGGATTTCGGGTGCCGGAGAGAGCCGATATGCCCAAACACTCTCCGACATGGACGGCATACGCACCCGGGCATGGCTACTCGCCATCGACCTCTCCGAAGCCTTCGCCGCTCCGCGCCCCTCGCCGTGGTATCTCTGGAACTGACAGTGCCGTTTTATCGGTTCTTCCGTTTTCTTCCCCGCTTGACCTGCGGGTGGTCGAGCAGGAAAATTATGTCGCTTCCGAGTATCAGCCTGTGCCAGCCGTTTTCCGAGCGGCGGTATGGGAGTACCGGGGGCGATTGCCTCATGTATTCGTAAATCGTTGTATGGCTTATGCCGAGCAATTTTCTTGCCGCCATCACCGAATATAGCAAATCGGGGACTATCCTGTGAAAATCAGGGCGCATGGCTTTTCTCCCCACTTTCCATCACCGCCTGCCGGCGGTATGCGTTTATGAAAACTTCGGCGGCTTCCACTGCCATCTCTGCGGAGAGGCTGATATGCGCTGGCCACCTTGTAAGACGGTTCTCCGGAGTCACGACATCCGACAACCGAATGTCGTGATAATACAGCGCGACCGCAAGGTCATATTTCCGCTGTTCCCAATCTATGGGTGTAGGTTGTACGTTGTCTTTCATTTTTCCATGTTCTTTTGAGTGTTTATCCTGAATGTCTTTCCTCGCAAGGCGACGAAATTGAACATCTCCTTGAAGCGGTCATATATCCTCTCGCCATAGGCCTCCTGTATCTGGTCGATTGTGAAGTTGGTGGTGGCATGGGTGAACTGGTGGTAGCGGTTGTCGTAGCGTGACTGGAAGATGTACTGCATAACATTCTCGAAGTTGCCGTACCTTCCTGTCGGCAATGTCTCGCTGCCAAGTTCGTCAAACGCCTGTCTTGGACTGTCGATATACTGCCTGATGCCCCGGTAGCCTCCGTATATTGACTCATCGGCGTAAGCGGCGCATACATCAATCACGTTGTCTATCCGGAAATAATACCGGTTGCCCTCGATGTGCGGCCTCACAAGGGAGCAGAACTCCCTGATGATTTTCAGCATGGTGGATTTGCCCGTACCTATGTCGCCCCAAATAAGAAGCCCCTTGTCCGGATCAAGGTTGCCGTCATAGTCCATCACCGCCCAGTGAACGATGTCGTTGTATGCCGGTTTCATTTCTTCCCTCACTGTGAAGCCCGGGCAGACAGCAACGGCACACTGCATGAAAAGTGTCTTGTATTCGCTAATCCTCGATAAGTCCACAGTTCGGTTTGACCGGCGTTCTGCGGCCTCTCTGATTTCCCTGACGGCTTCCGCCGGGTTTATTTTCTTGGGGTTTGCCATTGTTCCGTTCTCGTTCTAATCGGGCGCGGGCCCAGTTGAAAAAATGATCCTTGCACTCTTGCACGGTCAGATGGTTCTTTTTCTTGATCCTGCACTCTTGAAAAAAGTCAGGCAGCATATCTTCAAGTATTTTCCTTTCGCAGTGCAAGGCTCCGGCTATTTCGTCGAGCGAAGCCGTATCCTTTGAAAAAATTTCAAAAACTTCTCCTTCACGCGCGGGGGAGAGAGAATTTTTATTTATATTATTATCTATATAATATATGTCCCCAAAGGTGTCCCCAACAGTGTCGGAAGAAGTGTCCCCATTTGTGGGGGATTGAGCTTCTGAAGAAGCCCCGATAGCCGCTGTATCCTGTGAAGCCATGATTGAAAAGCCGGGTATCTGATCCATGACAAGCACCGTGTATAGTGTCGCGTTGCCTATTTCAAGTCTCCGTATCCACTTCTGCGCTTCAAAAATCCTCATGTATCTTCCTACTGTGTCTTTGTCCGCTCCGATTGAGGCGGCCAGTTTTCGTGTCGAGGCTACGAACTGACCGGGCAGGATGTCTATTGTTGTGCCTTTTATGGGGTATGTGCCTTTGGCTCTCTGCACGCGAAAAAGTATCTCCAGCCAGAGATGTACCATCCGGCTCTCGGAGTAGAGCCATTCCTCGTTGCGGAGATAGTGCATTACGGGTATCCATGAACGGTTCATTTCGGCTGTTTATATTCTTGGGGTACATATATATGGGAGTTGGTGCGTGAGCCTCAGGCTTTTCCACATGAAGTGTCAACATCGCGGTCTGTCACATAGAGTTCATTCGGGAACACCACACATCCGGCAATCCTCTCTATCTCTTTCTTGCAGAAGGAGGGTATGCAGCAGCATCCGGCTTTCCAGTTGTAGAATGTCTTGCGTTTGATGCCTTCTCCGCAGGCTCTTACTACCGCTGTCACGAAAAAACGGTGGTCTGTATGGGGTAATGTGGCGAGATAGTCGTTAAGGCACTTGGAGTCAATCTCCTTGATCTGTTGTGTAGTCATAATTTCGTCCTTTAAGATTAAATGAATCAGGTCTGCCGTTTTTTTTCAAGTGTTGCGTATCCGGCTCGCGCCCTCACATCGTAAAGAGAGAGGAAAAAACGCCGTCCGTTACGCTCCGCTTTAAGTGATCCGTCGTGTATGGCATCGCGCACACGCTGGTCTGAACAGTGCATTATCTCGGCCGCCTCGCGCACGGTTATCTTCCTGTCAGGAGGCACTGGTGCGGTGATGTTCCGCTTTATCTCTTCAAGGGTGTTCTCAATCCTCGTGAGCCTCATTGTTATGCGTCGGTCTTCACTCATAGTCGTATCCGTTTATAAGCTGTTTGACATTTTTTCTGTTAGCAACCATTAGCTATATTTAGAAAAATGATTATCTTTGCAATTAGAAATAATTAATCTAAATTAGGTAGTTGCAATAACACTAACAAACTAATCGTGCTAAATGATTGTTTGAAGTGTTATTATTGGAAATACCTAATCAAATTTATTAGAAAATATAAACGCAAGTTTATGGACAGCATAAGAGAAAGAGTGAGACAGGCGATGGAATGGCTGAAAGACAACAGGCTGTTCAACTCCAACCGTGCCATTGCGGAAAAGATGGGCTATAATCCAAGTGTCGTATCTCAGGTGATAACCGGCAAATCCAATGTGTCGGAACGCTTTGTCAAGAGCCTTTGCAGCATATATCCGTATCTGAGTTTCGATTGGATATGGAGCGGCAACGGAAGTATGATACAGGAGACAGCTGCACGGCAGCAGGAGTCGGATCCTGAGCCTCCGCAGTTTGACCGCTTCTCGTATATCCTTGCTGACATGGCGGAGATTATAAAGAACATGACTGCCTTCATGGGGCCGATGAATAATCGGCTTGAACGCCTGGAAAAACGGATTGATGAACAGGCGAAGGAGATAGAGCGGCTACGCTCTGAACTGTCGGCAAAAGAGAGAGCCGCCACCTCCCGGAAGAAGTGACGGCTGTGCCTGTGTTACGACAGATATTATTTCAGTTTACCGAAGCCCTGTATAACGCTCGTCTGAAGCACATGGGCGTATTTCTCGGTCATTGTCACGTTGGAATGGGCGAGCATCTTGCTCACAGTCTCGATACCCACGCCCTTTGTCAACGCCCACGTCGCAAACGTGTGGCGGCCGACGTGCATTGTCAGGTTGATGTGCAGCTTGGCAAGGTTGGCGATTATCTTCAGCTGGTCGTTGCATTTCTGGTTGCTCATCAGATTGAGGTCGTAATTATACTTTTTCAGTATGGCTATCGCCTTAGGCAACAGTACAATCGTATAGGGCATACCGGTTTTCATACGCTTGTCGCGTATGCAGTAGTCCTCGCCCTGCCTGAACACATCCGACTTCTTTATCTTCACAAGGTCTGAGTATGCCAGCCCCGTGTAGCATGAAAATATGAACATATCGCGCACTTTCTCCGTCATGCCGTAGAGTTCGAGGGCTTCCACTCGGTCACGTTCCTCTTCGGTAAGGAATTTTATACCTTCTGACTTTCCACGGGAAATCCTCATGCCGTCGTAGGGGTTGGACTCCAGCTTCTCAAACTGTATCGCCTCCACGATATAGGGCTTGAGGCGTTTGTGATAGCCATGAACCGAGGCCTGTGCTGTCACACGCTTGCGTATGAAATCGTCCCATAGTCTGATATTCTTCGGGGTGAGGTCGCTGAAAAAGCGTATCAGCCCGAAGTCGCGCAGGCAGTTGAGCATGACCTTGTGCTGCTTGCGTGTTGACTCCGTGACAGGGCGCATGTCGATACGTTCCTCAAGCCAGTCGAGGAAACTTGCCGATGAACCCTGCAACTTCGTTTTCTTGACCTTTTTGAGAAGCGACAGGTCGTATTCGCCCTTTGTCGAGGCTATGGACGACATCTTCTCATGGATACCGTCATAGACACGACGTATCTGTTCGTTCAGATGGTCGGCCTGAGGGTGGTTGACCACCTCCTTGCCGCTCCACTGCTGTTTGAGGACAGCGACGCCGGTGGAGAGACGGACGCGCTCACGGTTGTACGACACCTCAATCTCAACGGTGCCGGGGTTGACGGCCGATGCCTTCTTGCGGCGGTCGAAAACAATCTTGATCTGTGGTATTCCTGCCATAAGTAAAAGATTTTAAGAATGATACATTCAAATTTCTCGTGATGTGGTACACGAAAAAGCGTGTACCACAAATTCCGGGAAATGTACCACACGTGTACCACATACCATTTCAACGCATCCAACAACGAGGCTGTTGCACGCCCCGAATCTTTTGGAAACATTTAGCACAAAATAGCAAATATCAGAGAGTTGGCACTCTAAACAGGCTCCGGTCGCTATGGCAAGACCGGGGCAGGAGACAACGGCTGATATTTGTTGGAAAAGCTGGTACATTTGTGGTACTTTTTTGTGGTACATTCACGAAATCTGTACCAAAGATAATGTGCTAATTCCGAACTAACAAATGCTAACTTTGGCTATCGGCAGGAAATACGGTTTGTGCTAAATCTTTCTAAATCAAGATTTTATAAAATTGCTAACACTTGCACATCAGTCACTTACGGACACGAAAAAAGGGCCACTGAAAAGTGACCCTTTAGTGATCCGGATGCGACTCGAACGCATGACCGTCTGCTTAGAAGGCAGATGCTCTATCCAGCTGAGCTACCGGACCGTATAGCCTCCGGGCGGGGCAATGTGCTTGCCCGGAGGTTTGTTTTTGCTTTTGGTTTAGTCCTGATTGAGGTTTACTCGCTTGAAGCTTACCACAACGAGGCCTTTGAGGCTGTCTTCGAGGTATTTGCCTACGGTGAGGTTTCCGTCTTTGACGAATTCCTGTTCCATGAGGCAGGATTCTTTGAAGAATTTGTTGAGGCGGCCCTGAGCGATGTTCTGAATCATCTGTTCGGGGAGGTTTGCAGCCTTGGCAGCAGCTGTTTCGGCGGTGATTGCACGCGCTTTTTCTGCTTCTTCTTCGGTGAGCCAGCCTTTGGCGATGTTGCTGGAGATGTGGTCTTCGCTGTCAACGAGGTTGGGGTTGATGCCTGCTTTCTTGAGCGCGGCTTCAACGGCTTTCTTCACCTGTTCCTCTTTGGTCTTTTCAACAGCAACGTTGTACTCGGAGTTCTTTACTTCTTCGGGCACGCTGTCGCGGTCAACAGCCACGGGGTTCATCGATGCAACCTGCATGGCGATGTCGCGACCTACATGGTAGTCTACTCCCTCGAGGTTGAAGCCTGCGATGGTGGAGAGCTTGTTGCCAAGGTGGTTGTACGAAGTAGTGGAGGGTGCTTCGAGGTATTCGTAGCGGCCGAGTTCGATTTTTTCGCCGGTTTTGGCGGTTTCGTCGGTGATGAGGTCGGCTACTGCGCGTCCGTTGATGCTGATTTCTTTGAGTTCGTCGAGGCTCTTCACGCGCTGTGCGATAGCGGTGTCGAGGATTGCCTGTGTGAGCTCTACGAAAGATGCGTTCTTGGCAACGAAGTCGGTTTCGCAGCAAAGAGCGACGATGGCGGCGAAGCCACCTTCGTTCTTGGCGAGCACGCAACCTTCGGAAGCCTGACGGTCTTCGCGCTTGGCGGCGATTGCCTGGCCTTTTTTGCGGAGCACTTCTACCGCGGCGTCCATGTCGCCTTCGGTTTCGATGAGGGCTTTTTTGCAGTCCATCATGCCGGCGCCTGTAAGGCCGCGCAGCTTGGTGATTTCTGCGAGTGTTACTGCCATATTATTGGAGTTTTGTCTTTTTTTGAATGAAAATTATTCGGCTTCAGCTGCGGGAGCTTCTTCTACAGCTGCTTCGGCTTCAGCTTCGGGCTGAGCGTCGGCGCGGCGCACGCGGCGACGTTCGCGACGGGGAGCTTCTGCCTGAGCTTCAGCTGCTTCGTTGTCGAGCTTTTCAGCTTTGCGTTCTTCGAGGCCTTCAGCCATTGCTGCCACGAGGGTTCCGGCGATGAGTTCGATGCTCTTGGAAGCGTCGTCGTTTGCGGGGATTACGTAGTCAACGGTTGAGGGGTCGGAGTTGGTGTCGACCATTGCGAAGACGGGGATACCGAGGCGGTTTGCTTCAGCAACGGCGATGCGTTCCTTAAGCACGTCTACCACGAAGAGAGCGGAGGGAAGACGGTTGAGGTCGGCGATAGAGCCGAGAGTCTTTTCAAGTTTGGCACGCTGACGGGTGATCTGGAGGCGTTCGCGCTTGGAGAGGTTGTCGAATGTGCCGTCCTTGCTCATCTTGTCGATGGTGGTCATCTTGCGCACTGCCTTGCGGATAGTGGGGAAGTTGGTGAGCATACCGCCGGGCCAGCGTTCGATAACGTAGGGCATGCCGATGGAAGCGGCCATGTCGGCGATTACCTGCTTGGCCTGCTTCTTGGTGGCAACGAAGAGAACTTTTTTGCCGCTCTTGGCCATGCCGCGGAGCACGTTGGCTGCTTCTGCGAGCTTGGCTTCGGTTTTATAGAGGTCGATTATGTGGATACCGTTGCGCTCCATGAAGATGTAGGGCGCCATGGCGGGGTTCCATTTGCGCTTGAGGTGGCCGAAGTGGCAACCTGCTTCGAGGAGCTGTTCAAAAGTGGGATTAGCCATTGTATTGTTTGCTTAGGTTTACGTTCTTTTTAATAATTTTCAGGCAACCACGGGGTAGGGAACGCAGGTCCATCGCCGCGGTTTAGATACTAAACACATTTTAGCCCGGCCATGTGGCCGCCGGGCAAGAGGCGGAGATCGGTATTAACGCTTGGAGAACTGGAAGCGCTTGCGTGCTTTGGGCTGGCCGGGCTTTTTACGTTCTACGGCGCGCGGGTCGCGGGTCATGAAGCCGTGTTTGCGGAGTACGGACTTGTCGTCGGGGTTGATTTTGACGAGAGCGCGAGCTATGCCAAGACGAAGGGCTTCGGCCTGTCCTTTGTAGCCACCGCCGTCGAGGTTGACGTGGATGTCGTATTTGTCGGCAACTTCGAGGGTTGTGAGGGGCTGCTTAACGATGTACTGAAGAATCGAAGACGGGAAGTACACTTCGATGGGGCGCTTGTTGATGGTGATAACGCCGGTACCTTCTTTAACTATAACGCGGGCTACGGCGGCTTTACGGCGGCCTACTGCATTTACTGTTTCCATACTATCGATTATTTCAGAGTGTTAATGTCGATAACGGTGGGGTTCTGAGCCTCGTGGGGGTGGTTGGGACCGTTGTAGACGTGCATGTTCTCGATGAGGCGACGGCCGATGCGGTTCTTGGGGAGCATACCTTTCATCACGCGAATGAAGAGGGGGTGCATGCCGGGCTTGAGGTGCTTGTTGAAAGATTTCTTCATCAGAACCTCGGGGGTAGCCTGACGCTGGCCGCCGGGATATCCGGTGTAGTTGAGGTATATGCGATCGGTCATTTTCTTGCCGGTAAGAACAACTTTGTCGGCATTGATAATGATTACGTTGTCGCCGCACTCCATGTTGGGGGAGTAGCTGGGTTTGTATTTACCGCGCAACAGTTTTGCCACTTTTGCGCAAAGACGACCGAGTACCTGATCGGTGGCGTCGATAACGACCCACTTGTGCTCTACTTCGTGGGCGTTGGGGAATTCGGTGCGGTAGCTAATGGTATCCACAGTTAAATTCTTGATTAATAATTACATAAATTGACCGTCGCGTTGAGGAATGCTTGGCCAAAAGCACGCCGCGCGACTGTCGCTCATTTATTTGGACATAATCGGTGCCGCAAAGGTACGACTTTTTTTTTGTATGACAAATTTTTTTTCGTGGCGTGCAGTCGTTTGAGGCTCTATCCATTGGCCGGGCGTTCGTGACAGGGAAATCGTTATTATATATAATGTGGGATTGTGTGTGAGAGCGTGTGGCCGGGGGCGTTTTGTGCTTTTTAGCGACAAGGGGCGGAGCTTTTTAGACGCATTTTTCGTCAAAGTCGAAAAAATGGGCTATAAAGTTTTGACGTGTAAAAAATTATTCCTAATTTTGCCGCGCTAAAAGTCAATTGCAAATTAATCTTAACATTTAAATATGATCATCGTACAGGTAAAAGAAGGCGAACTTATCGAAAGAGCCCTCAAGAAGTTCAAACGTAAATTTGAGAAAACCGGCATCGTGAAAGAATTGCGCAGCCGTCAGGCGTTCCAGAAGCCGTCGGTAACAAATCGCAAGAAGATGATGAAGGCGATTTACGTTCAGCAGCTTCGCGCCGTAGAGGACTAACTTCTTTACGTAGAGAACGACAACGACAAGTTCGCGGCAGCGCAGGCTCACGAGTTATCGTGGCTTGGTTGTCGGCGAATTTTGTTGTATGGCTTCGCCCGGAGGCATTTTATGCTTTTCGGGCGTTTTTTTGTGCCTTATTGTTGCAAGTGTCGAAATTAGTGGCTAAATTCGTGCCAAAAGGATAAGATATGCTTTACGAGGCTTTCTACGACTACCTTCGCGGCGAGGCCGCGCGTTCGGCGCACACAGTGACTGCCTATCGTCACGACGTGGAGAGCCTTCGCGGCTTTCTGAAAGGCGCCTCGGACGCTGAGCGCGACCCGCGCCGGATTACGCTCGCAGAGCTTCGTATGTGGGTTGCAGAGCTTGCCTCTCAGGGGCTGTCGACGGTGACGATAGTTCGCAAGATACAGTCGGTACGGGCTTTTTTCCATTTTCTTGTACGGCGCCACGGAATGGTGTCGAACCCTGCTTCCCGCCTTGTGACGCCGCGCTTGCCCAAGGTGCTGCCCGAGTATGTGAGGCAAGAGGAAACGATGGCTAAAATCGACGGCCTCGGCGCTTTTTCCGACGATTTTACCGAGGCACGCGACGCCCTGATGCTCACCATGCTATATTCTACGGGTATGCGCGCGGCCGAGCTTGTCGGCTTGCGCGACGCCGCTGTCGACACATCGCGATGCGAACTAAAAGTGCTCGGAAAACGTAATAAGGAAAGAATAATACCTTTCGGAGAAGAGTTGCGCACAATGATTGACCATTACCGCTCGCTGCGTTCGCAGATGCTCCCGGGGGCTCCCACGGAGGCTTTCTTCGTGCGTCCCGGCGGAGAGCCGGTATACTACGGATTGGTTTACCGCACGGTGCATGCCGGCCTTGAGGGCGTGAGCGCCGGCCGCCGGTCGCCCCACGTGATGCGTCACTCTTTCGCCACCGATATGTTGAACAACGGGGCCGACCTGATGGCTGTCCAGAAGCTGCTGGGACACACCTCGCTGGCAACCACCCAACGATACACACATCTCTCCTACCGAGAATTACAAAAAAATTACAAACAAGCACACCCCCGTGCACAAAGAAAGGAGGATTAACCATGGATGTAAGAATTCAAGCAATCCATTTCGAAATCGCCGACCGCCTCGTTGAATTTATCAACAAAAAGGCCGATAAGCTCGCTCGCCGCTTTCCGGCAATAGCCACCGTGGACGTAACGCTCAAGGTGGTGAAGCCCGAAACAGCTATGAATAAGGAAGTGGTGGTGAAGATTGCCACACCCCAGCACGACGACGTTGTGGCTACCAAGGTAGCCGACACCTTCGAGGAAGCCTACGACCTTGCCGTGGAAGCCTTGGAGCGCCAGATGGAAAAATACAAAGACAAGAAATGAAATATCTCAACCAGACAGTCCTGGCCGCGGCCCTTGCCGTGGCCGGGATTTCTTCGGCCGAGCCTTTCAAGGTTATAGTGCCGATGAGCGCCGACGACGAGGGGGCTATGGCCCGCCTTGTGAATTACGACAATGGAACAACCGTGGACAGCGTGCTTGTGGCTGACGGTATGGCCGTGTTTGAAGGCCAGATCGACGAGCCTGTGCTTGGCCGTGTGACCTATGACGGCGGCCGCCTGCCCATATTCATACTTGAAAGCGGCACAATCTCGCTTGGCAAGGATGGAGCGTTTTTCGGCACCATGCTCAACGACCAGCTTAGGTCTATGGGGCAGAAAATGCAGCAGCTCGGAGCCAAGTACCAGAGCGCCGCTGACGATAAAGAGCGCGAGGCCGTGTACAAAGCTTATGGCGCCGCTCTCGACAGCGCTATGACCGCCAACGCCGACAATGCCTTAGGCTACTTCTACTTCCTGCAAGGCGACGCCCCTCAGGCTGATGCCGCCGGACTCAGAGCCTTGTTCGAGCGCTATCCGTCGTTTGCCGCCTATGAGCGCTCCAAAAAGATGCTTGCCAATGCCGAACGGCGCGAGGCCACCGGCCCCGGCGCCAAGTTTACAGATTTTGAAGTTGAGTATAATGGCGAGAAATCTCGCCTTAGCGATTATGTTGGGCGAGGACATTATACCCTTGTCGATTTCTGGGCAAGCTGGTGCGGCCCCTGCATTCGCCAGACCGTGGTGCTCAAAGACATATATAATAAGTACAAGGACAAAGGCCTCGAGGTGCTCGGCGTTGCCGTGTGGGACGAGCCCGATGCCACTTTGCGAGCCATCGAGCAGCACCAGCTGCCGTGGAAGAGCATTATCGGTGCCGGAACAATACCGACAGACCTCTATGGTATCACCGGCATACCTTGCATAATTCTTTTCGGACCGGACGGAACGATAATAAGCCGTGACAAGCAAGACGACGCGCTCCGCGCCGATGTCGATGCAGCCATGGCCGGGAAGTGATATTCCGAGAACATAACGGCGCTCGCCTCTAATGCGGGGCGGGCGCTTTTTTTTGTAATGAAAATAAAAGAAATAAGCGAGGGCAAGGAGGCCTTTATGCCGCTGCTTCTCGAGGGTGACGAGCAGGAGGATATGGTGCGCCGCTATCTGTGGCGTGGCATGCTCTATGCCGGGTACGAGGCCGGTGCGCTCGTGGCGGTGTGCGTCGTTACGGAGGAAGACGGCTCGACAGTCGAGATAAAGAATCTTGCCGTACACAGGGACTTCAGGCGAAGGGGCTTCGGGCGGCGAATGTTGCTGCACGTGGAGTCTGCGTGGCCGGGGCGCACTATAATGCTCGGCACCGGCGAAACCCCGTCGACACTGTTGTTTTACCGCAAATGCGGGTATAGCTATTCCCATACGATAAAAAACTTTTTCACAGACAATTATCGCAGCCCCATAATAGAAGAGGGAGTCCGGCTCCGCGATATGATATACCTTCACAAAAAGCCATAATTACTTGTCTGTGACTTTGCGGCGATTTTGCGGTGCGGCTTTTTTTGAGTAATTTCGCCTTGTATTTATAGCATAGTATATGAAATTCCTAAATATTGTATTGGCATTTGCCCTTTGTGTGTCTGTCACGGCGGGTGCATCGGCCGGCGATATCCTCGGTATCGACGGCGAGGAGTCGACCTCTGTGGGCATATATATCAAAGACCTCAAGACGGGCAAAGTGCTCGTGGATCATAATTCCGACCTTGCCCTGACACCGGCTTCGGTGATGAAGGCGGTCACTACCGCGTCGACTCTTTCGCTGGCAGGGGCTGACAAGCGCTTCCGTACTCCGGTGGTGCTGCGCGGCAGCGCTTCCGGGGCAAGCTGGGATGGCGACCTTGTGGTACACACTGTTGCCGACCCTACTATCGAAAGTGAGAATTTCAAGAGCCGTTATGGTTTCTGCGACTCCGTTGTGGCGGCTGTGAAGCGTGCCGGCATAAGCAAGATAAACGGCCGCATCGTTATCGACCAGCCTCTCGAAAATGCAGGCGAAATAGGCAAGTGGGAGATAGAGGACGTGGCGTGGCCTTATGGCGCGGGACTGTACGGGCTGAACTGGCGCGACAACACATTCACGCTCCACCCGGCCACGGGCGAAACCAAGCCTTTCGTGCCCGGCCTCAAGATAGAGATGCATCGGTCCACGTCGGGGAACGACCTCATACGCGGTGTTGGCAGCGACGTGCTAACCATATATTCGCGCAATCCTAACGATAAAAAATGGGCCGTGCGCTCGTCGATGCCCGACCCCGCGGCAGTGTTCCGCCACGAGCTTGAAGCTAAGCTGAAAGCAGCAGGCATAACGGTGGCCGGAAAAGAGATAAAGACCGACTGTGAGGCCGCAGAGCGGAAACTGTACACCCATGTGTCGCCGGCCTATGGCGAAATAATGCGCAGCCTCATGGTGCGCAGCGACAACCTCTTTGCCGAGGGCATGCTTCGCGCCATCGCTCCCGGTGCATCGCGCAAGGACTGTATCAAGCGCGAGAAAGAGCTGTGGGCAACGCGCGGCATAAATACCAAATACACTATCATAAACGACGGCAGCGGCCTTACGCGCGCCAATCGCCTCTCGGCGCGTTTCATTGCCGATGTTCTGGCGTGGATGGCGTCGTCGCCCCAGGCTAAAACATATACCACGTTCTTCCCGCGAGCCGGAAAAGAAGGCACTTTGCGCGGATTTCTGGCCAAGTCCGAGCTGAAAGGGCTTGTGGCGCTCAAAACAGGCAGTGTCAGCTCCGTGCAGGCCTATGCCGGATATAAATTTGATGACGAAGGCGAGCCAACCCATGTGATTGTGATTATGGTAAACGGCTTTTTCTGCCCTCGTTCGCAGGTGCGTGAGGGTGCCGAGCAGCTACTTATTGACTTATTTTGCAAAGATTGACAGATGACCGAAATAAACCGACTTATACGTCTGAACATAGAGATTGAAGGGCTCCTGAGAGTACTGGAAGAGCGCCATAGCGATGATGCGCGTTCGATGCTGGCTGAAAAATTCGAGGGCTATGCCGCCCTTATGCGGGCATATGTTGGCGGCCACGAACCGCTTGGCGATTTTGCAGCCCCGGTAACTGTGGAAGTACCCGAGCCTGAGGTATATGAGCCGATTGTTTCTAACGAAAATGAAGAAACGGCGGTAGAACCCGTAGTGGAGCCTGATCTGGAGCCTGTTTCGGAGCCTGTCGATTTGGAAATCAAGGAGCAGGAGGCGGTCGAACCTGAACTTGTCGACGAAACAGACGCGGCTACAGCGGCTATAACTCTCGGTGAGGCTAAAGGGCAGGGAGCTTCCCGCTGTGCCGGAGAAGCTTTGCTTAAAGCATTCACCCTCAACGATAAATTTCGCTTCCGCCGCGAGCTTTTTGCCGGTGACGACGACGACTTTTCGTCGACGCTCGTGTTGCTCGCGCAGATGCCGAGCTACGAAGAAGCTGCCGACTACCTTTTCCACGACCTTCTCTGGGATCGTCGCGACGAGAACGTGCAGGCCTTTATGGAGATATTGAAGGCTCATATGCCTGCATAAGGATATGGAAGGCAAGCTCTGCATAGTGCCCACGCCGGTGGGGAATATGGCTGATATGACGCCGCGCGCCATAGAGGTGCTGCGGGAGGCCTCGCTTGTATTGGCTGAGGACACCCGCACGTCGGCTGTGCTGATGCGACATTTCGGCATTGCCACGCCGATGGCCAGTCACCATAAGTACAACGAGCACCGCGATCTTGACCCTGTGCTCGACCGCATAGAGGCCGGTGAAACCATAGCGCTGATTTCCGACGCCGGCACTCCCGGCATCTCAGATCCGGGCTTTATGCTGGCGCGGGAGTGCCGCAGGCGCGGTTTAAAGGTCGAAACTCTTCCCGGTGCCACTGCCTTTGTGCCTGCGCTTGTAAGCTCGGGGCTTCCCTGCGACCGCTTTTTCTTCGAGGGATTCCTCCCGCCTAAGAAAGGCAGGGCGTCGCGTTTGGAATTTCTGGCCGAGCTGCCGGTTACCTTTATTATATATGAATCGCCATTGAGGCTTGCCCGCACGCTGGCTCAGCTTGCAGAGGTGTGCGGCGAGAATCGTCCGGCATCGGTGTCGCGTGAAATATCCAAGCTGCACGAAACCACCGTTCGCGGAACATTGGGAGAACTTGCCGGCCATTTCGAGGTGAACCAAGCGCGAGGAGAGATTGTTGTAGTCATAAGCGGCAAGGTGCGTGAGGAAGCCGAGCGTCGCCACCGCAATAAATACCGTCCGGACGCCGATGAGCCGGCACCCGGGGGCAACGTTCAACTATAATAAGATTTATGAAAAAATTAATCCTTATGGCCGTAGCGGCTGCAATGCTGGCCACCGGCTGCAACAACAAGAAAGAAGAGGAGCTACGCCAACAGCAGGCTCTCAACGAGGCTACGCGCGACGAACTTGCCGCCGCCGTTTCCGACCGCGACCAGCTCCTCGGGCTCGTCAACGAGATATCGTCCGGCATGGAGCAAATCAAACAGCTGGAGAACATACTTGCCATCGACGGCCAAAGCGAAACTCCCGGACAGCGGCAGCAGATTCGCTCCGACATTGCCGCCATACAGCAGACCCTCGAGCAGCGCAGGCTCAAGCTCGAAGAGCTTGAGAAGAAACTGTCGAACTCATCTCTGGCAAATTCCAACCTGAAGCAGACCATAGCCTCGCTCCGCGGACAGATCGACTCGCAGACACAGGAAATAAGCACTCTGCGCGCAAGCCTCGACGAGGCCAAGACACGCATCAACAACCTTGACGCGCAGGTCGACTCTCTCCACGGCACAGTCACCACAATCACAGCCGAGCGCGATTCTACCACCGAGCAGAATGCCCAGCTCACCAACGAGCTAAATCTGTGCTACTATGCCATCGGCAATAAGTCCGAGCTTAAGGAAAACAAGATTATCGAAACAGGCTTCCTGCGCAAGACCAAGATTCTTGAAGGCGATTTCGACCGCGCTTTCTTCACCGTTGCCGACAAGCGCACACTTACCAAAATCGACCTCAACTCGTCGAAGGCAGAAGTGCTTACCAACCAGCCTGAAGGCTCCTATGTGATAGACGATGAAAATGGCCGCAAAGTGCTCAGAATCACAAATCCGGCCCAGTTTTGGAGCCTGTCGAACTATCTGGTGGTTAAAATCGACTGAAACACCTTATACTGTTTATTATACTAAAAAGCTTCCCTGCCGGGAGGCTTTTTTTGTTTAGAGTTGTTATAGGTATAAACGGCCTTGGCCTCCAGTATATAATGAAAATGAAGAAAACAATTTTAGCACTGCTGCTGGCAGGTGCGTCGGCAAGCGCGTTCGCGCTGCCTTTCGACAAGTACTCCCTGAACCGCGACGATCTTCCCGAAGAAGCGCGCGAGTTCCTTACCACGCACTTCCCCAAGGGCAAGGTGAGTATGATAAAGGTCGACAAGCACTTGCTTAAGAAGACGGACTATGACGTGAAACTCGTCAACGGAACCAAGATAGAGTTCAACAACGCAGGAAAGTGGACGTCGGTCGACTGCAAGACGCGCGAGGTGCCAGAAGCCTTGGTGATACGCCCTATCCGCAAATACATAGAGCGCAACTTCCCCGATACGAAAATCGTGAAAATCGAGAAAAAAACATTCGGGTTCGAGCTTGAGCTTTCCGACGGCATAGAGGTGAAATTCGACCGTCTTGGAACCTTTAAGAGTGTAGAAATGAACGATTGAGGCCACTTTTCAACATATGCCGTTTTTTTTGACGGCATATGCTATGTATTTCGGGGGCAAACAAGTATTTTTGCGGTATGAACAACGACCTTATCCGCTTATTGCCCGACTCAGTGGCAAATCAGATTGCAGCCGGAGAAGTGATTCAGCGTCCGTCTTCGGTTATAAAGGAGCTTGTGGAAAACGCCGTCGACGCGGGAGCCACAGCTATAACTATCAATATCAAAGATGCCGGACGCACGCTGATACAAGTTGTGGACAACGGTTGCGGCATGAGCCCTACCGACGCCCGTATGGCCTTCGAGCGCCATGCCACCAGTAAAATATCGAAAGCCGACGACCTTTACCGCCTTCACACCATGGGCTTCAGAGGCGAGGCGCTGCCGTCGATTGCAGCAGTGGCGCAGATCGATATGCGCACGATGCGCGAGGGCGACACAGTGGGTACGCGACTGTTGATTTCTGAGTCGAAGTTTGAAGGACAGGAGCCTGTTTCCTGCGTGCCGGGAACCAATCTCAGCGTTAAGAATATATTTTTCCATCAGCCCGCGCGCCGCAAGTTCCTCAAAAAGGACAGTGTGGAGCTTGGGCACATACTGCGGGAGTTCGAGAGGCTCGCCCTTGTGAACACCGATGTGGACTTCACCTTGATTCACAACGACGTCACGCTCCATCAGTTTATGCGCGGCTCCTTCAAGCAGCGCATAGGCGCGTTGTTCGGTAAAAATATCGAGAGCCAGATTGCCGGAATATCTACCGAAACATCGATAGTGAAGCTCTCAGGCTTCGTGGGCATGCCTCGCTTTGCCAAGAAAAGAGGCTACAACCAGTTTTTCTTTGTCAACGGCCGCAATATGCGCCACCCGCTTTTCCATCGCGCCGTGATTCAATGCTACGAGCAGCTCGTGCAGCCTGATTCGCAGCCGTCGTATTTCATTAATTTCGAGGTGGAACCGTCGACAATCGATGTCAATATCCACCCGCAGAAACACGAAATAAAATTCGAGCACGAACAGGCTATAAGCCAGATTCTCGTGGCTGCCATACGCGAAACGCTCGGCAAGACGCAGGCAGCGGGAGCGCTTGATTTCGAGGCCGACGTGGCCCCGGATATACCGCTGTTCAACCCGGAAGCGGACATGCCGGTGCCGGGCGATGACGCCGAGAGCGATTTCAATCCTTTCAGGGCTTCGTCGGACAATGAAATGCACGCGCCTGCCGCGTATGCGCGTGCGCCAAAGGCTGCTCCTGTGCGCGACTGGGATGCCCTGTACGCCAATTTCAGCCGCGAGCGCAGCGGGGCTTTCGAGGAGCCGCTTCCTTCGGGCGACGAGGCTGCCGACGCGCTCTTTGTTGCCGACACTCCGCCTGCGCAGCAGACTGCCGCCGCCTGCTTCCAGCTGCAGGGCGGATATATAGTGAGTCCGTCGCATTCGGGAATAATGGTGGTGTCGCAGCACCGCGCCCATGTCCGCATCATGTACGACCGCTATATGGCCCAGCTTGCCGACGGCCCGGTGCCATCGCAGCAGCTTATATTCAGCGAGAATTTCGAGCTTGCGCCCTCGGTTTCGGCTATTCTCGAATCGGCTTCGGCCACGATTGCCTCGGCAGGATTCAGTGTGAGCCGTGCCGGTGATAACAAATGGAGCCTCGACTCTGTGCCGGCCTCGCTGTCGTCGGGCAAGGCCATGGAGGCTCTTTATGCCATACTTGAGGACGTGGAGGCCGACGTGCTTGTCGATGCGTCAGCCTTCCGCAGCCCCGTGGCGCTTGCCATGGCTCGAAGTGCCGCAATCAGTGCGTCGCATGTGCTCACGCCGGCCGAGATGGAAAGCATCATAGCCGACCTTTTCAGATGTGCCGAGCCGTCGTTCACTCCCGACGGTCTTGCCATTATGACGGTGATAAGCCACGACGATCTTGCCGCTCGCATGCAATGAGATTCCTGATTGTATTCATATTGTTTGCCGGAGCGCTCGGAGCCGAAGCTTCAGGCAGGGCCGAAAAGGCACTTGCCGAGCTTGACCGCGCTCTCGACCGTCGCACGGTGTATATCGATGCCCGCCAGAAGCACATCGACAGTCTTATCTCGCGGCTCGACAGTGCGGTAAAGCCCGATTCCGGCCTGTTGATGGATATTGCCGACGCCTATACAGGCTTCGACAATGATTCTGCTTTAGCATATTTGCAGAGGGGCATAGACACGACCGAGGGGCTTGCCGAAATGGAGTTCAGGTGGCGCCATGCCTCCTTGCTGCCTCTCGCCGGTTTCTTTGCGATGGCTCTCGACGAATATGCCTCCATCAACCCCGACAGCATACCTGCCGAGAAACTGGCAGGATATTATGATGCCGGCCGCCAGATGAACAGCTATATCGCTACCTTTTTCAAGATGTACCCCGAGGTATATACCCGGAGGCAGAATAGTGCTCTCGAAATGCAGAAGAAGTTGCTCGACATTCTGCCTCGCGAGAGTGCCGAGTATAAGTTTAACCTCGGCGAGTATAATTTTCTCACGGGTCAGACTGTGAAAGCAGCCGTGCTCCTCGGGGAGATTGTGGATATAGAGCCTCCGGGCAGCAAATTCAGGGCGAGGGCGGCGCATCATCTGTCGACCATTGCAAAGGCGGGAGATGACGAGGACTCGTATATATACTATCTTGCACAGTCGGCCATCGACGACGTTCTGTCGGCCACACGCGAGGTAGCGTCGCTTCAGGAGCTCGGCGCGAGCGTCAATGCCGAGGGCGATGTGCCGAGGGCGCACCGCTATCTTTCTACAGCGGTGGCCAACGCCGTGGAGTGCGGCGCTCCCCTGCGTATGATTGACAGCAGCAAGTCGCTGCCTATCATAGAGCGGGCGCACAGCGCGCATATAGGCGCATGGCGCCGCACTATGTACTGGATTATGGGTGTTATGGCAGTGCTTGTGCTCGTGCTGGTGGGCACATTGCTGTTCCTGCGCCACGAGATGCGTAAGATGCGCAGCCTGCAGGCTAAGCTCAGGGGAGCAAACTATGCCAAGGACATATACATAAGCCAGTTTTTGCAGTTGTGTTCCATATATATGGACAAGCTCAACCAGTTCTGTAAGATAACGGTGCGCAAGATTGCCGCCGGACAGGCCGACGAGCTTTTCAGAATGGCGAAGTCGGGCAAATTTGTGGAGGAGCAGAGCAATGAATTTTACGATATATTCGACAACGCCTTTCTCCACATATATCCTACCTTTATAGAGGAAGTGAACAGCCTGCTAAGACCCGAAGAGCGGATAGAGCTTCGCGAAGGAGAAAAAATGAACACTGACCTGCGTATCCTTGCCTTTATGCGCCTCGGCATAGAGGACAGTTCGAGAATAGCCCAGGTGCTTAATTATTCGTTAAATACTATTTACGCATACAGAAATAGGTTAAAGGCCAGAGCGTTAAACAGGGAACGCTTCGAGGAGGACGTTATGAAAATCAACTCCTCCATCTGATATTACGGCCTATATGAAACTTAGATTGTGGCCGCTAAACACTATTGCTAATCAGCTGTTTAAGGTTTATTAGCTTGTATTTTGCGGATTTGTGGTGCGATATAGTGTTGACTTTCGGGGGGCGCCGGTGCTAAATTTGCATTCACATAGAAAGTTACACAGTTATTAGTTTTAGGATTAGATAGTACTTAATGTTGTCCCATTCGTTACAGCTATTGATGTGTCTTGGCAGGAGGTATCGCTCTTGTCTTGACCGGCTGAACTGACCGGTGATTGAAACGAAAATGTGTTTTATGTTAGTTATGTAATTGTTTTAAGTAAATTAAAACGCAGCAGGGCGCCCTCGTGAGAAGGCGCCCTGTTTGTGCTTTAGATTAATGATTCGTAACTTTGCAAAATAAACGCGTCATAACATTATTATTAAACAAAATCTTAAGAATTTGATACTCACTCTTGCAACATTGGCCTTTGCCGCGATTTTCTTTGTATGGGGGAAGTTGCGGGCCGACCTTGTGGCTCTTATAGCGCTCAGCGTGCTCGCTCTCGGAGGCGTGCTGACCACGGGCGAGGCATTGTCGGGATTTTCCAATTCTATAGTTATAATGATGATAGGCCTTTTCGTGGTGGGAGGGGCCATCTTTAACACAGGCCTTGCCAAAATGCTGAGCGCGCGATTGCTCAGGCTTGCCGGCAATTCGCCCTCAAGGCTCTTCCTGCTCGTGATGGGAGGTACGGCCCTAATAGGCGCGTTTGTGAGCAATACCGGCACAGTGGCGCTGATGCTCCCTATAGTGGTGAGTATGACGGCTGTAAGCGGGGCGTCGGCTTCGAGGCTGCTTATGCCCTTGGCTTTTGCCAGCAGCATGGGCGGTATGATGACTCTTATCGGCACTCCGCCCAACCTTGTCATAGCCGAGGTATGGGAGGCAAGCGGGGGGGAGCCGCTTACATTTTTCACATATCTCCCCGGCGGCCTCATTTGTGTGGCGGTGGGCACGCTGCTTCTTATTCCGCTGAGTAAATGGTTCCTTAACAAGAAGAATCGCGACGAGGGCGACGGGCGCCGCAAGGGCCTCTCAGAGCTTGTGGAAGAATACAAGCTGCAAGCGGATCTCTATCGGCTTGCAGTGCCCGACGGCTCGCCTGTGTGCGGCAAATCCATAGCCGAGCTTGATTTGCGACGACGTTTCGGCCTCGATGTGCTGGAAGTGCGCAGGGGCGACACCAAGAAGCACCTGCTCCGTACCATACGCCAGCATGTGGCAGGACCTGCTACCATAATACGTGGCGGGGACATGCTCTATGTGCGTGGCGAGCGGGTAAATATCGACGCTTTCGCCGCCGAGAACGGCGTGGAGCTTGATGCCCGCTCGGAAAATTCCTTTGAGTTCTATGATATAGGCATTGCTGAGATAGTGCTTATGCCGCATTCGCCCATAGCGAACGAAACCATAGCCGAGCTTGGATTCAGAAAGCGCTTCGGAGTCAATGTGATAGCTATCCGTCGAAAAAACAGGTACATATCGGCCAATCTTGCCGACGAGATTGTGCATGGCGGCGATGTGCTGCTGGTGCAGGGTTCGTGGTCGTCGATTGCCGGGTTGACGTCGGAAACCCAGTCGTGGGTGGTGCTCGGACAGCCGCTTGCCGAGGCGTCGAAGGTCACGCTCGATTATAAGGCGCCTGTTGCAGCGGTGATTATGGCTGCGATGGTGGTGATGCTCGTGCTTGACCTGGTGCCTGCCGTGATTACTGTGATAGTGGCTGCGCTTCTTACCGTGCTGTGTGGCTGTTTCCGCAATGTTGATGATGCCTACCGCAAAATCAATTGGGAGAGCGTGGTGCTTATTGCGGCGATGATGCCTATGTCGTTCGCTCTTGAGAAGACGGGTGTGTCGCGGGCGGTTTCCGACAGCCTTGTGGGCACTCTCGGCTCGCTCGGACCCTTGCCCTTGCTCGCGGGCATATATTTCACTACCTCGCTGATGACACTTTTCATAAGCAATACGGCCACAGCCGTGCTGCTTGCACCTATAGCGCTTGAAAGTGCCGTTTCGCTCGGTGTGAGTCCGCTGCCGTTCCTGTTTGCCGTTACTTTCGGGGCGAGCCTGTGCTTTGCCTCTCCATTCTCCACTCCGCCGAATGCCCTTGTGATGCCTGCCGGGCAGTATACCTTTGCCGATTATATCAAGGTCGGGCTTCCGATGCAGGTGATAATGGGCATCGTGATGATTTTCGTACTACCGTGGTTATTCCCGTTCTGATATGAATGCTCGCGAATTTCAGCGCAGAGCCAAGCCGTGGGTGCTTCCGCTGGCTATGTTGTGCGGTCTGTTGTTCCACCCTTGGCTCGAAGCCGTGGCGTGGGTGGTGCCGTATCTGATTTTTACGATGCTGACCATAACGTTCTGTCGTGTGCGGCCGCGGCAGTTTGAGCTTAGCACGATGTTGTGGATTATGCTTGCGATCCAGCTTGCGGGTTCGGCGGTTGTATTCCTTGTTTTACGCCCTTTCAGCCTTGATGTGGCTCAGGCAATATTCATATGCGTGCTTTGCCCTACGGCGACTGCCGCTCCCGTGGTGACGGGCATGCTTGGTGGCAGTGTGCCCCGTGTGGCGGCATATTCGGTGCTGTGCAATCTTGCTGTGGCACTCCTCGCGCCCCTGCTCTTTGTGTGGGTGGGGGAAGGAGCTGCGGCCATGAGTTTTGCTGATGAGTTTAAATCCGTGGCCTTGCAGGTAGCTCCGCTTATTGTGCTGCCTTTGGCGCTTGCTTTCGGCCTGTATTTCTTTGCTCCGAAGGTTCATTCGGCCATCGGCAGCGTGCAGGGAGTGTCCTTTTACTTGTGGGCGGTTTCGCTTGTGGTGGTTGTAGGACGGGCTGTGGCATTCATTTTGGCCGAGCCTGCGGCTGCTATTCCGGAGATGATTGTGATAGCCTTGGGCGCCGGAGTGGTGTGTGTGCTGCAGTTTGCGGCAGGGCGCAGGATAGGACGCAGGTACGGCGATGCTGTGTCGGGCGCGCAGGGACTGGGACAGAAAAACACTGTGCTTGCAATATGGATGGCGCTCACGTATCTCAATCCTATAGCTTCGATAGGGCCGGCGGCATATATAGTGTGGCAGAACAGCATTAATTCCGCCCAGTTATATTTTAAGATGAAGCATACCCGGGCTGATTGAACAATGGCCGCAGGGTTGCGTTATGTATAAGAGGAGATCAAAGCACCCTCTAAAAAAGACTTCGAATATGGCAAGTATGTTAGAACAACTTATGGAGCTTCCGCTTTTCAGAGGCGTTTCGCACACGCGTATGGCTCAGACGGTGGGAGATGCCAAGTTCCATTTTTTGAAATATCCGGAGGGTGAGGTTATTATACGTTCGGGCGACCGCTGCGAGCATATCACCTTCATTCTCTCAGGCTCTGTGCGTTCGGTGGTGTCGAACGAGTCAAAACGCTTTTCCATAGCCCAGACCATATCGGCGCCTGCCGCTTTGGCTCCGAATTTTCTGTTCGGTCGCATCACGAACTATCCGTATACCGTCACGGCGCATGCAGGCGGCGCAAGCATTCTGCAGATTTCAAAGTCGGATTATGTGAAGATACTTCAGAGCGACACCGTTTTCCTGTTCAATTTCCTAAATGCCCTCTCCGTTTGCGCGCAGAAAGGCATCGACGGCATACTCTCGCTGACATCGGGCAGCATAGAGCAGCGCATAGCCTTCTGGATTGTGGCTCTTACCCAGCCCGGAGGCAGCGACGTGGTGCTCAGCTGTCCGAGGCGAGATCTCTGTTCGATATTCGGCGTGCAGCGCACCACTTTCGAGGCCGCCCTTGAAAATATGAAAAAAAGCGGGCTGATTACATATTCGCTCAAAGAACTCCGCGTCACAGACCGCCGTCGGCTCGTGCTGATGCTTGAGCGGGACGCCGAAAACGGTGGCGAAGTACACGATTAGTTATTATTGAACGCCCATTCTCTTGATATAACAAAAGGCGCCTTCTCGCGAGGGCGCCTTTTGTTTGTAGCCGTCTAAGACTGGAAAAAATAGAGCGGCTTGCAAACTAAACAATTCTTAGAAATGTTGCGTATTGTCTACCGGAAACAATTAATTTTTCTCGTTCGTTATTTAATGTGATGCAAAAATACGCACTTGTGTTCGCTACAATGTCGGAATATAAGATAATTGAGATAAGATATTATGAAATTACTATGCTATATTGCTGTATATCATAGTATAGTCGAATATAAAATATTCTGATAAATACAAATTTTTATTTGGTTGTATACAACTATTTGGTTATATTTGTATCATTTATGAAACAGCTCGGCGTATTGGTTTTTTTGGCCGTTTTCCCATGCCTCCTTTGGGCTTATCCGAATGTGAAGGTGTCGGATCTTGACGATTATCTTTTCGGCGACAAACTGTCGGAGGCGAGAAATACAAATCTTGTCGATAGTCTGAGAACTGTCCGTAAAAGCGACCCTTCTCCATTGCATAGGATAGAGGCTGCTCTCGCGCTCGGCGATTATTTTATAGAGCATCGCAGGGATTCCACCCTTGTGTACTGGAATCTTGCCCTGTCGGAGGCTAAGGCCCACGGCTTGGAGCGTGAGAGCCTGAGGATAAGAATGAGGATGGATTCGTATTTGCCGCTGGTATCGATGGGCACGGAAGCAGTTGAAGATTTTGCAAAGATTGATTATCAAGAGCTTGATTCTGCTATGCGCCGTTATTATTTCCTTGCGGCCTCGGAATTGTTCTATAACCTCCAGCTGCCTTATCCGCAATCGTCAAGAAAGGCTGAATATCTGGCCCGGACAGAGGCCGCGCTCGATTCATTGTTAGGTTATTATGAGGCCGGCGATCCGGTTGCGCGCTATATTCAGGCACATCTTTATGAATTAAGGGGCGACCATTCGCTCGCTGTGGCCAGTTTTGCCGAACTTCTGCCTGATTTGGACGAACGCCCTGATCTTTATGCGCGCGCCGCTTACATACTCGCGCAGTATTACAAGGGGCGGCCTGAGCGGCGGAAGGAGTATGTGGCATATCTTGTCGATATGACTCATCGGGCTTTTCAGCACGGTGTGGTTAGGCCTAATGTGCTTGCCGAACTTGGCAAGGAGCTTTGCGATGACGGCGACTATGCCCGCGGACGTTCCTGCCTTATTCTTGCCCTTGGCTCTTATGATGCCGAGGACGGTGTGTTTAAGCTGCGCCGTACAAATGATTTCGCGCATTATCTCGTAGGCGCCGACGAGCGTTTTATACGCAGGGGCAGCATAGTCATAGGGCTGCTTGTGCTTGCTTTTGCGGTTGTGCTTGCTTTTCTGGTGTTTTGCCGCAGGAAGGCGCGACGCCGTGGCGATGAGTGCCGTCGTGAGGCCGAAATGGCTATGGAAAAAGCTGAACATATGAGGGTTGATGCTGCGAATTTTCTTGCGCTTGCCTTCCTTGCCGCCGACCAGTTGAGGGATTTCAACAAGTATGTGCATCGGAAGCTAACGGCAGGGCAGGTGAAAGACCTGTTTTCCGATGTCGAGGCTTCGACTTATGTGCGTTCGCAGACGGAGAGATTCTTTGAGGAATTTGACAAAAAATTTCACAGCTCTCACCCCGATTTCATAGAGCGTCTTAACTCATTGCTTCGTGAAGACGCGCGGTTCGAGCCTTTGGCGACTCCGCGTCTTTCGCCCGAACTCAGGATTGCGGCTTTGATGATGCTCGGTGTCGGTGACAGCGGGTTGATGGCCCGCGTGCTCGGATTATCATTGAACACAGTGTATACTTATAGAAACAGGCTTAAAGGAAGGGCTGAAAACAGAGCCGAATTCGAGAATATGCTTGTGAAAGTGCTTGGATAAATGTTTAGATTCACTTATATTATAGTCAAGCACATATAATGCTATTCTTCTGTATATCAGATATGAAATTTTAGATAGAAGCTATATTTATTTATATCCTGCTTTGATAGACGTGTTTTGGGCTTGACTTTGGACTAATTTTGCAGTGTAAATAATTTTGGTCTAAGATTCAAGGTTAACAAAACAAAGAACGAGCAAGATTCAATAAGGATTTAAATGGTTTTAGGTATTTAGTGTTAGAACTAAAAAATAATGGCGAGCCGTGAGGTTCGCCATTATTTTATTGTGCTGTTTGGCCTGTGCTGTCAAGCTCCGTCCAAATCTTCGGCTTTCACTCTTGGGAAGGCGTCGATGAAGCTTTCCGGGGTCGCATTCGTTATCGATACTCCATAGCGTAGCGCGTATTCCTGAATATGGTGGTAGCTGCGGAAGGCCACAGCGAAGCTCTCTACGATGCTGTGGAGTGGATAGCCCTTGTATTCGTGGAGTATGCGCTCTTTTTCTTTGTTGTCTTCGGTGTAGAAGTGCGGCTGTATGGATACAACCTCGTTGTTGTCGGTCACCGACAAGGTTTTCATCCACGAATGGTCGGCTCCGGTTATGACAATGTTTTTGAATCCGGCGCTGATGGCGAGCATAATGGCCGGTATGAGCACGTTGCGAGGCCGAGGCATCGCCAGTCCGAGGCGGTATGCCATATGGGAGAACCATCGGAATCCTTCTGCGCCCACGGCGTTGAACCCTTCAACGCGTATATTGCTTCCGCTAAGCAGCCGGCGGGTGTTCGAGAGTTCCCGTGTCGGTACGTAGAGAGTCATTGTCCAGTCGATGTCCGATAGCGATTTCCATAGTTTTGCCACGTTGACGTCCTCTTTGGCTTTGAAAAAGTGAGGGTCGGCCAAAACGTAATATCGCGGTTTCAGCTCTCTGAACACCGGCGCGTTTGCCGCGAAATTTACAGCCATGGTCGGATAGCGACTGAGTAGTTCGGGGCTGTCGGCAATTGTGCGGTTGAGCGAAGGGCCGTTGCCCATTATCACTATCCTTTCGGTCTTGTCGACCCGGCTGATGCTTGGGCGGCGCGAATATAGCGCTATTTTTACCGCGCTTTTTATGGTCTGAAATGCTTTGTCTAAAAATGCGGACATACGGTTAGAGGCTGTTTTCGTCGTATACGTGCGTGCGCAGATATTCCGTTGTCGGGGTAGGGCGGTAGTCGATTGTCCGGCATAGCCGCGAGCAGTCGAAAGTTCGCGAGGTGGTGTACGTGCTGTACCGTTTTTTCCCGTATATCAGTCGTCCGAGCCACAGTTGTCCTTTTGTGCTCAGCGTGGATATGCGCTTGTTGTTCATCCTGAAAGCTATGGCTTCTGCAAGGTCGTGCAGCGTCGGGTTCTCGCCGTCGCAGATGTTGTATACGCCCTCGGCAGTGGGCATTTCCGCAAGGGCGGCTATGGCGGCTGCCACATCGGAGGCGTGCACGGTACTTACGCGGGCTTCGTTGCCTTTGAAGTGGAAGAAAGTGCCTCGGAATATGCTTTCGGCAAGTTCGCGCGGGAATCCTGTCATTGCAGTGCCGATTACGTTCGGGCATCGAAGTATGACGGTGCGGCAATTCTCGCAGCCTGCGGCAAAAGCGTTCTCATGGCCTATCCATGCCGAGTCAGGGTTGGCAGGAGTATTCTCTGCGGCAAGGAGTAACTCTCCTGTGGTGTAGATGTCGGTTGAAGAAACCATTATGGCCACATCTGCCTCGCCCGCATTGTCCGTCAGAGTATGTGCGGAGGCGGCTTTTTTAATGTAGGGCCATAGAAATTCCCGACCCGGAGTGTGGACGTATATGTTCATTTCTGGCTAAAATGGTAATAGTATCGTAACAGCATGTTGAACCAGCTGGCCCGAAGGCCGTTGGTGCGCAATGCCTTCATCTTTTCAGGAACATTGACAGTAAGGCGGTTTTTCCAAGAGGCCGAGGCTCCGTCATTATCCATTGCCACAAGCACGCGGTCGAGCCGGCGCCATTGCGGTTGCGGGCTGCGCATGAACAGCCTTACAAAGTATTCAAAATCGGCGGATATGATATAGTCTTCGCGGTACGGCCCTATTTCGCGCATAAGGTCGGCGCGCACATATAATGTGGGGTGGGGCGGCGCGAAGCCGTGCTGCAGGGAATCCGGGCTGAATTTTTCCGAGGAATACCGTCGTGTGGAGTGTATGCGCCCTATGTCGGATTCAGGCGAGGCATATACTATGTCGGCGAATATGAAGCCGGTGTTTTTGTCGGAAAAGGCGTTGCAAATATCGGCCACGGCTTGGGAGTCGGCATAAAAATCTGTTCCGTGCAGGAGTCCTATCACGTCGCCTGTGCATGCTTCGATACCTTGGTTGATGGCGTTGTAGCAGCCGCGCGGTTTTCTGCGTATAACCCGGCTGCCGCGAGCCTCGGCCTCGGCGAGAATAGCTTCAGTTTCAGGTGTGTCGCTGCAGCCGTCCACTATTATATGCTCGAGTTCCACTCCAGGCGGCAGTTTTTGGGCGTAGATACTGCTTATTGTCCTTGCAAGAAGCGGCCCGTCGTTGCGTGTTATCGTTACAACACTTATCTTCATTTGGCGTCCCAGCCTCCGGGGTTATATCGGTTTAGAATGGCGAATGCGGTGCACAAGGCCACTGCCATCAGCAGGGCGTATGCCACATACCATATCTTGAACGAACGGCGGCGCAGGCTGCCGCTGTTCCACGCCCATGCCGCCGCAGGCACGAGGGCGGGCAGCCACGGAAGGCAGTAGCGCGATATCGTCCCGCCGGTCATAAATGCCGTGAGAACAGTGAGCAAAAGCCCGTAGCCGAACGACAGAGCCACTCCTCGTGGCGAACGGCGCCAGAGCGCGGCGGCATAGTAGAGCAGTATGCCGCCGAGGGCGTACCACGGGAACGATATGTGGGCGAACGCTGCCGATGGGCCGAATACTACGTCGCGACTGAATGCCCATGGGAGAGGGGTGAGAAACTGCAAGGCCAGCGAAACAGGAAGCTGGACGATGTGTCGCCACAGCGGTAGCTCGTTATAGTTGCCAAGCACGGAGTTGTACGACTCCAGTCTTGGTTGTTCCGTGCCCATTTCCACCATCGGTGTGTGCGTGTCGGAAAACACTTCCGAGCGAAGCCCTATGTGCCGTGTTATAAAATAGAGCGCTGCAAAAACGGCCACGCAGGCTCCGAGTGCCGCTATGCGCCGTCGGTCCATTCCCGGGGCAAAAATCAGCAGCCCTAAGCACAGCAGCGGCAGAAGGTTTGGGCGCACAAGCGCCGCGACAAGCCCTCCTGCAAACACCAGAGCGATGTCGGCCCATGAGAACCGAGAGCGAAGCCCGGCGCAAGCATACACAGCAGAAGCCATTATGGCGCATATCAGGGCGTCTTTAATCAATATCACGCCGGTCGACAGGAAGTAGCATACCATCGCTGTCATAAGCATGGCGGCGGTGGCGGTGCGTTGCGGCTCCACGCCGGGAGTGAGGCGCACGGCGGCAGCGCCTGTGAGTACTATGGCTACAAGAATCAGCAACACGTTGAAACAAAGTTCGGAAGCTATGTCGGCAGGCCCCGGCCATGCCAAAAGAGCCAGAAATGTGCCGTATCCGCGCCTGCTCATACCCACGCCCGAATCCTGCCCCGAAAGCACGGCCTGCATCTGCCGCCATGCCGAGGCGGCATCGTCGTTGATTAGTACCGGGTCGTAGACAGTGCCGCCGCTATAGCTTGTGAAGTACCATACATTGGCGGCCAGGCCGATAGCGAGGAGTGTCCATGCGCCTGTCAGTACGCAGTGTCCCCAAAACGACGGGGCCGACACACGGCGGTACAGCAGCGTGGCGAGGAAGCCGGCGCCGGCAAGTTTGAGCAGGGAGTGGACTACGGAAGCGCCGGGGAACACAAGCAACGCGGCGGCAGCGATGGCCAACGCCGCCGTGTAGCAGGCATATAAATTGGTACTGGTGCTTTTCACATCTGCAAAATTACAAAAAAGCGCCTATCTCTGCGGCTTATTAGAGCGAAAATTAATAATTTTGCGGTTTAAAACCGAAGATGAGCGTCGAAGGTCCCATATCGATAAATGTAGCGCAAGTCCTTGCCGACAGGCTCGGGCGCAAGGCGCGTTGGTTGCCGGGCTTTTTGGTGCGCGCTCTCGAACGCCTCATATGCCAGCAGGAGATGAACGAGCTGCTGGCCGGCGCCTATCCCCGGCGCGGGGCGGCCTTCTGCGAGTATGTGCTTGAGCATCTTGGCGTGGAGCTTGAGGTGCGAGGAGCCGAGAATCTGCCGTCGTCAGGCCGCTGCATAGTGGCAGGCAACCATCCTCTCGGCGGCCTTGACGGCGTGAGCATGCTCGCGTGGCTGTCGAGGCAATATTCCGCTTCGGCGCGTTTCGTGGTCAACGACCTCCTGATGGCCGTCGACCCTCTCTCGGAGAGTTTTATCCCTATCAATAAGCACGGCTCGCAGAGCCGCGCGGCTTCAGCCACTCTCGACGATGCTTTGGCTGGCGACGACCCCGTGGTGATTTATCCCGCAGGACTCGTGTCGCGGCTTGGCAAGGGCGGCGTGGTGGCCGACCTCGAATGGCGCAAAATGTTTGTCAACAAGGCTGTTGAGAGCCATCGCGACATAGTGCCTGTGTTCTTCGACGGTTTTAATTCGCCCTCATTCTACCGTCTGGCGCGGCTGCGCAAACGCCTCGGTATCAAGTTCAACATAGAGATGGTGCTGCTCCCGCGCGAGATTTTCCGCGCACGCGGCAAGCGCTTCGTTCTCACATGCGGCAAGCCCGTGCCGTGGCAGACGCTCGCAGGCGGCGCTTCCGCCACCGGCGAGGCTCGGCGCCTCCGCGAAATAGTCTATTCCCTGAATCCTCAAAACAAGCTATGAATCAACCTATCATAGATCCTGTCGATACAGCCCTGCTCGAAGCCGAACTTACAGCAGAGCGCTTCCTCAGGCCGACAAACAAAGGTGGAAACCACCTGTATGTAGTGAATGCCCATAACGCCCCCAACGTGATGCGCGAGGTGGGACGACTGCGCGAAATAGCCTTCAGAAGTGCCGGAGGTGGCTCCGGCAAGGAGTGCGACATCGACCGCTACGACACTATGGAGGTGCCGTGCAGCCAGTTGATAGTGTGGGACCCGGATAGCAAGCTGATACTCGGCGGCTACCGATTTATATGCGGCCGCGACATAAGGCTCGACAGCGAAGGGCGTCCGGAGATAGCCACCAGCCATATGTTTGAGTTCTCGGAGAGGTTTATACGCGATTTCCTGCCGTACACCCTCGAGCTTGGCCGTTCCTTTGTTCGGCCCGAATATCAGTCGTCAAGAGCCGGCACAAAGGCCATATACGCTCTCGACAACCTTTGGGACGGCCTCGGCTCGCTCACGGTTGTCAATCCCGAGATACGCTATCTCTTCGGAAAGGTGACCATGTACCCGAGCTACACGGCGGTGTGCCGCGACATGATACTCTACTTCCTCCACAAGTATTTCCCCGACCCCGACCGTCTGGTGTGGCCGATAACGCCGCTGCGCACGTCGACGCCCCAAGCCGAGCTCGACGCCCTGTTCTGCGGCGGCGACTTCAAGAGCGATTTCCGCATACTCAACACCGAGGTGCGCCGCCACGGCAACAGCATTCCTCCGCTCGTGCACGCCTATATGGGGCTGTCGCCGACAATGAGGATGTTCGGCACGGCAGTGAACGACGAGTTCGGCGATGTCGAAGAGAGCGGCATATTCTTTGCCATCTCTGAGATATTTGAGGAGAAGAAACAACGGCATATCGACAGCTACCACCCGCAGTAGCCCGCGCCGTCAATCTAAGAAACAATCAACCATACGATAATTCACAACATTTAGTTTAAAGCAATGGAACTATCCCCGCTTACGGCAATTTCACCTGTCGACGGACGCTACCGTTCTAAGTGCGCCGTTCTTGCCGGATATTTTTCGGAGTATGCCACTATCCGCTATCGCGTGAAAGTGGAAATAGAGTATTTCATCGCTCTCAGCTCTGTGGGCCTGGCGCAGCTGCCGGCTCTTTCTTCAGAGCAGGAAGAAGCGCTCAGAAACATCTACGCCCCGGAAGTGTTCACCCCGGCAGAAGCTCAGAAGGTGAAAGATATAGAGGCTGTGACAAACCACGATGTCAAAGCCGTGGAATACTATCTGAAAGAGCGGTTCGACGCGCTCGGCCTCGGCGACCGTAAGGAGTTCATACATTTCGGCCTTACATCGCAGGATATCAATAATACCGCGTTCCCGATGATGCTGGCCGACGCCATAAACGACGTGGTGGTTCCCGAATTCAAGCAGCTTGTAGGAAAACTGTCCGCTCTTTCTGCAGAATACGCGCAGATACCCATGCTCGCCAAGACCCACGGACAGCCCGCTTCTCCCACCACACTCGGTAAAGAAGTGATGGTGTTTGCCTACCGCCTCGAGCGCCAGCTCGAAAGCCTTGCCTCAACGGCAATGACCGGCAAGTTCGGCGGCGCGACAGGCAACTTCAACGCACACCGTGCCGCCTTCCCGCAGGTCGACTGGCGTGCTTTCGGTAAAGCGTTCCTTGCGGAGAAACTCGGCCTTCAGCGCGAGGAATACACCACCCAGATATCGAACTACGACCAGTTCGCAGCCGTGTTCGATGCTCTCAAGAGGCTTAACACCATTGTCGTGGACCTCGACCGCGACTTCTGGAGCTATATATCGATGAATTACTTCAAGCAGCGCATCAAGGCAGGCGAGGTAGGCTCCTCGGCGATGCCCCACAAGGTCAATCCCATCGACTTTGAAAATTCCGAGGGCAACCTCGGCGTGGCCAACGCCCTGCTCGAGCATCTTGCCGCCAAGCTGCCAGTGTCGCGCCTGCAACGCGACCTTACCGACTCCACCGTGCTCCGCAACATAGGCGTGCCTCTGGCCCATATGGTGATAGCCGTGGAATCAACGCTCAAAGGCCTTGGCAAACTTATACTCAACGAGGCGGCTATCAATGCCGATCTCGACGACTGCTGGAGCGTCGTTGCCGAAGGCATACAGACCATACTGCGCCGCGAAGGCTACCCCAAGCCCTATGAGGCTCTTAAAGCTCTCACACGCACCAACTCCGTTGTCGACGAAGCCGCAATCTCAGCCTTTATCGACACCCTCGAAGGCATCTCGGAGAGCGTCCGCGCCGAGCTCCACGCCCTCTCCCCTCGCACCTACGTCGGCTACACCGTAGAATAACGCCCGTCCTCACATACAAATAGCAGGCGCGCCTCCTGATACGGGGGCGCGCCTGCTATTTGTATGTTATGGTTCGGTTGCTTATTTGGCAGCGGCGGTGTAGCGGCTGTTGAGGACTTCGATGATATCGGCAGTCACGTTAAGCTCGGGGTTGAAGTAAACGCCCGATTCGCGGAGCAGGATGGCATCGTAGCCCTTGGTGGCGTTGTATGCGTTCACGGCGTTCATGATAGAGTCGTTAAGGCGCACCTGTGCCTGGGCTATGGTGTTCTGAATCTGGTTCTGCTGGTTTGTGAGGTGACGGGCAGCGTCGTTCTGCATCTTCTGCAGTTTCTCTACGTCGGCCTGGAATGAAGCCTCGGAGAGGTATACGTTGTTCTGGCGTTTCTGCTCTATATTGTTGCCGAATTTCTGTATTTCCTGCTGCTTGGACTGCTCCTGACGGTTGTAGTTGTTCATTAGTCGCTGTCCTTCCTCGGCTATTTCCTTGGCGAGGGTATATGCGCTCATTATGGAGTCGGCATCGATATACGCGATTTTAAGTGCGGGAGCGGCAGTGGCTTCGCTGTCGGTGGCCGGAGTGGCCGTGGCGGCCTCTTGCTTGGAGCACGATGCTGCGGCAGCAAGGACTGCGCAGGCCATGATTGTCTTTACTGTGAGCGACAGTTTTTTCATTATAACTTCGTTAATGTGATTTTGATGAATTTTTATCGGAATGATTGTCGGAGCCCGAAGCACACCCTATGCCCTTGGCACGCAGCTGAGGCGACGAGCCTACGTGGCCCGACGGGAAACTCGCACCTTTGATAAAGAGCACTTTGATACCCATGAGCACGACGCAGACGAGTAGCAGGATTATGGCTATAATAACTATTTTCATGGCCTTTCGGGTCAATTGACGCTGCAAAGATATATAAAAAGCTCAAAAGCCAATACAAAAAACGTGCTAAAGAAAATAAAAACCGCAAGATAGCCTCCGTGCAAGACCTTAATCAAGCATTGTGAACGGCTTCTTGTTATAGCTGATTACTTTTGCTATATTTGCAGAATGAAAGCTAATAATCTTTGGAAAGTTTATTTCGTTGTATTTCTGCTGTCTGTGGCTGTGATAGCCTTTTCGTCTGCCGTATTTATAAACACAGCCAAAGAAGACCATAACACCCTTGATAACCTCATAGCGTTCGTTGCCAGTATTTTTTCGATATTGATAGCATTATTAGCCTATCATATCAGTGTGAAAACTTATGTGTCGATTGACGCGGTTAACGCCATTAGCCGAATGGACGGCAATGTGATGGAGAATGAAAACTATCGTACAGGGATATTGTCCCTTATGCGTCAATTTGACGGTGAGGACAGGTCGGCGGCGTGTAATCAGCTTTTGAGCTATCTCAATGCGAATTTCAAAAAGGAGTCTTTGAATTCAGGTGCCAGACTTGCCGACAGCATTCAGGGAATGATTGACCTAATAGTTTTATTCTCTTTCGTAATCAAACGAGGCCGAGCAAAACATATTGATAGTCAGGTTGCTCGAATTGAGAAGCTCATCGCTACCATCGAGGTGCGTGTGGCCGAGTTTGAATCCCTTAGCGAAGGTTCCTGCATATTGCTGCGTGAGAGTGTGAAATTGCTCAAAGCTGTCTATAACCATCAGTGCTATTTAAGCGGGCATCATCCCGTCAATGCGCAAACTACGATTCTCGACGTTCGAGGCGCGATGCTCAAGAATGCCATATCGCGTACCATATATTTTAATTATATGGGCTTGTTCTTTTTGAGTAAAGCGATGGAGGTTATAACATCGTGTATTGCCGAACGGAGCGGGGAGAGGCTCGAAGCCTTGTCGATCGAAGCGGCTCCACTGCTTCGTTCGCTCCCAAACTCAAAAAGCAAAGATCTCGCCATCCTATATTTGAGAGAGGCATCGGACTATTTCGACAAAGCTGCAAGCTCGGTCTCCGACGAATTGCTTTGGAGTGTGTTCATACAGTACAATACTGCCAGAACTCAGTATCTGCTGTCACTTTTAGGGCTTCACGACAATGACTTATGGCAAACCTCTATTCAGAAAGCGGTAGAAAGTCGCATTAAACTTGTGGCGTTGCTTGATGATATTCTTGGCATAAATAGGAATGCTTATTTTCAACGTGCGTTTGCCGACCAATTGAAAATGGCCCAGCTTATGCAAATGAGGCTTCTGATAGCTTCAGGCGTCCGTTTTGCTCCTGATACAATGCTTCCCGATATCGGTACCGACGAGTTCAATCGTCTAAAAACAATTTTTGAAGACGTGAGCAAACATATTAAGTAGCGCCGTTTCCTATGTTATTAGAAGTGAAATATTTCGGGATTCGGAAAATAATATGTAATTTAGGGGCATCATACAATGTGCGGCATATGCCCGCATACATTGCCAACAAAAGACAAACCACATATTTACAATACACAATATGACAATCAAAGACCTTAAACCGGCTCTTGTTTTCTCGATTTTCGACGAAATCAACCATGTGCCGCGTCCATCGAAAAAAGAAGAAAAAATACGCGAATATCTCCTTGATTTCGCCGCACGCAATAATATCGCAGTACGTACCGACGCTATCGGCAACGTGGTTATGAGCAAGCCTGCCACCCCCGGCAAGGAAGATGCCCCCACCGTGGTTCTGCAGTCGCATATGGACATGGTATGCGAGTCGAACGACAAATCATTCGACTTCGACACTATGCCTATCAAGACCATCGTCGACGGCGACTGGCTGCGTGCCGACGGCACCACCCTCGGCGCGGACAACGGTATCGGTATGGCCGCGTCGCTCGCCGTGATGGTCGACAACACTCTCGTGCACGGCCCGGTGGAAGCCCTGTTCACTGTCGATGAGGAAACCGGCCTTACCGGAGCCAACAATCTCGGCGACGGCATGCTCAGCGGCTCAATCCTGCTCAACCTTGACTCCGAGGACGATGCCGAAATATTCGTGGGCTGCGCCGGTGGCGTTGACACTACCTGCCTGTTCACATACAAGCGTTCCTGCGCGCCTACCGATTTCCACTATTTCCGCTTCGACATATCGGGCGGCCAGGGCGGTCACTCCGGCGGCGACATTCATCTCGGACGCGCCAACGCCAACAAGCTTCTCGCCCGCTTCCTCTACAACCTCGGACTGGAACACGAGGTATCGCTCGTTGAAATCGACGGCGGCAACCTGCGCAATGCCATTCCCCGCGCGGCATATGCCGTATTCGGCGTGCATACAAGCAACAAGGAGCAGGTCCGCGTGGCTTTCAACAAGTATGTTGCCGATATCGAAAACGAATACTCCGGCATAGAGCCCACCCTGAAGTTCGAGCTTGAAAGCACCGACAAGCCCGAATACGCTGTAGACAGCGAAACCACCACGGCTCTTATCGAGTCGCTGTACTGCGCGCCCCACGGCGTGGTATCGATGAGCCGCGACCTCGAAGGCCTCGTTGAAACCTCGACCAACCTCGCCTCCGTCAAGATGAAGGGCGAAAACCAGATACTCGTCACCACCTCGCAGCGTTCGTCGGTAGAATCGCGCAAATGGGACATCGCCCGTCAGGTAGAGGCGCTCTTCCGTCTGGCCGGAGCAGAAGTGACCCACGGCGACGGCTATCCCGGCTGGGCTCCCAATATGAACTCGCCCATTATGCATCTCGCTTCAGACGCTTATGAGGAACTGTACGGCGTGCGCCCTGCCATCAAGGCTATCCACGCAGGCCTTGAATGCGGACTCTTCCTGCAGAAATACCCGCATCTCGACATGGTTTCGTTCGGCCCGACTTTGCGCGACGTTCACTCGCCGTCCGAACGTATGTACATACCTGCCGTAGAGCGCTTCTGGGGACAGCTCACCCGCACGCTCGAGAAGGTGGCCGACCTTAAGAAATAAGCTGTTGCCTATGGGCAAGGCAGCTATAGCTACCATACTTGCACTATCCTCGATGGCCCTCTACGGGGCTGTCGAGGATAGCTCGCAGGTATTTCGTCCCGAAGGGTTTGCCGTTGAGCCGCCGGAGGAATCCACCGACTCGCTCGACCGCAACATAATGATTATCGAGGGCGATACCATCCACACTTCATTTATAGAGATAGCCGACACACTGCACTGCGGCCCGCTTACCGACGACGATTATCGCGCTATTGCCGAGGATCTCGGAGTAGAGTCGGCCGCCATTCGCGCCGTGGTGGATATCGAAACCGGCAAGAAACGCAAGGGATTCCATACCGACGGCATGCCGGTGATAAACTTCGATTTGGCCGTGTTCCGCAGGGCTTCCGCCAAGCGCGGCATAAATCTGTCGAAATACCAGAAGTCGCACCCGGTGGTCTTTTCCCGCCCGCAGATACGCAAGTACGGGTCGCTGCAGGCCGCCCAGTACGCCCGTCTGGAATCGGCAATAACTATCGATAGCATTGCCGCCATGGAGAGTACATTTTGGGGTATGTTCCAGATTGGCGGATTCAACTGGAAATTATGCGGAGCCGAATCGCGCGCCGACTTTGTTGAGCAGATGAAGCGCTCGGAGTATGACCAGCTGCGCCTGTTCGCCAACTATATACGCAATGCCGGCCTGCTTAGGCATCTCAAGTCAAAGAACTGGGCCGCATTCGCCAAGCGCTACAACGGCCCGGCCTATGCCGCTCGTGGCTACCACACCCGTATGGCCGCCGCCTACCGCCGGCACAAGGCCGAAGGCCATTAGCCGGAGATAGGCTATTGTACGAGTTTGGTGTCGGCGCTGCCGCCGGAAATATAGAGGTTGCGGCGCTTGCTGTCGAACTTTCTGCCAAAATTGAAATTGTAGGACACGCCGAGTGTTACCATTCGGTAGTTGTCGTTCACCCAATCGCGCGAATATACCTGGTTGGCCGGGATATAATTATGCGATGTGTGGCCGTCTTTGTTGAAAATATACCACCACCCGATTTGAAGGTTCAGTCCCTTTGTCGGATTCCAGTCGAACAGCAGCCGGTTTGAAGGTGTGTCTTTGCTCACACTCATTGCAAAAACCGACGAATTTCTGCCTGCCATAAAGGTAAGACTGCAATTTTTGTAATATCCTGTGACGGAGGCGGAATAATTGAATAAATGTTTTTTGAACTCAAAGCCGTGACCATTGCTGATGTTGTAGCTGTGGGTGGCGGTTAGGTTCATCGACAAATGACCGTTGAATATTCCCCGTGCGCCCGCCGATATCGAATGGTTCAATACGAAATTATTGTTCATATTGACTGGTCTTGTAAGGAACTTGTGGTCGCCTATGTAGGTCGTGTTGTAGTACGACAGGTGATGGGCGATGTATTGTGATAATTGGAGCTGTGCCCACCATTTGCCTTTGTTGAAATTCAACTGCTGCTGGAAGTTGAATATAGGTGGATTTTTCAAGGACGCATTGCCGTTGGTGGTCAGATAGCCGTCGTATTCCTGTTCCATTTCGGTAATGGCCGAAAGAGTGGGATATCCGGGGAAATACGACGCGTAAAAGCTGAAATTGAACAGTTTGCCTATCGGTGTCCAGAGGTTGATGCTGCTTTGGTTGCGGAATATGGTGCGCTTCTTCGTTATGTTGCTTTGCCTTATGTAGCGCAGGCCGGTAGATATGCCCATATTCACGTTTTTGAACCTGAAATTGGCGCGGACATTTAAGGAGTTCAATATTTCGTTGTTCAGATATCTTTGGTCGATGCTGTGGTATAGGTTGCGGCTGCGTGCATAATATCCGTTGTCGCTTACCTCCAGGCGGAAATTATCATTCACGTCGTGAATCCACGAGCCGGTGAGTTTTACAAAGTTGTAGTGGGTGTTGACAAAAGAAGGATATTTCTCTATCTGCCCGTCGGGCATAGTGTCGTTCAATGTTCTGTCGTAGTCGCGGTTTTGGATCTGCGTGGTAATTTGCACTTCTATCAAATCGGCTTCGGTCGGAGTGTAGCGCAAGTAGGCGTCGAACAGCGGCGAGTGAGATGTGTTTTTCACGCTGGAATAGCGGTTGACGTTTCCGAGGTAGCTGTCGCGGCGTGCTTCGTGCGCGGTATTGTGCGAGTCTGTTATCGCATCGTTTACTGTGAAGGAAAGGCTTACTTTCGACGATGCGATATAGTTCCAGTAAAAATTAAGATAATGGTTGAAATACTTCATTGTCTTATTGTTACGGCTGTCGATGTTTACAACGAAGTCTTTGCCTGTCAGTATGTTTTGATACTCGGAATACAGATTCTTGTAATCCCGTCGGTTGGGATTGTATGAGATTGAAAACTCGCTGCGGCCTTTGTTGTATGACGCCGATATGCCGCCTGTGGTGAATCCGGCATTGACGGCCTGCGTGAGGTTCACACGCGTGTTTCCGCCGTTGGTGCGTTCTTTCAGCACTATGTTTATCAATCCTACGGGAATCTCGTTGGTAATGTACTTCTGAGGAACGTCGGTGGTGTATTCAAATTTGGCTATCTTCGATGGGTCGAGCGTAAGCAGATATTGCGAGTCGCGTTCGATGCCGTCGACAAGTATTATTGGCTTGCGCCCCATTATGGTGACTGAGTGTGTCAACGGATCGACATACAGGGCCGGAATAGGCTGTTGCATCAGCAGTTGGAATATGTCGGCGGAATGTTCCACTTCGATTTTCGACGGTGTTATGATAAGGGCGTTGTCGCGGTATGATATCGAGTTGTGGACTACGTTTAAGTTGCGCAGCACGATAGGGTCGGACTCCAGAGTGAAAGTCTTGTTGCCTTCGACAACCATATTCCTTTCGACCCTTCTGAGGCCGATCGCCGATATCTGCACTATTGCGTCGCAAGGCATTACGGGAATTACAAAGTATCCGTCGGCATTGCTCACACCGCCTGTGATAAACGATGAGTCGGCAGGGTTGTATATCCGTATGGTGGCAAATTCCACAGGCTGTCCCGATATATTTCTTATAATCCCGCTGAATTTCGGCAGGTCGTCGTGTATGGCCTCCACAAAGATGTTTTTGCCCGATGTGCGTATGCTTACCGGGTAGAAGCCGATGCAGGTGCGTATGGCCTCTATCGGCGAGGCATCATCGAACGAGCAGGACACGGGGTATGTTTCGAGCTTGTCGTATATGAAGTTGATTTTTACCCTTGAAGATTTTTTTGAGATGTCGGTCAAGGCTTCGGCAAGGTTCGCGCCTTTGTAGGTTCCGTTGATTCTTTCTGCGAAAGCTGCGTGTAGTGACAGGATTAGAAAGGTGACGGCTGCTATTATTCTGATTCGGTTCATTTGATTTCGATATAAGTTGTGTTGTTACGCTCCACTATTTCAGCCTTTACGGATTCAAAATTGTTCAGGAGTTCTACAAATTCGTTGATGCTCAGGCCGGAGTCAACCTCGAGGTGCATTTTCAAGGAACTCTTTTCGGGATTGGCGAAAAGAATTTCCACACCGTATACCGAGCTTACGCGTTTCATTATCGCCTGCAGGCTGCTGTCGAATGTTTCGGACTGTGCGAAAACAGGGACGGTCTTGGCCGGCTGCGGCTCATTGTTTTCTTCGGGCTTATTGAACGATTTGTTGCCTACAGATACGTATATGCCGCTTGATATTGCGACGGCGAATGCAAGAGTGGCCGCTGTGAAAAGCCAGCGTTTTCTCATTCGGGTATGTCTTTTATTACGGCGGCTGGATTCTGCTGAGAGCCTTCCTTCCATTTCGCGCCACGCTTCGTCTACGTCAACAGAAGGAATATCGCAGCATATTCGTGCTATCTTTTCAGAAACAGTCGGGTAATCTTCGTGCTTTTCGATTTTCATTGTTGATGGACTTATTTGGTTAGACATTCTCTTAATTTTCGCAGTACATTGACAATGTGCTTGTTGATAGTCGCTCTGCTTACGGCCAGATTGTCGGCGGCCTCGTTGTACGACAGGCCGCGCATGTACACAGCCTTGAAAGCGCTTGATGCTTCTTTGCTTATATCGTTGTCAAGTATTTTTTCGATTCTGAGCTTCAGTTCCGTGCGTTCGCTTTCGTCCTCGCTTTCGTATTCCTCGTTTTGCATTTCGCCAAGAACTATTCGCATTCGCTCGTCCTGGTTCTGAGCCCTGAGCTTGTCGACGACCCCGTTGAGCACGGCTCGTCGCAGATAGGCCCCGGCATTGTCAGGACACTCGGCTTTCTGCCAAAGGTGCAGCATCGCGTCCTGTACTACGTCGAGGGCATCGTCGGCTTGGCGCAGACGCAGATATGCCGCCCTGTATAGTGCTTCAAAGTGACTGCGGTAGATTGATTCAAAATGTTCTCGAGTCATTTTTTCTCGTTGCTTTATTCTATTGACGGAGAAAAGGAGGAAATGATTACCGCGTCGGCCACTTTTTTGCAGATATGATGAAAAAAGGCCGCGCGGACGCGGCCTTTATATCCGGAAGATGCATAAGCATCATCATTTTTTGATGCGGAGCACGGGAACTGTGCGGTAGTCGTGGCCTGCGGGCAGCTCCACGGCGAGGCCCTCTGCTGTGTGGGTGGCTTTGAGCTTGCCGTAACCGAGCAGTTCTACGTTTTTGATTTTACCTTTGACTTTAGGCGAGCCGGCGGCAAGCGATTTGATAAGCACTTTGTTGTCTTCGGGCCAGTCGAGCACGATGGCGTATATGTGCTTGGGCGTCTGGGTGAAGCGTATTTCGCGAGAACCCATCCGGGCATATTCGCCTTCGTTGAAACCCTGCGCCTTGATGGCGATGTCGGCCTCTGCCACGGGGCCTTCGCCGAATACCTGCCACGGGCGGGTGGAGAATATCGCCTCGCTGTTTATGCCCATCCATTTGCCGATGCCGTGGATCACGGCCTCTTCTTTCTCGTCGAAGGTGCCGTCGGCGCGCAGAGGTATGCTCAGCAACAGGTTGCCGTTTTTGCTCACGATGTCGGCAAGCAGTTTTATCACTGTCGGAGCCGATTTGTAGGCATTGTTTTCGTATATGGAGGTATCGTAGTGCCAGCCACCGATACACGAGCACGACTGCCACGGGTCGGGCACGATGTTATTGGGCGCTCCGCGCTCAACGTCCCATACGAGGGCTTTTTTCTGCTCCTCGGTAAGTATCTTGCCGAACATCACCGCGCGCAGGTCGCCGCCGTTGAGAGCTATATTGCTGTTATAGAAGTGGGCGGCAATCTTGAGCCCGGCGTCGCTCACAGGGTAGAACGGAACCCCTGTGACATCGAAATAGAGCAGGTCGGGCTTGTAGCGGTTTACCACGTCGAGGGTGCGGTTGTAGAAATTGGTGCAGAACTCCTCCGACGGGGGTGTGGCGCCGTTGCCCCATGCCCACTGGCTGTGGATAGTGCCGTCGGCCCAGCTCGCGCGGCTCATAGGGTGGTTTTGGGCATATAGTTTCTGCGGGTCAAGGCCGTCCCACCATTTGCCTTTGCCGTCGGCGGCGGTCAGTGTGCCGTCGTATGGCACGCCTGTCTTGGGACCTTGGCGGTCGTAGCGCTGGGCCGGTTCGTACCATGTCCATGCGTGGTCGGCATGCAGGCTCACGCCGAAGGGCAGTCCGTGTTTTTTAGCGGCGGCACTCCACTCGGCGAGTATGTCGCGGCGCGGGCCTATGTTCATCGAGTTCCATTCCTGATACTTGCTGTCCCATAGGTCGTAATTGTCGTGATGGTTGCCTAATACGAAGAAATACTGAGCGCCGATGCTCTTGTAGAGAGCCACAAGGCTGTCGGGGTTCCATCGCTCGGCTTTGAAAAGGGGCAGTATGTCCTTGAATCCGAATTCCGACGGGTGGCCGTAGTTCTCTACGTGGTGGCGGTACTGCGACGAGCCTTCGAGATACATCGAACGCGCCATCCAGTCGCCGGAGCCTTCCACACACTGCGGGCCCCAGTGTGCCCATATGCCGAATTTTGCGTTTTTGAACCATTCGGGTACTTCATATTGCGCGAGGGATTCCCAAGTAGGTTCGAATTTGCCGGTAGCCATTTTTTCCCGGTCTTCCGACACTCGGATAATTGACGAAGCATATGCTCCCGATGAAAAAATCAAGGCGGCAGCGCATAGGTGCAATAAGCGTTGTTTCATGGTTTGCGGAAAATGTGATGAATTGGTTATATGCGAGGGCAAAGGTACGAAAAATAAACGTATTTAGCGAGCCAGCGAAAGATTGAACGATATGCCGTACGACGAGCTGGTGGTCGGATATGACCCCGTGGTGACTATCGGTGTGTTTACCTGATGGTCGAAGTATGCCGACACGGTGAGGCGTTTCGACAGTATGTACGATGCCGTGAAATTGATGTTGAGAGAGTTGGTGCCGCTTGTGGGCTGGGTGTAGTTTTCCTCGATGCGGCGTATAAGGGCGCTGTTGTGCTGGAAGGAGAAGTCGGCGTTGAGAGTCAGGTCGTTGCTTACGCCCGTCTGCGAGCCTTTCATCTTCAGCACGGTGTTGAATCCCACTATTTTGTAGCCGGCGCCGATGGTAATGCCGCGTTGTGCCGCTTCGACCACCTGCCCGGCGGAGGTGTTGAGCGAGAGGGTGCGCTGGTCGCGGTATTCGGCGTTTACCTGAAGCTCGTTTTTGAATGTCATTGACACTCCCACAAGGGGAGCGAAGCGCTCGGTGATTGCTACCGACGATATGTTGTACGGCGAGGAGGGGATCGGGTTGCCGGACAGTTCGTCGAGTGTGAAGCCTCGGTTTGCCCCTCCGGCCTGCGCCCAGTTGAGGAATGAAGAGTACGACCCTACCGAGTAGGTGCACTGGTAGGCGTGGCTGAGGGTGAAGTTTTTGAATATGGAGCGCATGTTGCCCATATTGAGCAGGCCGTCGTATGTTATGCGCCAGTTGGGCAGCACGGCGGAGAACGACGGGAACGGGTCGAGAGTCTGCTTCTCGGCCGAGCGTCCTGTATAGGCGGCGATAAAGGCCGGTATGAGCACGTCGCCCGACGTTTCGCTCACCGTGCCTACCTCTGGGCTGAAAGGCATTCCGGCATATGGGTTGCCGTCCATAAAGCCCGTCGACGGATACGATGTGCCGGCATAGAGCGCTTCCACGCGGCTGCGCACCTCGGGTATGTACTCAAGGAAGCGGTCGAAGGCTTCGGAGCGGTATCCGTCGTCGGCTTTCGATGAGCGCAGGGCTGTGGCGATGGCGCAGTGGGTCTTGGTATACGAGCCGGAGAGGGAGGTCGGCATCCCGGCGTACATAAACTGTATCTGCGAGTTGCGGTTGTCGGTGCGGTTGAATGTGAGCTGCACTTTGAATCCCTTGAACAGCTCGAAGTTGGCTTCGATGTTTAGCTCGTTGGTATTGGCCCATATGGCGGGCGATGTCTGCCCGTCGTCGGTTATGAGCCAGCCACGGTCGAGCGCCTTGTTGATATATGACTCGTCGGTGAAGCCGAATGCGAAGTCGAGCCCCGGCGACATAGGCCCTGCCGAGCGTGTCTGCCCGAATATGTTGCCTATCTCGGGGGCGAACAGCGGCAGGCTGAGCGAGCGCGTGTTGCGGTACCGCACGGAAAGGCTGCGGGGCGATGTGGCGAGCCTCAAGGCGTATTCGCTGATGTCGCGCCACAGGCTTTTCTCGGTTTTGAGTACTTCCACAACCGTGAACTTCAGGTTTTGCTCGCCTCGGGTGAGTACTTCGAGGCTGTTGCCGTCGATAGTCCGTGTCTTTATCGCTACAGGCTTGCCCTCGACCGTCGTGGCCGATACCTTTGTCCGCGATGTGCGCAGGTTATGGCGTATCACGATGGAGGTGTCGGGCTTGAGCTTGTAGGTGCGTTCAAAACGCTTGGCCTTTTTGGGTTGCTGCGTGGTACGCGTGTTGGCGAAGCGCTTGGTCACTTCTTTCAGGATCGGTATTTTGTTGTAGAACGACTCGAAGTTAAGGCGCCCGTCGGCGGTCCACGCCGCCTGGTTGGCTATGGAATTGCCTAATTTCACCCCGTCGATGGTTGCGCCGCGCTCCCAGCGGTATGTGGCGTTGTAGGCGGCGTTTGCCGAGAGGAAGTCGAGGAAGGCTATCTTGGAGAAAGGCGCCTTGTACTGGGCGGTGAACGTCTGGTTGTAGCTCCACGGAGTGCCCATGGAGCGTATGCTCTGCCACACGGTGTCTTTCCATTCGCGGTATTTGTCGGGGAAGAGTTTGCGGTTTACCGCGCCTATGGTTTCCTCGATGCGGGCCGATGTGTTGGAGTTAAACGACACCGACAGCGATTTGAGGGGATTCCACGAGAGGGATAGCTGGCGGTCCCACAGCCAGTTCTTGCTTACCGATACAGGGAGCTGGAACATAAGGTCGGTTTCGGAGCGTGTCTGCTGCTCGTAGTAGTAGCGGTTCATGCTCGTGAGGAACGATATGTTGTTTGGCAGCCACGCCAGCTCCCAGTCTTTCAGGAAGCGGGCGTTCTTGCTCTTGCCTTTGAGGTTCTTGAACGGCTTGAACGGCTTGAAGTATGGTGTGTAGTTATAGGCGAAAGAACCACGGTAGTCGTTGGTGTTCTCGTACTCGGTGGTAGGGTCGTTCTTGGCCTGTTTGTTGAACGAGAAATTGACGGTGAAGTTGGCCGGGTCCCAAGGCATGGGATTCTTGCTGCGCACGTCGAATTTCAGGCCGGATATGGAGAAGTTCTGCACCGATGTGCGCTCGATGGCGTATGCCGATATGGAGTCGCGTTCGGCCTTGCTCTCGCAGTCGTCGAGGGCGTCTTTCAGCAGTACGTCCTGGTCGAGCGGGTTGTATTTTGGCGAAGTACGTTCTTTGGTCACAGAATAGTATATCGGCGCTTTCAGCTTGGCTTTTTCGGGCAGGAAGCGTCCGAGGTCGGCCTGCACGGCCACGTTGAACTGCGAGTAGTCGTCGAGCCGGCGTTCGTTGAGGCTTTGGTCCACTCCGCCGAAACCGGCCGATTCGATGTGTGTGCCGAGGTTCACGGTTGCCACGTCGCTCATATTGAGCATCGCGTTTGCCTTTGCCGCCCAGCCTCCGGCCTCGTTGAAGTCGGTCACTTTAAGCTCGTTGACCCATATTATGCCGTCTTTTGTAGCCGCAGAGTTGTTGCGTATGCCTATCAGCATCACGCGCACGTCGCTCAGCGACGGGTTGCCCATCACTGCCATGCGGTTGCGCTCGTTGTCGGGGTCGCGCCCGGTGTAGAGTATGCCGAATCCCACGCCTTCCTCTTCGGCACGCTTGGCGCGGTTGCGCTCCTTCTTTAGATTCACAAGGCTCTGCAGGTTGAAATCGAGGTAGTTCTCGCGAGGCCATACTATGTACTGGTCGGAGGTAAGGTAGCGGTTGTAAGTGCCGTGGGGTGTGAGTTCTAGCGGTACTTCGTATTCGTAAAAGTTGTTTTTGACGTCGGTTCCGAGGCGCAGGAATATCGACAGATCGCCCGAGCGGAGTGCCGTGGGGTCGTCGATAAGTGATTCGGCGTGAACCCACATCTGTATGCGGCTGTAGTTGCGCAGGTCATGCTGGGTGTTGCGGTACACACCGCGGGCGTCGCCTGCGGCAAGCCCTGTCACCTTGAGCGACATCGACTGTTCGTTGAGCTGTGTTATCTGGCTCTGGCCGGGGTCGTTGATTCGTGTCACGCCCGGAGGCAGCACGTAGTTGACAGGCTCGCGGGTAGAGTTCTCCTCTATGTTTACAACTGAAATGTCGAGCTGTCCCTGCGCCGGGGCGTCGCCACGGTTGTTAAGGTTGAAATCGTAGGGGCGCCATTCGCCTCGGACAAGCTCGAGGGTGGCGAAGCGCAGGTGGGTGGTTTTCTTGAACCCTGTCATAAACATTCGGGCGAAGCGCACCGTCGAGAAGTCGCTTATCGAGCCTACGGCGCGTTCGTAGTCGCTCAGCGGTATCTTGAACTGGTACCATTCCACCTCCGGGTTCGTCCCGTCGCGGGTGGGAACGATGGTCACCCGCTTGTCGGTAATGTAGTTTTTGCCTACCACGAGGTCTTCCGGGCGAATCGACACCTTGTACTGGAAGTAGCGCTCGTATTCGTTGAGGGTGTTGTCCTGATTGATGTCTTCCACGTCGGGCACGCTGCGGCTGCTCTGGTAGAGAGGGTCGTCGGCATCTTCGGGCGACAGCGAGTTGCCTTCCACGCCGTTGTAGCGCTTGTACCGTTCGAGAATGCCGAGTCGCTGCTCGTCGTAGTCGTATCCACGGTAGAAGTGGTAGTTGTCGCCCGCCGGGTCGTTGAGCGGCGAGAAACGGTCGGTCTGCATGCGCTCGATGGTTTCGGGCGACAAGCGCCGGGTGAGGCCTTCGAGGTATTCGGAGTATGTCGGGAATACGAACTCGTCGTCGTTTGGCAGCCCGTCAAGACCTACGTCCTGCGCTTTGCGGGCGCCGTTGTTGTTGTCGAAGGAGTAGGTGAGTGAGTTTTGGGTCGACACACGTCCCCACGCCGTTTCGGTGAGGTATTGGTCGTTGCCGTCGTAGGGTATGCCGTTCTCGTAGCTTTTGAGGCCGTCTTTGAGTATGTCCTCCGATATTTCGCCAAAGTTGAAGTACAGGTCGCCGCCTTCGAGATTGTCTGCCTCGGGGTCGAGGAAGGGGCTCATGAGCCAGAACTGGATATACTCAATGTTGCTTTGCTCGAAGTTGGTGTTATCCATTCGGCGCATGATGCCTCCCCAGCGCTTCTCGGGATTCAGCAGCCGTCCTTGCTCGTCGATGTCGGAGTTGTCGAGGTTGTAGGGGCCGCGTTCGTCGGGGTAGAACGACAGGTTGAGAGTCTGGATAGTGGACGATTCGCCATAGGTCAGCTCGCGGCCTGGGAATACCTCCTGCACGGTGACTTCGCGCACATAGGGGTTCGACAGTTGCTTGAGGTCGCTTTTGATATATCCGGGGCACATCGACGAGTTCCGCTGTGTGAACAGGCGGTCGATATAGTACCAGTTGAGCAGGGCGCGGTTCTTGCCGTAGGCGGGATTGTTGCTGAGGGCCGCCTCGGGGAAGAGCGGGTCGGAACCGCCGTCGTAAGGCGTCGATGCCAGAAACCACGAATACGGAGAGCGCAGGTCGATGCCTGTCTGTGTCGACTCGAAGTCGTCGATGTACGACGAACCCTTGTTCGACCCGCTTTTCTGGGCGTGGGGCAGTAGCTTGGCTACCTCGGCGGTAAGGCTGAGGCGTGAGGGCTGCGTGGCATTGACGGTCGGAATCTTGTTGAGCAGGTTGGTGAGCCACATAAACTCGCCGTTGTAGGCGAGATTGAAGCCGAGCATCGAGTTATTGACAGTTTCGTCGCCTATGTTCACTTTCTCGATAAGCGCCTTCTCGGAAAAATGCAGAATGGTGGCGCCGATGTTGAGATTCTTGTTGAGCTTGTATTGCAGGTCGAGTCCGAGCAGTGTCTTGCGCTGGGTGGAGAAAAGGCTCTGGTTCTCGAGTGTCACGCTGATGTTCTGGCCTGAGTCGATAATGCTCTGGTTGGTGATTGTGACTATGCCCATGGCGTAGTCAACGGTGTAGTCGGTGTTTTCCGTAAGCCTTACGCCGCCGGCCATTACCACCACGGAGCCGCGTGGAACATTCATGGCGTTGAGCCTTATCTGCGAGCCTGCCGAAGCCTGATATTCGCCCGTGAGCATGAATTTGTTCTTGTCGGCGTACTGGCGTGCCACCACGAGGGTTGAGTCGTACAGTTCCTGATAGACGTATTTCTGAGCGAGTGCCTCGTTGCCGATTTTCATGGCGAGATGCGAACCGAAAGGCTCGACGACAGGAAACACCACCTTGCCCGTCGACGGATAGATTGTGTAGCCGTCGATGAAGTCGAAAAATCCGTCGGGATTGCTCTGCTCGTTGGAGTCGATGCGGTCAAGGTTCATAACCTGTAGCAGCGACTGGTTGTTCAGCCCCGGCACGGGCAGGTAGTTTATCTGTGTGCCGGTGGTGTCGGAGAGGTATTTGATGTTGAGCTTGAACTTGGCTTTCTGAATCTGATAGCCGCCGAGAGAGTACACGTTTTTCATCATGAGATGCCACATCGGCAGCTTTGGCGACGATGTGGTGCTCTTGAGCATTTTCAGGAAAAGGGCCTGGTCGGTGGTCGTTATGTCGCTCGAAAACTCGCCCACTTGGTATACCTGTCCGTTGAGGGTGTATTCGTAGGCCACGGCGAGCACCTCGTCGGCATTGAGCGCGCTGCGGAGCGATATGTAGCCGAGCGTGGCGTTGAGGGTGTACTCGCTCGTCGACAGCAGCCTCGCGCTTTCCACCTTCTCGTAGTCGCGGCCGCCCTCTATGCCGTAGGCCGACAGCGGTTCGAGCACCTGAGTGACGTTATTTATGTTTCTGGCGCCGGGATATTCAGTCTTGATGGTGGAGAGGAGGTTGTTCGATGCGTTCGCGGGGTTTGGCAGCGCCGGATTCGACGTCCAGTGGGTATTGGCGAGCTTTCCCTCCTCGGCAAGGTCCATGAAGCCCACGAAGTTGCGGCTTTGGTCGTACTTGCCGCTTTTATTGGTTATCCATACCTCGATGCGGGTTATGTTGATGCCTGAGGCCACATACGGCAGGCGCGCGGCGAAGCGGTCGTAGTTGTCGCGGAAATAATGGGCGAGGAAGTAGTGGCGGTTCTGGTCGTATTCGTCGGCGTTGACGCTGAACTGCGTGGTCTGCGCACCGCCCTGCGTGTTGACGGTCTTGGACTCGGAATTTTGCTGCGACACGAGCGCCGTGGCCGTGAGCTTGCCGAACTGCAGCTTGCTCTTGATGCCGAAAAGAGCCGTGGAGCCGCGTATCAGCGAGGAGCCTGTGGTCATCGACACATTGCCTGCCTCGATGCTCTTTACAATGTCGTCCTCCTCGCCCTCGTATGCGAGCTTTAGGTTTTTAGAGTCGAAATCGAAAGTGGCATCGGTGTTATAAGTCATATTGAATTTCAGGCGGTTGCCCACCGATGCCGCTATCGTGGCCTGAATCTTTTGGTCGAAGTCGAAGTATGTCTTTCGACGTGCCGAGAGCGACAGCGACGGGTTGTCGGTCTTGTTGCTCTTGATGCCCATCGATACTTGGACAGAGCCTTGGGTTTTCAGTGACACGCCGCCGGGACCGAAGATTTTTTCAAGCGGCCCGAGGTCGAAATTCATGTCGAGAATGTTGAACGGCTGCTTTTCTTTCTCGGTGATAAGTCCCATGTTGCGCTCGCGGTAATAGCGCTGCATCGACAGGCGGAACTGCCAGTTGCTGTACTGCTCGGGGGTGAGCAGGAAGGGTGTGCCTATGTCGATGTTGCCAAGGCGGGTGCGCACTATGTAGCAGCCGAGCGCGGGGTCGTATTCGGCCGAGGTCTTGATGTTCGAGGGAGTGGAGAGGTCGTAGGCAAGCTCGTCGGCCATAAGGTCCTCATAATTTTGCGGCACGGTATGCCGCAGGCCGAAGGGCATGGCCACGCTGTCGCTCTCCTCCGAAAGGGGCAATGCCGCCGGAGGAGGGGGCGGGAAGTCGCTGCCGGTGTTCTGCCCCGTGGTAGGCGCAGACACAGCGAGAGTTACCATTGCGAGAATGGTAACAATCAGATAGCGAGTGATATATATAGATGCGGCTTTTCCCATTTGCAGCGCGTCGGAGGCAGCTGCTCGATGCTTTTACATCATCGTGAGGGCTTTCTTGATTGCAGCTTCGACCTTTAGTGCGGGATCGGCGTCGAAAAGCTGTTTCAGCGCCTTGTGGCTGAGCTTTTTATCGAATCCGAGCATTTGCAGGGCCGCAAGAGCTTCCTCGAAAGCCGCCGGGACTGCCTGCGACTGAACATTTAACGGAGTTTCAGAGCCTTTTATTTTATCACGGAGGTCTACAATTATTCTTTCGGCCGTTTTGGAGCCTATGCCTTTAACGGCCTTGAGCCTTTTGACATCGCCGGTGGATATCACTGCCGCAAGTTCCTCGCCTTGGAGGGAGGAGAGCAGGATTATGGCGGTGGCCGCGCCCACGCCCGACACGCCGATAAGGGCGCGGAACAGCTCGCGTTCGCGTTCTTCTACAAAGCCGTAGAGCGTCCACGCGTCGTCGCGTATCACTTCGTGCACCATCAGCCGGGCCTCTTTTTTGCCTTCGAGAGCCGCATACGATGCGAGGGATATATTGAGGAGGTAGCCCACGCCTCCGGCGGTGGCTATGGTTGCTGCGGTGGGGGTGAGGACGTCGAGGCGTCCGCTTATAAACTCAATCATTGGTCCTGTTATTATCGTGGTGTGATACAATGGCCTGTAGTGACGGCGCGGCCAGCATTGCCGTGAGCCTGAGGGCTTCGGCAGGATTGTCGGGCAGAGCTTCTCCGGGCCGTGTGCAGGCAAAAGTGTTGGGGTAGGTGGCGCCGGGGTCGGCACAACCGGCGAATGCGGCCACGGGTATGCCCCGTGAGGCTCCGTAGGAATAAACGGTGTCTACCACCTTGCCTCCGAGTGTCTGCGAGTCGATGCGCCCTTCCCCTGTGATGATCAGCGAGGGACGCGGCATCGACGCCAATGCGCGGTCGAGCACGAAGCGCGCCCCGTAAGTGCATTCGCAGCCCATAATGCCCTGTATGGCAAAGCCTATGCCTCCTCCTGAGCCGCCGAATGGCGCCGGATAGCGGCATATCTTTGTGAGCGACAGAAATAATCGGCGTATGGCGGCCTCGTCGCCGGGTGTGGCTCCTTTTTGCGCGAGAAACGACATAGCCGACAGCCCGCTGCCTATGAGCGGGGCGGCAACATCTGCCAGCCCGCAAACGCTTCGGCGGTAAGCCCTCTCGGCGCTGTTTGAAGGAGCTTTGATGCTTCTTGCCACGCCCTCCGGCGATATGGATACCTCGTATCCGAGTGCGCGCAGCATTCCTATGCCGCCGTCAGCAGTGGTGGTGCCGCCGATGCCCACATATACCCTGCGGTAGCGTCCGCTGTCTACAGCCTGCCGTATGGCGTGGCCTAAGGCCTCTGTCGAGCGCTGGCACAGGGTGCCTTCCGACAGTGCGGATTGCCAAGCCATACCTTCGCCGCAGGACGGCACATACGCGTCGCCCGATGGAAGCTCGTACCATAATACCGAGCCATGCGGCTCGGCTCCGAGTGCCTGTGCCGTGCCTTCGCCGCCGTCGGCCATGGGCGCGTATGCGCACTCCGCTTCGGGCCATGCTGCGTGCAGGCCGTCGCATATGGCAGCGGCAGCCTCCTGCGATGTCAGGGTGCCTTTGAATTTATCGCTTAGTATCGCCAGCATTGGTGGTGGAGTCGGAAGGTGTGGGCTTTTTGCGGAATTTGCGCATAAACGACAGGAAATCATCGAAATCCCTGCGGAACATAATGCCTATGCCCTGGGTCGTCTGGGCGGAGCGCACGTAGTAGTTGCGGTCGTTGTAGCGGTTATATGCCTTCAGTCGCCACGAGCCTCGCTTGTTCAGCAGATATTCAATGTCGAAATCGCCGATAAACTGATTGGTGTTAAGGCTCTTGTCGCGATACCCGAAATTTCCGTTGAACAGCAGGCGGTTGTTTAGCAGTCGGCTCGACAGCATGAGGTCGACCTCCACGTCGGAGAAGTCGCCACGGTCGCTACGCAGGTTGGGGGCGATGCTCCAGTTGTCGCTGAGTTTGCCGAGCATGTTGCCTAACTGGCTCGAGATAGTCGACGAGGCCACAGAGAAAAGCTCGCTGCCCTTGGTGGTCGACGCCATATAGTCGGGCGTGTAAAACCGGTTGAGTGCCAGCAGGTATATTATCTGGCGGTTCATCATATCGGTGGTGCTGACTATGCTCCGCACCTTGCGGTAGGTGTCCTGCGTGAGGGTCGGGAACTCGAGGTCGAAATCTATCGACGGCTGCCTTATGTCGCCGTTCACAAGCATGAGGGCGTGTACCGGCACGTTGGTACGGTTTATGTCCTTGTCCTGCTGGAATGATTCGTCGAGGTCGGTAAGATTGGCGTTTGTGGCGTAGTATGCCGTAAGGTTTGTTTTGACACCGTAGGGATCGCCGTCGAAGCGTATCTCGCTGCCTTCCTTTATCGTGAAGTCACGGATTATAATATCCTGCAAAGTAAACCGATAACTGCCCGACAGCACCTCGTATGAGCCCCATATGTTCAGGGCGTTGTCGAGGGAGTGGTAGGCAAGGTGAAGGTTTCCCTCGCCGGTGGCCTTTATCTCGTCGCCCGCCATGGGGTCCATGACAAGTGTCATTTGGGCGTCCTTGGTGATGCCTACGCGCAGGTCCATATTGTAGGCCGACGGCTCTTCCTCGGAGCTGTTCTGTATTTTGTTCTTTAATTCACGGACTATTGCCGGGGTATTGTCCGGCTCGGCAGTCTTTACTCGCAGGGAGTCGGGAGTGGCGTCGCGGAAATTGATAAATGAATATGTTTCGGCATCGAGCCTGTCGGACAGTATGAAGGTGAACGACGAGCGCGGCGCCGTGGTCATGTCCACGTCGATATTCACCACTCCGGGATAACCTGAGATTGAAGCGCCGCCGTTGCCGTAGATTGTGCCGTACCAGTCGGGGTACTGCTTGGGCGTGGCGTTGAAGCTCAGGAAGTTGTGAGCCTCGGTTATGTCGAATTTGAATACCGGGCGCTTGAAGAACGTATGGCGCACGGTGCCGTTGAGTCGCGCTGTGTGTCCCTCGGCGTCGTGTATGGTGATGTTCCTGAGCGATATCGAGCCGGGCGAGAGATACACACTGTCGGTAGCTGTGTATGAGGCGTTTGTGAAGTCGATTTTCATCTTCACGTTGTCGGCATACACGCGTCCTTCAAGGTCTATTTCCTTGAAGGTGCCGAAAAGACGGCAATGGCCGCTTGCGTGGCCGCTTATGTCGGAAGTGAATGCTTCCATAAACGGTTTCAGGAAGCCGACCGGCACGCGGTTGGCGTTGAAGTCGATGTCAAGCGCCTCGTCCATAGGGAATATCTTGCCCGTTATTCTGCTTTTGCGCTTGTCGAGCCCGGTGATGTCGGCGTCGAACGCGAATGCGCGGGCATCATTGTCCCAGCCGGCCTCTATGTCGGCATCGCCGATGGTGCACCTGTTGTACCCTATGGAATCAACGTGAAGGCTCGGGCAGTAGAGCTTGGGTGTCTTGGTAAGGACATCGCGGGCGGTGAAGCGCCCGGTGGCGCGCCCCCCTATCATGGCCTTGTCGATTTCAAGGGTTTCAAATATCGGGAGGAGGGCTATCGAGCGGAGGTCTACAATAAGGCTGTCGGCCGGATTTTTGCTTGCGAGTCCGTCGATGGCTATGGCCTGGCTTCCGGCATCGAGGCCGAAGCCTTCCACTTTCGCCATATCGCCGTCGAGCGAGATGGTCGACGGTTTGATGGTCCAGGTTTCATCGCCGAAGTTCACGGTGCCGGGGTTGAAATGCACCGTTAGCGGCCACGGACACAGCGCTCCCGGCACAAGCTTTGGCGATGGTTCTCCGATCTGCGTGGCGAACGACAGACTTCCGTTTAGAGGTATCTTGCGTTCTATTATCCAGTCGATGCGTGTGTCTATCCTGTTGTCGAAAGCCTTTATCAGGCCGTTGAGAGCCATATCGCCCTTGTTGGTCGGGAACTGGGTGCTGAGGTATATGTCGGAGCGCGAGGCGGCTGTGTCGAGGCGGGCGTGTAGTGTGGAGCCTTCGATCAGCTTGTCGCCGTTGCGGAGGTACGGGGCGTCAAATTCAAGCGTGGCGCGGCCTTGGCGGCTGTCGATGCGTCCGCTTATCTCAGCATCGTATACAATGTGGACGGGCAGCTCGAAGAAGCGTGTCACTTCCTCCGACGGCAGCAGCGTGAACTCATACTCGAACACATTAGGCTTCAGTTGCTTTGCTTTGGTCTTGGCTGCTCTCTTCGGTTCAGGAGCGGCGAACACGGCAGGAATGAAACGGGCGAGTATTCCTTTCATTTCCGGCACTATCGAGGCGAACGAATACCGGCCTGTTATGCTTCCTCGAAGCACGTCGGAGTCGATTGTCATACTTTGAAGACCATTGTCGTTGTCGGCGTTGACGGCAAGGCGCTCTACCTGCAAGCCCTTGCCCGCGAGGTCGAGCCATCGTATGTCGGTAGCCTCTATCGTGCCTTTGGCGCTGTCGGCGTCGCGCCCGGCAACATTGATGTTTAGCTTTGCGCCGAAGCGGTAGTCGGGACGCTTCTTGTCGAGTCCTATGGTGTGGAAATCCACATTGGCCAAAGTGGCCGTGGCCTGTATGCTCGGCAGGGTGTCTTCGGCATTGTAGAAAGTGTACGCATGCACTATCGCGGACGGATCGTTCATACTCACACGGGCTTCTACAAGCTTTTTGCTCTTCATATCGACCGACGCGCTGATGCCCGTGTAGCAATAATTATCGAAGCAAAGCTCGCTTACGGTGGCTTTTATCTGCGCGTTGGACTTGTAGCCGAGCGTGGCTGTGCCTTCAAGCTCGCCAGACACGTCGGACAGTCGCTTGTTGCCGCTCAGCAGCCCCACGTCGAGTTTGTCGAGCACGGCTTTTCCGTCGACATGCCAGCTGTGACCGACACGACGGTATGAGCCTGATATGGTAGCATTTCCGGGCGTGCCTCCCGCCTTGATGTCGATATGCCCGTCCTTCTCGCTGCCTGATGCCTTGATGTTTACACCGGCCGACGGTATGGCTTCGAGTATTCGCCGGGCTGACGCAGGCAGCAGCCTTCCTGCTATGGCGGCGAGCTCGTAGCCGTCGAATACTGCGGAGCAATTTTCTATCGCGTAGTCAATCTTTCCGTCCGGTGATTTGGAGCCTCTGCCGCGAAGGCTGAGGGTGAGCGCGCTTTGGTCGGTATCGGCTAAGCGGAGGTGGCGCAACTCGGCAGCCGAGGTGCTTGCCGTGGCATCGATGTCGATAGACAGCGGACTTTCTATAAAGGCAAGTTGAGGCACCAATGCCTGAAAATCCGGCGGGTACAGCACTGAGCGTTGCGCTGTGCTTATGGAAAGCGGGTTTTCCGACAATGCGCGCGAAATATCGGAATATCCGTCATACTCCAATGCCACAGGGGCCAGTGCGAGTCGGGAATGCGGAAATGCTATCAGGAAGTCGGACAGGCGGGCACCATTGCTGCCGAAATCGACTTTGGCCTGTAGCTGGGAGAGCGAGAATCCGCTCCGTTCGTCGAACGACAGGTGGTCAAGCTCCACTCGGTAGCGCGACGAGCTTATCTGGGGTATGTAGGCATTGACACTGAGGTTGCACACAGCTATATGTGAGCGGTCGAAGCGGCCGTCCTGTGGCGACGGTTCCGAAAGTATGTCGTAAGTGAGCGAGCCGTTGCGCAGCACCACGGTGTTTATCCTCAGCTCAAAGGCGCTCTTGGTGTCGGAGCGTCGCCGGGAGCGCAGATGGTCGAGCACGGGCTGCACGTTGAGCGGAGATGCCGGCTCGTCGCGCCATATGCGTAGTGACACGCCGTCGACAAGTGCGTAGTCGATTATCAGTTCGCCGGTACGCAGGAAATGGCGCAGCTCGAATCCGGCACTTATGGTGGCGGCGGTGGCCACGGTGTCACGGCCGACAGCTATCGACACTCCCCTTATGGCAAGCCGGTTGAAGGGGTGAATCGTCACATTCTCGATGTTTACATCCGCACCGAGCAGCTTCGACAGCTCGTGCGAGGCGGTGTCGCGCACCCCGCGTTGCACCGGCTCCATCGAGAGCAGCACATAGAGGCTTGTCGGCACCACCACTGCAAGCAGCAGCAATCCCACGGCTATAGCTCTGAATATGGTCCACGCTCTCTTCATACGGCAAGATGCAAAATTAGCTAAAATTGACGATAACCACGCCCGTCCGCCGTATTTTTCACTTTATTTAGAACTAAGGAGGCGCGGGATTGTTAATAATTAAAACTACTTTTCATTCATTCTATGAAAGAACTTGCTGTGGCTGCTGTGGCAGCTCTTGCCTGTCTGCCGGTATGGGGGCAGGCTCTCGACGAGGATTCCATTCCTACTCGTGCCCTGATATTGTCGGGCGACAAATCACACCCCAACCACCGCTTGACCATAGCGGAGATGTATTCACGCGAGAACCTCGCTTTCGAGGATCCTGCCGCGCCGCGCTTCCTTTTCCTTGACAAGAAAGGCGAGGTGGCCCTCGGCATAGGCGGCTACCTCAAGGCTGTGGGAGAATACGATTTCGACGGAGCCGTGGATAACAACGGGTTCTATACCAACGCTATCCCTGTGCCTTTCGACCCGGCTCAGCGCAACCGCTTCGGTGCCACGGCTTCAAACTCGACCATTTTTCTTAAGATGGTTACCCGCCCCACGAAGCTTGGCCGCGTGATAGTGTATATCCAGACGGCGTTTACGGGAGCCAACTACGGCCTACAGCTCAAGCAGGCATATGTATCGGTAGGCCACGTGACTCTCGGCAAGGCTCGCAGCACATTTGCCGACGGCCCCGCAATGGCTCCGACGGTTGACGACGAAGGACCGTCCGGGCAGGTTTCGGCCAAGAACATGCTTGTCAAGTACGAGTCGCCGTCGTGGGGCGGTTTCTCTTTCGCCGGCTCGGTGGAGCTTCCCGACGCGTCGTACACCACGGGGGAATCCACAAGGGCTATATCTCAGCGTTTTCCCGACATTCCCGCATATTTGCAGTACGGCTGGGGCGGTGACTCGCATGTGCGGCTCTCAGGCATACTCCGCGAGTTGAGCTATCGCGACGAGGCTGCTGCGTCGAATCATTTTGCCACCGGCTGGGGCGTGCAGTTCAGCACGGTGGCTTCGCTCTTTCCCGGCCTCAACTTTTTCGGGCATTATACCTATGGCAAAGGCATAGCGTCGTATATCAACGACCTCGGAGGACTTGGCTACGACCTCGTGCCTGACGGCTCTGGCAAACTTAAAGCCCCCGGTATGACAGGCTGGACAGCCGGATTGCAGTATAATTTCACGTCCGACTTTTTCGTGTCGGGCTCGTATAGCCGCGCGCAGCTCTACGACACGGCTGGAATGGACGCTTCCACTTACCGCTATGCCCAGTACATAGTGGCCAATGCGTTCTACAACGTATGGGGCGACCTCAGGCTCGGAGTGGAGTATATCCACGGCACACGCAAGGACATCAGCGGTCTGTCCGGCCACGCCAACAGGCTCGAGGCCATGCTTCAGTATTCTTTTTAAACATTGGGTGTCCCACGGTTGTTGTGATATAAGAAACAGGGTATTTGTCGGCGGCAGCGATGCCGCAATCGAAGAAGACCTTTATGGTTGAATGTTATATATACCCCTTGAGCGATTGTCCCGACGGCTTTGATTTGCCGCCGGGGCAATTTTCGTGTCGGCTCCTTTTTTGGATATAACGGTGCAAAGGTATATCTTTGTGGTATGTTTAATGGTGTAACCATCGCTTTATGAGAAAACTGTTGATATGCGGTCTTGCAGCAAGTATGTTTGTTGTCCCTTTGGCGCTGCCCGGTATGCCTGATAGCGCTGTCGAAACCGACCGCTGGGGCTGTGTGATACGTGTCAATCCGGCAAGTCCTGAAGTACATCTTGTGTTTTCGGCAGATTCTATGTTCGAGGGCGGCGCTTATGCGCTCGACGTCCTTGATTCGGCAGGAGTCAAAGGTTCTTTCTTTTTCACAGGGAATTTCTTGCGGGATCCGGCCAATGCTGCTGTCATACGCAGAGTTGTCGATGGCGGGCATTACGTAGGGCCGCATAGCGACAGGCACATTCTGCTCGCTGACTGGGACCGGGCTCGCACCACTCTTGTCGATGCCGACAGTATGATGGCAGACCTGTATGCCAATTATGGCGAGCTGGCACGCTTTGGTGTGATGCTTGAAGATGCCCGGTGTGTTTTGCCTCCTTTCGAGTGGTGCAACGCCACTCATTCGGCTGCGATGCGCTCGGCAGGCTTTATACCGGTCAACCTTACGCCGGGCATAGAAACCTACCGTGATTACACTACCCCGGATATGGCGGAATACCGCTCGTCGGACAGTATGCTGCGGCAGCTATGGGAGTACGAGGAAGAGCATGGCCTGAACGGCTCGCTTATAATAGTGCATCTGGGCACGCAGGAGGCTCGTACAGACAAACTGTACAGCCATTTACCCGAAATTCTTGATTCTCTGGCTGCGCGCGGATATGCGATAGAGCGTGTTGATAAGGAATAATGCTGACAAGAGATAAAATTAATATTGTTATTGTTTGACAAAGCGGCGAAATTTGTGTAATTTCGTTGCAAAATATGCGGGGTGCGTGGTATCGTGCTTCCGCAAAACTTTCTGCGATTGCATATATCTATGAATAATAGACTGATATTGTTGCTTGCCGCCTCTATTCCGGTAGCTGCGGCATCACAGGTTAACAGTGCCGGCGCTCCCGGCGATTTGATGCGCGGACGCGAGTTTGTGGCTGCCGCCGATTACCGAGCCGCTCTCGACCGGCTTGACCGAATAGATTTTTCTTTGCTTGGTTTCGACCAGCGGCAGCAGGCACGCTTCCTTAAGGCTGAGGCGCTGTACGGACTTGGCCGTTATGGCAGCGCCCGAACGGAGTTCGAGTCATATCTGGCTGAATATCCCTTTGCCGCCGACCGTGGCCCGGCTATGAAGAGAGTTGCCGACTGCCTGTATGGCGCAGGCGATTACGCCGAAGCACTCAGGGTGTATCAGGACGTCGACGCGCGCTCCTTGTCGGGCGATGCCGCGGCAGAGATGTGCTACCGTCGTGGCTTCTGTGCCATGAAGGAAGGTATGGACCGTGTGGCTCGGGCATCGTTTGAGGCTGCGGGCACACCGGCTGCGCGTTTCTATCTCGGAGTGATGGACTATGATGCGGGCGATTATGCCTCGGCTCGCAAATATTTTGCCTCGGTAGACGCCTCCAAGACTCCCGGTGATATGGCCGACTACTATCTGGCGTCGATAGAGCTTGCCGACGGCAACTATGAGAAAGCGGCCTCGGCCGCGCAAGGTATGATGCGCCGCAAAAAACTCGACGCGGCCTCCGAGGCGGAAATGAACCGCGTGGCCGGTGAGGCTCTGTATCTCAGCGGTGACCGTGCTACGGGCATGGACTATATACGGCGCTATCTCGCGGCTGTCGAAACTCCCGTCCCCACTGCTGCCTACATAGCCGGTGTCGACAGCTATGAAAACGGCCGCTACGACGAAGCCGTCGACCTGCTCGGACAAGTTACCGGGTCTGCGGACGCTGCTATGGCGCAGACCGCTTATCTCTATGTAGGCCAGGCTCTGCATCATCGGGGAGATATTGACGCGGCTCTGCTCGCGTTCGACAAGGCTACCAAGATCGACGGTGGCGACGCCTCGGTGCGCGAGGCTGCTTATTACAATTATGCCGCAGCGCGATTCGGCGGCGGCACGATTCCGTTTGGATCCTCGGCCAAGACATTCGAGAAATTCCTGCAATTATATCCCGACGGGCCGTATTCCGACCGTGTTCGCCAATATCTTGTAGAGGGATATATGGCCGATAATGACTATGAGGCCGCGCTCGAGCGCGTCGAAGCCATTCGCAATCCCGGCCGGAAGGCTCTTGCCGCTCGCCAGCGCATACTTTATGTCCTTGCTTCGCAGAGCATGGTGTCGGGCGATTATGGCAAGGCCGACAGCTATCTCGCAAAAGCCGAGGCTATAGCTGGTGCTGACGACGCCCTCGCGGCCGAAGTGACGCTTTTACAGGCTCAGAGCATGGCCGCCAAGGGGCGCGACAAGGAAGCAGCCGAGAAATATCGCGCCTACATTACCGCCACTCGCGGGCGGGGCGTGAACGACGCCGTGGCTAACTACGGCCTCGGCTACGCGCTTCTTGCCACAGACGATTTCGACGGAGCGAAAAAAGCTTTTTCGCAGATTTCGGGCAATAAGAGCTTCAATCAGCGCCAGCGTGCCGACGTGCTCAACCGCCTTGCGGATATAGAGTATTACGGCCGACGCTTTGCCGAGGCCTCCGCCTTGTACGGCAAGGCATATGCCGAGGAGCCTGCCAGCGGCGACTATGCCTCGTTCAATATGGCCCGGATGAAAGGCTATATGCGCGATTACAAAGGCAAACTGGCTGCCCTCAAGGAATTTATGGGTGAGTTCCCCTCGTCGGTGCTTATCCCGGACGCGCTGCTCGAAACCACGCAGGCTCAGATAAATCTTGGCCGCAGCAACGATGCCATAACCACATACAAACGCCTTGTGGAAGAATATCCCGGCACTGCGCAGGGACGTCAGGGATATCTGCAAATGGCTATGACGCTGCTCGATATGGGGCGCCGCGACGAGGCTGTGGACGCTTATCGCAAGGTCATATCCCTTTTCCCGACATCGGAGGAGGCGGCGCAGGCTTCGACGATACTCAAGAACATATATGCCGACCAGAACCGTGGCGACGAGTATCTTGAGTTTATGGCCTCTGTCGACAACGCGCCCAAGGTGAGCGACGACGATACCGAGCGCCTTACTTACGATGCCGCCATGGCTGCCATGAACGATAAGGGCCAGAGCGCGCGTCTTGAAGAGTTCGTTCAGAAATATCCCGACTCCAAGCGTACGCCCGAGGCTCTCAGGCTGCTTGCCGAGGCCGACTATGCGGCGGGGCGCATTCCCGAAGCGCTCGCACGCTGGCAGACGCTCGTTGCCAAGGCTTCTACGAGCGAGATGGCCACGGCGGCCCGACTCGGCACTATGCGAGCCGCCCGCGATATGGGCGACTATGCCGTGGCTCTTGAGGCTGCCGACGCCGTGCTTGCGTCGAGTGCCGCAGCCGCAGCCCGAAATGAGGCAACATTCACCCGCGCTGTCGCTCTCGAAGCCGACGGACGCGAGGCCGAAGCCCTGCCCCTGTGGCAGTCGCTTGCCGATAATACCTCCGACATATTCGGAGCCAAGAGCGCCTTCCGTGCGGCGGAAGCGCTTTTTGAGGCAGGGCGCGCCGACGAGGCTCTTGCCGCTGCTCAGAAGTTTACGGCCTCAGGTTCGCCGCACAGATACTGGGTGGCTCGCGGATTTATCCTGATGAGCGACATATACAAGTCGCAAGGCAAGAATTTTGAAGCCAGAGAATACCTCGAGGCTCTCCGCGATAACTATCCCGGCGACGAAACCGACATACAGTCCATGCTTGAAAGCAGGCTTTCCGAGGAAAAATAGCTGTTGACTTGATTCTGTGAATAATGTGATTGAATAAATCGATGATTACAAAATATATATTTGGAATAGCAGCCGTGGCGTCGGGCTTTGCGACTGTCTGCGCGCAGGATATGAGTACTGAAATAACGGTAGACCGCACCATAGTGCCACGTAAGCAGGAAGCTTCGCCGCTGCCGTCGGTAGTGCCGTCGCTTTTGCCCTCCGAGGAGTTCCGCTCCAGACTCGGCCTTACGGAGTATTCGGCTCCCGTGTCCTTTATGCCTCTTGCATCGCCCTCGATGGCTCCGTCGTATACGGGGCTGGCCGGTGCGTATCCGTATAAAGGTTATGCGTGGCTCGGATATTTCCCTGCATATAACCTTGGCGTAGGAGCAGGCTACAGCATTATAAGCAACAGCTCCACGCATCTTGGCGTGGCGGCTCAGTTCAACGGCTTCAGCTATCATTCCATGTCCGTGGCGGGTGACAAAGGCACAGCCAAGAACAACACCATCGGCATGCAGGCCGATTTCAGCCACACCTTCAGCAAGGCTGCCGGGCTTAGCGCCTCTGTGGCATACACCCATGGCTCTATGGGCTTGCCGGAGTTGATGTCGATACCTGAAAGCCAGAAGCTGAATGATTTCAAGGCCACTCTTGGCCTTGACGGGCGATTCGGCTCTTCTGCCCGGTATGCCATCGAGGCTTACGCGTCGAATTTCAGCCTTACCGATGGCTGTGTGTGGTCTAAGCCAGAAACATCGGTGGCTGCTCCGTCGGAAGGCCTGTATGGTGTAGGAGCCTCGCTTGAGGCAGGTAAGGGAGTGGCAGTATTCAAGCTTGGTCTTGGTGCCGACTTCCATCACCGCTCCGGCTCGGAATGGCGAGATGACCGTTTCGATGCCGTCGCTCACGAAAATTCTGCGATATTCAGCATCGATCCGTCGGTCGGCGCCAGAGTGGACGCGCTTACCGTGCGGCTTGGGGCAGACATAGACATATCGACAGGTACGGACGATAAAAAATTCAACGTGGCGCCGTCGCTGCTTGTGTCGTGGGTGCCGTCGGCATCGTTCTCGGCATATGCCACAGTAGATGGCGGCAAGGCGTTCAGCACACTCTCCCGAATCCGCGATTACTCTCCCTTTGCGCTGTCGGTGGTAAGCTATGACGCCGTGTTCACCCCTGTTGCCGGTCGTGCCGGTTTCGTTGCGGGGCCTTTCCACGGCGCTTCGGTGGAGCTGTATGGCCGCTATGCATGCACACGGAATGCGCCTATGATGGCGCTTGCAGCCGCATACAATACTCCGGTCTTCCTTCCGGTAGGCATCAGCGGCTGGGGCGCGGGAGCGCGGCTGGAGTGGAACCATTCGATTGTAAGCCTCGAGGCATCGGCCCAGATACTCGCCAACGGATATTCTTCGGCCTTTATCGATGTGCCCGACAGGGCCGGCCTATTAGTCGGAGCCTCGCTTGAGCTTCGTCCGTTCGATAAGTTTACTGCCGGACTTGGCTGGGAGCTGCGTGCCCGTCGCCGCTACTACTCGCTTGCGCAGGGGCAGGCCACAGAGGTAGGTATGGGCAATATATCGGATCTTAAGTTCGACGCCCGCTATGAGATAAGCGGCAACTTCGACGTGTGGGCAAGGGTTGAAAACCTGCTCTGCCGCAGGGCTGAGCTGCTGCCAGGACTACAGACGCAGGGCGTCCACGGCCTCGTAGGCGTTATGCTCCGTTTTTAAGAAACACCATCTAAGATATAATTATAAAATAACACAGGCTCCGTCGTGATTGGCGGAGCCTGTGTCGTTTTTAGCGTTTAATATTTAGAGCTTGATGGAGGTGGCAGTGCCGTTGTATGCCACAGAGCGGGTGGTCGAGGCGGGTGTGTCGGCGCCTGCGGTCTTGCCGTCGACGAGCACTATGCGGAAGTTGCGGTCTGCAAGCATGCCTTTGTAGCTTCCTTTGCGGTCGCCGATGGTGAGGGTGCGTTCGGCATCGTTCCACTCAAAAGGAATGTTGGTGTACATACCCTTTTCGTAGTTGTAGTTGTCGCCCTCGTCTTCGTAGAGAGTCCAGCGTCCGTCGGCACCGGGGTAGATGCGCACTTCGAGGTCGTTCCACGGTGTTTCAGAGGTGTACTGCACATCGGGGCCGAAAGCGAGTATGCTGCCTGCCTTGATGTAAAGCGGCATGATGTCGATAGGGGTGGGACGCAGCACGCTGCGGCCGCCGTCAAGCACCTCGTTGGTCCAGAAATCGTACCACTTCGCACCTTCGGGAAGATATACTTCGACTGGAGCGGCGCCCTTGGTCACGTCGGGATAGATGGTGTAGCCCTTCTTGTCGTTGTCGCGGTAGGTGTAGAGCGGGTCGGTGACAGGTTTCACGAGTATCGACGGGCCGAACATATACTGGTCGGTAAGGGTGATGGCACGGCGGTCGGAGGGGAAGTCCATCATCAGCGGGCGCATCATGGTTCCGGCGTTGTGGGCCGCGTCGCCTGCCATGGAGTAGATGTAGGGCAGGAGGCGGTAGCGCAGCTTTATGAATTTTTTCTGTGTGTCGAAAGCCCATTCGCCCGGTTTGCCGAAGCGGTATATCTCGCTTACCATGGGCGACGAGCAGTGGTTGCGCATAAGCGGCATAAAGCAGCCCCACTGCATCCAGCGTACCTGCAGCTCCTGCATGGCGGGGTTGAGCGGGTCGTTGTCGTAATCCCAGCCGAAGAAGCCGCCGATATCGGTATTCCAGAAAGGAATGCCGCAGATCACATAGTTAAGTCCCGAAGGAATCTGGTTTTTCATCACGTCCCAGTTCGACGTAACGTCGCCGCTCCAGCTGAATGTTCCGTAATGCTGTATGCCGAAGGTTCCGCAGCGCGTCATCTGCACGGAGCGCTTGGTGTTGTTCTTGACCTTGCGCTGGTTTTCGTAGATACCCTTGTTTGTCATAAGCGCGAAAGCGTTCTTCACCGAGCGCCAAGAGCCTTCGTGGGTGAGGTGGTCGGCGTCGCCTTCTTTCTCAAAGTGGTCAGGCTCGGTCGAGTCGGTCCACCATGCGTCGATGCCCATGTCGTACAGATGCTTGAGGTACTTCCAGTATATCTGGCGGGCCTTGGGGTTGAACGGGTCGTAGGGGCGCACGCCTCGGTCGCGGGGCCATGTTTCAAAAGGATAGAGGCCGCCGATGCGGTCAAGCTCGCGGTATTGGTCGGTCCAGGGGCCGAAGTTTGCCCATATCGAAATCATAAGGTGGGCGTTGCGGCTGTGCACATAGTCTACCATCTCTTTGGGCGACTTGATACGAGGCTCGTCGTAGCGGGCGTTGCGGTCTTCGTCGTAGGGCAGGTAGCGCATCCACTTTTCATCGCCCATTTTGTTGATGTAGTGGGGATTCATAAAGCGCATGGCGTTCCAGTTGGAGTCGCAGCCCCAGTACTGCCAGTCCTGCACGATGCCGTCGAGAGGCACTTCGAGCTCGCGGTAGCGGTCGAGCACGTCGCATAGTTCGTCGCTGCTCTTGTAGCGCTCGCGGCATTGCCAGTGGCCGAGGGTCCAGAGCGGGAACATTGTGGCATCGCCGGTAAGGTCGCGGATAGCGGCAATCACACCGTCCTGCTTGCCGCCGTCGTACATAAAGTAGTAGTCGATGGCCTGGGCAACTTCCGATTCAAAGGCGGTGTTGTCGGGGGTGTCGTAGAAACGGCCGTCGCCGGCGTTGTCCCAGTAGAGGCCGTATCCTTTTTCAGATGTGAAGTAGGGTATGGTGATATTGGTGTTGCCGCTCCAGAGCCGTACATACTGGCCTCGCTGGTTGAGATTCTTGTTCTGGCGCTGTCCTAAGCCGAGTATCACTTCCTCAGGTTCCAGTCGCCACGACTGGCTCACCTTGTACTTGCCGGCATCTACGGCGTTGGCGCAGGGAGCGTGGCTGTTGTACTGTTCGGCGAGGAGTTTTTTGCCGTCAGGCGATGTGAAGCTCACATTGCCGTCTTTGCCGAGAGTGGCAGTGATTTTTCCTGAGCTCAAGATTATGGCATCGCTTTTGTTCTCGGTCTTGAGGTCTACTTTGCCGGGCGTCTTGATTACAGAGAAACTTTTTGTTTCGGGAACTTGCGTGCCGGGATATTTTGTGACACGTACTATCGACGGCGAGTAGAATGTGACTTTGGTTGTCCACTTGTCGGCCTCGCCTGATGTGGCGGTGGCTCCTGAAGGTTCGGGCGTGATGTTCTGCGCGTCAAGCACCGGCAAGGCGCAAAACGCGAACAACCCGAGCAGGGTAAAGACTTTCATTATCGGATTATAAGGTTTTATGTTTGGATATGATTGGTCGTGAGGTCGGTAGGGCGGAGGTGGCTACCTAAGCCCGAGCGAGCTGAGAAGCTCTGTTACTTCTGCGCCCGACATCGAACGTCGCTGTGCGAGGCGGCCGCAGAAGGAATGTGCCACTTCCTGTATTCCGGGATGACGGAATATGCGGAGCACATAGCTGAGGCAGCCGTCGAACAGGCGGTCGGCTTCGTCGTTGTCAAGCTCGCAGTGGGTGCCTGCCTCGCTGCGAACGGCAAGGCGTATGGCTTCTGTGTCGGCCGAACCGAGAGGCCGGTGGCCGAGAACGTACCGGCGGCAGGCAATGTTGCCGAGTACCATTGATGTGGACAGTCGCAGGTCGTTGACAGCCTGTTCCCATATTATTTTGGCCGATATGCGCGGGTTGCCGCGCATACCGTAGTCGTAGGACATCGCTATGTGTTCGCCCGGCTCGGCGTCGAGGCTTATGCCGGAAAGGTATTTCTCGCCGTCAAGAGCCACTATGGTGATGGCCATGCCGGCTATGCCGTAAGTCTTATCGCGCTCGTCGGAGTAGCGCAGGGAGGAATCGTTCATAGAAATGAAAACAAGCGAGGAGAAGAATCAGTTTATAACCATTATCTTAGCCACGGCGCCGGACGAACCGCCGCTATCGCCGTTTTGCGAGGCGAACACGAGGTAGACGCCTGTGCGCACACGCTCGCCGGCGCTGTTGCAGCCGTCCCAGCGTATCATTCCGCCTTCGGAGCGGCCTTGGAAGAAGACGTTGCCGGCCATGTCGGCAATCTTCACAAGAGAGCCGTCCATAAGCCCTTTCACGGTGATCCAGCCGGTGTATTCCGGCCTTACCGGGTTGGGGTAGGCATATATGTCGGAGTAATCGTCGGCAGCGGGCGATGAGTCGCTGTCGTATGAGTAAAAGCCGTCCTTGGTGCCGAAAAACACTTTGTTGCTGTGCGGGTGGCAGGCTACGTCGTACACAAAGTTAGGTAGAGGGGAGTTGGAGGCGTTGAAGTGTTCCAGTATCTCTGTTCCGTCGGGGCTTACTAGGTATACTCCGTCGGTTTCCGTGGCAAGCCATTTGCGGTCGGTGGGATCGACGGCGATGCCTACAACCTTCACTCCGTCGAGGAGGTAGTCGCCGAGGCCTGTGCCGTCGTTGCGTGCCACTATCGGGCGCCGGAAAGTGAGCACGTCGCCCATGGCGTCGGCAGGCTTCTCTATCACGATAGGCCCTTGGACTGTCGGCATCCACACGCGTCCCTTGCGGTCTTCCACCATATAGGGGCTGCGGGCAGATTCTATCTCGCGGCCATCGGTGTCGAAAAATTCCTGATGAAGGCGCAGGCGGTCGTCGGAGAAATCGTGCGGCGTGCCGTTGTTGTCCATCACCATTATGTTGTTGTACTCTCCCTGAGTGAAGAATCGGAGGTTTGAGTGGCGGCAGAAAAGCACATTCATTTCGCGGCTGGTCCAGTAATCGGGCAGCACCACGCGAATCCAGTCGGAATGCTTTACGGCCTTGAGGTCGCCGCGTCGTTTGTCGGCCGGCAGCACCAGATATGTCGGAGCCGGAGCGCTGCGGTGTCCGAGGCCGAGCCAAAGGTTGCCTGCCGGGTCGATATTGAGGTCGTAGCCTCGGGGCGTGTCCCAGTCGTCATAGCTGTTGTTGTGGTCGAAGTATGTAAGCACCTCGTTGCCGCGCATCACAAAGAATGCTGTCGAGTTTGTGCCCTGATACCATATCGAACTGTCGTCGGGATCTTCGGCCAGGCGGGTGGCGCCGCCTACGATTCCTTTCCAGTTGGTTCGTTGCTGGCGTGCGGCCATGGCGCTGTTTATAGGCTCGGCTTCCATCACGGTGACGTCGCGTATGGCGTTGTCGTCTGGCGTGAAGATGTTGACAGTCTGTATGCCGTCGTAATTGTCGTAGTCCGACGATGTGTAGTACTGTGCCGGACCTGCGTTGCGCACGTACAGCCTGTTTCCGTCGGGACTCCATGTGAAGTGCGCCGCTTCGGCCACAGTGAATGCCTCGGGACGGAACTCCGCGGTTGTTATAGCGGGGTTGTCGCCGTCAAGGCGGTACCGGGCGGCTCCTGCAGTGGTAGTAATCCATACTGATTGCGGCCCGGTAAACGAATAGGCCGTCTTGCCGGCCGCGCCTTCGGGTATGGCTGTTGAGCTGATGGTGCCGTCGGGAGATATGAAAATGTATTTGTCGGCCGCGCGTGCGAAAGCCCCGCCTTGGGCGGCGGGACGTATTTTTTTGTCGGCGGCTGTATATGCCGTGGTTGTGATTGCCACCGTATTTGAGGCAAAATCAGGCACGGCGGTTTTGATTATGCCTGAATTGTCGGCAAATGCTATCGTGCCTGATGACAACAGCACGGAGGATTGTGCCTGGAAATTGCCCGAAAGCGGCGTGAAGCTGTCGAATTTCGAGTGGCGCCCTTCAAGCGGACTTGAATAAAGCTTGCCGCCGGAAATAAGCACGAGGCGGTCGCCGACAGGGAATATGTTGTCGACCGCTATGTTATAGATTCCGGAGTCGGTCACTTCGAGGCGTTCGCTGTCGTATATGGCGAAGCCGAAGTCGGTGGCAAGATATATCTTTTTGTCGTGGAAGCAGGCGTTGCGTATGCCGTGGGTAGATGTCAGGATGGCATCTTTGATGTCGGGCAGGTTGGCGGTGCGTCCGTTGTCGAAAACGAGGTCGATGTTTCCGTTTTCGTAGGCAAGCAGGAGGAAGCCGTCGGCATCGTTGTAATATATGCCTTTTATAGAGGTGTCGGACAGCTTGTTGGCCTTGGTGTAGAAGTATATCTCGTCATCGTCGTGGCTGCGGGAGAACAGTGTGCCGCCGCTTAGGAAGTATGTGCGGTCTGCGGCGTCGACAACGTTCTCATACGTGTAGTCAACGAGCGGGTACACGGCCCAGTTGCCGGCCGAGGGCTTGGCGTGAACCGTTGCGGCAGACAGTGCTGCAAGCATCAGGAGCGCTTTCGTCTTTATTGCCATGGCTGCTGCGATAAGAAGTCCATCAGAAGCCTTACAGCGTTGCCTCGGTGGCTTACTGCATTTTTCTCGTCGGGTGTTGCTTCGGCGAATGTCTTGGCCCAGCCGAGGGGGCGGAACAAGGGGTCATACCCGAATCCACCTTCACCGTGGGCTTCGGTAAGAATCTCTCCTTCCACGCTGCCGTTGAAAAAACGCGGCTCGTCGTTGCCTGCGAGCAGGGCTATGGCTGTGCGGAAGCGGGCGCGGCGGTCGGTTGTGCCTGATAGCCGGCTCAGCAGCTTGGCATTGTTGGCGGCAGAGTCGTGGCCTTCTCCGGCATAGCGCGCGGAGCGCACTCCCGGTTCGCCGCCGAGAGCGTCGACCTCGAGGCCCGAATCATCGGCGAAGCAGTCGTAGCCGTAGCGTTCTTTCACCCAGCGGGCTTTCAGCAGGGCGTTTCCTTCAAAAGTATCGGCTGTTTCGGGTATGTCGTCGTGGCAGCCTATGTCGTCAAGGCTCAGTATGGCCATATCAGCCCCCGCAAGCTCGCGCAGTTCGCGGAGCTTGTGGGGGTTGTTACTCGCAAAAACAATTTGTTTCATAATGTTTTAACGCGGATATAAGGCCACTTATTGCCAATTATGACACTACGATGTTCACAATCTTGCCGGGCACGACAATAATCTTGCGTACAGTCTTGCCTTCGAGCCATTTGGCGGCGCCTTCGGCTTCGAGGGCCGTTTTTTCGATATCCTCGCGGGCGGCGTCGGCAGCCACGGTGATGTTGTAGCGTGCCTTGCCGTTGAACGATACCGCCATGGTGGCAGTGTCCTCCTTGAGGTAGTCTTCATTGTGTTCGGGCCAGTTGGCATCGACCACGCTTGTGTCGTGTCCGAGCGCTCCCTGCCACAGTGCCTCGGCTGTGAACGGCGCGAACGGTGCCACAACCACGGCGAGTTGCTCAAGGATGGCGCGCGAGCCGCATTTCTGCTGAGCCAGCTCGTTGACGCATATCATAAAGGCTGCCACAGAGGTATTGAAAGAGAATCCCTCGATGTCGGCTGTCACTTTCTTGATAAGTTTGTGGAGCGATTTGAGGTTGTCGCGGGTTGGCTCGTTGTCGTTTACGAGGCAGTCGTCGCCGCGCCAGTATAGGCTCCATAGCTTCTTCATAAAGCGGAACACGCCGTCGATGCCGTTGGTATCCCACGGCTTGCTGGCTTCAAGCGGCCCGAGGAACATTTCGTACAGGCGGAGCGTGTCGGCGCCGTAGCGTTCCACCATGTCGTCGGGATTGACAACGTTGTGCATCGATTTCGACATTTTTTCCACGGCGTGGCCGCAGATGTAGCGCCCGTTGTCGAGCACGAAGTCGGCATCGGCAAACTCGGGACGCCATGCGCGGAAGGCTTCCGTGTCGAGCACGTCGCCGTCGCCCACTATGTTGATGTCGACGCGTATCGGGGTCGTGTCGTAGTTGTCTTTCAGGGTGGCGCTCACGAAGGTGTTGGTGTCCTTGATGCGGTATACGAAGCTTGTGCGGCCCTGTATCATACCCTGGTTGATGAGTTTGTGGAACGGTTCGTCGTCGACCACGCAGCCGTAGTCGAACAGGAACTTATTCCAGAATCGGCTGTATATCAGATGGCCTGTTGCGTGTTCGCTGCCTCCGATGTAGAGGTCGACGCAGCGCCAGTACTCGTCGGCTTCGCGCGATACGAGGGCCTTGTCGTTGTGCGGGTCCATATATCGCAGGTAGTATGCCGACGAACCTGCGAAGCCGGGCATAGTGTTAAGTTCCAAGGGGTAGCCTTCGGGCGTAACCCAGTTCTTGGCGCGTCCCAGAGGCGGCTCGCCGGTTTCAGTAGGGAGGTATTTGTCGATTTCGGGCAGCTCGAGCGGGAGATTTTCGTAGGCTGTCGGAATGCCGTCGACATAGCATACGGGTATAGGCTCGCCCCAGTAGCGCTGGCGGCTGAATATGGCGTCGCGCAGACGGTAGTTTGTCTTCACGCGTCCGATTCCTTTTTCTTCGATAAAGATCTTGGTGGCGGCAATGGCCTCTTTCACGGTCATACCGTTGAGATTCAGCTCGGGGCCTTCGGAGTTTATCATCGTGCCTTCTTTGGCGTCGAAGCTCTCCTCGCTCACATCGGCGCCCTCGATAAGCGGTATTATGGGCAGGTCGAAGTGGCGTGCAAAGGCGTAGTCGCGGCTGTCGTGGGCCGGTACGGCCATAATGGCTCCGGTGCCGTAGCCTGCCAGAACGTAGTCGCTGATGTATACCGGTATCTTCTTGCCTGAAAGCGGGTTGATGGCATATGAGCCGCTGAATACGCCGCTGACGCGCTTGTCGATCATACGTTCGCGCTCTGTACGGTTGCGGATAGAGCGCAGGTATTCGTCGACGGCCTCTTTCTGGTCGGCGGTGACGACTTCGGCCACGTATTTGCTTTCAGGAGCAAGCACCATGAATGTGACGCCGAACACCGTGTCGGCGCGGGTGGTGAATATTTCGAGTTCGAGGTCATCGCGTCCGTCGATTTTGAAACGCATCTCGGCGCCTTCCGAGCGGCCTATCCAGTTGCGCTGTGTTTCCTTGATGGATTCCGACCAGTCGATGCGGTTCAGACCTTCGAGAAGCCTCTCCGCGTAGGCAGACACTCGCAGACACCACTGCCACATCTCTTTCTGCTCCACGGGGTAGCCGCCGCGTACCGACAGGCCTTCGCTCACCTCGTCGTTGGCGAGCACGGTGCCGAGTTTCGGACACCAGTTCACCATCGTGTTGCCGAGGTATGCAAGACGGTAGTTCATCAGTATGTCGCTCTGCTCCTTGGCTGCCATGGCGTTCCATTCGGCTGCGGATATGTGCAGCTCCTTGCTCTGGGCTGCATTAAGACCCTCGGTGCCGTGAGCCGCAAGGTGTTCGCGGAGCTTTTCCACGGGCATGGCGCGGTCGGCGTCCTTGTCGTAGTACGATTCAAACATCTTGAGGAACGCCCACTGCGTCCAGCGGTAAAATTCGGGGTCGCAGGTGCGTATCTCGCGGCTCCAGTCGAAGCTGAAACCTATCTTGTCGAGCTGGCTGCGGTAGCGTGCAGTGTTCTGGCGGGTAGTTATCTCGGGGTGCTGGCCTGTCTGTATGGCATACTGTTCGGCGGGGAGGCCGTAGGCGTCGTAGCCCATGGGGTGGAGCACGTTGAAGCCGCACAGGCGCTTGTAGCGCGACACGATGTCGCTGGCTATGTATCCCAGCGGGTGGCCTACGTGGAGTCCTGCGCCGGAGGGGTAGGGGAACATGTCGAGCACGTAGTATTTCGGACGCGAATGGTCGATTTCCACGTGGTATATGTCGGTGTCTTTCCAGTATTGGCTGACACGGCTTTCTATTTCTTTATGATTGAATTCCATCGGATTGTTGTTTGTTCGGGGTTAGCAAAGGGAGAGCATTCGTTCTATGGGGCGCAGCGCGCGCTCGGCCAGCTCGGGGTCGACCTGTATTTCAGGCTTTCCGTCGCGCAGACAGTCGCGGAGCTTGGCGAGGGTGTTGAGCTTCATATAGGCGCATTCGTTGCAGCCGCAAGTGCTGTCGGTAGGCGGTGCGGCTATGAATGTTTTTTCGGGAGCGCCTTTGCGCATCTGGTGCAGAATGCCGCTTTCGGTAGCGACTATAAATTCCTTGGCAGGGCTTGCAAGGGCGTACTCGAGCAAGGCGGCGGTGGAGCCTACCTTGTCGGCCAGAAGCAGGACGGGGCGGCGGCACTCGGGGTGGGCCAGCACGGGGGCGTCGGGGTGTGCGGCTTTCAGCTCTGCTATCCGCTCGGGCGAGAAGCGTTCGTGCACGTGGCAGGCGCCGTCCCACAGCACCATTTCGCGGTCTGTGACGGAGTTGATGTACGAGCCGAGATTGCGGTCGGGCCCGAAGATTATTTTTTCGTCGGCCGGGAACGATTCGACTATTCGGCGGGCGTTGCTGCTTGTCACCAGCACGTCGCTCAGGGCCTTGACTCCGATAGAGGTGTTTACGTATGAAATGACAGTGTGGCCGGGGTGTGCGGCCACAAACGCGGCAAACTCCTCGGCAGGGCAACTGTCGGCGAGGGAGCAGCCGGCTTCGAGGTCGGGCATAAGCACGGTTTTGTCGGGGCAGAGCACCTTTACGGTTTCACCCATGAAATTGACTCCGCACATCACCACGACGTCGGCGTCGCGGGCGGCGTCGGCTGCTTTCTGGGCAAGCGCGAGGGAGTCGCCAACATAGTCGGCGATGTCCTGTAAGGCGCCGTCCACATAGTAGTGTGCCAGAATAACGGCGTTTTTCTCCTTTTTAAGCCGGAGTATCTCTTCGCGCAGGGCATCGTTGCCGACTCCTGCGCCGCTATTAGTGCATTCTTTCATAGTGCATTCTTTCACAATGCAAAATTAGCACTCTTTTTCCAAATATACCTCCGGAAATGGCCAAATTTATGAGGGGAGCAGGGAACGGGCGTGGCCGGCAAGGGCGGTCTTGGTTGCGGAATGACGTGTCACCATCTCCACGAAGGGGTCGGCCCGGTACTGGCCGCGCACAGAGTTGAAGTCGTCGTCGGCCTCGCTGTCGGGGGCGTCGATGCCGAAACCGGTGCGTGAACGCAGGGAGTACTCTTTGCGGGCGTCTTCGAGCAGCATGGCGTTGAGCGATGTCACGGAGGCAAGCCATCGGTCGATTATGGCGTGAATGTCGGCCGGAGTGATGTCGGCGAGCGCCTTGCCGTACCACGACTCGAACTTCTCGGCCACCCAGGTCCACTCCATGTCGTAATAGTCGGCATGAAGACTGCGCCAGCGGCTTTCGAGAGCTTCGAGCGAGTCGATGGTGCCGTCGCATATGTGGTCGCATACTTTGTCGACTTCGGTCTTGGGGGCGAACATTCCGCAGATGTCTACCCAGCGGCCTGTGCCTGCGGGGTGCGTGGGTTGCAGTCGGCGTGTTAATTCGGCATTGTCGGCCACAGGCTCTGTGCCGAGGCGGTGTATCACAGAGTTGCCCATAAATTTGTCGATGGCGAGGCGGTAGAGGTCGCGGCCTTTGCGAAGGGCGTGGGCATCGATGGTCATAGTCTGGAAGGCGAAGCGCCCGGCGGTGAGCCCGGCTGTGCGTTCGAGGTCGTCGAGCAGCCGTATGCCACTCATCATCTTGCCTGCCGTGTATGGGCTGAGCAGGTTGAAGTTGATGCAGTCGAGGCGGTCGGGGTCGTGGCGTTTGTCGCGTTTTGGCCACTTCTGGGCGTCGCGTATGGTGCCCACGCTGCGCAGGTTGATGCCCGGCACAAGGAACGATTCGTTGCCGCCCTCGATGAGGTAGGAGAACGGCAGGCGAGAGGTATCGGGGTGGTTGACATGGCGCCCCATTACCAGCGAGAACGCGCCTATCTTTGCCGGCCACAGTATGTAGGAGTCGCTCGTTGTCTTGGAGCCGCGTTCCACCACGCCTTGGTGTATCGGTCCGAGCTTGTACATATGGTTGCTCTGGTTGGAGCCTGAGCCGGCGTTGAGGAATGAGAACATTCCGGCTATCAGCAGGCTTGATTTGTGCATCGTGACGGTGTACGGGCCGCCGAATATGGCTGCGGCCTCGCCGTTCTCGCAGCTGCAATTGGCAAAAAACAGCGAGTCGTGGGCTGAAAAGAGGTTGGTGAGGCGCGTGGCCTGCCCGATGAAGCAGTGGTGTACCACGGCGCCGTCGGCTACGCGGCTGCCCGACGCGAACACGAATCCCTCGGCAATGACGCCGCGACCCACATACACAGGGTCGGCGGCTGTTGAGGCTATGGTGCCGTCGGCAAGGCGTGCCGCACCCTCGATTTGTGTGTGCGGGCCGATGTTGACATTGGTAATCGAACCGGAGTTGACAATCTCGGCTCCTTCGCCTATTTGTCCGCGACAGCCGAATAGTTTGGCCGCGTGTACTTTAATCATCGTTATTAGGCGCTCTACCATCGTGCGCCTGTTGCGGTACATCGCTATGAGGTAGGCGGTTTGTGCCGAGAGGCGTTCGTACACGGGCACTTCGCGGCCACCCGTTTCGTTGAGCACAGACACTTCTGTGCCTACTCCGAAGGAGGAATCGAGGGTCGATATTATATTGTCGACGTTCTCGATGTAGGAATTGGCGGCAATGTCGTAGTTGGCGATGTTGCAGGTGCTTATATATGCGTCGTCGCCTATGCTTGCGTTGTGTAGCGTGGCCCGGCGTATAGCCGAATGCCTTTCGAGGCCACCCGGACGGCGGAATGTGCCGTCAAGGCGCCCTAAGCGGATCTTGCCTGAAAACTCGACATCGTGTATGCGGCTTGTGGAAAAATTTTCGCTAACTTCTATTTCTGCCCAGTCGGCAGCGGTGCATCCCTGCGCTTCAAGGGCGCCTATCTCGTCAATGGTCAGACTGCGGTACATATATGAATTGGTTATGAAAAAGGTTTATGCCGCGAAGTTACGAAAAAAATCAGCCGTGTGCAAAAAACTTGCCGAGCCTGCTATATCGCGTCGAGGTCGAGTATGCCTTTGAGCATGTCGACGGCCTGCGACACCATGGGCACGCGGTCGACGGCAAAGCTGCGGCGACCGTTCCGCTCGCGTATGTGCACCCTCTGCGGATTAGCCTGAAGATAGTTGAGCAAGCGTCCGAACATGGGGCTTTGGTAGTATGCCTTGTTGGAGTCGTCGACAAAGAACAGGAACATAGAGCCTTGCTTCATCACCACTTTCTCGATGCCGAGCTTGCGGGCGTAACGGCGCAGCATAGGCACCCGCAACAGTTCGCGGGCGGCGTCGGGTATGCGGCCGAAGCGGTCTACGAGGCGTTCTTCAAATGCTTTGAGGTCGGCGGGACGCTCTATGCTGTCGAGTTCCTGATATAGGGCTATGCGCTCGCTTTCCTGCTGCACATAGTATGCGGGAAGCAGCAGTTCGAGGTCGCTCTCAATGATGCAGTCGGCAACATAGTCCTCGCCGTCGGCCTGCTCAGACGATGCGTCCTTGATGTCGGGAAATTCCTCTGTGCGCAGCTCTACAACGGCTTCGCGGAGCACTTTCTGGTATGTTTCGTAGCCGAGGTCGGCGATGAAGCCGCTCTGCTCGGCTCCGAGCAGGTTGCCGGCGCCGCGTATGTCGAGGTCCTGCATGGCGATGTGGATTCCTGAGCCGAGGTCGGAGAAGCTTTCGATGGCTTGCAGACGCCTGCGGGCGTCGGGCGACAGCGGATTCGACGGCGGTACCATAAGGTAGCAGAACGCCTTGCGGGAGCTGCGGCCCACGCGTCCGCGGAGCTGGTGCAGCTCACTGAGGCCGAATTTGTGGGCGTCGTTTATTATGATGGTGTTGACGTTCGGCATATCGATGCCGCTTTCTATAATGGTGGTGGCCAGCAAGATATCGTAGTCGTGTGCGGAAAAGTCGTTGATGGCTTTTTCGAGTTTTTCGGGAGGCATCTGTCCGTGGCCCACTATGGTGCGGGCGTCGGGTACGAGCCGCTTTATCATTGCCTCGAGGTCGTAAAGGCCCTCTATGCGCGGGTTGACAAAGAATACCTGTCCACCACGGGCAAGCTCGAAGTTAAGAGCCTCGGCCACGATGTCGTCGGAAAGAGCGTCGACCGACGTGATTATCGGGTAGCGGTTTGGCGGCGGCGTGGCTATGGTGGAAAGGTCGCGGGCTCCCATGAGCGAGAACTGCAGGGTGCGAGGTATTGGCGTGGCGCTCATGGTGAGGGTGTCGATGTTGACCTTCATCTGTTTGAGCTTTTCTTTTACGGCCACGCCGAACTTCTGCTCCTCGTCGATAATGAGCAGGCCTATGTCCTTGAACTTGACTCCCTTGCCGATTATCTTGTGGGTTCCTATGAGAATGTCGATTTTTCCTGCTTCGAGGTCGGCGAGGATGGCTTTGACGTCTTTGGCGGAGCGTGCTCTCGACAGATATTCGACCCGTACCGGGAACTCGGCGAGTCGTTGCGAGAAAGTGTTGTAATGCTGGTAGGCGAGCACGGTGGTGGGCACGAGCACGGCCACCTGCTTGCCGTCGGTGGCGGCCTTGAAGGCGGCGCGGATAGCGATTTCGGTCTTGCCGAAGCCTACGTCGCCGCAGATGAGGCGGTCCATGGGGCGGTCGCTTTCCATGTCGGCTTTTACCGACTGTGTGGCCGACAGCTGGTCCGGGGTGTCCTCGTAGATGAACGAAGCCTCAAGCTCGTGCTGCATATACGAGTCGGGCGAGTAGGCGAATCCTTTCTGGTCGCGACGGGCAGCATAGAGCTTTATGAGGTCGCGCGCTATGTCTTTGAGCTTGTTCTTGGTGCGCTCCTTCATCTTCTGCCAGGCTCCGGAACCTATGCGGTTGATTTTTGGCGGAACGCCCTCCTTGCCCCGGTATTTGGCGAGTTTGTGGAGCGAGTGTATGGATACGAACAGGATGTCGTTGTTCTGGTACACGAGCTTTATGACTTCCTGCATGCGGCCGTTGATATTGGTACGCAACAGTCCGGCGAATTTGCCCACTCCGTGGTCTACGTGCACTATGTAGTCGCCCGGCTCGATCTGTCCCAGCTCCTTGAGCGATAGCGCCATCTTGCCTGAGCGCGCCCGCTCGCTTTTGAGGGTGTATTTGTGGAATCGGTCGAAAATCTGATGGTCGGTGAACACGCATACTTTGGCGGCGTGGTCCACGAAGCCTTCGTGCAGTGTGCCGTCGACAGCCTCGAAGTGAATTTCGTCGCCACGGTCAGCAAAGATTTCGCGCAGGCGGTCGAATTGCTTCGGATTGTCGGAGAGTATGTACAAGCGGTATCCTTCGGCCTCGAAGCGTATGAAGGACGAGCTTATTATGTCGAAATTTTTGTGGTAGACTCCTTGTGGCGAGCAGTCGAAGTCGAGCATGGCGCCTTTAGATACGTCGCCGGGATTGGTGGCCGCGGTAAATTCGATGCGCCGCAAGGCATTGAGGTGTTTTTCAAAGGCGTCGGCATCAACGAGCACGTCGAGAGCGTCGGCATCACCGTCCTCGGTAAGCAGGGTGAATGCCGACATCTCGGTGGAAGTCACCGCGCGCAGACGCTCCACGGTGTATTGCTCGTTGCGCATAGCCACAAGGGTGTCGCCGGGCAGGAAGTCGAGTATCGACTTCAGGCTGCCGCGGTGGCTCACATTGGCGGTCACGGCCACGTTTTCGAGCTTTTTCTCGGATAGCTGTGTTTCGACATTGAACGAACGGATAGAGTCGATTTCGTCGCCAAAGAAGTCGAGGCGCACGGGCAGCTCCTCCGAATAACCGAATATGTCGAATATCGAACCGCGTATGGCATACTGCCCAGGCTCGAATACATAGTCTACCTGCCTGAAGCCTTTTTCACGCAGCCATTTCTCGGCATCGTCCATCGACACTGTGCTTTCTACGGCAAGTTGCAGCGTGTGCGTGTCGAGTTCTTCGCGCGATGCCACGCATTCTGCCATCGCCTCGGGGTAGCTTACCAGAAAGCGGAGGGTGCCGGCTTTGGCGCGGTTGAGCGCCTCTGTGCGCAATATCTGATTGGGCGCGTCGGGCTGGCCGTATTTGATATCGCGTTTGAAGCCCGACGGCAGCATGGCCACGGCATCCTCGCCAGCAAGGCGGCAAAGGTCGAAGTAGAGATAGCCGGCATCATCGAGCGAGTCACCGACCACGAGGATAGGGTGTCCCTGCGTGTAAGGCAGGCCTGAAAGCATTACTGCCGCAGAGGAGCCGGGTGCACCAACCACGGTAGAGCGGCCCTTGGCCGAAAGATTCTTCAGCGCGCGGAGTCTTGCGGCGCCAAGCAGCATATCGCGTATTTCACAAATATCCATATCAACAAAATTACAGCTTTTTCTCCTACGCCGCAACTTTACCAGCCAGACTTTTTGGACTTGTCAGGCCCGTCAGACGAGTCTGAACTGTTCTGGCGGTTACGGTAGTCGGTGCGGGCGCGGTGCATCTGTTCGCGAATGCCTCCTTGCTGTATAAACTGCTCTTGTTGCCGTTCGAGCAGTCGCCTGAGCATGTATGTAGCCTGATTGATAAGGGTGATACATAGGTTACAATACTCTTCGGCATTTATTTTGTGGGCGAACGTTGTCGGAGCTGAAATAAACTCGGCGCTTTTCAGATATTGGCGTAGTCGGAGTGTGCGAGGATGGTTTTTACCCCATTGTGGTAGATTGTTTTGGCGCAGGTAGTCTTCATAATCGAGCAAAAGCTCTTCGAGAGAGGCTTTTGCCACATTTGTCAGTTTTATTTCTGTTTCCGTTGAGGTTGTTGATGCTACGCTGCCTTCCGCAATATTTTGCTTGCCGCTTCGAGCTGCCTGCTCCATTTGGTCCTTTGTACGGCTTCCTCTTTTGATGAATCTTTCTGTGAATATCACAGAGAGATCATATATAATCTCGGTCATTTTGTAGACTCGGAGATTACGGTAGCCTCCTCTTTGTGGAAGAAATCCGTTCATATCGACAACGTGTTGGAATTTAGTAGTATGTTATTGTAATTGGTGCTAAAAGCAAATGTACGAAGAATTATTGACAGGCTGATTGATTTGGCATAAAAAAGGCCGCCGTGGTTGCGGCGGCCTTGTAGGTGTGTTACTTTTTGGGGGACAGGACGAAGGAGTAGGTGTAGGACGGTGCGTCGAGCCGGTACTGTTCGTATGGCAGGGCGCCCCAGCTGTCATCGCCGCCGAGGCCGCGCTGGGCGAGGTCGACGTAGAAGTACACATGGTCGATGTCGGGCGATATGTCGCTGTCGTGCTGCTGGTGTTTTGCGAGGCCGGTGTCGAGATCAGAGGGCAGCACGTCGAGGGCGCTTACTTCGAGCGGCTGCAATCCCTTCACCGCTAAGCCGAGGCCGGTTGCATCTGTCAGCGATGCCTCGCGCACATCGGTGTGGTTGCCTGTTTCCTGTGGGCGTATGTAGTGGTGGCGCATATCGGCTACCTTGCCGCTGTATCGGCCAAGGAATGCGGCGGTGCGGCGGTCGGAGTAATTTTCCCACGGGCCACGGCCGTACCATGCGAAGTTGTCGTAGCTTTTGGGCATGGTGATAATCATGCCGAAGCGAGGCAGCTCGGGCTTGAATGCCCCTTGGTCGGCCTTCCACGAAGCCTCTACTTTCAGCGAGCCATCGGCGAGCGGAGTGTAGACCACTGTGTACTCCGAGGGTACTTCGAGCAGGCGGTATACGGCTTTGAGCGATTGTCCGTCGCGGTTCAGCGATACCAGACGGCGGTTGTCTGCTGCAGTGCGCCATGCGTTGGAGCGGGTGTTGAAGCGGTTGCCGTAATCGTTGTCGGTGGTTGCGCGCCAGAACGACGGGCGCATTGCGCCGGCGATGAGGTCGCGGCCATCGACGGTGTATCTTGTTAGTTCGCCGCTGCGTTTGTCGAATGTCATCACAGCTCCTGCTGCTTCGGCAGTCCAAGAACGGTCGTTCTGCTCGAATTTAACATTGCCGTCGGCCAGTGGTGTGGTTGCGAGGTCGCGCTTGGCGAGCACGAACTGTTCGCGGGCCACTTCGTGTCCCTGTGGTATTATTTCGTCGCCGGCCTTGGTGCGGGCATAGACAGACAGGGCATAGTCGGTATTGTCGTCAAGCGCCGGAACGGGCAGCTTCACAGTCTTGCTTGCTCCGGGAGCTACCATTGCCTCGAAGTTGCCGCCGTCGATGCGCTGTCCTTCGCGCAGCAGTTCCCAAGAGAATGCGTAAGGCTCTGTCGAGCGTGAGGGGAAGTGGTTTTCAACAGTTATCGCGCCCGTTTTGGGGTCTTTCGACGAGAAACGTATGTCCTGATATACTTTTTTGACTTCGAGAAGTCCGGGGTGAGGAGTGCGGTCGGGGAATACCATGCCGTTGATGCAGAAATTTTCGTCGTGAGTGTAGCCGGTGGCGCCGTAGTCGCCGCCGTAGCTCCAGTATGTGCGTCCGTTCTCGTCGGTGGTCTTGAAGCCTTGGTCTACCCAGTCCCATATGAATCCGCCCTGCATGTGGGGAGCTGAGCGGAACACGTCGAAGAGATCCTGAAAGTTGCCTGTGGAGTTACCCATGGCATGTGCAAACTCGCAGAGTATGAACGGACGTGTGGCGTCGGTTCGTGCTGCTTCTTTCTTAAGACGGCTCATAGGCGCGTACATGGGGCACACAATGTCGGTGTTGGTGCCTTCTCCGGCCTGTTCGTACTGCACGGGGCGGCTGTTGTCGCGGTTTTTTATCCATTGGTAGCAATCCATGAAATTGTCGCCGTTGCTCGATTCGTTTCCGAGCGACCATACGATTACAGAGGGATGGTTTTTGTCGCGCTCTACAAGCAGCTTCTGGCGGTCGAGCATTGCGGCCTTCCATTCGGGGAGGAATGCCGGCTGCACGATTTTTCCTTCGTGGTTGAATTTGGAGTAACCCATTCCGTGGGTTTCGATGTTTGCTTCGTCAACGAGGTATATGCCGTACCGGTCGCAAAGCTCGTACCACAGCGGCGGCTGGGGATAGTGCGAGGTGCGGACAGCGTTGATGTTGTGCTGCTTCATTGCGCGGATATCGCTCATCATTGTTTCGCGGTCTATGGCGTGACCCTTTTCGGGATGGTGCTCGTGCATATTCACGCCATGTACTTCGACGGGCTTGCCGTTGACCATCAGCTGTGCGTCCTTTATTTCGACCTTGCGGAATCCGATTTTGGCAGACGTGGCCTCGACGGGTTTGCCGTCGGCGGTGCTCAGTTCGAGCACGAGGGTGTAGAGCGCGGGGTGGTCGTAGTTCCACTTGTCGACCTTGGCAAGCTTCGCGGTAAATACGGTGTTGTTGCTTGCGTTTTTTCCTGCGGAGTATACCTTGCGGCCGTAGGGATCGTAGAGTGTGGCGCTGAGCTTCATCGGCTCCTTGCTGTCTACCTGCACGTCGGCTGAGAAAAGGCCGTCGCGATATTTTGCGTCGAGGTCGGCTTTCACAAAGAAATCGGCGATGCGCCCCCGGGCGTCGGTAGAATAAAGATATACGTCGCGGTCTATGCCCGACAGGCGCCAGAAATCCTGATCTTCAAGATACGAGCCGTCGGTCCAGCGGTATACTTCGCAGGAAAGCTCGTTCTTGCCCGGAACGATAAAATCGGTAATCTCGAATTCCGACGGGTTTTTGGCCGACTGCACGTATCCGGCCTTTTTGCCGTTTACCCATACGTACATACCGGCCGTGGAGCCGTCGAAGTGCAGGAATACCCGGCGGCCGTTCCAGCCTGCGGGAATGTCGAAGCTGCGCTTGTATGAACCTACGGGGTTGTCGTCGTGCGGTATGTACGGCGGATTTGCTGGGAAGGGATATCGTGTGTTGGTGTAGATGGGCGTGCCGTAGCCGTGCATTTCCCAGTTGGAGGGTACTGGCAGGGTCTTCCAGCCCGAAGTGTCGAATCCGGGTTTGTAGAAGTCGGCAGGCCGTTCGGCGGGAGTCGGGGAGTAGTGGAACAGCCACTGGCCGTTGAGGCTCATGAAGCGTTCCGACGCGGCGTGTTCGCCGGTTTTGGCCGACGCGGCGTCGGCATATGGATAGAATGTAGACCGAGGTTCGAGGCGTCCCTGGGCGAACACTTCGGGGTTTTCCCAGTCGTTGACGGCCGCGCAATTCAGCGAGGCGGCCAAAGCGAGGCAGAGTGTAAGGCTCTTGTTCATGATATATGATCGGTTTGGTTGATTCAGGAATATAAGCTAATACGTTCCAAACGTATTAGCCGCTCAAAGATACGGATAAGTCGAGCGCAAAACAAATATTTAGTTTTGCCGAGCGAGAGTATCTAAGGCGATTAGCCAAAAATACAAAGAGGGTGTTTCATAATATCTGTTAAAGCACAGGTTGGTGTATTTTTGTTTAAACTGTTCATTAAGAAGAGGGAGCATAGCGGTTGCTATGTGACCGATGAGTAATGGGCAGGTTAACAAAAAGACGCCAAGACGGCACCATTGTTAAATTTACCCTCCACCGAATCATCGGATAATATCTGTCGTAGCGTATCAAAGGCTTCGCCTCCAAAAATTTTGAGTGTATTTATCACTTCGCCTCAGTCACATAGCCACCGCTATGCTCCTTCGGTTCAGTGATAAATCCATCTCAAACTTTTTGGCCTGTGCTTTAACAGATATTATGAAACACCCTCTAAAGCTCGGATTGCCCTGCATAAATAGCGAAAGGCCGAGTTTCTGCTCGGCCTTTCGTAGAGGTGGTGGAGATTCAGCGGTTGAAGCGCTCTTCGTTTTTGTAAAGGAGTATGCCGAATATCCACAGCACAAGGGCCGAGGCGAATATGGCTGCCATCACTGAAATGAGGAAGAGCTGCACGGGGGTGTCGCCGATGAAGTTTGTGCTGAGTATTCCGGCGAGTATCGCTGACACTATGCCGATAACGACGTCGATAAACACTACTCTGCGTCTTCCGAGCACACGGGAGGCAACAAGGCCCTCGAAAAGTCCTATCAGACCCCATACGGCCCATATGAGTATGCCGGCGTGGCCGGGCGATATTGTTGCTATTGCGTCCATTCTTTATAAGGAGGTTAAGGGGTTGGATATTATGATGGAGTGTTGACTATGTAGGGAGCGAGGAAGGCCGCCACGTCGGTATTGCCGGTGAGGTCGGCGAAAGTAAGCCAGATTATCAGCAGTATGATAAGGAAAATGGCGCCGATGGCCACCCAGATGGGGGTGCGGCTTTTGCGGTTTGCGGAAGAGCGAGGCATAATACTTGATTTTGGATACTTAAAGTAGTTGATTCGTTTC